>MPMC02234085.1_pt1 | contig 48773 bp, 45 predicted proteins | sample 1617281 | NCBI WGS metagenome assembly MPMC02 (sample SAMN05944809, study PRJNA350692) | marine metagenome | biome: marine; feature: ODZ; material: water; isolation source: 100 m water sample filtered on 30 um supor filter | place: Pacific Ocean | collected 2012-04-09 | depth 100m m | reverse complement strand
GTAACAGGCCGTGTAGAGTCTGGTATCGTTAAAGTAGGCGAAGAAGTTGAAATCGTTGGTATCAAAGATACAGTTAAAACAACTGTAACTGGCGTAGAAATGTTCCGTAAACTTCTTGATGAAGGTCGTGCGGGCGAGAACTGTGGTGTTCTTCTACGTGGTACTAAGCGTGAAGACGTACAACGTGGTCAAGTACTTGCTAAACCAGGTTCAATCAAGCCGCATACTAAATTCGACGCAGAAGTATACGTACTTTCTAAAGAAGAAGGTGGTCGTCATACTCCATTCCTTAACGGTTACCGTCCACAGTTCTACTTCCGTACAACTGATGTAACTGGCGCAATCAAGTTACAAGACGGCGTTGAAATGGTAATGCCAGGTGACAACGTTGAAATGTCAGTAGAATTAATCCACCCAATCGCAATGGACCCAGGTCTACGTTTTGCGATCCGTGAAGGTGGTCGTACTGTAGGTGCTGGTGTTGTTGCTAAAGTAACTGCATAAGCCTCTAAGGTAATAAAAAAACACCCCATCAGGGTGTTTTTTTATATCGATTGTTTGACAATTTGTCTGTAAGAGTGTCCTAAACTGATACTTAGCTGTCCTAAACTGCACTTAATTGATACGCATAAAACCGTAATATAAAACTTAAGAAAATGAACAAAAGTATCTAAGTGGAGAGATTCCACAGAAGGAGTGGGCAGCATGAATGCTAAAGTAAATATTTCAAATCGTGCAGGTGCGAGTTTTCCAGTACGTCGTATGAACTTTGATTTCGATCAAGTACCAGAGTACTGGATGGATGGTTCAGCTGGTCTTACACACTTTATGACAGCATTGTCAGCATTATTCCCTGACGGTGAAAAATTATTTATCGATGCTGTACGTGCAGTGCGTTATTACCCAGCCATTAAAGATAATGTAGAATTACAAAAAGAAATTAGTGCATTTATTGGTCAAGAAGCAATGCACACCCAAGAGCATGTAAATTTCAATGCTTCTGCGCAAAAATATGGTCATGATGTACGTTCTTTGGAACAGATTACGGGACGCTATATTCAATTTGCATTGAATAATTTTTCAAAAATCGTAAAACCTTTTGGTATGACGCGTGAAATGGTCGATCTAACAGCAACGACAGCATTAGAGCATTTTACTGCGACGATTGCCTCAGAATTATTGCGCAATAAGCATATCCAAGATTTAATGACAGATGATACGATGTCGTATATGTGGTTCTGGCATGCGGTTGAAGAAAATGAGCATAAAGCGGTTGCTTATGATGTATACGAGGGTGTATTTGGAACTGGGCTTAAGGCATATAGCTTAAGAACGACTGCACTTGTATTCGCGATGGCTCTAATTTTTATCCTACAATCTTATTTTACTTTGCGCTTGTTGCAACAAGATAAAAAGCTAAATCTAAAAGAGCTAGGGATGATCTATAAATATGGTTATAGTCCTTCTAAAGGGATCATTACAGGTATGGTAGGTGAAATGTTGGCATATTTTAAACCGCGCTTTCATCCAAATGATTTAGATACAGTTCAACTATTAAAAGACTGGAAAGCTAAACTTGGTTTTTAAGTTGTGAACGCGTTTAAAAACTAATTGTTAAAAAAAGGAGCAAGCATTTGCTCCTTTCTTATGCTTTAAAACAACGCTCTTTCCAATAATTAGATGTCCTAAGATGATGCTTTTATGACCTTATCTGCACTTATTTCACGCATAGAAAAGGGCGTATAAATAGAAGATAGATGAATTTTTAAAATAAATAAGTATCTTTAAGGAGAAGAAGGTATGAATGCTAAAGTCAATATTTCAAACCGAGCTGGTGCTAGTTTCCCTGTACGACGAATGGATTTTGAGTTTGGTGAAGTACCTCGCTACTGGGCAAATGGTGATGCTGCTTTAACGCATTTTATGACCGCTTTGTCAGCATTATTTCCTGAAGGGGAACAATTCTTCGTAAATAGTACGAGAGCTGTGCGAAATGATCCGAAGCTTGCCGATCCAAGATTACAAAGAGAAATCAGCGCCTTTATTGGTCAAGAAGCGATGCATTCAAAAGAGCATTTGGCGTTTAATGCCTCAGCCGAAGCTTATGGATATGGTGTGCGCAAAATGGAAGATCAGACAGGGCGATTAATTAATCGTGCTGTGGGTATTACATCTAGACTTTTAAAACCATTTGGCTTTACTAAAGAAATGATTGGTTTAACTGGCACCTGTGCACTGGAACATTTTACCTCTACGATTGCTGAGGAATTACTGAGTAATCCAGATATTCAGTCGATGTTCATGGATGAAACGATGTATCACTTATGGATGTGGCATGCAGTTGAGGAAAATGAACATAAAGCAGTCGCTTTTGATGTTTATGAAGCCATGTATGGACAAGGAGCGAAAGCTTATTTCATGCGGTCATTGGCACTTGTCATTGCAATGGGTTTAATCTTTATTACTCAGTCGTACTTCACTGCGAAATTATTGCAAACTGATGGCAAGCTTACATGGCGTGACACCAAGTATATGATTAATTTTATGTATGGTTATAAAGGTTTTATGACGCGCCAAATCCCAACGTTACTTTCATTTTTGAGACCGAAGTTTCATCCAAATGATGATGATACTACAGCCCTTTTGAATAAGTGGCGTGCTGAATTGGGCTTTAATGCAAATTAATACAGGTGGGCAATGAAAGTTGCCCATTTTTTTGTTCTCATTTTGCTTTAAATTGCTGATAATCTGCATCAATCATTTATAGGTGCGATATTGTGATTCGATTGATGCAGGAAAAAGATTTGGATAATGTTGCGGCAATTGAGTGTCTTGTTCAAACGCATCCTTGGTCTAAACAACAGTTTCAAGAATCTTTAGAATCTTATCAATGCACCGTGTATGAGCATAATCATCAGGTCGTCGGGTTTTGTATTTTGCAGCCTGTGCTTGATGAAGCAAATCTATTATTGATGGCGATTCATCCTAATCAGCAAGGAAAGGGTTTGGGTTATGAATTACTGGATTATTCAATTCAACAATTAAAAAATAATCCGATTCAAATTTTTTTAGAAGTCCGCGAAAGTAATACTGCTGCGATTCATTTATACGAAAAAGCAGGATTTCATCAAATTGATTTACGCAAAAACTATTATCCAAACTCAGATGGATCAAGAGAGCATGCTGTGATTATGGTCAAAACATGCACTGATGATTTTGCTGCACTATTTAATAATTAAATTATTCCACTCAGAGGGCAATGTGCTCATCAGAGAGTTTCCGAGTTGATGAATTTCTTTTTCTGAAAGTGGACGATTGAGTCTTCGCCATTGTCCATCAAGTAATAACTCAAGTGGCGTGTATTGCGATTTATAATTCATTTTGGATGAATGTGGCACCCAATAGCCTAGATATAAATACTCTAGATTTAGGGTTTTAACATATTCAATTTGCTTGAGAATTGCAAAAACACCTAAAGAACGACGTTGTTCATCTGGATCAAAGAAAGTGTAAACAGCTGAAAGCCCATCATCCATCAAATCACACGTTGAAACTGCAATTAATTTTTCGTTTTCCCAAAGCTCAATGAAGAAGCTTTCAGTACAGCTATGCACTAAGAACTTTTCAAATTGGTCGAGACTTGCAGGATACATATCACCATCGGCATGACGTTCATTGATATAGCGTTCATACAAATCATAATGTTCTTGAGTAGCCTTTGATGTTGGCAAGATACTCATTCTTAAATCTTGATTACGTCGCCAAGCTTTTTTTTGGCTACTGTTCATCTGGAATTCTTGTACAGGTACTCGGCACGATAAACATTGACGACATAGATGACATTCGGGGCGATAAACAAAGTCTCCACTACGCCGAAAACCAACACGCGATAGTTCCGATAATGTCACCACATCGATGCGGTGAATCGGGTCTAAAAACACCATTCGCGCGGACTTGTTTTCGAGATAGCTACAGTCATGTGGTGGCGTAATATAATACTGTAAGTCATTTAAAAGGGACTTGGGTTGGTATGATTTCATTAATCTGTCCCTCCAAGGCGTTAATCCATTAACCGTTTAATTTTGCACAAAGTGCTATTGTTTTACTTGAAAATACACGTTCTTGATAATTTTTCCAATTGATAGAGGGGGCAATAATTACATCTTGTAACGATTTTAAGTAGGCTTGGCGAGAAAGTGTACTAGCACCAAGGCTTATCAGATGCTCATTCACTAATTGACAGTCTATCCAAGGGAGCTGATTTTCTTGTCCTATTAACATTAGGGAATAAAATGCCATTTTAGAGACATCGGTTTCGGTGCTAAACATGGATTCACCAAAACAGCCTTTGCCGATGGTGACACCATATAGGCCACCTACCAGTTTATCTTGCTGCCAGACTTCGACACTATATGCATAGCCTGCTGCAAATAAGGCGGTATAACCTTCAATAATATCTTCACTAATCCATGTTTCATCTGCATAACTACGGGGCAAAGAACAGGATCGTATGACATCCTCAAATGCATGATTAATGGTAATCCGATAATCATATTTCTTCATGTTACGAATTAGAGACTTGCTTGGTTTATAAGCTTTAGGGTCAATAATGCAGCGTGGTTCAGGGCTCCACCAACAAATCGGTTCATCTCGGTTAAACCATGGAAAAAGTCCATGTGTATAGGCTTCAAATAGTGTTGAAGGGGAGAGGTCTGCACCGATGCAAATAAAACCATGACCTTCAGGATCTGCTTCAATAGGATCTGGAAAAATATATTGTGAGGGAGGGAGTTGTTGCATAGTACGAAAATTCAATAGGACTGATTCTAAGCTAACTGAACTAACATAGAATGGCAATCAACCTCGATCGCCATTCCAGCATTGAATTATTCAAATAGACGAAGTTGTTTGGCGATGTGCAACTTCTTGCTGTCTATAAAGTATTGCGCCTTTTCTTGGATAATGGTGAGGCTTTCATTTTTGTCAGCGACTGCATTTCCTTTTTTGTCTAATACCAACCATCCAAGTTGATGAATGACATCTTGAACGTAATAAGCAAAATCTGTAGCAGTATTCAGCCCATCAATGAAGTGTGCACGATAAAATAATTGATGGAAATGTTCGGTCGGAATACCGATACCAGTTAATGGGCTAATGAGAGCACCATAATTTTGATGGAAGCTTGCTTGACTGAGTAAATAATGGTTTAGCTTATGGCAACGCTGCAAAACTTGATCATTAGGTGCTAAGTTTTGACAAGGTTGAGCTAAGCCTAAATGACAGAGAATGACGAGAGCATTTAAGATTTGAGCATAATTTAATTGTTTAAGCCCTTGTTCTAGTTCAGCAATCGTAATTGCTTCATAGTTTCTTTCAGCAAACATTTCACCTATAGGAAGATAAATTTCTTCGATTAAATTAAAGGTTCCTAATAAACCATTAATGCTTGTCGGAAGTTGCTCTTTAGCTGTTAATAAAACAAAAGCAGTGTTACGAAGTTTTTCTTGGGCTTGTAGTGGTGTTAAGTTGTTTTTTCCTCGAATAAACAGGTCGCGGCGAAATTGAGTATTGGCGAAGTAATCACGACATTGTTCTTTAAAAATAGGGTGCTCAATTGCATTTAAGAATACTTGATGTTGCTCTGAAAAGTTAATGTTGTCTAAATGCGTATTCAAGTCCGTAGAACCAGCATAAGAAAGTTTGATTTCATCTAAAATCCTAACCACTTGTTGAAAAGAAAAGCATTGCCAATCTTGGTTTAAATATTCATGGATAAGATAATTGGGATTTTGTTGTTTTAGATCTGCGACTTTTTGTATGGCATTTGGATTGCGCTGGGCGAAAATAGGATTTTGCTGTAATAGATTTTCGCTGAAATTAAGCGCTTCATTGACCTTTTGCAGTGGGTTGGTACTTTTACTATTAAATTTAAAATGACTATGAAATAGTTCTCGAATAGGCATGTTCGCGGCCCATCCAGTAACGCAGTTATAGCTGATATAAACGATGCCGTTAGGTTTCAGAAATTTACGAATAAACTTCAAAATGATGTGCTGGTTTTCATAGCTAATCCAACTCCAGATACCATGTAAACTGATTGAGTCAAACATAGGTAAGTCATGTCGGTTAAGCAGTTCTTCAAAGCTGTCATCATAAAAATAATGTTCGGTCTTGCTCTGTTCCGCTAGTTGATTGGCATGCGCTGCATGTGCTGGATTAAAGTCCGTACCATAAAAGTTTGCAATGTTACTAGCAGCATGAATATTAATGCTGACCCCTTGTCCAAAGCCTAGCTCACAATGTGTTTGATTCTCTTGAAAATCTGGGCTTTCAATTCCATTGAGTAATAAACAGAACTTTTGAAAATTGGGGCTGAGATCTCGATAATATCCGTAGGTATAATTAACTTCAGTTTGATAACCATTGGTCCAAGTTGTTGTCATTTATGTGTTCCAATTTTTTGTTTAAAAATGCGTCATTTTTTGATTATGCTTAATTTAATAAAAAAAGCCACCATATCGGTGGCTTTTTTACTTTTAGATAATTAATTTAAATTATCAAGATATTTCTCAGCATCTAGTGCAGCCATACAGCCTGAACCTGCTGATGTGATCGCTTGGCGATAAACGCTATCGGCAACATCACCCGCTGCGAATACACCCTCAATAGATGCTGCTGTTGCATTGCCCGCTGTTCCGCTATGGACTTGAATATACCCATCACGTAAGTTGAGCTGACCATCAAACATGCTTGTATTTGGTTTATGGCCAATTGCAACAAATAGACCCTGTACCTGAACATCTTGTGTACTAGCATCTTGAGTTGATTTGATGCGTACAGAAGTTACACCTGTTTTATCACCTAGAACTTCATCAACTTGATGATTCCAAATAATACTGATCTTGCCTTCTTTCTCTTTAGCAAAGAGATGGTCTTGTAAGATTTTCTCAGAACGTAATGTATCGCGACGGTGAACTAAAGTCACATGTGCAGCGATATTCGAAAGGTAAAGTGCTTCTTCAACAGCCGTGTTACCACCACCGACAACCATTACATTTTGGTTTTTGTAGAAGAAACCATCACATGTTGCACAAGCACTTACACCTTGACCCATAAAGGCAGCTTCAGATTCAAGACCTAAATATTGTGCAGTTGCACCTGTTGCAATAATCAACGCATCACATGTGTACTCTTCCATATCACCTTTTAAGACAAATGGGCGAGTTTTTAAGTCTACTTCATTGATATGATCGTAAACGATTTCTGTACCGAAACGTTCTGCATGAGCTTGCATACGTTCCATAAGCACAGGACCAGTTAATCCTTCAGGGTCGCCTGGCCAGTTATCAACTTCAGTCGTCGTTGTTAATTGACCACCAAGTTGTAAACCTGCAATCAGTGTAGGCTTTAAATTTGCACGAGCAGCATATACCGCCGCGCTGTAGCCTGCAGGTCCAGAGCCTAAAATAATTAACCGTGAGTGACGAGCGCTCATTAAAGAACATCCTTTTTATATTGAAACTGGTAAAATTATACGTGAAACCACAGGGGAGTGGGTTAAATCCATCAGGATAATATTGATTAACTCAATCGAATTGGGCTATATCAAGGCTGGATGTTAACAACAACAGTAAACAATCGTGCATCTTTTTTGTAAGAACGAGTGCATAATATTAAACTTATTGATTAAGGTGGCTTAGACCTTAAAAAATAGACAAACAAATAACGAATTGGGTTACAGGACAGTATATGACTGCGGTGTCAAGTGTTTATGCACAACGCTTTTTAATGACATTATTTTTGATTTCTTTTGGCATTTATCTATTTCTTGCCACAGTAACCTACACACCTTTTGATCCGGGTTGGATGCATATATCAAGTGATACACAACAGGTATCAAATGCAAGTGGTGTGGCAGGGGCGTGGATCGCAGATTTATTGTTTGGCTTTTTGGGATGGGCAAGTTTACTGATTCCACTATTTCTGTTTATCGAAGCAGTACAAGTGTGGTGGCCAAGAAGTTTTCTAAATCGTCCATTTCGTTATGCAGCTCAATTTTTCTTAATTCTGTCTTTGTCTAGCTTGTTCTACTTACATTGGAGTATGCCAGCCGATACTTTAGAAAATGCGGCAGGTGGGATCATTGGTTTTGAACTTGGTCAAAGCCTTAGCCAATTATTGACAATTTACGGTGCAACGCTGTTCTTATTAGCATTTAGTATTTTATTAGTCACTTTGGCATTTGGAATCCAATGGAATAAAACATGGGTAACGTTGAAAAATACACCCGCTTACCTGCAAGATTTATTTTATAAAAATATTCCTCAGCAAGAATCTGCTTATGACTTGACTGAGCAATTAACAGCAGCAGATACACCTGCAATAAAAAATAAGCAGCAAGCCCAAGAACAAACTGCTGGTGTAGCCAACGATCAATTTAAAGCGGTTGAAGAACCTGTTAAGGCATCAAAACATGATGATCATCATCAACAATTAGCTGAAAAGTTGTTTGCTGATGTTATTGCGAAAGAGCAGCAAAGTAATCAACCTCAAGAAACTCAGTCAACAGAAGATTTTGAAGAGACTTTACAACGTGCTCATCAGTTTGAGACTGAAAGCCAACGTCTGATTCAAACAGGCGAAGTTTGGCGTGCACTTCAACACGATGATGCGAGTCATAAACAAGAGATTGATGCGTTGCTACGTGCTGCGGATGATTCAGTAAATCCATCAACGCAATATGCTCATCCTTCGCAAACTGAATCTAAAGCAGAGCAAGCTGCTCATAGTCATTTAGATTGGAATGATGATCAGATTTTTGATGAGTTACTTGCAGCAGTTCCAAATAGTAAAACTGCGACAGATGTACATACGCCTTTTACTCAAGAAGTACAACCAAGCACAAATATTGTCAGTGAAGTTGAAGCATTACATTTAGAATCCTTTAATGAAGTGCCTCAACAACCTGCATCTGAGTTTACACATACAGTTGAGACTCAACCCCAAGTCAATTCACCTAAAAACTCTGCATCAGATGAATTAGCTAGCTTTGATGACTTTAATGATCTCTTGGTTGATGATGAGCCGCAAAAAGTTAGTCCTCAAACCACCAGCTATGCTCAAACTTCTGCATTTGTAAAAGCACCAATCGAAGTCGCTGCACCAAAAGAAGCTTTATCTAAAGAAGCATTTATCGAAGCTTGGCAAGAGACTGCTGGTAAAGCTGAACCAGATCTGGATATTGAAGAAGACTTTGATTTAGATGCTCCGTTAACAGATGCATTTGGTCGTCCAATGTCGCGCGCAATGCAAGTTGCACAAAAACGTCGTGATCTACCAACTTTACCGGGTTTAGAGTTACTGGATGAAGTTGATCCAAACAAGAAAGTGAATTTTACGGCTGAGCAATTAGCACGGTTGTCTGAACTTTTAGAAATTAAATTACAGGAATTTAATGTTAAAGCTCAAGTTGTAGAGGCTCAACCCGGACCAGTCGTTACACGTTTTGAACTAGACCTAGCGCCGGGTGTAAAAGCATCTAAAGTGACGAATATTTCTCGTGATTTAGCTCGCTCAATGTCAATGGCATCTGTACGTGTGGTTGAGGTTATCGCTGGTAAACCGTATATCGGTATCGAAGTACCGAATAGTAGCCGTGAAATGGTTCGCTTGATTGAGTTACTCAAAACACCTGCATTTGAAGATCCAGCAGGCTTGCTCTCAATGGCGATGGGCAAAGATATTTCAGGCAATCCTGTGATTACAGATCTCGGCAAAGCACCGCATATGTTGGTTGCTGGTACGACAGGTTCGGGTAAATCAGTTGCAGTCAACTCGATGATTTTATCGATGTTGTTGAAATATACCCCTGATCAATTACGTCTCATTTTAATTGATCCTAAGCAACTTGAATTAGCAAACTATAACGATATTCCACATTTATTAACGCCAGTTGTGACCGATATGAAAGATGCAGTGAGTGCATTGAACTGGTGTGTCAATGAGATGGAGCGTCGTTATAAGCTGATGTCATTCTTAAAAATTCGTAAGCTTAGTGACTATAACCGCAAGGTAGAAGAAGCGATTGCGAATGGCGAGGATTTGATTGATCCAACATGGAAAGCAAGTGATTCAGTAGTGGGTGAGCGTGCACCACGTTTAACACCATTGCCTTCAATTGTGATTGTGGCAGACGAGTTTGCCGATATGATCATGCAAGTTGGTAAAAAAGCTGAAGAAATGATCACGCGATTAGCACAGAAATCTCGTGCTGCTGGGATTCACTTATTACTTGCAACACAACGTCCATCGGTTGATGTAATTACTGGTCTAATTAAAGCCAATATTCCTACACGTGTAGCTTTACGTGTGAATAGTAAAATTGACTCTCGTACTATCTTAGATGCGGGCGGAGCAGAAGATTTACTTGGTCATGGTGATATGTTATTCCTTGGGCCTGGTAAAATTGAACCTGAGCGTGTACATGGTGCGTTTATCAGCGATGATGAAGTCAACCGTATTTGTGATGCTTGGCGTGAGCGTGGTGAACCTAACTATGTTGATGAAATCTTAACGCCGTATGATGAAGAACCAACTTCTCGTGGTTTTGAGGATGGTAATGGTGATCCAAGTCGTGATGCGCTGTATGATCAGTGTGTAGCATTTGTACTCGAAACTCGTAAAGCATCGACATCATCTTTACAGCGTAAATTTAGCTTAGGATATAACCGTGCTGCACGTATCATTGATCAGATGGAAGAGAATGGTATCGTGAGTTCAATGGGGGCGAACGGTAAACGCGAGATTCTCGTTTAATAAGAATAGTGTATGAATAAAGCCTCTATTTAGAGGCTTTATTGCTATATATTTATCAATTTTATATGGTAATAATCACGCTTTTTATTTAAGCTTATCATTCAAAAACTCAAGTTGAAGGGTGAGCCATGTTAGTCGCATTATGTACACTAATTTTTATTCATTTTTGTGCGCTCATCACCCCGGGTCCAGATTTCTTTTTAGTTTCTCAGACTGCGATTAGTCGTTCTCGTAAAGATGCTGTACTTGTTGCACTTGGCATTTGTTTAGGCGCAATGGTGTGGTCACTTCTAGCATTAATGGGTCTTAATATTATTTTTGAAAAAATGGCTTGGTTGAAGCAAGGGCTTTTAATTGCGGGTGGTCTCTATCTATGCTGGTTAGGTTATCAGATGCTCCGTTCGGCATTTTCAAAAGGTGAGCAGACTGTAAAACAAATGGTATTACCACAGTCGCCTTATTTGTTTTTTATGAAAGGTTTATTGACGAACTTATCAAATCCAAAAGCGGTCATTTATTTTGGCAGTGTATTCTCATTATTCCTTGCAAACCCATTGTTTGATCAACATCATTCATTACTCTTTATTATCATCGCTGTAGAAACCTTGTTATGGTTTTTCGTGGTTGCTTTTGTATTTTCATTGCCTACATTTAGAGCTGCTTATCAAAACTTTGCAAAATGGATTGATGGTGTCTCTGGCGGGATATTTACTTTATTGGGTGTATATCTAATAGGTAGCCGATAATTTAAACAAAAAAGCCTGCACGATGCAGGCTTTTTTGATGAAGCTGAATTAAGCAAATTTTGCTAAAACTTCTAAGAATCCATCTTTTTGACGAGGGAACTGTGCAATAACATCATGGATGCGTTGACCTTCAGGATTCGTTGCATTCAGATCACGACCATCAGCTAAGAATTTTGTTAATAAACGTTCATAGTCATTTGGACGCATATGTTTAAATGCATGGTAAAGCACATGAAAGTCAGCATTGACGCCAGTTGGAGGAAGCTGGTTGAGGTAGGCAAACACACGCTCATCTGACCATTCTTCGTTGAAAGTTGCTGGCTGTGATAATGCCATGACAATCTCCTCTGTCTTATAAAATAATAAAGGCAAAATATGAGGCAGGACTAGAAAAGCATCGCTTTTCCCTGCCGCAGGACGAGAAGCTAGGCTTCAAGTAGGGAGGGATTAGAAAAGTAATACTTTTAAAATTCTGCTGTATATTCTGCCTTTATTTACAAAAGTTCGCTAATGAAAAAACTTCTATCGATCTTCAGGTAAATTGATATTCATTTCTAACATTTCGATATTTGCTTCTGAACGAACTTGCATTTGAATATGCTGTTCATCAACACCGCGTACATAACGGCTTACGACCTGCATGATTTCTTTCTTCATTTGGTCAATTTTATCTTGGCTTAGGCGACGACCTAGACCTTGTTCAGATGCAACAATAACTTTTAAGCGATCTTTGGCAGTTTGTGCACTTGATGGTTTTTCATCACTGCTAAAAAGTTTACTCCAGAATCCTGCCATAATTACGCTCCAAATAGTCTAGCTAACCAACCTTTTGGCTGTACTTCAATGTGTCGATATGGGCGGTCTTCGCCAAGGAAGCGAGCCACTAAGTCATCATAGGCTTGTCCAGCTTTAGTTTCTGAATAAAGAATAACTGGCTTACCTTCGTTAGATGCTTGAAGTACACTCGGACATTCTGGAATAACACCCAATGTCGGCACTCGTAAAATATCTTTCGAAATATCATCAATCGTGAGCATTTCTTGTTTATCAGCACGTTCTGGATTGAAACGAGTAATGCACAGATGCTTACGGATACGACCTTCGTTTTGTTCAACTTTTTTAGTTTTGCTGTCTAGCATACCGATAATACGGTCAGAGTCACGAACTGATGAAATCTCAGGGTTCGTTACAATGATTGCTTCATCAGCATGATACATGGCTAAAATAGCACCACGTTCAATACCCGCAGGTGAGTCACAGATGATGTAATCAAATTCTTGAGAAAGTTCGTCGATTACGCGTGCCACACCATCATCACTTAACGCATCTTTATCGCGTGTTTGAGAAGCAGGGAGGATGTATAAGTTTTCAATATCTTTATCACGGATCAACGCTTGTTGTAAGCGTGCTTCATTATTAATGACATTTACAAAGTCATAAACTACGCGGCGTTCGCAGCCCATGATTAAATCAAGATTTCGTAAACCTACATCGAAGTCAATCACAACAGTCTTATGACCACGTAGGGCTAATCCTGTTGCAAAAGATGCGCTTGTTGTAGTTTTACCTACACCACCTTTGCCTGACGTTACGACAACAATTTTGGCCACCGAATCCACTCCTATTTATGGTCATACGCCCCTAAAAGGGCTTTTTTGGTGTTTAATCTGATAAATTAAAACTGTAAAGCTTCAAATTCAAGCTCTTGCTTGTTATTTAAATAAATATGTACAGACTTTTTGATCATATCTTTTGGAATATCATCTGCTACGCAATAAGTCCCTGCAATAGAGACAAGTTCAGCTTCGAGCGAGTGGCAAAAAATACGCGCTGAAGTATGTCCACCTGCACCTGCAATGACTCTACCACGAGCATTACCATAAATGTGAATATTTCCAGACGCAATCACTTCTGAACCACTATTCATGCCAGCATTTAAGATGATATCGCCTTGATCTTGGACCAAACATTGGCCTGTACGCAAAATCTCATCATGATAAGAGGTGATATGCGTATTCGATGTATTTTTTTGTGGTGTTTGTATTGCAGAACTCTCTGAAGGTTTCTCTGCTACATGCTCAACGACTTGCTCTTTAGATGCTTTGATTCTTTGTAGTGGTTGGTCTGCAGGAAGTACAGGGAACTGGATCGCGCGTGCTTGTTCGCCCAAGATACCATCAATGACAGCCATGGGTTGTAAGCCCAAATCAATCAAAAGCTGAATTAAGGCAATCAGTTCTTGCTCAACTGTACTATCAATAATGACTAAAGTTCCTAAATAAGAACCTTCGCTGAGTGTGTTGCTAAGTTGCTGGCGGATTGCAGTATGGTCATTTGTGTCGAAAGTCAGTCGACTAAAATTCACCATTCTGCCCGTAATCCGTATATCAGCCATAATTTATCCTTCAGGGCTTTTTAAGCGCTCTATTGTGTTAAAGCATGTTGTAAATAAAAGCAAATGCTAGAACAAATTACACGAATTCTCTAGCACGATTGGTAATTTTTCTTGTAATCATTCTGCTTTTTTATCCAATTGATCATGTTCTTCTAACATTTGCTGCCATTGTTTTACTTTTACTTGTTTTCGAATAGCTTCAAGGCTTTCATATACGACGGATTCAACCAATTCTTCTAAGTAATGATTGTCGATATTTAACTCACTGACTTTCTCTGCAATCAGCTGATAACTTTCATTTGGTTTTTGTGGTGAACCTGCGGTAAATGGTTCGATTAGACCAGCGCTAATATTTTCACCTAAGCGTTGTCCTATACTTTGAATTTGTTGTTCGATGCGCCCACCAACAATTGGAATTAGACGTAATAATTGGGTGAGTTCAGGTGTATCCTCAATTGATTGATTCACAATAAGGCCGACTTTTTGCTTAATCGCAGGTTCTTGTTGTTGTAATGCGACAGCAAGCGACTCTTGCAACATCGAAGCAAGTGTTACTGTGAATAATTGTCGATGATGATCTACTAAGTCATGAATAATCTTTTTATGACTTGAACTTGTATCCAGCTCATGTCGAATACCATCAATCACGGTAATCACAACACGATCAGAAAGCTCTTCCATTACGACACGATAGTAAAAGAGTGCTTTGATTCGAAGATTATCAGGAACAACTTTATAACCCAGCTCGTGTAGTCGATAAGCAATAATACCAGCGCGGAATAAACGTAAAAAACGGAAATGCGGAATAATCGCAATGATTTCGTACCAGTGAATAAAAGGGAAGAACCACCAACGCGCATGATGCTTTTGGACAATTGCAAGAAACCAACGTACGGTAAGCTCAGCAATTAAAAAGATAATAAACCACGCTTCTGTGATGATGACCCACGGATGTAAGTGTGTACGATAAAACTCAAGAACACTTGGGAGCTGGATGGTATTAAAAAACCACGCTCCAATATTGCTCATGAGAAAGAAGTTCATGCCCAAACAGAACAGGTTAAAAACAATAATAAAGACCATGAAAATGTCATAGACAAGGAACAGTTTAAAAAACTTACTGCTCGGATTTACATAGTTATATTTAGAGTTTTGATCAGAGTCCTGCTGGGCCATACTTCTATTTAATCCCTTAATAAATTACTGGTTGTATCTGGATTTCATACGAGTAATGAGTTGATCTTTTTCAGTCCAGATTTGATCTACCCACTTTTGGAACCGTTCACGATAAACTGGATCGTCTTCGTAATTACCACCGAGAACCCAATCTGGAATATCAATTTTACGTAAATCGACAGCAATATCTGATACGCCACCTAACCAAAAATCGCCATAACCTGGTGCACCATTTGGATAAACAATGGTCATATCAACGAGAGAATCGATTTTATCTCCCAAGATATTCAATGCCAAGGCCAATCCACCTGCTTTAGGCTTTAATAAGTTTTGATATGGCGATTGCTGTTGAGCATGTTTCTCAGGCGTAAAGCGTGTTCCTTCTAAATAGTTTAATAAAGTAAAAGGTTGACTTAATAGCTGTTCACAAGCTTTGCGTGCTTCGAGCATATCACGATGCTTAAGTTCTGGATTCTTTGCAATTTGAGCCTTGGTATGACGTTTCATCATTGGGAAGCCCAAAATCTTGAAGGCTTGCCCTACAAAAGGAATAAAAATAAGTTCCCATTTGGTGAAGAAACGGGTGAGTGGCATACGTTTTAAACCAAAATATTGATTAACCGTCGTATCGACCCAGCTCTGATGATTACAAATCATCATATAGCGACCTTGTAAATTCAGGTCGAGTTTTTCATCAATCGTGATGTCCCAATTTAGATTTGGTAAGACGTGTTCAATTAATTGATTGTTAATGCCAATCCAGCTATTTGCTAACTGGATATTGGTTTCATCGACTTTTTTTGATTTTTTAAAGAATTTAGTGAAGCCCAAAGCTAGAACTGGAGGACCATGCAAAAATGTACTTCCAGTGATCACTGAACTGACGGTGAGTCCTTTGCTTACTTTTTGCAATAAGGACGCTTTTTTATTTGCGTTAGTCATAAATCGAGCCTTGAGTGCAGACGTTTTAATAAAGATGCTCCAACTATAAACAACAGAGATTGAAATACAACTGTATATTTAGAGATGTTGACATTTTTTATATATTTAAATCATTTAAGCGAGTTTTTCTGTGCAAAATAGGTGAAAACTCAATATATGGAACAGATCTGTTATCTGATGACTTGTTTTGTGATCCGAGTCTCGAAATTCATTTTTAGTTCATAATTGGTCAAACATGGAGGAAGTGTGATGATACCTTCAAGTAAAGTGCATCAAAATATTACAAAAATATAAATAAAGTGTTTATTATTAACAAAATATCAATGGTCTAGCGCAAAGTTCTACTTCATTATTTACCAAGACAACAAAATACATAGACAGGAGCTACGCAATGCGTGCATTAGTAATTTCAACACTCGTAGGGGCTGGATTGGTACTTTCTGGTTGCCAAACAATGAGCGGTCAGGGTAATGATATTGGTGGTGTTTCTTACGACAAATCTGCTTTAGGTGCATTAATTGGTGCGGCGGCAGGTTACGGTGTTTCTAAGGGTATTAACAACGGTAGCAGCAGCCAAAACAACCGTGCGATTGCAATTGGTGCGATTCTTGGTGGTGCGAGCGGTTTATATCTCGATAACAAAGAGAAAAAATTACGTGAGCAAATGGCAGGTACTGGCGTTGATGTAGGCCGTAATCCAGATGGTTCTGTTCAATTGATTATGCCTGGTAGCATTACATTTGATACTAACAAATCAAATATCAAACCTAACTTCTACGGCACTTTAAATAAAGTTGCGCAAGTTTTGGCAGAAGATAACAAGAGTGCGATTCTTGTAACAGGTTATACAGATAATACTGGTAATGACTCAATCAACATTCCATTATCTCAAGCGCGTGCTCAATCAGTTAAAACGTATTTAGCTGGTCAAGGTATTTCAAGCAGCCGTATTGATGCGCAGGGTATGGGGTCTTCTAACCCAATCGCTTCTAACGCGACTGCTGCTGGTAAAGAGCAAAACCGCCGTGTTGAAATCAGCATTTATGCAAAACAGTAATTTTTACTGATTTCTAAAAACCACCTTCGGGTGGTTTTTTTATGGCTTTTAGAATCTCGCGACAAACTGTGGCGTAGCAATTGCATAAGACACCATAATTTATACATATCCCAAGATTTACTATTGGGATTCTAAAAAAGAGATGTCTATAATTGTGCTCGAAAAATAAGGCTCGGAAACGAGAGAGGTATTATTAATGTCATCTGCCAGTCAACTCAATGACAAGCAACTTGAAGCCATGAAATATGTTCAGGGGCCATTGTTGGTGCTTGCAGGTGCAGGTTCAGGTAAAACTTCTGTTATTACTCGAAAGATTGCTTTTTTAGTGCAACAGTGTGGTATTCCAGCACATCGTATTACAGCAATGACATTTACGAACAAAGCAGCACGTGAGATGAAAGAGCGTGTTGGTAAATTACTCTCTCGTGAAGAAGCAAAAGGTTTGTCTGTTTCTACTTTCCATACCTTTGGTCTGAATTTATTACGTATAGAACTAAAACATTTACCGCTTAAAAATAATTTTTCGATTCTAGATGCGGATGACTGTAAACGAATCCTGATGGATTTGATGCAACGTGACAATATGTCCGGGGCAGAGAGTAAAGAGCTTATTGCGAAAGCAATGAAGAAAATCTCAGATTGGAAAAATGACTTGGTTGTGCCAGAACAGGCACACTCAACTTGTGAAACTGTTGAAGACGTACAACTTGCACATTTATACCAACTCTATGAGCGCAACTTACGTGCATATAACGCTGTAGACTTTGATGATCTGATCGTGATGCCAACACGTTTACTCCAAGAAAATGCTGAAGTGCGTGATAAATGGCAGAATCGTGTGCGTTATTTACTGGTTGATGAATATCAAGATACCAACACAGCACAATATACCTTGGTGAAGCTGTTGGTTGGTGTGATGGGGCAGTTTACTGCCGTTGGTGATGATGACCAGTCCATTTATGCGTGGCGTGGTGCAAAACCTGAAAATATGGCGTTGTTGAAAGATGATTTCCATAACTTAAAAGTGATTAAGCTTGAACAAAACTATCGTTCAACCAGCCGAATCTTAAAAGCAGCCAATGCTGTTATTGAAAATAATCCACATATTTTTGATAAGAAGCTGTGGAGTGATAAAGGGCATGGCGAGACCATCCGTATTATTACTTGTTTAAATGATGATGATGAGGCCGAGCGTGTTGTTAAGGATCTCATCACACATAAATTGATGAATGGGAAAAATTGGAAAGATTATGCGATTTTATATCGTGGTAACTTCCAAGCACGTGTTTTAGAAACACAACTTCGCCAAATGCAAATTCCTTATAAACTTTCTGGCGGGCAATCTTTCTTCGCACGCGCAGAAATTAAAGATGTGATGAGCTATTTACGCTTGATCATCAACCCCGAAGATGACAGCGCATTTTTACGTATTATTAATACGCCAAAACGTGCGATTGGCCCTGTAACGCTTGAAAAGTTGGGGTTATTTGCCCAAGAAAATACTTTGTCGTTATTAACAGCATCTTCGGATCAACGTTTATCGATGGTTTTACCGAAAAAAGCTGCCACACAATTGCATGAGTTTGCAGACTTTATTGCAACATTTACGCGCGAGCTATTAGATGATGATGAACCCGTTCCAAAAGTCCGTCAGATGATCAATGAAGCAGGGTACATCGATTACGTTCGTGAACAAGCTGCGACGCCTGCACAAGAAAAAACCAAAATAGACAATATCGAAAGTTTATACACCAGCATCCAAAACTTATTGAATCGTACAGACGATGTTGATGAGAAGAATATTGAAAGTGTCATTCGTAAACTTGTGTTGTTAGATATGCTTGAACAGCAGCAGGAAGAGGAAGATACCGATAAAGTTAACTTATTAACTTTACATGCTGCGAAAGGGTTGGAATTCCCTTATGTCTATATGATCGGTTTAGAAGAAGAGTTATTACCACATAAAAACTCAATCGCCTCAGAAACCATCGAGGAAGAGCGTCGATTGATGTATGTGGGAATTACACGTGCGCGACAAGGTTTGACCATTACTTTAGCTGAACAGCGTAAGAATGGTGGTCAAATGCGTCAAATGACACCAAGTCGATTCTTGGATGAGTTGCCACAAGATGAGTTGGAATGGCATGGACGTAAAAAGAAACTTGCGTCAAATGTCGATCCAAAAGAACAAGCTCAGCAATATCTCGCGAATTTAAAAGCTTTATTGAAACGTTAAAAAATTGTAAGTAGGAAGTTGTAATGAAAGTCCAAGTAAAAGTATTAGACAAGCGTTTAGGCCAAGAGTGGGCAATGCCTTCTTATGCAACAAATGGTTCAGCAGGTTTAGATTTACGTGCATGTTTGGATGAGGCGATTGAAATTGCTGCTGGTGAAACGGTTTTAGTTAAAACTGGTTTAGCAATTTATATTGAAGATCCTAATTTTGCTGGTTTAATTTTACCTCGTTCTGGTCTTGGTCATAAACATGGTATTGTGTTAGGTAACTTAGTTGGTTTAATTGACTCTGATTATCAAGGTGAGCTCATGGTTTCTGTTTGGAATCGTGGACAAAATACATTTCGCTTAGAGCCAGGTGAGCGTTTGGCACAATATGTACTCGTTCCTGTAGTACAAGCTGAGTTTGAACAAGTGAATGAGTTTGTTGCGACTGAGCGTGGTGCTGGTGGTTTCGGTCATACTGGGCAACAATAATTTGCTGTAGTTATCACTTTAAATGCAATGTTTTCCTGAAAAGCATTGCATTTTTCATATTGATTGTTTCATTAATTTATATTAAAAAGCAGCAGATGAATTATTTTAATTTTTCTGAACAAGGGTTAGTTAATTTCTTAATAGTATTTTATCTTTTGGATTAGCATTTCAATTATAAGAAATAGGGGCTTGCTGTGAATATAAAACATACATTTCCTCTGAATATTTTTCGTGCTTATGATATCCGTGGAAAACTTAGCAATTTAACACCTCAAGTCATTTGTTCTATCGCTTATGCTTTAGCAGATCAATATAAAAAAAGTAAGCAAAACCATATTGTCATTGGTTATGATGCTCGTCTAACTAGTCCAACGTATGCAAATATCATTCAACAGATATTTGAACAACAAGGAATAGTTGTAACCAATATAGGGTGCTGTTCTTCACCGATGATGTATTACATTGCCCGAGATTTTGGTGGTAATGGAATCATGGTGACGGCAAGTCACAATCCAAAATCTGATAATGGGATTAAATGGATTCTAAAAGGAGAGCCACCTTGTCCTGAAATGATTCAACATGTCGGACATCTTGCTCAAATATCTAAGAATCAACTCGATAGTCCTTTAGTTGATGGTTTGCTCCATAAAATCATTCCGCAGTATTGCTTGCAATATCAACATTCTTTACTCAGCGATATTCACCTAACAAGACCATTAAAAGTTGTTTTAGATGGTTTGAATGGCTCTGCTGGGCGATGTGCAAAGCTTGTTTTGGAAAAGTTAGGTTGCGAAGTGATCGCGCTGCGTTGTGAGGCAAATGGGCACTTTCCAGATCATGCACCTGATCCTTCACATGCAGAACATTTATCACAATTACAAGCAGCTATTCTGTCAGAGAAAGCCGATCTTGGTATTGCCTTAGATGGTGATGGAGATCGAGTGGTTTTATTGGATGAGCTAGCACATATCATTAGTCCTGATCGTTTATTGTCTTTATTTGCCCAGATGTGTTTGCAACAACATCCACATAAAGAAATCGTATTTGATGTGAAATGCTCTCGTATGGTCGCTGATACAGTTCAGCAGCTTGAGGGACAAGCGAAAATGATCCGAACAGGTAGTAGTTTTTTACGCGCGTATTTATCGCAGTCGCAAGGTGAAGCTGTATTTGGCGGTGAATATGCGGGACATTATGTGTTTAACGATGGGCGCGGTTATGGCTATGACGATGGATTATATGCTGCGTTACGTGTTATGGAGTATTTGACTCAATCTGATGCTAAAAGCTTAGCCGAGTTACTCTCAGTATACCCGGAAAGATACTGTACCGAAGACACATATATCAGCACGCATCATATCAATCCAAAGCAAGTTTTGAGTGACGTTGAAATTTTAAGTCATCGTTTAGGTGCTCGTATCAGTAAAATCGATGGTGTAAGACTTGATTTTGATGATGGTTTTGGCATTATTCGAGCATCTAATACTGGCGAGTATTTTACTGTTCGTTTTGATGCAGATCATCCTGACCGCTTAGTTGAAATCCGCCAGAAATTTGTTTCTATGTTGCAACCACAGTATCCATTGATTGCACAAGAACTTGCACAGGCTTAATGAAGGAGAGTCACATGCCACACGAGCATATCGGCATTGATAAAGCAAAAATTTTGATTGAAGCTTTGCCGTATATCCAACGTTTTTCAGGTAAAACGCTGGTTGTAAAATATGGTGGCAACGCAATGACTGATCCTGAGTTAGAAAGCTCTTTTGCTCGTGACATCGTGCTGTTAAAAACAGTGGGCTTAAATCCAATCGTAGTACATGGTGGCGGCCCACAAGTCGATTCATTACTCAAGCGTTTAGGTCAAGAGTCTGACCGAATTGATGGTATGCGTGTTACAGATCAAGCCACGATGGAAGTGGTTGAAATGGTGTTGGGCGGTAGCGTCAATAAATCAATCGTTAATTTGATTAATAAACATGGTGGTCGTGCAATTGGTTTAACGGGTAAGGATGGTAATTTACTTCGTGCACGTAAACTGTTAATGGAAAAACAGGAAGCTGATGGTTCAATTTCGCAAATTGATCTAGGTATGGTGGGTGAGGTTACAGGCGTAAAAACTGATGTATTAGAAATGTTTTCCCAAGGTGATTTTATCCCTGTGATCGCGCCATTAGGTGTCGATGAGGACGGTAATACCTACAACATCAATGCTGACCTTGTCGCGGGTAAAGTTGCTGAAGCATTAGGCGCTGAGAAGCTTATTCTACTTACCAATATCACTGGCGTTTTAGACGAAAATAAAAATTTATTAACAGGTCTAAGCACACAAGAAGTTGATCGCTTGATCGAAACGGGTGTGATCTACGGTGGCATGATTCCTAAAGTCGGTTGTGCTCTTGATGCTGTAAAAGGTGGTGTTGTTAGCGCACATATTGTTGATGGTCGTGTGCCACATGCAAGCTTATTAGAAATCTTTACTGATCATGGTGTGGGTACACTCATTACTAATCGTGCAAAACATTAATTCATCATATTGATTTAAAAGAGATCTCAAGTAGGTCTCTTTTTTTGTCATGACCTGTTCATGTTTTAGTCATGGCAGTGTCATTTAAGCGATTTAAGGTAAATCTAGCCATAAGGAGCTTTCATTATGCTAGAAAAATTAAATCAATATCGTCAGACATTGACTTTACCTTTACGCCACAAACCAGCTCAAAATCAATTCCGTTTTGAATGGGTGGACAACTTAAAAGAATTACAAGAAGTACAACGTTTTAGAGCAACGCAATTTGCTCATCAATTTGGTATGTCATTTGAAGATGGTTTAGATCAGGATCTTTACGATTTTGGTTGTGAACACGCCGTGTTACGTGAGAAGTGGACTGGTGAGATTGTTGCGTATACGCGCCTTAAATTGTTCCAAGGCCATGAAATTAGCCAGAGCTACAGTGCAAAAGAGTTTGAAATCGTTCCTCAGTTATCACATTTACCGAATGTTCTCGAAATTGGGCGTACCTGCGTACATCCACGTTTTCGCTCAGGTAAAGCATTGTCGATGTTATGGTTGAATTTAGCCCCAAAAGTACTTTGGTCAATGCGTGCAAAATACTTGATGGGTTGCGTCAGCATTCATCTAGAAGACAATTTGGCTCGTACTTATTACACTCATCGCCAAATTCAACAGTTGGCAGATCATCAAACCATCGATATTCGTTCAAAGCATGCGTTTGAGCCAGTACGTCCTGATTTCAGTTTCCCTCAAGATGAGCGTATGCCGAAATTGTTCCAAACTTATTTGGGAATGCAGTCAAAACTATCTAAAGAAGCATTCTATGATGAGTATTTTAAATGTTTAGATTATTTTGTTTTTTTAGAAGTAAATAAGATTGCTACCTCTTTTGTAATGAATAAGATGGTGCAACGATAAGCATATATCGTTCTCAATCCTATAGTGAGCACATATTGAGATTTACAATACATCGAAACCTCATGCACAATAGGCGAAGATGTTAAAAAGATTATAGATATGTGCCAGCTATTAGGAATGAATTGCGCTACCCCAACAGATATTACCTTCTCTTTTCGTGGTTTTTCTCAACGAGCTGGTGTGACGTCTGATCACTGTGATGGGTTCGGGATTGCATTCTTTGAAGATAAAGCTTGTCGCTTATTTGTCGATAATCAATCAGCTGTTGAATCCCCAATTGCAGACTTAGTGCGTAATTATCCAATCAAGTCTCGTAATGTCATCGCACATATCAGAAAAGCGACGCAGGGTAAGATTACTTTAGAAAATTCTCATCCATTTCTGCGAGAGTTATGGGGGAGACATTGGATTTTCGCACATAATGGTGATTTACATAATTTTGATCCAAAATTAAGTGGTCGCTTTGAACCTGTTGGTAATACTGATAGTGAACTCGCTTTTTGCTTTTTGCTTGATCAATTGGTTGAGGAGTTTGGCTATACTGAGCCGAGCTTGGAGCAAATATTTTCTTTATTAGAACGTATCTCACCGCAAGTAGCTGAGCATGGAACTTTTAACTTCTGTTTGTCGAATGGCAAAGCTTTATTTAGTTATGCGACAACGAAGCTACATTGGTTAGTACGGGAATATCCTTTTCAGCATGCACATCTCATTGATTTAGACGTTGAGGTCGACTTTAGTGAAGTGACAACACCTGAAGACAGAGTTGCTGTCATCACGACAGAACCTTTAACGCATAATGAAGCATGGACAGCGTATCAGCCAGGTGAAATGATTTTATTTCAAGATGGTAAATCAATAAAACACGCTTTAACTCATATTGAGCGACTTGTAAGAGAAGCTGAAAACCCATCATTAAAAAGAGTAACCAAAGCTGATCAATATTAATTTCAATATAACTCAGATTAATAGTCTGCATATTATTTTCTTATGCTACTAAAGTTGTATTTTTTATACATATTTCAATAAAATTAAAGAGATAATTTTTCTTATTGGTTAAAAAATACTTGAGTGTTTTGATTGGTGAAAATATTTAAATAAATATAAAACAATAGGTTAATTTATTTTAATTGGAAATACTTAAAATCTGACAAAAACGCTGTGTTTTTATTTACTCACTTTGTAGATATTATGCTCTTATTCAATAAAAAGTGTTGGTTTGGGGTTCGATATGGGTATGAAGTGGTCTGTCGAATATAATACAGGAATCGAGGTTATTGATGATCAACATCGACGTATTCTAGATTATATTAATGAAATTGCTGATTTAAAGCACTCCAATGATCGTATGAAAATGAAAAGTGTTTTAGACAATATTATTGACTATACCCAGTCTCACTTTACTTTTGAAGAAAGTCTTCAAGAAGAGGCGAACTACAAATATCGCGTTCCACATAAACGCGTTCATGACTTATTTATCAAAAAGATAGAGACATATCGTGAGCGTTTTGAATTAGGACATAACATTGATACTGAATTGCATGAAGTACTATCAAAATGGCTGATTAATCATATCCGTCATGATGATGCTGATTATGTGGGTGCAGTTAAAGAAAATATGATGGGTATTATTAAAGAAAATGAAAAGAAAAAAGGGAAGAATTGGTTTTCTAGATTTTTCTCATAATAATAAGAGAATAAAAAAATAATAAAAAAGACCCTCTATTAAATAAAAATAATACGATAGGCATGAGTGAGAAATAGAGGGTCGAATAAACATTATAATAATTAGTGCGCGGCAAACCATCTGAAATGATGGTTTGCCTTTTTATTTCGACATCTTTTGCTTTGATTTTCATGCTTGAGAAAGGCAAAATACATTGAATATTCCATTGCAAACACCATATAGCGCAATGAGTTCAAAGATTTTTCAAGGAATGCATTATGCAGGACACAACTCTGTCACGCTGGCTCACTCCAGTGATGGCATTTTGCTTATCATTTGTCATGATCACTACACTAGCACCGACAGTAGGGATTCAAATTGATCGTCAGTTTGATTTTTGGTTGCTTTGGTTAGGTACGATGATTTTATTGGCACTGCCAATTGGATATTTAGAAATTGCATTAGCAAAACGCTCGAAGGTAACGGCTTTACAAGCATTATCGAGTCTGACACGAGATGCTGATGCTTCACCTAAATGGCGTATTGTTGGGTGGTTGGCGGTTGTGTTTGTTCCTTTTTTTGCTGGTAGTGTTTTAACGACCGCTGCGCATTTGATCGGACAACAGTTCTCTTTAGATATTACGAGCCAAATTATTTTTGCAGTTTTAGCTGTTATTGCTGTGGGATTATCTTTTATTCCTCGTCAGTTTTTAATTGCTTTATCTGCACTTGGGGTACTTGCTGCGTTCGTTCTCGCAAATGTTATGGGAACACATCTACAAGCATGGCACTGGACTGGTGTTGAGTTTAAAGAGTGGGGCAATGCGACTGTTCTTGCGCTTGTAGCGACAGGTTTAGGTCTAGGGCTGTATTGGCAGACAAGCCTTGCTGATATTCAAAAACAAGATGCTGCGACATCTACAGCCTTACCTGTCTGGATTGCACAATTATTGGCTGTGATTGCTTTTGGATTCTTCTCTTTACAAGCACAAATTCCAGCACTTGTTTGGATATTTGCAGCTGTGTCGTCAGCAGCTTTATTGATTCAGTTTGCTAAAGAGCAATTGGCTCAGCGTCAATTGGCGATGGCTGTGCAATGGTTGATCATTCTCGCTGCAATTGCAGTTTGGGCTGTACCACAAGTTGAATCACTTTTTAATATTGCGCTTATGTTATGGGGACTCTTGATTTGTTTAATCTATGCCATTTTTGCTGGTTGGATTATGAAAATCAGTCATTTGCGTAAAGCGATGAATTTTAGTAATGAGTTGTTCTATAACTTATGGCGTATTGCGGTTCGTTTAGTATTGCCATTATCAATCGTTGTCGCAATTGTGGCAGTTATTGGACAAATCTTCTAATGGAACACAAACAGCAGCATGTATCGGTTGCATTCGCAACTGAACAGCAGCAATTTCATATTACTGTTGATTTCATGAATGGAATGACGGCATTAGAGGCCATTCATCAAAGTAGGATCGCTGAGCAGGTTGCGTTACCTGAGCCCTTACAGTTGGGTATTTTTGGAAGCAAGATCGACGTGGATACTGTTCTCAATCCAGGTGATCGTGTTGAAATCTATCGTGCATTAACAATTAATCCCAAAGATATTCGGCGAAAACGTGCCGCAAAGAATCCTGTAGGAAGATTTGCCAAGGGCAATCGCTTTAGACCATCAAATTCATAAATAAAACCCCTCATGATCAATTCAATGAGGGGTTTCTTTTTATGTGAAAGTGGTTATAGTGGGGGCGCAGTCAAAATGGCTTCTTTTGATGCTGGTAAACCAGGTTGTGATTCTGGAATAGTATCTAAACCTTCGATGCGTTCTACGATGCCATTTCCATCAAAATAAACTTTTAAATGTTGACCATGTGCTGCTGGTATTTTTGCTTTTTTAGCATAAGTACCTGGAATGTAGTTATAAATGTAGTCCCAACGCAGTGGATTCAAAGGATCTGTTACAGTTGGACTACCAAGTAAGAAACGTACTTGTTGAAAGCTCATGCCTACTTGTACTTGAGATGCTTGTGCTTTGGTTAATGGAGTTCCCTGTGGAATATCGACTTTATACACACCAAAGACTGAACAACCGCTAAGTACTGAAGTGACGAATAACGTCAGCATGATTTTTTGCATTTTGCTACACTATCCTGATAAATGATGATGCATTTGGTTCAAGGATAGATCATACTGCATCTAAACTCTATTGCCTATTCCAACTTAAGATTTGTTGAGAGACCTTTTTTCATGCCTATTTCCAATCAAGACTTACGCAAAGCTGGACTTAAAGTTACCCTTCCTCGTATTAAGATTTTGGAATTATTAGAAAATTCAAAACAACATCATTTAAGTGCAGAAGATATTTATAAAACTTTGCTTGAGCAAGGTGAAGATGTTGGCTTAGCTACGGTTTATCGTGTTTTAACACAATTTGAAGCTGCAGGTATTATTCAGCGCCATCACTTTGAAAATAATCACTCTGTATTTGAGATCATGCAAGAAGATCATCACGATCATTTAGTTTGCTTGAATTGTAATAAAGTTGTTGAATTTACTAATGATATTATCGAGAAAGAGCAACATGCTGTAGCAGATCAACATGGATTTGCACTAACTGGACACTCTTTAAATTTATATGGCTACTGTAATGATGCAGAATGCCAAGAAGCTTATCGTAAAAAATAAGTGCGAATTATGCTTTATTTTCTTGTTCACTAAAAATGAACAAATAAAAAAGGAAGGTTACAAAAAACCTTCCTTTTTTTATGGGCTTAGCGCTAATTATTGGCCATCAAATGTAATGTTTTTACTTGCGCTCAATAATTGGTCTGAACCCTCTTCAGATAACTTAATGGTTAAACGTAAGTCATTTGGAGAATCTGCATGTTTAAGCGCATCTTTATAGGTAATTTCACCCGCTTTATAAAGATCAAACAATGCTTGGTCGAAGGTTTGCATACCTAGCTCACGCGAGCGTTTCATCAGATCCTTAATCTCATGAATTTCACCTTTGCGGATGTAATCTGCAAGGAGTGGAGTATTAATTAAAATTTCAATTGCAGCGCGACGTGAATTACCATCAGGCGTTGGGATAAGTTGCTGCGCAACTAACGCGCGTAGGTTTAGAGACAAGTCCATGTAAAGTTGGCTATGACGGTCTGCTTCAAAGAAGTGAATAATACGATCTAATGCTTGGTTGGCATTGTTCGCATGTAGTGTTGCAAGCACTAAGTGTCCCGTTTCAGCGAAAGCAATAGCATAGTCCATAGTCTCACGAGAACGAATCTCACCGATTAGAATCACATCAGGAGCTTGACGTAAGGTGTTCTTCAGTGCGACTTCAAATGAATCTGTGTCGATACCGACTTCACGCTGTGTGATAATACAGCCTGCATGTTGGTGTACAAATTCAATTGGATCTTCGATAGTAATGATATGGCCTTTTGAATTATGGTTACGGAAGCCAATCATTGATGCTAAAGAGGTTGATTTACCTGTACCTGTCGCGCCGACAAAAATAATGATACCGCGTTTGGTCATTGCAAGTTCTTTAAGAACTTCGGGTAATTTTAAATCTTCCATGCTCGGGATGTGCGTTTCAATTTTACGCAAAATCATGCCAGGCATATCGCGTTGCTGAAATGCACTCACACGGAAACGTGCAGTTTTTTCACGGTTGGTAATCGCAAAGTTACATTCACGAGTTTCTGCAAACTCTTTACGTTGCTTATCAGTCATTACTGACTGAATAAGTTGACCAACAATTTCCCCAGACAATTTAGTTTTTGATACAGGTACGATCTGACCATTAATTTTCATTGATGGTTCAACATCAGCAGTGACAAATAAGTCAGATGCATTTTGCTGAATCATCAAATTGAGTAAATCATTAAAGTCCATGATATTTCTCTAATCCATTTATTTTTATAGGAATGATTCAGGCTGTTTAGCAACGGTACGGGCTGTTTGAGGGCTAATTAATCCCTTAGTAACTAAAGTCTTCAGATTTTGATCTAGCGTTGTCATACCGTAGTTAGCACCCGTCTGAATCGCTGAGTACATTTGTGCAACTTTGTTTTCACGAACAAGGTTACGAATCGCTGGAATACCAATCATAATCTCATGTGCAGCAACACGACCGCCACCATTTTTCTTCAATAGTGTTTGAGAAATAACGGCTTGTAACGATTCTGACAACATGGCACGTACCATGTCTTTTTCTTCAGCAGGGAAGACGTCGATCACACGGTCAATGGTTTTTGCTGCTGAGGTGGTATGTAGCGTTCCAAATACTAAATGACCTGTTTCGGCTGCAGTTAAAGCGAGGCGGATGGTCTCTAAGTCACGCATCTCACCGACCAAGATAATATCAGGGTCTTCACGGAGCGCTGAACGAAGTGCTTCGTTGAATCCATGTGTATCACGATGGACTTCACGTTGGTTAATCAAACATTTTTTTGATTGGTGTACAAATTCGATTGGGTCTTCGACAGTTAAGATATGGTCATAGCGATTTTCATTAATATAGTCGATCATCGCAGCCAAAGTGGTTGATTTACCTGAACCTGTTGGACCTGTTACAAGTACAATTCCACGTGGATAGTCACAAATTTCTTTGAAAATTGAGCCCAGACCTAAATCTTCCATCGTTAAAACTTTTGAAGGAATGGTACGGAAGACCGCACCAGCGCCGCGGTTTTGGTTGAATGCATTCACACGGAAACGAGCGATATTAGGTACTTCAAATGAAAAGTCTGTTTCTAGATCTTCTTCAAAATCACGACGTTGTTTGTCATTCATAATGTCATACACCAAACGGTGTACATCTTTATGTTCTAATGCAGGTAAGTTAATACGACGAACTTCACCATCTACACGAATCATAGGCGGCATACCCGCAGAAAGGTGTAAATCTGAAGCACCGTTTTTTACTGAAAAGGCGAGTAATTCTGTAATATCCATAATTTCCCCGAAACAATCAAAAATGTCTCATTATTTTGTAGAATAATATACGGCTTTCATTCTAGCTTACCAACACCTTATAGAATGCGAACGCAAAAAAAGATTTCATAAATGAGAACTGTGTCAATGAATCAATCGGAACAATCCCGCCAATCTGTTTTAAGTCAAATTGAACAAGCTTGTCAGCAAGCCCAACGTGATCCTGCAACAGTGCAATTGTTAGCCGTGTCAAAGACACATCCAAGTTTAGCGCTTAGAGAAATGTATGCCGTTGGACAGCGTAGTTTTGGTGAGAACTATTTACAAGAAGCACTGACCAAAATAGAAGAGTTACAAGATTTAGAGATCGAATGGCATTTTATTGGACATGTGCAGCGCAATAAAACCAAGCATTTAGCTGAAAAATTTGACTGGGTACATGGGGTTGATCGTTTGATTATTGCGGAACGTTTATCGAGTCAGCGTTTAGAGTCGCAAACGCCGTTAAATATTTGCCTACAAGTGAATATTGATGGGCAAGATTCCAAAGATGGTTGTCAGCCAGAAGAAGTTATTGAGCTAGTTAAACAAATTAGCCGACTTCCAAATATCCGTTTGCGTGGTTTGATGGTGATTCCTGCGCCTGAAAATCATGCTGCATTTGCAGATGCCAAAGTCCTATTTGAGCAAGTAAAATCTCAACATGCACAGCCACAAGACTGGGATACTTTAAGTATGGGGATGTCAGCTGATTTAGATGCTGCAATTGCAGCTGATTCAACGATGGTAAGAGTAGGGACGGCGTTGTTTGGAAAAAGAAGTTAATTAATACTTAGAATTAAATTGTAGATAATAATTAAATATGTAGAATGTCTAGTTTAAAAATGAGTTGCAATAATTTTTAATGCAATCTTTTTTAACTATATTAAAATTATTTTAAAATAAGATTGATTTTGAGTTACTCAATCTTATTTTTTAAATCATTTTTCAATTCATTTAGTATTAGAAAACTTATAGAGTTATATCATGAATAGAATTTTAATGGCATCTTTGTTGATGTTAGTTGTTGTCCTTTCTGGTTGTGTTACGACAAGAGGATTAGTAACCCTAGCAGATCCTAAAGTAACAGCTCAACCAGAGAATCTAAATAAAACAGCTATTATCAAAATTGTAGAAGATGATCGAGTGTTTGAGGAAAAACCAAAAACGCCAAATATTCCTTCATTAAAAGGTGGATTAGAGAAAGCAACAGCAGACGATAAAGCAAAGGCTATAGCAAGAAAAAGAAATGGTTATGGTAAAGCGCTTGGAGATATTATGCTGCGTGATGGTACTGTAGCTTCTACAGTCGAAAAGCGAGTCGTCAGTGCTTTAAATCAATCAGGATATCGAGTTGTACCTGCATCAGAAGCAAACTACCAAAATGCAGATTTAGTGATCTCAGTGAAAATTGATAAATTTTGGTCGTGGGTTGAGCTTGGATTCTGGGCTGCTAAATTAAATACTGAAATAGAAACTACTATTTTAAACGACAAAGAACCAGCAAAAAAAATTGTGGTTGAAACAAAAATAACGAAATCGCTTCAAGCTGTGACAGGGGCTATGTGGATTAAAAATACTAATCTTGCTTTAGATGATTATGAAGCTAAATTAGTGAATAAGCTAAAAGAGAATAATTAAAATAAATAATGCTCTACTTTTGAGTGTTAAATTTAATCTATTCGATTAAAAATTTGAGATAAAGACTTTTAACTTCTAGCTATATTAAACTAAAGTTAAGAAAAGCCTCGGTAGAATATCGAGGCTTTTTAATATTATCCAATTACCTCAACCCGACTTGAACCTGAACCAATGGGTTGTACCTGAATCTGTACAGGAATCCGTTCATGCATTTCTTGAATATGGGAAATTAAAATCACTTTTCGGCCCTGACTTTGTAGTTGATCAAGCGCATTCATCACCATATGAAGCGAAGATGCATCGAGAGTCCCAAAGCCTTCATCAATAAATAAAGATTCGATTTTCATTGAACCAGAAGCCATATTGGCAATCGCTAAGGAAATTGCCAAGGCAGTCAAGAAAGATTCACCACCAGACAATGAAGCCACAGAACGAGTTTCACCATCCATATCATGGTCGATAATGGCGAGACTTAGCGAATTATCCAAGCGCTTTAATGTATAGCGTTGAGACAACATCGCTAATTGTTGGTTGGCATATTCGAGCAAAATATCTAAGTTATATTGCTGTGCTAAATCGCGAAATTCTTTACCTTTTGAATCACCAATCAGACTAGAGATTTTATTCCAGCGATGTTCTTGCTGTTGAACCTGCTGGATTTGCTCGGCAAATTGTTTTTGTTTCTCAATGCTACGCTGATGTAACTCAAGTTGAACTTTTAATTGATCACGTTGATCTGTTGTCTGCTGCAAAATTTCTTGATTGGTACTTATCAATTCAGTGAGTTGTTCAACCTGAATATTCGGTTCTGATTGAAGATGTGTATTCAACTGTTCTTGGATAGTTCTTAGTGCAGAATTTGCTTCACTGAGCGTACGATCTGCTTGCTGTATTGCACTCCGAATCTGCTGTTCTTGAGCTGATGAAATCGCAACTAATTCGTTGAGTTGATCTTCTGCAAAATTTTGATATTGAGCTAACCAACTGTTAATTTCAGTTTTACATTGTTCCGAAGACGCATGATTCTGTTGCTGTTGTGATTTGAGTTGATCGAGTACGTTTTTCTGTTGTTCAAAATTTTGACGAGCCTGTTCAAAACTCTGCTTTAACTGCTGATATTGGTTTTGTAATTGCTGACGTTGTTGATCATGCTGTTGTAACCATTCATTGGCTTTGATTTTAGTTGAACCTGTCATGGTCAAGATTAGTTGATTGGCAGCATCAGTATTTTGTTTGCCTTTAATTTCGATGTCTTTTAGCTGTTGTGCACATTCAACTTGTTGAGTGGTAAGTCCTACCAAATTGCTCTTTAATAAAATTAGCTGCTGATCGAATTGGTCTTTCTGTTTGGTGAGTGATTCCGCATGTTCTATTTGTTGGCTGCGTTGTTGCAATGCTTGTAAGACTTGTTGTGAGAATGACACGCCTTGCTTAGACCATGAAGTTTTATCGTCTGTATTGAGACAGTCCACGATATGCTGAATCTGTTGTTGTAAGTGCTCTATGGTTTGGAGTTGATGACGGGTATTCTGAATATTTTGATTGAGCGTATGCTGATCTTTATTGGCTTGGTTAAGTTGTTGTAATTCCTTTTCAAGCTGTTGTTGAGCCTGCGTCGACTCTAAAATGAATGTTTGCATCTTATTCGTGATGTCATGCTCACTGAGATTGAAATCGAGTTGAATATTCGTCTGTGATACATGCTGTTGTAACACTTGATCATGTGTTTTTAATTTTTCATTCAACTGCTGTAACTGTTGTTGCAATTGATTTTGTTCACTATGGCTTTGGGTGAAGTGTTGTTGTGTATTTTGCCAAACTTGAAAAAGTTGTTGTTCTTGCTGAATTGCTTGTTGTTCTTGTTGTTGCTGTAATTCATACAGCGCTTTAGAGATTTGACTCTCATCATCACGATAAGGATGCTCGGTACTGCCACAGACTAGACAGGCTTCGCCGTGTTTGAGTTCAGCACGTAGATGTTCAATATTTTCAGCATGCAGTAGACGTTGTTGTTGCAAAACCTGTTGTAGTTTCTCACGTTCAGTTTTAGCAGCATGATAATCTTGCTCAGTTTTTTTGCTGCGTTGTTCTAGCTGTTGAGATTGTGTTCGTATAGCATCAAATTTGTTTTGCGAGGTAAGCACCTCTTTTTTTAATTCAAAATAATGCTGAAGTTTTTGTTGAATTACATCCAATTGATTGAGTTGAATCTGTTGAGCTTCTTTTAATTTCAATTGCTGCTCAGTACGCTGTTCAATGTGTTGGGTTGTACCAAATTGTGTGATTAAACTGTCGAATATATTTTGATCTTGCTCAAGTTTCGCTTGTGCTTGTTGAATAGAACCGAGCGCATTTTCTACTTTTTGATATTGCTGAATAAATTGCTTAAGTTGTTGAATATGGGCATTTAAACCTTGATCTAAAGGCGCGTATTGAGCACTGTGTTCTAACTGTTCTAAACAGGTCGTATGTTGCGTAATTAAATTTTTAATGCGTTGTTCAAGCAGTTGGTGTTGCTCAATGAGTGGTTGCTGCTGGCTTTCCAGTTGATTCACTCGAGTTTTGGTTTTTTTATATTCTTCAGCAATATAGTCGCGCTCCTGCACAAACTTGCGTACTTGCATTAGTTCAACTTGATGCTTTTTTTCGAAATCTTGAAATTGATTTAATGCAGTTTCAGCCAGAGTATATTGTTTTTTCTCTTGTTCGAACTGAGCCGATAATGCTGTAAAACTTTGTCGCCGTTGTTGAAACGCTGTTTCGAGTTGTTGCAATGTTTTTTGCAACTGTTGCTCTTGAAATACAACAGGGCGTATCTCAGCAAACTGTTCTAATTGACCCAGTAATTGGCGATCTTTGGTAATGGTATCTTGTGCTTTAAGTTGCTGATCATACTGTTGTTGTTTTAATCCAATTTCATTGTTGATTTTATCTCGTTGCTCAAACCATTGCTGTTGTTGTTTGAGGTGATTTTTTTCAATTTCAAGCTGTTGAACCTGCTGTTGTTTTTGTTGAAAATGGTTCTGTAATTCAGCAACTTCTTCATCTGAACGGATGTCGATATGACCCAGTATATTTTCCAGTTGTTTGCGTTGATTGCTGATATCACGGGTTTTTTCAAAAGCCAATTGTCCAATCTTGGCGAAAATACTAGAGTTGGTGAGATATTCTAATAATTCACCACGTTCATTATCACGTGCTTTTAAAAATGCGGTCACTTCGGATTGCGCGAGTAACACGGCACGGGTGAATTGTTCAAAACTGAGTTGGGTAATGTGTTGAATATGATTTTCTACGGCTTTGGTTTTATCTGCAATCACCACACCATCAGTCAGGCATTTTAATGACCGTTGTACACTTTGTAGTTTGCCATTTGGGTTTTCACGGGCGCGTTTAATTTCCCAACGTGCTTGATAATGTTTTTGATCCTGAGCAACAAAACACAGTTCAGCAAAACCATGTCCCGTCCCACGACGTAATACTGTCAAAGGGGAATTAGTCAGCAGCTCTGAACCATCAACATCGACCAGTTTGCCATCGCTCGATTTAAGACGAGGAATTTGATTGAACAAAGCTAAACACATCGCATCAAGTAGTGTAGATTTACCTGCGCCTGTTTTGCCGACAATGGCAATTAAACCAGCACTTGCCAGTGGTTCGCTTTCAAAATCAATAAAATGTTCACCTGCAAGAGATGCCAAATTTTTAAGTCGAATCGATAAAATTTTCACGGCAAATCCTTAAACAGTCTGATCATCTTCAAGTTGTTTTTGTGCTTCAGCAACGAGGCTCATAAAGTCTTTGATCACTTCACTATCGTTGTCATATCCTTTTTTCTCCCAAATTTGTTCGAAAAGCTTTTCAGGTGTTGGCGGTTCTAAATTGATACTTTGCTTAGTTTCAGTTGAGTTTTCAGTAGACAAATACTGTCTTGAAATGCGTACCAAGCGATAACGATCTTTAGGTAGCGCATCTTCAAATTGTTGTCTTAAATTGGGTTGTGGTGGTGTGGCAGTGTGGTATTCGATATCGACATATTCTCGGTGATCAATGTTTTCGATGGGTTCATTGGGTAAATTTTTAAGACGCTGCATGACTTCATTCAATTCGCCTTTGATTTTATGCAACTGAATTGATCGTGGAATCGCAATGGCATCAAAAGAAAATTTATTTTCAACATTTGCTGAGTCAATTGTGACATCGACCACTTGATGTTTGTAGTTAATTTCACTAAAGGAAAGTGGGATCGGTGAGCCACTATAGCGAATATGTGGATGTTGAACTTTCTGTGGTTTATGCAAATGCCCAAGAGCCACATAATCAATACTGTCGTCGAATAAAGCAGTCGAAAGTGCTTCTTCATTGCCAATAATAATTAGTCGCTCTGAATCTGAGGTTTCTCCACCTTGCATATGTGCATGTGACATTAAAATCAGTGCTTGGTCATCGGTTTTACGACGTTTAGCTTCTTCAATTAAGTGTTGATGTAAATAAGCAATCGCATTTTGGCTGTTGGTGGTGTGTTCATTAAACCCAGTGATTTCTGCTGAACGCAAGAAAGGTAGGGCAATACACCATGCCACAATCTGTTTTTGCTCATCATAAATCGGTAAAATTAAACGCTCCAAGTCGAGGCTTTTGTCTTGATTCCAACGAATCACGCCGACGGTTTTGGCATTATATTTTTCTAATAAAGGCTCAACTTGTTCGATACGATAACCTGAGTCATGATTACCTGCAATCATTAAAGTTTGCATTTGTGGCGCAAGATCATGCGCATCTGCGAGAAATTGATAAAGTTGTTTTTGTGCTTGTGAGCTGGGATTGATGACATCAAAAATATCACCCGCGATCAATAGCGCATGCGGTTGTTTTATTTTGATCTGTTCCAGTAACCATACAAGAAATTGTTCATGTTCATATTGGCGTGAGTGGTTATAAAAAAACTGTCCCAAATGCCAGTCAGACGTATGAAAAAAACGCACAGTCATGAAATAGAAAATCCCTATTTTTGAATAGGGATAAGGTAGCATAAATTGGTACTTAAAATAGGATCGTGTTATCTGAATGTGTGAGGGAAGATCAAAGCCATAAAATAAAAGCCCCAAATTATTTACATAATTTAGGGCATTTTGATATCAGATTAATGATGCATATCACTTTCCATTTTCCACGGTAAAGTGCTTGGTGAAATATGCAAGAAGTGAAGATATTTCTCAAACTGATTTAAAATATCATTGATAAGAGAACTTTGATCAAAACCATAAACATCATACGCTCGACCACCACGAAGTAAGAAAACCTCAGCGCGATAATATTTTTCTTGATCAACGTATTCCTTACGCTTCAAGTCTTTCATGTAGCTTGGAATCGTATATTCACACATCCTAATCTCGTAGATAAATTCAACATTATCGAGTTCGGATAGTCTGAGTTGCACTCGCGTATTGACTTCATCGTAAATCACTTCAAAAGGCCAATCTTTATCTTGGAAACCTTGTTTAACCGCTTCCATACTTTGATAAGCCGTCGTTGCGATAAATTGACTCACTTGTTGCTGAGTTGGGAACGTTACAAGACAGTGTAGACGACGTTGAATTAAGGATTCTGTATCATCACTTTTTTCAGGGGCGTGTTGGGTCGGTTGATGGTGAGTTAAGCTTGCATTGCGATGTTGTTCAATCACCAAGGCTCGGCACATTCCAATAATTGCAATCAACATAATGATGGTAAAGGGCAGCGCACTGACAATAGAGGCCGTTTGTAAAGCCGTTAAACCACCAGCAAGTAGTAATGCCGAAGCAATTAATCCTTGTGTGGTCGACCAGAAGATACGTTGCCAAATCGGAGTATCGGTTACTCCGCCAGAGGCAAGGGAATCAATCACTAATGAGCCTGAGTCTGCTGAGGTTACGAAGAAAGTAATAATCAAAATAACACTGAGAAAGGATAATAAAGACGTGAGTGGTAAATGTTCATAGAGCTTAAATAAGGCAATTGCTTTATCTTGTTGAACATCTTGCACCAGTGAGCGATAACCCTCGACCATAATCAAATGCAGAGCGGTATCACCGAAGACGGAAAACCATAAGAATGTAAAAAAGGTTGGAATGAGCATGATCCCAACAATAAACTGTCGAATGGTTCGTCCACGACTAATCTTCGCAATAAAGATACCAACAAATGGTGCCCATGAAATCGTCCAGCCAAAGATGAATAAAGTCCAGTTTCCGATCCAGTCATTTGATGTATAAGCTTGTAAACTAAAAGTTCGTTCAACTAAATTACTGAGATAGCTTCCTGTATTTTCAACAAATGTTTGTAAAATAAATAAGGTTGGGCCAACAATAAATACAAACAACATGAGCGCAACAGCAAGTCCAATATTAATAATGGAGAGTCGCTTAATGCCTTTATCCATACCTGCAACAACGGAAAAAGTTGCCAACAGCGTGATAATTAAAATGGTTGCAATCTGCACAGGCGTGCTAATTGGGATAGAAGGGAATAAGTAATTCATCCCCGTATTAATTTGCGTTACAGATAATCCTAAGGTCGTGGCAATCCCAAATAAAGTACCTAAAATTGCAAAGGTATCAACGGTATGTCCCATCCAGCCATTAATGCGATTTCCAATTAAGGGGAATAATGTCGAACGCATTGCCAGTGGTAGGCCATGACGAAAAGTGAAATAGGCAAGTGATAAGCCAACCACGCCATAGATTGCCCAGATATGGAAACCCCAATGGAAATAGGCGATTTGCATGGCTTGTTTGGCGGCATCTACGCTTTCTGGTGTCCCTTGAGGTGGCTGACTAAAATGCAAAACAGGTTCGGCCACCCCAAAGAATAAAAGCGCAATACCATAACCTGCTGAAAATAGCATCGCGAACCATGATAAAAAACTATATTCTGGCTCAGCGTGATCAGGGCCTAATCTGATATTTCCCCAGCTACTCATTGCAATCCCAACAATAAAAATAAGAAATGTTGCGACGGCTAACATGTAGAACCAACCAAAAGTATGGGTTACATAGTTAAGAACTTCTGAGAAAAATTGACCTGCTAATTCTGGATTACTGATTGTTCCAAATAGCACGAAGACAATGACGATAACGGCTGGAATAAAAACAGGAAGTAAGATTGCTGTTTTAAAAAATCCTTTTGTTTCTGTTGTGGAAGTCATACAAAACCTTTCCTTTCGATATTTTTCTTAAATTTTTTAAGTCGATAGAGGGTTCGTATAACATCATTGATAGATGATAATGCGTTTGAATCTATAAGAATAAGTGTGTGCTTTGCTCGACATCATTTTCTTCATATTGACTATAATAACGTCAAAATGATGATGCGACAAATCAGTGCACATGGTTGAAATGGTCAGGCGAAGTTAAAAGTTGATCCGTTTAGTTTGAGAATTCAGACATATTTTTATATTGATTTTATCGAGCTAAATTTTGAAAAGGTAAATTAAATCAGTATTTAATCAAGTTTCTGATTAAAAAAATTCACTGTTTATTCATTTTTCTAATCAATGCAAAAATACCTAAAATATGATGATTGAAATACTTTTAATTAAATCAAAAAAAGAGTTGTGTTTAAGCCAAAAAATCTACAAGACATACATTGAAGATATTTAAACCATCAATTAGTTTATTACCGAGATGATGATTACAAAGAGGAAAATAAAATGAGCTTAGGAAAAGTAAGCCGAGAAATAATGGGACATATTATGTTGATCGGCTTAGATCGGGTCGCAAAGCGTAATGCTTTTGACAGTCATATGATTGCCGATTTATCCCTAGCCTTAACTGAGTATGAAAATAATCCTGAATTGCGTTGCGCCGTGATTTTTGCACATGGTGATCATTTCACTGCGGGTTTAGATCTGGTCGAATTACAACCGAAAATTCCACAAGGAATTTTTAATTTTGAGGAAGGTCAAGTAAATCCTTGGGGTGTGAGTGGACGACATAGAACGAAACCTATTGTTGTCGCCGTACAAGGCTTTTGTTATACCGCAGGCGTTGAGTTAATGCTCAATGCTGATGTAGTGATTGCAAGTGAAGACACCATATTTGGACAGCTTGAAGTATTACGTGGAATTATGCCATTTGGTGGAGCGACGGTAAGATTTGTACAAGCAGCAGGCTGGCAAAAAGCGATGCCATATTTGTTAACGGGTAAGACCTTTGACACTCAAACAGCAGATAAACTTAATTTGCTTTCAGAGATCGTTGAAAAAGGTAAACAGCTAGATCGCGCTATCGAGGTGGCACAAGAAATTTGTATTGCCGCACCATTGGCAGTACAGGCCTTATTGGCATCAGCAACCGATGCTGTAACCGAAGGACAGATGTTTGCATTTCAGAAAATGGATAGTTATCTCAAACCGTTATTTTCATCTCAAGATGCCCAAGAGGGTGTAAAGGCTATGCTTGAAAGAAGACTACCTGATTTTAAAGGAAAATGAAGTTTAAGTTTTTCTGATTGGTCATATAACATATTGGGATGACAGGTTTATTTGGCATTTTCATCGACCTCGCAAATCCCAAATACATTGTGATCCAAATCGACAAAATAGCCTTGCCAGCAACGATTTGGAATCGCAAATTTTGGCATAGCAACAGTACCGCCTAAATTTAAGATTTTATTTGCCGTTTCATCAAAGTTTTCAACTTGAATGGAGCAAGTAAAGGCATTGGTACCACATTCCATAGGTGGTATGGCAACAGGACGTTGTAATAGACCACCGTGAATTCCAGATGTTTCGATACGGTAATATTCAATTGGAAGCCCCTCAGTTTTTTCGAAGTGCCAATCAAACACAGATTGATAAAAATGGATGTCACGCTTTGGATTTGAAGACTGAATTTCAAAATAAATAAGATGATTCATATTTTTATCCTTGTTATTTTTGTTGATGATAAAAAATAAAAACCGACGATTCGAGTGATGAGAAATCGTCGGTCAAAATCTTTATTAAAGGTTTTGGCTGCTAACAAAACCTTTGCCAAAGATGGAGAGTCATAATGAAAGGTCACCGAAAAATATTGCGGATGCCGTGCAATGAACATTCGGTTGCTGCGACCTTGTACCCTATATAACGCTGCTCGATGAGGATTGGTTGACATAAAAATGAAAAAAAAGAGAAAAAAATTTATAATTATTTTTCAAAGCCGATTCTATTAGGTTTATCTTTATGATTTCATTGCGTTTGTACTATATTTGGTTTTTTATTATTTGTCTGCTTGCAACTTTGATAGCTGGTATCTTGGCTGCAATTTTACCAAATAGTGTAGGCGGTGTGTTAACAGCGATTCCTTATTTGATCGCGATAATTTTTGTTTTATTCAGATTTCTAAAAAAACAGCGTCGTGCGCCAACACCTCAAGAGAAAAAACGATTAACACTGGGCTTTACTTTGATCTTTTGGGGGTATAACGCTTGTGGTTTATTGCTTGGTTTATTTATCTTTGCACGTAAAGACCCTGAAATTTGGCAGAACTTTTTATTGTATTTAAAACAACCTGCATTTTTATTGACAGTTTTAGCCATGTGGTTCGTCATTGCCGTTCCATTATTTCTGATTACTTTTTGGTTTTATGGTCCACAAGCTCAACGAATGGCGAACAAGATGTTTAATACGCACTAAAAAAGTTCACTTGTAATTCACTTTTATTTTGCTAAGACTACAAATACACATAATTTTTGATAGGTCGTGAGATGCAAAAATTGACTGTATTGGTGACGGGAGCAAGTGGTTTTATTGGTTCTCATCTTTTAGCTTATTTATTGGAAAGACAATATACAGTCATCGCATTGACGCGGCAAAGGAATAAATCATCGGATCATCCTGATCTGTATTGGGTGAATCATTTTGAGCAAATAGAGACGACACAAATTGATTATGTTGTAAATCTAGCAGGGGAGAATATAGGCGCTAAGCGTTGGACTGAAAATCGTAAACAACAGCTGATTGAAAGCCGTGTTGCAATGACGCAAAAGCTGTATGAATGGCTAGATGTACATCAAATCTTCCCCAAGTGCATTATTTCTGGTTCTGCAATTGGTTATTACGGCATTGATCCAAATGAACAATGGGCGGTAAGTTGCGATGAAAATACACCGCCCCAAGCTATATTTATGTCTGAACTTTGCCAAAAATGGGAGCAAATGGCGCTCAAATTCACTGCAAGAAACACCAAAATCATTCGTTTGGGGGTTGTGTTTGGTCGTGGTGGAATTCTGCCGCAAATGTTACTGCCCATTCGTTTAAATACAGTGGGACGAATTGCATCTGGAAGACAGCCGATTGTATGGATTCATATCCAAGATGTGCTCAGCGCAATCGAATTTTTATTCACATCTGATCAAGCACAAAAAGTCTATAATTTGGTTGCACCTGAGCAATCAAATCAGCAGCAATTTGTAAAAGTTGCGGCAAAAATTTTAAAGCGTAAGCCACTGCTGCCAATGCCAAAATGTATTTTTGAATTGATGTTAGGTGAACAGTCTCAATTGATTTTAAATGGTCAATTTGTTGAACCCAAAGCTTTGGTTGAGTATGGTTTTCAATTCCAATATCCAACACTTGAATCAGCCCTCAATGACATTTTAGCTCGTCATCAATAATGTTTTTTCTAAGCGGCTAGGTGAATAGGCGTTGGGATCAATAATGGTATTTTGTTCTAAAATCAATTGGCGTAGTAAAAGGGCAGAGCCAGAACCCATACATAGTCCGTTGCGAAAATGTCCAAAGTTTGCCCAAAGGTTTTCGATATCAGGCATTTTACCAATATATGGAATCCCTCTAGGCGAGCTTGGGCGTAGACCAGCCCAACGTTTTACAATTGGAAACTGCGCAAGTTCGGGCACCATTTCTAAGCAAGCATCTAAAATATTCTGTTGTGTTTGCCTATCGGTACTTGTATTGAAACCAACTTCCGCCATGCTTGAGCCACATACGATATGTCCATCTTGGCGAGGAATCAGATACATCACACGATTCATGCACATGGTAGGTAACCAGTTTTCGGGTGTTTTGAATAATAGCATTTGCCCTTGAACTGGATGAACTGGAATTTCTCGTTGCAGTTGTTCTAGCCAATGCTGACTCCACGCGCCTGAAGCCAGTACCACATGGTCTGCATAAAAACGCTGTCCGTCATTGAGTTGTACGCCTTGTGCTTTATGATTTTGAATCAGTAGCTTTTCAATTGGACAATGTTCAAAAAATTGAACGAGGGGATGTTGTTTTAAATAGTGAATCAGTGATTGCAATAGTCGTGGATTGCGTACATTGGATAGTTGTGGGAAATAAATCGCTTGTTGAAATTGTGCCGAAATATGCGGATTAACATGTTCTAATTTTTCTCTATTTAATAAATGAGCCTGTTGCATAGGTTCATTAAATTGAGTTGCATAATCAAGACCAACGTTAAAGTCTTCCTGATCGAAAATCAGCATACCTGTATCGTGGATTTGAAAGTCGATTCCTGTAATCGGCAGCAACTTTTCATTCCACTTTTGGTAGAGGGATTTACCATATTGAGCAAGTTGATTGACCTCTGGCGCATATCGCCAAGGGTACATCGGAGAAAGGATTCCTCCACCTGCCCAAGAAGCAGCTTGCCCCGCTTGCTGTTGATCAAAAATGTCGACTGAACAGCCTTGTTCAACAAGTTCTAATGCGGTCATTAATCCGCTGATACCCGCACCAATGATGGCAATATGCATGTTAACCAGTTTTATTTGCTTAATTTGGGTGAGCGCCCAAATTTGATCTAAATTAATAAGAATAAATACGGCGGAGTCTTGCCGAGTTCTCAATCTATTCTATGCTTAGCCTTCAGCTAGACTTACTTTGGTTTGCCCTGAGAAGCGTTTGAAGCTTCGTAAGAGCAAAGGCATTGTCATCCGCAAAACTCGTTGTTTACCATCAACTCGTTTAGTTAATCGCAGAAACATCATTCTTTTAATGTTGTCCTGTCTCAAACAATTGCGGATGACGTTTCCGAGTATCCAATTTCAGTATAAGGTTTTATACCAAAATCAGATCAATCATTTCATCTCTTTCAGTTTACGCGCTGCATCTTCAGCAAAATACGTCCAAATCCCATCAGCACCAGCACGACGGCAGCACATTAAAGACTCTAAAATAACACTTTCAGATAACCAGCCATTTTGAATCGCACCCGCAAGCATGGCGTACTCACCACTGACTTGATAGATGAAAGTTGGCACACCAAACGTATCTTTTACTTCACGGACAATATCTAAATAAGGCATACCGGGTTTGACGATCACCATGTCTGCACCTTCTTGAATATCAAGGGCGATTTCATGCAGTGCTTCTGCACGGTTGCCGACATCCATTTGGTAATTATATTTATTGCCGCCTTTTAGGTTGCTAGCAGAACCAACTGCATCACGGAATGGGCCGTAGAAACTTGAGGCATATTTAGCTGAATACGCCATGATATTGGTATAAATAAAATTATTCTGCTCAAGTGCTTGGCGAATCGCACCAATGCGACCGTCCATCATATCACTTGGTGCAACAACATCTGCACCCGCAGCTGCATGGCTAAGTGCTTGCTTTACGAGGCATTCAACTGTTTCGTCATTGAGTACATAACCTGTCTCATCAATGATACCGTCCTGACCATGTGTTGTATAAGGATCAAGTGCGCCATCGGTAATGAGTACCATTTCTGGCAATTCTTTTTTTAGTAAGCGACAGGTTGTTTGTACTAAACCATTTTCATCCCATGCCGCTTCTGCTGTTAGGCTTTTGTCTTCTTGTGGCGTGACTGGAAATAATGCAAGCTTTGATACGCCCAGTTCCAGTAAGCTTTCTGCTTTTTTTAACAGCAAGTCAGCTGATAAGCGTTGCACATTTGGCATGCTTGGAATGTCTTGCGTTTGTTGCTGTCCCGGTAATACAAATACTGGATAAATCAGATGATTTGCTGTGAGTTGCGTTTCGCTGACCATGGCACGAAGTTGGTCATTTTTACGGATACGGCGCATGCGCGTCGCTGGGAAAGCTGGGCGATTGAACGTATAAGTCATAACAATCTCGATGTTCAGTATTACACTATAGGAATAATTGAATCATTTAAGTCATGCTAGGGGAGAAAACTTAGCGGCTTAGATCAATTGAAAAACCTAGCTATTGTAGCCCCATATTTTAAAGTTTGTGCAAAATAATGGGGCATTTATCGTTCCCTTGGATGTTAGCAGCGTATGAATGATGTAAAGAGAAACTGGACTGGAAATATTCAATTAGGTGCAAAGGCAGATCATGACGTGGTCTTGAAGCAGCTTTGTAAAGCATTTAATGCCTGTCCTTTTTTTAAGTACAGTGGCATGGTCATGCGTGTCGTTGATGATCAGATTGAAGGATATTGTGAAATGCAGCCTGAGTTGGTCGGGAATGTCGCATTTCAAATTTTACATGGTGGAGTTGCTGCAACAATGTTAGATAGCATTGGTGGTGTGGTTGCTATGGAACAGCTCTATCGCCGTGCAACACCTGAGGATTTACCCGATACCATCAAAAAAGTGTCACGTTTGGCGACAGTTGATATGCGTGTGGATTATCTTGCGCCGGGTCGTGGAAAATATTTTATTGCTCGAGCAGAAACTTTACGTTTAGGACGTAAAGGTTGCACGATGAGAATGACGATGGTCAATGATGAAGGGAAACCAATTGCAACAGCAATCGCTTCATATGCATTTTAAAAAAATAGACCAATAATTAAAGCGTCTCAGACGCTTTTTTTATATTTGTATATAAGTTTTGCCGAAAATAATTATCAAAATATAAGAATTGAACGCACCAGTTATTTTTTTTATTCTCGCTATATGATTTTTTGTCGTTAGAATGCTTTTAAATTTTTTGCTCGAATTTTGATCTGTGGTTTTAACATTCGGTTAAGTTTTTAAAAATAGACTGATCGGCTGATTAAACCAAAAGTTAAAATTTTATTTAATTTTCAGGAATAACTTATGAGTGACGCCCAAGCAAATCAACAAGATGCTGCTTTAAATTCGGCATCAGATGATGCAATGAAAGCAAAACGTAAAAAGTTTTTAGGATTTTTTGCACTCATTCTTATTCTTGCAGCAATTTTGTATGGCATTTGGGCGATTTTCTTTAACCATTCAGTGACCACAGATAACGCCTATGTAGGGGCGGAAACTGCACAAATTACTTCGATGGTGAGTGGTCAGGTTGCCGATGTTTTGGTTAAAGATACACAACAAGTAAAACAGGGTGATGTACTGGTTCGCATTGATGAGCGTGATGCCAAAATTCAATTGGCACAAGCTCAAGCTGAATTGGCAAAAGCGCAACGTCAATACAAACAGAGTCAGGCAAACAGCAGCTCACTTAACTCGCAAGTTGTGGTTCGTAATGATGAAATTATTAGTGCCCAAGCACAAGTAACTAAAGCACAAGCTGATTTTGATCGTGCAACGCTAGAATTAAAACGCCGTAATGAACTGGCAGCTTCTGGCGCAATTTCAAAAGAAGAATTGAGTAAAGCACAAAGTGCTGTATCAACAGCAAAAGCAAGTTTGGATTTAGCGCAGGCTGGATTGGCTCAAGCAACGTCAAGCCGTAAAGCAGCTGAAAGTACTTTGGCCGCAAATGAAGCATTGATTCAAGGGGTCAATGAATCATCTACGCCTGATGTTTTGGTTGCTCAAGCCCATGTTGAACAAGCCAAATTGGATTTAGATCGTACGGTGATCCGAGCACCAGTCGATGGTGTTGTAACACGTAAAAATATCCAGATTGGACAGCGTGTAGCACCCGGTACCGTGATAATGTCAGTGGTTCCTGTTGCTGCGCTTTATGTTGATGCGAATTATAAAGAAAGCCAACTTGCGAAAGTAAAAGCAGGGCAGAAAGTTACACTCAAATCTGATTTATACGGTGATGATGTGGTTTACCATGGTGTAGTTCAAGGCTTCTCTGGCGGTACAGGTGCCGCATTTGCTTTAATTCCGGCTCAGAACGCAACAGGTAACTGGATTAAGGTGGTACAACGTTTACCTGTACGTATTTCTCTAGATCCAAAAGAGCTTGCTGAACATCCACTGCGTGTCGGCTTGTCGATGGAAGCGGATATTGACCTTGCATCGAAGTAATTAGCCATGAAAACGCAAACACCTTTTGCAGAACTGAGTGGTGGCCGATTACTGCTTGCAGCATTTGTTATCGCACTCTCAAACTTTATGGTGGTCTTAGATACCACCATTGCCAATGTATCTGTACCCCACATCACAGGGAACTTAGCTGTTTCAAGTTCACAAGGGACTTGGGTTATTACGTCCTATGCTGTGGCTGAAGCAATTTGTGTTCCTTTAACTGGCTGGTTGGCTGGACGTTTTGGGACTGTTCGGGTCTTTGTCTTTGGACTGATTGGTTTCACTATTTTTTCATTCCTCTGTGGTTTAGCGACCTCACTGGAAACGTTGGTATTTTTCCGTATAGGTCAAGGGCTTTGTGGGGGTCCACTGATGCCACTCAGTCAAACCTTGCTCATGCGTATTTTCCCTCCAGAAAAACATTCACAAGCCATGGGCATGTGGGCAATGACCACTGTCGTTGGCCCAATTTTAGGTCCGATTTTGGGTGGCTTAATCAGTGATAATTTGTCGTGGCACTGGATTTTCTTTATTAACATTCCTGTTGGTATTTTCTGTGTTTTAGCTGCGATACGCTTGCTATCTGTTGCTGAAACCAAAACTGAAAAATTACGTATTGATGCCATTGGCTTGGGCTTATTGGTGTTGTGGATTGGCGCATTGCAACTCATGCTTGATCTTGGACATGAGCGGGATTGGTTCAATAGCAGCAGCATTATTATGCTTGCTCTGATCGCTGTTGTTGGCTTTATCGTGTTTATGATCTGGGAACTGACTGAGAAGCATCCTGTGGTCAATCTCTATGTATTTAGGCATCGGGGATTTGCTGTTTCAGTGCTCGCACTGGCTTTTGGCTTTGGCTCATTCTTTGGCAGTATTGTCTTGATCCCGCAATGGTTACAGATCAATTTGGGTTATACCGCAACATGGGCTGGTTATCTCACCGCCACGATGGGATTTGGTAGTTTAACCATGTCGCCTATCGTTGCGAAACTGGCAACGAAATACGATCCACGAGGATTGGCAAGTTTTGGTTTAGCTTTGCTCGGTGTTGTTACCGTCATGCGTATGTTTTGGGTGACCGATGCAGACTTTATGGCCTTGGCATGGCCGCAGATTTTGCAGGGCTTTGCTGTACCGTTTTTCTTTATTCCGCTGTCGAATATTGCAATGGGATCGGTACTACCATCTGAAATGGCTTCTGCCGCAGGTTTGATGAACTTTTTACGGACCATGGCAGGGGCTATTGGTGCATCGATTGCAGTGACGATTTGGGATGATCATACCAAAGTGGCGCGTAGTGAAATGGTTAATACTTTACATCCGCAAGAAGTACAAAATAGCTTGCTTCAAAATGGATTCTCTCCAGATGCAACACTGGGTGTGATTGCGAATTTAGTCGATAAAGAGGCAATTACCATATCAGCCAACCATGTATTTATGCTTTTGGCATTGGTATTTATATTTGCGAGTGCATTCATTTGGTTGAGTCCAAAACCGAAACCGATCTCTGGTGGACCTGCACCACATTAACTTAGATGAAAATAGGTTGTTGACTATAAAAAAACTCGGATATTTAATCCGAGTTTTTTATTTTTCTACTTTTTATTTTCATTGTAATTTTTTTATCAAAAAGTACTTTTTGAGAGAGGAAAATCAAAAGACTTGGAAAGTGTTTTTTAGCGTCAATTTAAAGGTTTTGGGTGTAAAATATACTAAATTTGCATTTTTTTAGTGAAAAGCTTGATTAATCGAAATTATAGGCGTATAAAGCATAACCTCTGGTGCGGGATGGAGCAGTCTGGTAGCTCGTCGGGCTCATAACCCGAAGGTCGTTGGTTCAAATCCAGCTCCCGCTACCAATTTATTTATTTGAATTTTGCTCTGTGATGTTTTAAATATTGGGTGGTGTTTCAAAAAGTATGCTGGCATTAAACGAATCCATTATTGATATAAAAGAACACTAAATCAAAGGCTTTGAAATGATTTTCAAGCTTTTTGGAGAAGTTGCAGCTTCTCCTAAAGCCTCGCCTGATTCGATGCCG
>MPMC02175128.1_pt1 | contig 49218 bp, 37 predicted proteins | sample 1617281 | NCBI WGS metagenome assembly MPMC02 (sample SAMN05944809, study PRJNA350692) | marine metagenome | biome: marine; feature: ODZ; material: water; isolation source: 100 m water sample filtered on 30 um supor filter | place: Pacific Ocean | collected 2012-04-09 | depth 100m m | reverse complement strand
TCATGGGGTGTCCTCATCAAGGACGGCGCGAACTACATGGAGACCCAGCCCATGCTCCTCATCCTGCCCGGACTCTTCTTCACCACGACCCTCTTCGCCCTTAACTTCCTCGGGGACGGACTGCGCGACGCCCTCGATCCCAAGGCCGCCAAGGACTGAGCTCGGGGCGAAACGTTGGTTCCTGTCTTCCTGGAAAAGACCTGCGAACGCAGTCCCTACCCCTCCCGCGTGACCACGCCCTTCCGACTCGGGTTCCGCACTGCCTCAATGAGCTTCTGCGCCAAGCTGCCCCATTCCCGGGAATCCGCCTTGTCCACCGCGGTGTTCAGGGCCAGTCCGCCCTGGAAAAGGATCACGTAGGCTGATTTGATTTCCCTGCGCTCCTCCGGGCCGATCCCGCCCCGACGCAGGCCGATCGCATTGAGGCCCGCGAGGCGGTTGGTCTGCCGCACGACGCAGTAGGGCGGCACATCCTTGGAGGGCCCGGCCAGGCCCCCGACCATTGCGAAGTCCCCGATCCTGATGAACTGATGGAAGGCGCTGCCACCGCCGACGACCACCGAGTTCCCCATCTCCACGAAGCCGGCCAGCAGCACATTGTTGGCCAGGGTGTTCCTGTCTCCCATGACCACATCGTGCCCTAGGTGCACTCCGGTCATGAGAAAATTCCCGTTGCCGATCGTCGTGCTCCTGTCCTGCTCCGTGGCCCGGTGGATGGTGACGTATTCACGAAGAACATTTTCCTCTCCCAGGACCACTCCGGTCCTGGTGGCAGGATCGAAGGTCAGGTCCTGGGGATCCGCCCCGAGAATCGATCCGTAGCCCACCTTGTTCATGGGGCCCATGATCACCTCGCCGTGGATCCACACCTGGGCACCAATCTCACACCCCGGCCCGATCACTGCCGGCCCATCAATAATGGCAAAGGGCCCGACCGTGACGTCCTCCGCAAGCCTGGCGTCCGGAGAGATCTGGGCGGTGGGATGAATTTGAGCCACAGGGGAAGACCACTTGATTGCTCAAAACTCAACAAGCCAATTCCCAGATAAATCCCGGTCGGCAGGTGTCACCCGACAAACACTCCTCACAATAAACCCGCTTCCCTGAAGGAAAAGCAGCCCTCGTGTCGTTCCGATGCCCGCCCGATGATGACATGGTCCAGAAACTCGACCCGGAGGAGCGCAGCCGCACTGGCCAGCCGTCTGGTCAGCTCACGATCCGCTCGACTGGGTGAGGGATCCCCGGAGGGATGGTTGTGCGCGAGGAGGAATCCATGGGATTTATGCAGGACCACCGGATGAAGAATATCCCTCGGGTGGGCCACCGTTTCATTCAAGCTGCCCTTCGAGAGAGTGAGGAACCGGGTGGCCCTCAGACGCGTATCGAGCAGGGCGATCCGGAGGGACTCATGCCTGAGGTGGCGCATCTGGGGAGCGAACACCTCAAAGGCTGCCTGCGGACAATCGAGGTTCAGGAGTGTCGCCTTCTCCCGTGCTACTCGCACACCCAGTTCGAAGGAGGCCACCAGTTGCGCTGCCTTCGCCAGACCCAGACCATGTTCGCGGACAAGCTGGGCAATCTCCAGGCCACCCAGGGCCGCGAGGCCCCCGTGCTTCTCAAGGAGACGCTGGCCCACTGCGATGGCACATTCCCCCTTCACTCCGACCCGCAGGAAGATGGCGAGCAACTCCGCATCGCTCAAGGCCCCCGCTCCTTCCTGTGCCATTTTCTCCCTGGGCCGCTTCTGATCCGGCAGGTCACGAATGATCATGACTCCAGCAGAAATCAGACATGTTCACTTGAACAGCTTTTTCTGATCCTTGCCAGAAGCCACGAAAACAGGGCCTCCCGGACCTCCTTATCCCCCGGTTGAGGGGTGTGGATCAATTCGATTCCCCAGCGGCCGCCTCCGGCTCAGCAGCTGGGGCCGACTCGCCAGCGGGCTCACCGCTATCCTCTTCTTCCACCTCGTCACCGGTCCCGGCCTTCTTCGAGTTCCGGTCATATGCAGCCGTGCTCTGCTCCCCGGCCCAGGACGCGTAGGCCCCTTTGCTGATCACCTCCATCCTTCCCACCATATTGCCATGGCCCTCCCCACAAAGCTGGGCACAGATCACATTGGTCTCGAGTTCCTTGAGGGGCCGGAACCACATGGGGACGTCGCTACCCGGAATGGCATCCTGCTGAATACGCATGGGCACGATGGCGTAGGCGTGGATCACATCCGTGGAGGTCACCTGCAGGATGGCCGGCTCGGCGACGGGGAGTCGCAGGACGGGTGACACGAAATCATCCCAGCCATTCGGATCTTCCGGATCAATGCACGGATCCCCCGGCTTCTGCACGAGGTGACGATCGATCCGTCCGAACTTTCCGTCCAGACCCGGGTAGTGGTAATTCCAGGCAAACTGGTAACCGATGACACGCACCCGCACGGGATCCTGGGCCTGGATGTCCTCGAACCGGTCCGTCCGTTCCGCCCAGAGCGGAAAGGCAAAACCGAGCAGCAGTACCGCCTCAAAAATAACCACCGCGATCTCAAGGTGGGTCGTCACGTGATTCTCTACCCCATGGTAGGATGCCCTGGGATTACGGCGGCGCCAGAACTTCCAGCAGGCAATCAGAAAGAAGGTGGTCCACCCCACAAAGAGAACGAGCATGAACCAGTGCAGCACGTCGATCATGTGATCCACGCTGCCCCCGTGTTCGGAGTAGTTCTCCGGCATTCCCATCCGTTCGACAAGCGTGGTGGCAAAGAAATCCATGACTAATCAGAGAAAAGAGTGTAATCGGAAAAGAATCGTTTCGCTGCTATTCAGCGTATTTTGGATCGAAGTTTTCCCGCTCGCGGCGCACGATGCGAGCCATGCAGATGCCGGTCGCTCCGAGGACGGGCACAATGGTGGCCAGCAGAAAGATAATCGACCAGCCAGCGGCATCACCGCCTCCTTCCTGGAAGGATTTCACACAGGTGCTGCAGGCAAGATGGAGTGAGTCAGGGAACATGGTTCGTTAGCGATTGGTTGGTTACAGAGTCAACTTCCTGGCTTTGCGATAGAAATAGACGCCGTAGATGGGAAACCCGATAGAGCCACCCACCCCGGTCACCATGAACAACGTCCTCAGCAATCCGGTACTGGCAGGGGCCAGGAAGAACCCCCACCCCGCCAGGAAAAGGCTGAGGAAGGTCGTCACGATGATGAAAACTATATGGAAGCCGCGCAGTGACATGCCATGATCTATTGCTGTTTTGCCGTTTTCTCCGGGTTAAAGAAGCCGTCCCCTTCCACACTGTTGCCGTACTCGATGGGGTTGTTGTAGGTCCAGCCGATCAGGCCCATGAGCGCGATCCCCATCATGACACCCATCACGATGAGGACATAGATCGTCTTCTTCTCGTTATTGAGGTGCATGAAGATTGCCCCCACCAGGCTGGCCTTGATGGTGGCGATGACCAAGCCGATGATAGCATCCCACGCGTCAAATCCGTGCTCGCCAAAATCGAGCCAGGGCACGGTTGCCACTGCCACCGTGACTACGGTGAAAACAAAGAGAATGAGACCTATGAGAAGGTACTTCTTCTGTGCCTTCCTGATATCTTCGGGTGTGTCAGCCATGATCGGTGAGAATGATTACATGAGATAGAGGATCGGAAAGAGGAAGATCCAGACGAGATCGACGAAGTGCCAGAAGAGACCACCAACCTCCACCCGGTTGGCAAGCCACTCCGGATCACGGCGGTAGAGTCCCTTGCTGAAGAAGAGGTAGTAGCCCAGGACGAGGGCGCCACCGATCACGTGCAGACCGTGCAGGCCGGTCAGAGTGAAATAGATCGCGTAGTAGGTATTCCACTTGGGCGTGAACATCGACTGCATGGAGACCTCCTGGTGAGGAATCTCCAGTTCGGGGAAGGCGTGCAGATCATGAATCTCCTCGTCCTTGTGGTTCGGACCAGCAAAGCCGTTCCAGAACTTGGGCCGCAGGTCATCAAACCCGGGTTCATCCGGCATGACGGAGTCGTGCTCGGCGCGGGCGTAGTGAACGAAGTCCTGCCAGCTCACCCGGTAGCGATCGGTCTCGGTGGGAACGCGCTTGGGCTTGCCTTCCGCATCCTTGCCGTATTTGTCGATGAGGCGCTGCTCAAGCTGCCCGATGCGTTTCTTGTGAACCTTCCAGATCTTCTTATAGGCTGGGAGGTTCTTGTTGTCCTTCGAGAAGATCCAACTCTGCTCAATCGCTGCCATTGGGTCCTTGTTGGCCTCCTCAGCCTTCTGGGCCACCCAGCGGAAATCAATGGCGTCCACGGAGAGAGCAAGCGGACTCTCAAGGAGTCCGGGGGCGCCTTCTCCGGCGTTGAGGAAGGTGTCGTCCTTTAGTTCAGCCTTCCCCTCCCGGCCCTGGATGGGACGCTTGACCCAGCCCCGTTCGATGATGAGAGGCTGGGGAGGATCCATCTTGAAGGCGAGCGTGGACACCAGGGACACCACCTTGCTCCCGGCAGTGCAATTGCCCTCCGCATCGAGTTGCTCGTTCAGTTGAGTGGCTGGGTCAATCCTGGCCTCGGGTGCCTGATCCCAGTATTTGTCGTTCGGCCACTTCTTTCTGACGTTCTTCCAGTTTTCCCGAAGAATGGCCGTCCGGGTATCGGCGTTGTGGGCACGGCCTGCGATAAAGACCTTGCGGGTTTTCTCAAGGAGCGCATAGCTGAGAGGCGTGCCAGCCGGGATGAAGAGGGAGTTCTCTCCGAACTTGCGATCCGTCCTCTCCGCCGTGGCATATTTCTCTGCGATCCCGGCCTCCTCCTGAGCGCGTGCCTTGCTCGACTTCGGTTCGCTCCTTGTTCCCGCATAATCCTCGATGTGTCCGTAGAGGAAGACGTCCCCGGCGGTGACAAACTTGGACTTTCTCTTATTGGCCTGCTCAAGCATGGTATTGACCCAAGGCTCGTGGGCCCGCACCACTGAGAAGTCGATGGTCTCCGGCTGGAAAAGGATCATGTTGGCCTTGAAAGGTTTTCCGGCCTTCCAGAGATCCCCCTTCGCTGCTCCGTCAGACTCCTCACCCTTCTCCCTGGTTGCCTCGTTTGCAGCCGTGGCATCCTTCTCCCCCGCCTCCTGTGCTTCCTTCTTGGTGTGGAAGTACTCGACTTTGCCATCACTCAGAATGGTGCCGTAGTGGGCGTGACCTTCGATGATGGTAAAATCGTCCATGCGTACGGCCTGGTGTCCCCACTTGGCCTTGTACTCGATACCCTTGAGGACCATGAAGAGGCCCGCACAGGCAATGGTGATCCCCATGAAGATCTGAAAACGTCGCCACTGTCGCATCTTGAGGGATGCCCAGGCAAAGACCACCGTGACGGACGAACCAATGAGAACGAATGTATTGATGAGGCCAGGAACGATGGGCAGGGCTCGCTCCGGCCAGGGGTAATCGGCGTAGATTCTCAGGAACACGTAGCCCGAGAAAAGACCGCCGAAAAGCATCACTTCGGAAGCAAGAAAGATCCAGATGCCTACCTTCGAGTTGAAAAGGCCGGTGTCCTTCCGGGGGGTAACGGTATAGGGAATCTCCATAATGCGGGGGGGTGGAGGGGCGCTACTGGGCGGTCTCTGGCTCGGGTTCTCTGGCCGGTTTGTCCCGTCTGGGCTCCTCCCACTGGGGGTAGAAGTCACCCTCATGATCCTCACGGCTGTATTCGTAAGGTCCGCGGTAGGCCGCTACATCAAAGGTGAAGTTTCCGTGTGGGGGAGGCGTGGGGGTGGCCCATTCCAGGGTTGTCGCGTCCCAGGGGTTATCGTTCTCGATCTTCTTGCCCACAAAGATGCTGGTACAGAAATTGATGAAGAACGGAACCTGGGACAGGGCGAGCATGATGGCTCCGAAGGTCATGAGCGGATTGAGATGGATCCACTCCGCCACCGTATTGCCGAAGATATTCTCGCTGTCGGCAGCCTTTGACAGGTAGGCGTCTCCCCCGTTGTACCACCGCCGGTGAAAACCGGCCATCCCCTGGATGAGCATGGGGAAGAAGAGGACGTTCATGAAGATGAGGGAGGGCCAGAAATGAAGGTGCCCCAGGAAGGTGTCCATATACCTTCCCGTGATCTTGGGGAACCAGTGGTAGATACCGGCGAAGAGAGCAAAGAGAATCCCGGGGGCCACCACGTAGTGGAAGTGGCCGATCACGTAGTAGGTGTCGTGCAGATGGAGATCAACGAGGTTGAAGGCCAGGGGCAGACCGGTGAGACCGCCTATCCCGAACATGGGCAGAAAAGCCACCGCCCACAGCATCGGCACGCTGAAACGGATGGATCCGCCCCACAGGGAGACCAGCATGGAGGTCAGGAGAATGACCGAGGGCACTGAGATGAGCACCGTGGTCGTCTGGAACCAGGTGGAAACCACCGGCCCCATGCCGGTGAGATACATGTGGTGGGCCCACACGATGAAACTCAGGAAGCCGAGGACCACGATGGCCCAGACCATTGACTTGTAACCCCAGAGCGGCTTGCGCGTGTTGACTGGAATAATCTCCGCCACGCAGCCGATCCCGGGCAGGAGCAGGACGTAAACCTCCGGGTGTCCAAGGAACCAGAAAAGATGCTGAAAGAGAAGCGGACTCCCCCCCCCGGAAGCCTCGATCACTCCAGCAGTAGAGGTGTAAAGACCGCTGGGCACGAAGAAGCTGGATCCCACTGTCCGGTCCATCAGCTGCATGATGGCTGCCACCTCGAGTGGCGGGAAGGCCAGCAGGAGGAGGAAACCGGTCACCAGCATGGCCCAGCAGAAGAAGGGCATTCGCATCCAGGTCATCCCCTTGGCCCGCAGGTTGATGATGGTCGTCAGGAAGTTGACCGCCCCTAACAGGGAGGACGTGATGAGGAGAGCCATCCCGATGAGCCACTGGGTCTGTCCGGCCAGAAACTGGTTTATGATCTGTCCGTCCGCAAAATTGGCCAGGGGGGAATAGTTGGTCCACCCTGACTTGGCGGTCCCGGACTCCATGAAGAAACTCGCGCACATGATCAGGCCTCCAGCAAAGTAACACCAGTAACTGGCCATGTTCAGACGCGGGAAGGCCATGTCCACCGTTCCGATCTGAAGTGGTGTGACGAAATTTCCGAAGGCGGCAAATCCGAGGGGCACAACTCCCAGGAACACCATGATGGTGCCGTGCATGGCTCCAAACATGTTATAGGTTTCCCCGGTGACCCGTCCATCCTGGAGCCACCTGGCCTTCCATTCTTCGCTGAAGAACCAGCTGAGGTAGCCTGGAAGAGGCTCTTCCGGATAGGCAATGCTCCAGCGCATCACCAGCATGAGAAAGAAGCCGAAGACAAGAAAAAGCAGGGCCGAGATGCCGTACTGAATCCCAATCACCTTGTGATCGGTGGACCAAATGTATTTCTTGTAGAACGGAAGATCGTGGTGGTGATCGTCGCTACCGTGCTCTGCTGCCGCCTCTGCACTCATTGTCGGGGGGGGATGGGGGGGATGGGAGGGATGGATGGATTATTCGGGCGCTGCAGGCTTGAGCGTTTCAAAGTCCACTATTGTGGCGGGATCAAGGGCCTCACCTTCAAGCATCTTGTCGTGATTGGCGTTCAATTCCTTGACGGTGATCAGTCCTGGAGTGCGGGCCTGGTAAATCTCGATTGCACTGGCGGCCTGCTCGATCGAGACAATCTCACCCACATCGTTGAACTCGTTGCGGATGAAGGTCATGACGGCGGCCAGTTCCGCCGCATTGAGTGGAGCCTGCGGCGGCATGATGCCGTTGTAGGTTTTGCCGGCCACATTGATGGGACCACTTAGACCGTTGAGAATAATCTGCGCGAGGCGTTCGGTGTTACCGGTCACCCAGTCGGACCCGGTAAGGGGCGGAAACTGATTGCCATCACCGCTGCCGGTCGACCCATGACAACCGCTGCACTTCGCATAGATGCTCTTTCCGCGCTTGGTGAGAGCTTCCAGGACAGGGCCGATCGTCGGACCGGTATCTGCATCACTGGCAAATTCAGGCCGGGTATAGTCCTGGGGATGCGGATTGTAACTGAAGAGTTTTCCGCCCGCTCCGAGCACGCCGCCGCCCACCAGCAGAACGATCGCGCTCGCAAGAAAAACCCAGAGCGAAATCGGCTCCATGCCGGTCTCCGCAATTCGCTTCTCGCGTGCCTGGGCTGCGCTCGTTTCCAGAAGATTCGAGTGCTCTTTCACCACATTGGTGGAGTCCTCAAGGTCAGGTCGCCTGGGATCAACTGGTTGCCTGGAATCAGCCATCGTTCTATTCGTCGGGTGCTTGTGGTTACTCGGCCTTCTTCTTGTTGCGGCTGTAATTGATGGAATAGGGCACCGCGTCGTCCTTTCTGAGAGACAGCAGATAGCTCACGAGAGTCTTGGCCCTTGCCGTGGGCAGGACTTCCACCCCGTCCTTGTTCAACCCGGGAACCGCCTCGGGACTGCCCTGGCCGTAGACCCTGCGCTCCTTGAAAAAGTGAGGCTGCGGAGGACACCCGGATCGGTTATTCAACGTCCTCGTCTTGAGCGCGGAATTGTAGAGGTGAAGGTAAAGCCAGTTCTCGGGGGATTCCGCCTTGGTCAGCGGGTCGTCCAGATACTTCTGGATCCGCCCCGCCACGTTGCTGAGGTCAGGGCCCACACGCATGAGCCCGATGTGGGCGAAGGGCTCGTTCACGTAATCGTAGGGCGTGGTCTCACGAGCGGTATTGATGCTCACCCCATTCTCGTCCTTGATCTGAAAACCGGCCCAGTCAGGACGTCCAAGTTCCGAGCCCGCGTATCCTGCCCGGATGAGCTGAGTATGACAGACGTAGCATCCGTTGGCTCCGTAGACGGCGGATCCCGTTGCAATCTGCCCTGAGCGGCGGGGGACGTAAACCTCGTCCTTGCCGTCATTCTTCTTTTCAAAATGAACCGGTTCCAGATTCCGCATCTTCCCGAAAGGAACCACGATGATGAGGAGCCACGGGATTCCGAAGCTCAACGCCAGGGCGGACATGAATGCTTTGAATGTCATGTAAGGAACTGGGAGGGTTTATCGATGCGGAGTTTTGACGTGCGCATCCGGCATGAGTGTCTGCTAGCGGCGTGGGAGGGAATCAAAATCGGACAGCGGAAGAAGTTGTGCAAGACAGGCTTCCCCTGTCTGTGCCTCGTCGAGATCACCCTCTGGTCCATGGGGAGATTCCCCGTGATGAGCGTTCCCCAGAAGAGTCGGGTGCTGGCTGCGGCGGCCGAGGCGAGCCCACATGAGAAGGAGATGAAGGAGGAAGAAAAGGCTGCCGAAAATGATGAAGAACCACGCCACCGTGGTTCCCACGTTGTAGGCGTAATTCCGGGTGGCGGCGTCATGCCAGGAGCTGTTGTAGGCTTCCTGAGCCGCCCCCTGGAAAATTCCGCCCATGATAGAGCAGACCACCACCGTGCCGATCCCATAGACGGTGAGCCAGAAATGCCATCTGATGAAGCGTCGTGAGAGCCATTCGCGACGGGTGATCCGCGGCACAATGAAGTAGATGCCGCCAAAGGCACACATGCTGAAGAACCCGTATACTGCAAGAATCTCAAAGCCGTAGCTGGCAAGGGAGAACTGGGTCATCTTGAGACCAGTTGGCGTGTTGAGGCCCATGCCCACCAATCCGAGCACCACAAAGGCCACGATCCCGGCGATGGTAAAGCGCAGGGAGGGACTGGCACCCACCTCCGATTTATGTCCACGCAGGGTCATGAGGATATTGACGCCGACCGCTATTCCCGGGATCAGGATGAGGCTGGTGGCGGTGGCTCCGAGATAAGGCATGAACTGCGGGAGAGGACCGCCTGCCAGCTTCTGCATGCCGGCCCAGGGACCGATCACCGCCAGCGCCCAGAATCCGAAGAGAGCAAGTGAATAGCTGTAAATTGGACGGCCCGTGATCTTGGGGGTGAGATAATACGCCGTGCCAAGAGCCACCGGGGCAAAGAAGAGCAGGATGAGGGCATACCTGAACCACGCGTTGATTCCTGCCGCCATCACGGGATGCCCGTCAAATACGAAAACGAAGAGGTGCCCGGTGAGATATATCCACGGAAACCAGAAAACAGCGGCCAGGAGATACCACTGCCCCACATACGTCCTGCCGCCGTAACTGCAGCGAACCTGAATGAAGGACCACACCGTGATGAACAGATAGCTCAGGAGAAGGACCGGCCAGATCGCAGCCGGAAATTCCATCCATGGCTTGCCCGATCCATAACCCCCAAGAATGGCCAGCATGCCGACCAGGATACCAAAGTTCCACAAGTGCGCGGCGGTAAGGATAATCCCGGCAGAATTGCACTCGCTACGTGAAAGTCGTGCCAGCAGCCAGATGATGAGGCCGAAGGCAGCCTGGCATCCCCACCCGTAAACCAGGACATTCACGTGGGCCGGGTAGACCCGTCCGTAATTGAGAAACTCGATGCCGGCGAGAAAGCTCGAGTCGTGCGACTTGTATGATGCAATAAACCCGAGGATGAGCGCCACCGCCAGCCACCCCGCTCCGCTGACAAACAAGAACATCACGGGATGTCGCAACGAACGGTCGATCCTCGTCCGCAACTCCAGATCCTCCTGGATCTTCATCTCGCTGTCACTATCGGAAGCCATTGAGAAAGGTTCGTTAATCTAGTTGGGTGTCGGCCCCGTGCTGGCCGTTGGAGCAATGAGGTCGGCGGGACTCAGCATCGGTTTTCCCAGTTCCCCCCGCATCGCTTCGACCTGCTCGGCGCTCACCGGAGAGGCCTTGTTCCCGAAGCTGTTTCGAATGTAGGTGAGAACCGCGGCTATCGAATCGTTGTCCAGCGGAAGAGGAGCCATGGGAGCGACTGGAGTATACTCCTTGCCATTGACCTCCATTGTCCCGTTCAAACCACGAAACTGGATCGCAATGAGGTTTGCGACTGAACCCGTCACCCACTCGGATCCCACCAGCGGGGGGCCCGTCTTGTTGATATGATACATCCCCTCCCCCTCGGGACCGTGGCAGGCCGAACACATGATAAATACTACTTTTCCCTTTTCCATCACCTGGGGATCTACCGGGGCGTCAGCGGGCACCTCCGGAAAGCCAACCGGAACCGTCACTCCCAATCCCCCCGAAGCCTTCGCTTTCTGAGTGGTCGATCCCGGCAGAACAAATTCGGGTTTTTCAACTGAAGCGGGAGCCGTTTCCAGAAACCGTGCCCCCACCTTGTCAAAGCTTCTCCTTACCGTCTTGCCCACGCCGGCGTGGGCCTTGTCGGCCTTCCGCTTGATCTTGACCCGCCGTTTTTCGTCAACCTCGTCGAATCTGTTTACCCCCGACTTGTTGAATCCGACACCCAATACCAGACCAGCCAGTCCGAAGGCCACGAAGAGGATGCATCCCAACCAGAAAGTCGAGAACCGCTTGAGAGGATTGTTCGCCGAAGCCATCAGTTATGCACGTTAGCCGATTCAAGAATGCGCGGATCCCGGTGCGGGTAAAGCGCCGCCGAACCAAGATTACGCAGGAGGACGAAGAGGAAGAAGCAGCCGATTGTCACAAAGGCGATGACATCCCCGATGACGGAGCCTTTGAGCCAGAGCGTCCAAGCCTCGGGATTCTCCGGATGCAGGATCCTGGTCACGGAGGGACCGCGCTCGGGCATGATCATGTGGTAGACATCGATCATATGCATGAAAAGAAGGTAACCCGCCACCGCGATCATGTAGCTGTTCCTGCGCTTGAGATCCTGACGGATGAGGAGGAGGAAGGGGGCCGCGAAATGCCCGAAAACCAGGATGATACTGACACAGTTCCAGCCCCCGGTATTACGCAGAACGAAGTAACGGGTCTCCTCCGTAATGTTGGCATACCAGTAGAGGAAATACTGGTCGAAGGAGATGTAGGCCCAGAAAACGGTGAAGGCAAACGCCAGTTTGCCCATCAGGTGGTCGTGCTCGGGACCAACCACGTTCTTCAGGTAACCCATCCGGCGGAGGACAATCGTAACCAGGATAATGACCGCCATCCCATTGAGGGCGCTGCCGGAGAAGACGTAGACACCCCACATGGTGGAAAACCACTTGTAGTCGAGCCCCTTGACCAGATCAATGGACAGGAAAGTGAGCACCACCGCAAAGACCGGCACACCCCAGCAGGAATGAAAGCGCGCCCGCAGGAGGCGGCGCGTTCCTGGTTCGGGATCATCATCCTGATCAACCGAGAGCCTGCGCAGGAAATGGATGACAAACCCGAGGACGGCAAAATAGGCGATGATCCGGAAGGACCAGAAGCTGATGTTGAGATACCAGTACTTGCCGTGGAGGAGATGATCGGCGGTTTCTCCATGGTGCAGGCCCTCCCTGGCAGAACCGACGACTTCCTTGGCCATTCGGTGCTTCTCCATCCACTCGTAGAGAAACTCCTGAACCCCCGGCAACAGGAGGATCGGCAGAACCGGAATCAACATCCAGGGGAAGACATAGCCCACATTTTCCATCACGCGCCGCACCGAGATCCCCCACCCCGAGTTGCTCACATTGTGAAGGAGGGTCCAGAAGCACCCCCCCAGAGCCAGGGTGGTGAAGAAGAAAAAGCCGTAGAGCCACGAAAAGCTGTAGGATCCCTGCACCCCACGGCCGAAGACACCGAGAAGGGCCGGCACGCTCACCACAGCCCCGGCAATCGCCACTATCAGGCAGATCCCTCTGATGCGGCTCACCTTATCGATTGCCAGCTTTTCGCCGTCGACGGGGATATCTGCCGATGTGACTAAATGATGTGCCATGCCGGAAATCAGTTAATGGAGCCTCCTGCCGGGTTATCGTTCTCCAAAGGCACAGGAGCCGGTGCCTTCCTGGAGTCCTGAAGCGCACGCACGTAGGCGACGATGGCCCAGCGGTCACGGACCGGAATACTGGCACCATAACCGCCCATCAGTCCCTGCCCGTAGGTGATCACGTGATAGAGCTTGCCATCCGGGTACTGATCACTGCCAAAGCGGACCTCATGCAGGTTGGCAATCTTGGCTGCCATGTAGTCGCTGATCGTCCCGGTCCCGTCCCCGGACTCACCGTGACAGATTGCACAAAAAATCGAAAAGCGATCCTGGCCCCGACGAAGGAGAGCCTGCATTTCGGAGGTCGCGTCTTCCCCGATGAGACCCAGGTTCTCAAGAGGAAGGCCGTTGGCAAAATAATCATTGATGGCCCCGGTGTAGTAGTGCCCGCTACGTCCCTCCCCGAACTCGACCGGAAAGACCCCGTCGTCGCTCGCATGCGGCACCGTGCCGGCAACCGGAAGACGTGCGCCCAGACCATCATGGAAAAAATCACTGGGCCTCTGTGACTGCACGAAATCCATGCGGTCCATGTCCGGGAAGATCTCGATGGGAGTCTTGATCGTCTTACCCCCCCGGAAGCCGAACACCCCGATGGTGAAGGCAACCAGTCCGGTAAAGGCGAGGAAAAAGTACTTCATGATGTCAGCTTACTTCTCGTCGTCTTCGACCAGTTCGATGTTGTCGCCCCCGATCTCGTCGAGGAACCCCTTCGTCCCCTCCGCCGAGAACTTGGGATCCCGCGCCTCGATGGCGATATAAAAACCGTCGTCCGTCACCCGGTGGATCTGTCGGCTCGCGAAGAGCGGATGGTTCCAGCGTGGAAGTTGGCTGAGGCCCAGAAATCCAAAAAGTGCGGTGAAGCCGGAGAAGAGCACCGTCAACTCGAACATGACCGGGAAGAAGGCCGGCACCGTAAAGATGTTGGCCGGTTTGCCCTGTACCGTCGTGGGATAGATTCCCACCTGCGTGACATAGGCGAGCAGGAAGGCGGTGATCAATCCGGTGAGTCCTCCGAAGAAGACAAAGTAGGGAAGGATCGAACGCTTCAGTCCCATGGCGTCATCAAGCCCGTGCACCGGGTAGGGAGTGTAGCAGTCCCACTTCCTGAAGCCGGCATCGCGCACCCTCTGGGCCGCCTTATAGAGAGCGGAGGCGCTTTCAAACTCGGCCAGGTAGCCGTAGACGCGTTTGACGGAGGTGCTCATCAGACTTCGGCAGTTCCTTTCTCAAGTTCATGCTGGTAGGCGGCCTCCACCACCGTGCCCTCATCCAGGTGCTCCTTCTTGTCGTCGTAATGCACATCACTCTCTTCCTTGGCCCACTTGACCTCCGCGATGTTGACACAAGGCAGGAAACGCAGGAAGAGCAGGAAGAGTGCGGTGAAGAGCCCGATCGTCCCGAGAAAAAGGCCAATGTCCACCCAGCTCGGATTATAGTACTTCCAGTTGGCGGGCATGAAATCACGCGTCAGGGTGGTCACAATGATGACAAAGCGCTCAAACCACATCCCGGCATTGACTGCCATGCACACTCCCATCACGACCCAGAGGTTTTCACGGCACCACTTGAACCAGAAGAGTTGGGGAGAAAGCACGTTGCAGCTCATCATGGCCACGTAGGCCCACCAGTAGGGACCGGTGATCCGGTAGGTGAAAGCCGCCATCTCATACTTGGCACCCGAATAGAAGGCCACGAAGAGTTCCATCAGGTAGGCGTATCCCACGATCGTTCCCGTCAGGAGGATGATCTTGGCCATATTGTCGATGTGCTTCATCGTGATCATGTCATCCAGCCCGTAGATGAAGCGGGCCGGAATCATGATGGTCAATACCATGGCGAAACCGCCGAAAATGGCGCCCGCAACAAAGTAGGGCGGGAAAATGGTGGTATGCCAGCCGGGCACCACCGAGGTGGCAAAGTCGAAACTCACCACCGAGTGCACGGAGAGCACGAGCGGGGTAGAGAGCGCCGCGAGGAGGAGATAGGCCATCTCATAGTGGCTCCAGTGGCGATTGCTTCCACGCCAGCCGAGCGAGAAGAGCCCGTAGAGCAGTTTCTTCACCCCGCGCTTGCAGCGGTCCCGGATGGTGGCCAGATCGGGCACCATCCCGAGAAACCAGAACACGAGCGAGATTGAGAAGTAGGTCCCGACCGCAAAAACGTCCCAGAGAAGCGGTGACTTGAAATTCTGCCAGACCGCGTTGGCGTTGGGAATGGGCGCGAGATACCAGGCCATCCAGACCCGTCCCACGTGAAAGGCCGGAAAGATACCGGCACAGATCACCGCAAAGATGGTCATGGCCTCCGCTGCACGGTTGATGGAAGTTCGCCAGTTCTGCCGGGTGAGGAAGAGAATAGCGGAAATGAGGGTTCCGGCATGGCCGATTCCGATCCAGAACACGAAGTTCACGATGGGCCAGCCCCACATCACCCGGTTGGTGTTGCCCCACACCCCTACCCCGGTGGTCACCAGGTAGACCAGACCCCCGCCCACTCCCATGATGGCCATGGCGATGGTGGGAAGGAAGAGCGTCCACCAGATCTTGGGCTGCTTGTTCTCGATCACCCCGCACACACGCTCCGTGATCCAATGGTAGGAACGCTTGTTGAGGACGAGCTTCTCGCGCTCCAGCACCGGGAGTTTCACCTCCCGGGGCGCTGACGCCTCACTCGTAGTCTTGGTGGCGGTATCTGCCATGAGTTTTCAGGCTCCTGGTTCAGGCGGTGTGGATGGTGGCCAGGCCTCGATAGGCAGCATCGGGCATGGCCGGGTTGGGGTTCTTCACACGGGCGAGGTAGCTGGTGCGCGGGGCAGTCCCGACATACTGCAGGACGTCGTAGTTGCGCGGGTTGTGGATGATCTCGATCATTCCATCCCCGTTCTTTTTCTCTCCCTTGTACTTCGCGCGCCAGACCTGTGCGTCCTCCTTGTCGAGGAGGTTGCCAAAGCTGACCGCGTTGACTTCACAGGCGTCCTGGCACGCCATCTTGATCGAGTCCGCCTTGACCCTCAGGTCTTCCGCCTTGATCGACACCTCGGTGGACCGGGTGCCGGCACGCAGTGTCTTTTCGCGCCCAATCTGCTTCTGCTTGATCTTGGCACTCTCCAGGCGCTGCACGCAATAGGTGCACTTCTCCATCACCCCGCGCATGCGTACTGATACGTTCGGGTTCCGCTGAAGGTGGGGAGCGGTCCCCACCTGCGTTGCGCCAAAGGGGCCCTTGTAGAGGTTCCGATCGAGGAGCGGATTGCGCTTATTGTAGTCGAAATAGTTGAAACGCCGCGCCTTATAGGGGCAGTTGTTGGCACAGTAGCGGGTTCCGATACAACGGTTGTAGGCCATGGTATTGAGCCCTTCTTCGGTGTGCACCGTGGCATTGACCGGACAGACTGTCTCGCAGGGCGCATTCTCACACTGCATGCAGGACACCGGCTGCGGAATCATCTCGGGATTCTCCTGCACCCAAGCAGGAGTGGGCACCTTCTCATGGGTCTTCTCGTCCATTTCAGTCATGGGAGCCGCAAAATAGCGGTCCATGCGGATCCAGTGCATCTCGCGCCCCATCGCGACCTGTTCCTTACCCACGATCGGGATGTTGTTCTCCGCCTGACAGGCGATCAGGCAGGAGTTGCACCCGAGGCAGGTGTTGAGATCGATCGTCATGCCCCACTGGTGGATCTTGTCACTGATGAGATCCTCCTGCTTGTCGGGGTCACTTTCCCAGGTCTTCGATCCACGACGCTCATAGAGGGAAATATTTTCGGGAGCATGTGAATCGACCGGTCCCTGCCTGCGCACCCGGGCGATCTGCTTTTCAAAGGAGACCTTGTGCCCGTGATGCTCGACAGCCTTGGTGGAAACCTCGCGGGCGAGTGCCCGGCCATTCATGGCGTTGTGCTCCTGGACCAGGGCGACGGGATACCGTTCCTTCACCTTCGTGACTGTGGCCACGGAACTGAAGGAGGCATCGCCACGCAACTGGTTGGCATTGAACCCGGTGTTAATGCCCACGAGTCCGACAGGGGCATAAGGGTCATCTTCACTGGCCACCTCCACCCCGTCGCGCTTGTCGGAGGCTCCCTGCCCGTAGCCAAGGGCAATGGAGATACAGTTGTCGGCGTGACCGAAGGCCACCAGAACGGGGATCTCCATCCGACCCGCCGCAGTCTTTATCAGCGCCATGGGTGCCCTGGCGTTCTCTCCCTCGTCAATGAGCGGCTTGGGCGCATTCTTGACCTTGCCCAGAAGCGGGATGTCGGTCTCGGGTTCAAGTTCCTGAATGGCATCGTAGACCCCGAGATCCTTGGCCGTCTTGGGTGAAACAAGAGCGGCGTTGTCCCACGAGAGCTTCAAAATGGGATCCGGCGCCTCCTGCAGCCAGCCGTTGTCGATATAGCGACCGTCCCACACCGAAGCATCCGCCAGGAAATTGATCTCGATTCCGTCCGGCCTGTTTGCGGCAAGACCGGGTGCCGGGGCCTTCACCTTTTCGGTGTCCATGCTGCGGTAGGAACTACTCCGCAGGTAGCCGTCCCTGAGAGCCTCCTTCCAGGCGATGTCACCCTCCTCATTGGCATTATCGGGCAGGGCGAAGGTCTTGCGCACTTCCGCCAGGGCCGGCGAGGGATCGCCATTCAGGCCTTCACCCGCGACAAGCGTCGGGGCCGCGATCTTCTCCTCCTGGTTCTTGCTCTCCACCTTGGCCCAGTCGAAGGATTTCCAGGAAAGGAGCTGGGCAAGGATCTCAAGCTCAGAGTGTCCTCCGTAGAGCGGCAGGATCATCGGCTGCACCAGCGAGTAGGTTCCACTCGCGGTGCGGGTATCACCCCAGCTCTCCAGATAGTGGGCACCCGGGATATGCCAGTCACAGGCCAGGGCGGTAGCGTTAGTGCGCAGGCCCAGATGGATGCTCAGCTTGGCGCGATCGAGCAGATCCGCAAATCTTCCACCCGGGCGGTCATATACCGGATTGGACGGTCCCAGGAGGAGGACGATGGTATCGGTATCAACCTCCTTCTCGAACTCGGCAATGCTCCCGTAGCCCCTGCGACCGGTTTCATAGGCCACCAGTGGTCCCCCATAGGCTCCCAGCTTCTTGTTGATGGCGATGACGATGCGCTGCAGTTCTTCCCCATGGCGGCTCCCGGCCAGAACCACGGCCCTGCCTTCATTCGCCTTAAGGTCGTCCACGCACCCCTTGATCCAACCGTCAAAGCTCTCCGTGTCGCCCAATACTTCTGCCTTCTCCTCGGCGGACATCCTGCCGGACTCGTAACCTTCGACCGTCACCCCGAGCTCAGCGGCGACCTGCGCCGCAATCCTGGCGATCTGGCTGGGCTTGGCCCGCAGGCGGTGATCGGCCATGCCTCCGGTAAGGCTGTAGGCCGTCTCTGCCACATAGAGCCGGTTCATGGCCTCGGAATCGATGTCCTTCCTGTAATCCTCTCCCCCTCCCTGACGCTTCCTGGAAAACTGTGAGGCATTTCCCATCGGATCGATTCCGAGAAAGTCACAGTCCAGCGACAGGATGCGATCAGCCTTGGAGAAATCGACCACCACTTCCACCCCGTCACCGAAGAGCTCCGCCTGCACCTTGCGGCGGGCCTCGCCCCGCAGGGACTCATAGCTGTAGAACCTGGAACCCGGATAAGCCGTCTCTATCTCGCCCTTCAGGCGATGGCGGGTCGGGCAATCGTCTTCACCAACCAGGATGGCAAGTTTTCCGCCCTCCCTGGTGATAGAGGTGAAGACCTCTTCAAATTCCTTCTGTGAAGCCTTCTTCCCCCGTTTCAGGAAGTCCCTGGAACGGGTGGGATCGTAGAGATTGAGAACGGACGCCTGGGTCAGGGCATCGGCACCGCATCCATCGTCGTGATCGCCATTGGGCGCCAACTTGGTGGGTCGGCCCTCAAAGGTGGTGACTACCAGGGGCACGGAGCCCTCCGCCCGCGGCCGGGTGGAAGCATAATAGAGCGGCTTTCCGGGAATAACCCACTCCGGCGCCTTCTTGTAGGGCACGATGTAGGACTCCGGGCGCCGACACGACACCAGCGTCAGTCCGCTCAACGCCGAGGACGCCCCCATGAGCTTGAGAAAGCTGCGCCGCGTGGCCTGCCGGTCTTCCTCGCTCAGGCAGCCGGAGCCCGTCGGAAATTCACGTTCGAGGTGCTCCTGAAAGGCTGGACTACGCTCCAGTTCACCCACGCTACGCCAGGACACGACGCCCGCATCCTCTGCAGGAATATCCGGATGATGCCAGGTGCGTTTACTCATGATCTAGCGGTGGCAGGTGGAGCAACTCTCCTTGGCCTTGATGTTCCAGTGCTCCTTCAGAAAGAGACCCAGGTCCTTCTGGGTTTTGAGCTCCTCGCCGGTTTCGGGATGCAGGATCCTGTTGTCGGCCAGCCATTCCTCCGCGTCGTAGTCGAGGTTGAAGACCTCTTCCAGTGGACGAAGGTGATTTTCCGGCTTGCGGTGGCAGTCGAGACACCAGCCCATCGAATGCGGCTCGGCCTGGTAGACGACCTTCATCTCGTTCACCTTTCCATGACAGGATTTGCAGGAGACCCCGCGGTTCACGTGGGCAGAGTGATTGAAGAAGACGTAATCGGGACTCTCATGCACCCGGACCCACTTGATCGGCTCACCATCATACTCCGCAAAGTCCTTGTCGAAGGCCCGGCGCAGGGGCCTGAGCTTTTCGCTGTCCTTGCGAATATGCTGGTGGCAGTTCCAGCAGGTATTGGCGGAAGGAACGTTGGCATGGCCCGAATGCTCCACGAAGCTGTGGCAGTAGCGGCAGTCCATCCCCAGCTGATTCACGTGCAATGAGTGATCGTAGGGAATCGGTTGGGCCGGCATGTAGCCGACACGTTGTGCCTTCGGGGTGGCGTAGTAGGAAAATCCCACCACCACTCCGGCCCCGGCGACTCCAAGGCACACCGCTACCTTAAGCGGCAAAATGTTCGTCCAGCGCGGGAAGAAATTGGCCATGGCCTTTCCTTGGAACTTTCCTTAGGGCTTTCCTTAAGGCTTTCCTTCGGCAGCCATAACAATTTGTGAAAAAATTCACAAGGACTTTGTGAATTTTTTCACAAGCGATCAGCTCCCAGTGACCTTGCCACGATGAAATGGCACGCTACCGAAGTGGTCGCTGCCCTCACTCCAGACAACCCTCCAATCTCGCCTTCTCTCCCACAGGATCTGAGGGCTAGGTGCCCAGTACTGGGGAGATGAGTCCGTTCCTCCACCGGGGACCGCATGGGCGCAAGTGGCCTTCTCCCCTCTCGCCCTCGAGTATCCCGTAGCGCGTCCATTGGACCACCAGCAGATCGGGGATCGCTCCGTCCCCATCCGTAGCGTCCCTCGTGGCGATCAGCGCTGACTCCCATCGCACAAAAAAGAGGGGCCACGGGCGACTTGAGTCATGAAATCCCGGTATTGGAGCGCCACTCCATCCGATCCCTATTTCGACGGCACATCAAAGTCCCCCAGGGCATACTGCAGGCCGCCCAGATAGATCTTGAGCACATCCGGGTGCCAGTACATGGCGTCGTTGTGGCCGAGTGAGCAGTAAAAGACGCGACCTTCACCCCACTTGCGCACCCAGCCCACTCCGTAATCACGGTCCGCCCGCTTGAGGCCCTTCTTATCGCTCTTCTCCAGGTCGAGGCGCAGGAGCATCTGCACCTTGCTGGAATCGTATGGATCACGCAACTGGTAGATTTCCTCCTTGAAGCTCATGCTCCCGCCCTTCAGGTGGGCCACGATGGGGTGCTTCTCCTGCCCCTTCTCCACCGCAATGGTCACATTGCTGCCGCCGCCCCACGGGTGACCGTCGAAAGCACCGTTGATCATCTTGGAGTATTCCGGAGTGTGATCTCCCCTGGGCTTGAGGGTGTCGGTGGCGGAGTGAAAGCCCGCGAAGCCCTTCCCGCTCTTCACAAAGTCCTGCAGGTTCTTCTGCAGGCGCTCCGAGCGGGCCTGGGGATCGATCACAGCCTTCTCCCGGAAGGGATCCCCGGTGGTATTGAGGAAGAGAATGGCATCAAACTCGTTGATCCTGTCGCTCTCAAAGTTGCCCAGGTCATCACTGAGGATGGCCTCATAGGCACCTGTCTTCTCCCCCATCATCTTCACCGCAGTCAAACCGGTGGGAATCGATCCGTGGCGGAATCCATTGGTGCGCGAGAAAACGAGGAGCTTTCGCTTCTTCCTGGGCTCAGCGAAAGCCTTCTCAGGCAGGCTGGGCGCAATCTTATCGGCATTCTTGCCCTGGGGCTTGCCGTCTTTCTGGCCGATCGCCAGCGGGACCATGGCCGCCACAAGGGCGACGGGGAGGATGAGGGACAGTCGCTGTTTCATGATGATCTTGGAATTTGTTGCACGCTAGAGGACGCGAAAGGCAACGGCAACCCTTCAATTGCAGGAGGATGCAGGAGGAAATCCCGGGGAAGTTCGCTCCCTGCCCTACAGATCCAACCCGGTCCAGGCCGCATTGTTCCCTGAGGACTCCACGCAGGCCTTGATGAAGGCGTTGCCTGCCACCCCGTCATCAACGGTCGGGAAATCATAGCCCTCCGCAGGCGGATCATTGCCTTCGATCTGGTCGGCAATCGCCCCTGCGGCCGCGAGGTAGATGTTGGCGAAGGCCTCGATAAAGCCTTCCGGGTGCGCGAAGGGCGTCCGTGAGTTGGCCGAGGCCGCTTCTCCTACATAGTCATTGCCGCGGCGATAGGTCTTTCGCGGAGCATTGGCATACTTCACGACCAACTCGTTGGGATCCTCCTGGTGCCACTCGATGGAGGCCTTCGTTCCATAGGCCCGGATGTTGAGATCGTTCTCATCCCCGTTGGAGATCTGGGAGGCATAAATGATCCCCTTCACCCCATCGGTGAAACGAACCAGGCAGTTGCCGTCATCGTCGAGTTCGCGCCCCGGAATGAAGGCAGACAGTTCAGCGGCCAGCTCATCCACTTCCAGCCCGCAGATGTAGCGCACAAGGTTGTGGGCGTGGGTGCCGATATCCCCCATGCAGTTGGAGGCCCCGGCGATGGCGGGGTCGGCCCGCCAGTTGGAAATCTGGCCCTGGCCTTCACCTTCCACATCCCCCACCGCGTAGCCCTGCGGATATTCGGCCACCACCTTGAGAAGCCTGCCCAGTTCACCGTCCTGCACCATCCGGCGGGCCTCCTTCACCATCGGGTAACCGGTGTAGTTGTGGGTGAGGCAGAAGACCTTGCCACTTGAGTGCACCAGTTGCTGCAGCTCCTTGGCGTCGTCCAGGTTGCTGGAGAGCGGCTTGTCGCAGATCACATTGAAGCCGGCCTCCAGGAAGGTCCTGGCCACCGGGACATGCAGGTGGTTCTGCACCACGATGGTCACGAAATCGATCCCGTCCTCCCGTGCCGCCTCCTTCTCAGCCATCTCCTGGTAGGAGCCGTAGACACGATCCGGATCGAGAAAGAAGTCCTCGCCACTGAGTCTTGATTTCTCCGGATCGGACGAGAAGGCCCCCGCCACCAGTTCAATCCTGCCATCCAGGTTGGCCGCCATGCGGTGCACCGCGCCGATGAACGCACCGCGTCCACCACCAACCATTCCCATGCGGAGTTTTCTGTTGAGTGCCATGAGTCGTGAGTTGTGAGATCTGTCGGGCAAGCGCCCCATTTTGCGAAATTTAACTTAGAGAGAAACCGGCACTCCCGAGTCAGCCGATTCGTAGAGCGCATCAATAATCTTCATGAGTTTGAGGGCCTCGTCAGGCGTGTTGAGAGGCTCTGCTGTGCCTTCGATGGTCTCCACGAAATTCGCTGCGGAACCGATCCGCCCCATGTCTTCACAAGGTTCAGTTTCAATGCTGCGGTTCACCGACTCTCCACCCTCCTGTAGATACAGCTCGCAGGAGTCGATGGCCGTTTCGTCCAGTCCGTCGGTCCCGAAGAGACGTTCAACCTTTCCCCCGGCCCTGCTTCCCTGGAAGACAACGGAAACAACTTCCCGCTCGTTCATCTCCGCCCAGGAATTCCGCAGGCTGAGAACCTGCCCGCTCCTGAAGGTCACCAGTCCATGTGCCGCTGCCTCCACGTCGGTCTTGCCATCGGCATTGTCAGGAATCCCCCAGGGGCCCTTGAAGGACTTGTCAGTGATAAAGTCGTCAAAAGTCTGCCCCAGCACGTGGGCCGGGTCAGGATAACCCATGAAGTAGAGGGCCAGGTCGATCATGTGCAGCAGGTCAATGACCGGACCACCCCCTGAGAGCTCCTTGGTCGTGAACCAGCCGCCAAACCCGGGAATGCCGGTACGGCGAATCCACTGCGACTGCGCGGAGTTGATCGTACCCACCGTGCCATCCGCGATGTATTTCATCATGGCCTGCGACTCGGGTCGGGCCCGGTTGTTGAAATTGAACATGAGCACCTTCCCCGCCTTTTCGGCGGCGGCAATCATCTGCTCGACCTCCCCCGCATTGAGCGCAGGCGGCTTCTCGCAGAAGACATGCTTGCCCGCCTCCAGCGCCTGGATCGCAAGGGGAGCATGAAACTTGTTGGGGACGATGATACTCACCGCATCAATGTCTGCCTGGAGAAACTCCACAGTGTCCCCGAAGACCTGGGGAATATTCCAGCTGTCCGCCGAAGCCTGCGCGGCCTCCCGGTTCACGTCCGCGATAGCGACCAGCTCGCCACCACCCTGTTGAAACCCGGGTGCGTGATACTGCAACATCCCACCCGCACCGATGACTCCTACCTTGGTCGCCATGATTCTCTCTGGGTTGCGGACTACTGGTTCTCCTTGTCGAAGGCCGAGTCAAAGATCACGTCGCTGGGTGCGAAATCGAGATCTCTGGTGAAGGCACAGCTCTCAGCCGCCCCGTGGATACGGTCCATGCGACCGTCCTCCCACTCCACTGAGAGTGGCCCGGCATAGGCGATGTCATTGAGCGCCACGATGATCTCTTCGAAATCCGTGTCACCCCGGCCAACCGAACGAAAATCCCAGAAGCGGCGCGCATCCGTGAAGTCAGTGTGTCCACCGAAGACGCCCACCGTACCGTCACCATGACCCCACCACGCATCCTTCATATGCACGTGGAAGATGCGGTTCGGGAAATCGCGAATGAACTTCACGTAGTCGACACCCTGGTAGCCAAGGTGGCTCGGATCGTAGTTGAACCCGAAGCGGCCATGGCCGTCCACGGCCTCGATGGCCCGCGCTGCGGAAGCGATGTCAAAGGCGATTTCGGTAGGATGCACCTCCAGTCCAAAGTCGACATTGACCGCATCGAACTCATCGAGGATCGGCTTCCAGCGCGCCGCGAAATCATCAAATCCCTTCTGGTAGTACTCCTGGCTGGTCGGCGGGAACGCGTATATGGAATGCCAGATACTGGAACCGGTGAATCCGTTGACCACCGCCCGCCCCGAACCGGCAGGCTTGTCCGCCATGTAGGAGGCCCCGGCATCGACGAACTTCCGGCAGGCCCTGGCGGTATCGATCATCTCCCGGGCCGCGCGCTGGCGCACCCCTTCCGGGTCACCGTCACCCCAGACCACGGGCGAAAGAATGGACTGGTGACGCTCATCGATATTGTCACAGATCGCTTGACCCACCAGGTGATTCGAAATGGCATAACAGACCATGCCATGTTGCTGGAGAAGCTCCCAGCGTCCCTCGACGTAGCCGTCCTCATTGAGCGCTTTCTGGACGTCGAAATGATCACCCCAGCAGGCGAGTTCGACTCCGTCGTAGCCCATGTCCTTTACCTTGGGCAGGAGGTCGGGAAGAGAAAGATCGGCCCACTGGCCGGTGAAGAGTGTTACTGGTCGTGCCATTTGAGTGTGTGGTTGCGTATTGCGTTCAGTCATTAGGGAGCGAAAAGGCCTCGTGCAAGGCTGAGACCCACTTTTGCTCCAATTCCATGTAGATTTCTCCTGCACCCTCCTCCGGAGTGACGGTCGAGCCCGCCTCCGGCCGGCAGAAGGCTTCCTCCAGCGATTCCAGCGACACGCCGCAAGCGGCGTGGGCCGCCCGCATGGCCGCCCCCAGTCCAGCCGACCCCGCCACGCTCAATCGAGAGACCGGCACGCCGAAGACATTGGCCACCGTCTGGGCAATTCCGTCGTTCTGAGAGGCGCCACCGGTGAGGTAAATCGTCTCCGGGGCCACTCCCAGCCAGCGGGAATGAATCTTCATATTGAGGAACTGCCCTTCCAGCAGGGCACGGACCACCGACGCCGGGTCGCGCCGCTCGTCGGCCCATCCCCGGTAGACCGCATCCCCGGACTCCACCCGCGGGGTGATTTCCGGTCCAAAAAACGGGAGCATCAGGCGTCCCTCGTTCCCAACTGGTGTCCGGGCCAGGCCTTCCCGGTCGAAGTCCGACCAGTCCAGACCGAGATCCTCCTTCACCCGTTCACGCGCAAGCGAACCGTTCAGAAAACAGATCAGGCTCATGAACCCGCCCATGGGATTTCCGAAGACATGCCCGAACCCGTTCGGATCGGTGCGCGGTTCAGGCATGGCGGCGAAGAGGGTATCACTCGTTCCCAGGCTGATGACCACCTTCCCCGGCCTGGAGGCACCCATTCCCACCAGGCTGCAGGGATTGTCTCCGGAAAAGAGGACCACCTCGCACTCCGGGTTGAGGCCGTATTTCTCGACGAAGAATACGCTCACCTTCCCAGCCACCGTGGCCGACGGCCGGGCGGGCGGAAGCTTTCCGCGCAGCTCCGGGGCGGTGGCCTCCAGCAGGTCGTGATCCCAGTCTCCCGAAGCGAGATTGAGCAGGTTCATCCCCGCCCCGTCACCGTGATCGATGGCCACACTCTGCCCCGCCAGGATGGACGCCATGAAGGAACTGACCAGATGGATCACCCCGGTGAGTTCCCAGCTGTCGTAACTCATCTTCGCGAAACGACGGATCTGAGGCCCGGTGAAACGCTCAATCGCAATGGAGCCGCTCCGACTGCAGACCTCGGCATTACCACCCACCGCCTTGGCAATTTCGGCACACTCCGGGCTGGTGGAGGTGTCCATCCAGATCGGCGCGGTCTGGCGGGTGAGATGGGAAAGGATCTGCGACTTGAGGGTTCTCCCCGGATCAAGACCCTGCACGGTGTCCGCAAAGCCCTCATCGAGATACACACTCCCGTGCTGTTGACCGGATCCCGCGATGGCTGCGATCTGCGAGAGATCAACCTCGCTCGCAGCCAACCGCTCGAACAGCAACTCAAGGGCATCGAGCCACATGAGCGGATCGCTGTGCACCTCGCCGTTCTCTCCCTCCGGGATGAAGCCCGAGGGCTGGCCATAATCCGGCAGATCATCCCCGAAACTGATTGATTCCTCATGGAGGATCGTTCCGGCGACGGCATCCAGGACCACCGCCGACACGCTCTGCGTCGAAGAATCTATACCGAGGACCGTTGGCATCGTGCTGATCAGTAAACTATGCTGGCGGTGCTAACCAAGGAAAGAGCGATGGGCGGGGAAAAGGATCGTCGGTTTTCCGGCCTTTCCCGCCCTTTCATCCCGAAACCATCGTCATTTGAAATCTGTTCCCGGCTGCGGCCTGATTGGCACGGCAGGTGCTTCTAGCAGGGCGCCGTGTAGCTAGTGGCGCGGAAGATTTGCCGGTGATTTTGGGTTTTTTTCCGTGCAGGTCATCCGCGCCACTCAACACGCAGGACGTCCCTCCCTTTTGGGGCTCTAGAGATAATCGTTCAGCAGATTCTCGAGCATTTCCTGGCGACCACTGTCCAGCACGGGGGGCTCAATGCCCAGAGCATAGGAGTCCAACGCATCAAGATCGGTGGCCCCCGACTCGATTTCCGCTCCCACCCCACTGTCGAAGGACGCATAACGGACCCTCACGAACTCGTCAAAGCGACCGTCCTCGACGATCCTGGCCGCAATCTTGAGCCCCCGTGCAAAGGCATCCATGCCTCCCACATGAGCGTGGAAGAGATCCTCCGGCAGGTGCGATTCCCGGCGCCGCTTCGCATCAAAATTCAGTCCTCCGGTGGTAAAGCCCTGCCCGTCATTCATCTTGAGGACTCTCAGCATTATGTTGGCGCAGAGATAAACATTGGTTGGAAACTGGTCAGTGTCCCACCCGATCAACTGATCGCCACGGTTTGCGTCGATTGATCCCAGAGCCCCGGCGGCAGAGGCCACGTCAAGCTCGTGCTCCATGGTATGTCCGGCCAGTTCGGCATGGTTGGTCTCGATATTGAGCTTCAAGTGATCCAGCAGATCATACTCCCGCAGGAAATTGAGGCAGGCTGCGGCATCAGAATCATATTGGTGGGTGGAGGGCTCGCGGGGCTTGGGTTCGATGTAGAACTGACCCGTGAACCCGATCTTCCTGGCGTGGTCAACCGCCATGTGAAGGAGTCGGGCGAGGTGATCCAGTTCCCGCTTCATGTCAGTGTTGATGAGGGATGCGTATCCTTCCCGTCCGCCCCAGAAGACATAGCCGGCACCCCCGAGGGCATGGGTCGCTTCAAGGGCGCGCTTCACCTGGCTTGCGGCATAAGCGAAGACATCAGCGCTCGGCGCGGTGGCCGCCCCCTGGGCGTATCGTGGATGGGCAAACAGGCAGGCCGTTCCCCAGAGCAGTTTCTTGCCACTGCCCTCCTGGGCCCCTTTCAGTTCCTGCGTCACCCGCTCCAGGTTCGCGTGCGTCTCAGCCCAGGTCGCGCCCTCCGGGGAGACATCGCGATCGTGGAAGCAATAGTAATCGATCTGGGACTTCTCCAGGAATTCGAAGAAGACAGGCACCCGCACCAGCGCGTTGTCCAGCGACTCGCTCCCATCGTCCCATGGCATGAGGGCCGTACCCACGCCGAAGGGATCCCCCAGGGGGTTGCGCATGCAGTGCCAGTAGGCGGCACCGAAGCGCAGGTGATCCTTCATGCTTTTCCCGGCGACCAGTTCGTCAGGATTGTAGTGGCGGAACGCGAGCGGATTGTCCGAATCCGGCCCTTCAAACTCGATTCTGGAGACGTTGGGGAAGTAGTCTGACATGATGTGCGGAGACTGTTTGATGCACTGAACCACGATAGTTCAGGGCGGGCGACGCTACAAAGCAGCCTCTTCTCCGACCAGAAATAAATCCGGGATCTTCTTGTTGAAAATCGTTGCGCCATCGTCGGAAGAAGCCAACTTCTCCCGGATCTGATTTGACTCAACTCCGCAGGGGCGGATTTCCTCATGACCCGCGAATCCGAAGTGCCGAACCCTACAGCAGCATCGATTTCACCGGTATCCGGATTCGAGCACTTTGTGAAAACACTGCGCCCCGGTCAAATCGCACTGGGTCTCTTTGAAGCTCTGCCCGATGTCCTCTTCTGGATCAAGGACCGCCAGAGCCGCTTCGTCTTCGTCAACCGTGCCTTCAGTGATTTGATCCGCCGCAAGCCTGAAGATTTCATCGGACGCACCGATACGGATATCTTTCCCGCCGAGATCGCCCGCACCTTTCTTCAGGATGACGAGAATGTCTTCGAAACAGGAAAACCCATCCTGAACAAGATGGAACTCGTCACCCGCAAGGCGGGAGGGATCGAGTGGCGCATGACTTCCAAGGTGCCGCTCTTCAGCAACGACGGGGGAATGGTTGGCACCTCGGGAATCTCCAGGCGGCTCGACCAGCGGGAAGGACACCCCCTTCCTGCCCCCTACCGCGCTCTCTCCAAACTTGTCAATTTCGTGCACGACAACGTGGATCAAACCCTCAGCGTGGAGGAACTGGCCCGCCAGGCCGGGATGTCCATCAGCACCCTGGAACGGCGCTTTCGCAGCCACCTCGGCACTTCCCCCAAACGCTTCATTCTCCACGCCAAGATCGCGGCTGCCTGCGAACGCCTCCTTCACACCCCGCTGAGCGTAGGCGAAATCGCCGATCTTCTGGGCTACCACGAACACGCCTCCTTCACCCGCGCCTTCACCAGCGTGATGCACATGAGTCCCACCGCCTACCGGAAATACTACCAGCTGAAACCCTGAGGCCGGCGGGGCCGAACCCGCAACCCGCCATCGTTGTTCCCGGAAACAAACCCTGTCCTGGCCCTCACTCGTATCCGGAGTCCTGCGCCCTTCACGGCCTCTCCGCCAGGAGAGGACTGGTGAGATCGACCGGTTCATAAGTTGAACCGAACTGCTCGCATATCAGGTTGGAGCTGATACGGGCCGATTCGTAGATAGTGGGAAGACCGCTCCCCGGGTGGGTCCCTCCCCCGGCCAGGTAGAGGTTCCGAAACTTCGCATAACGGTTGTGGGGACGCAGGTAGAGAAGCTGGTTCAGGGTGTGCTTCAGGTTGAAGGTGGCCCCCAGGAAGATCGGACCATCATCCTGCCAGTTCCGGGGAGTAATCATCCGTTCCTCGACGATGTGCCTGCGAAGATCCTTCATCCCGGTTCGTTCTTCCACCCGGTCCAGCACCTTGTCGCGATAAGCCGACTGCATGCCCGGCCAGTCAATCCGGTGCCGCGTGTTGATGGTCGGCACCAGGATGTAAAGATTGGAGTGCCCCTCCGGGGCCACCAGGGGATCGGTCACCGACGAATTCCGCACATAAACCGACATGTCCTGCGAAACAGTGCGCTCCTTCTGGATCTCGTCCACATTCCGGCGGTAGTCGTCGGCAAAAAGAATCTGATGATGGGGCTCATCGCGATAGAGAGTATCGAGACCGAGGTAGAGCATGAAGGTCGAGCAGGAGAACCCCTTCCGGCGCAGCTTCTCCCCGGATACATTGCGGCCATTCAGCAATCGGGTGACGGCATGACCATAATCGGCATTGATCACGACAGCATCCGCCTTGATGACTTCCCCGGACTCCAGCACCACCCCACTGGTTTCCCATCCCTCGCTCAGAACTTCCCTTACACAGGAATTGAGCCGGATTTCGGCTCCCTCCTGCTCCGCAATCTCCGCCATCTTCTCGGAGATCCTGCTCACCCCTCCCTGGACGTGATAGATCCCGAAACGATATTCGAGAAATGCGAGAATGCTGAACAGGGCAGGGCATTTCCAGGGTGACATCCCCAGGTATTTGGCCTGGAAAGTGAAGGCCAGACGCAGGCGCTCATCGCTGAAATACTTCCCCAGAAGTGAAAACACCGAATCCCTGGTGACAACGTAAGGGAAAGCGTCGAGCAGGCGCTTCCGGAACAGGTCCCGCAGGTTGCCATATGAGGACTGCAGGCAGGGGATGAGCAGACGTAATTTCTCCTCATGATCAGCCATGAAGCGCTGGAATCCCTCACTCTCGCCAGGAAAGGCTCTCTCAATCTCAGCCGCCATCTTCTTCGAATCGGAAGTGGTATCAATCGAAGTGTCTCCCCACTTCAACCGCGTCATGGGATCGAGCTGCACCAGGTCGAGTTCCTCGTCCAGGTTGCGCCCCGCTTCCTGAAACATCTCCTCCAGGGTGAACTTCTGGTGCAGGAAGGTCGGTCCCGTGTCGAAGATATACGGACCCGCCTGAAGACAGGCACTGCGTCCACCCACCCGTCCGGCTTTCTCCACCACCGTGACCCGAAAGCCACGGTGCGCGAGAATCATGGCGGAGGTAAGCCCCCCGGGGCCTGCCCCCACGACAACAATGTGGCGGTCCGCATTTTTGCGAGAAGCAGTCATCCCCGGTGCAATCACTCCTACTTGGCCGCCTGATAACCCGTCAGATCAGGACTGAAAAGTGCGACGGCGAAAGCCGTGCAGGTTTACCCGGGGAGGAACTTTCACCCTCCCCGGGCACTCTGATCTGCTTCTAAATCTAGCAATATGCTTATATTAAGCAGTTTATGAAAAAACAACTCTCTGCCCACTTTGCTCTTTCCATTTCTAACTAGTTAGACTAGTTTGTTTCTCGTGCGACGAATTGGAATCTTTGAAGCCAAGACCAATCTCAGCGCCATCGTGGCGGAAATCATGGCTGATGGTGAGATCTTCCAGATCACCAAACATGGCCGGGCGGTGGCCGAACTTCGCCCCCCCACCGGACAACCAGTCGCACCTCAGCGTGGCACCGCCAGTGGTCCCGGTTTCTGGATGGCCGACGACTTCGACGAACCTTTGTAACTGCCTTTCAACTGCCCACCTTTCCTGCCTCGGCCCTGCTGGAGCGCCTGCGAGACAAGATTGTTCACCCATCGCCGTTCAACCCTTATCGAGAGATCACCCCTACCGCTGCCTGAGCCCCCCTGAGAGTCACCCCGCACAGAGTCCACGCGGCCCCCCCTTTACTGCTACCCTGCAAACCCCTGCCTTGTCGGACCCCGGGACCTGTCCCGGGGTCCGGCTGCTTCAGGGGCACCGAGTCCTCTCCCTTCACACGTTCCCCCTCCCCATGAATCTCCTGCTCGACTCCAATACGGTGGTCTGGTTTCTCGAAGGAGCCCCCGAACTATCCGAGACTGCAGCCGGTCTCATCGAGAGCCTCGACTCCCGGTCCCTCGTCAGTTCCGTCACTCCCTGGGAGCTCGCGGTCAAGACCGGTCTGGGCAGACTACGCCTCCCCTACCGTCTCGGAGAGGAGTTCGATGCAACCCTGGAATCAAGTGGTTTCGAACTCCTGCCCCTCAGTCAGGCTGCGCTTGCACGCACCGCGCGACTTCCGGGACACCACCGTGATCCATTCGATCGGCTTCTGGTTGCCGAGGCTCTGGAACAGAGTGCCACCCTCATCAGCCCCAACGAGATCTTTGACGACTACGGCGTCAAACGTGCCTGGTGAACGTATTGCCGGTCAGGGATCCATCTCTTCACCAACCAAAGCACAAAAAGCCCTCTGGATCCGGGACGTCACTTCACCCGGGGCACCGGGCAGGGCCACGCCATCCACCGCCCTGATGGGCTGCACCTCGCGCGTCGTTGAAGTGAGGAAGGCCTCGTCAGCCTGGGCGAGGGCCCCCACCGGCACCGCCTCCTCTCTTACCAAAAGCCCCTCCTTTTCGCACAGCTCAATGACCAGAGCCCTCGTCACCCCAGCCAGACAACCGCTCGTCAGGGGCGGAGTAATCAGCAGTCCCTCACTGAAGAGAAACACATTGGAACCAGTCCCTTCGCACAGTTCCCCCATTGTGTTGGCAAAGATGGCCTCTCCTGCCCCCTTCACCCTGGCTGCCGCCAGCGCCACCACATTTTCGCCATAGGAGGTAGTCTTCACCCCGGCCAGGGCGCCGTTCTCGTTTCGGGAATAAGGGACCACGCAGACATCCTCGGTCTCTCCCCACTCCGCAGTGGGAGAAGCGGCCACCAGGGTGGTCTCCCCCGCCTCGCCCCGCTCGCTCCCCAGCGGTGCTGGCCCTCCCGTCACCGTGATGCGAAGGCGCGCCCGGCACTCAACCAATCCGTTGGCCTGCAGGACCTCGAGGCTGGCATTCCGGAGTTCCTCCAGCGAGCCCACTGAAAGCCCCATCGTTCCAGCTGATCGTTGCAACCGCTGGTAATGACGAGTGAAGGCAAAGGGAGTCCCCGCGCAGGAAAGCATCGTTTCAAACACTCCGTTGCCAACCGTGATCCCATGATCGAAAGGCGAGATCCCTCCCTCGTCCGCGGCTCGCAGGGAGCCATTGATCCAGACCGTCGCTGCCATGAACGGGAGAACATCGTATCCTGGGAAGGTTTGCAACCCCGACCGAAACACCGATGATCGCTTTCAGTCTTGAACTACCTCGCCCATCTCTATCTCGCCGGACCCACTGATGCCTCCCGTATCGGAAATCTCCTGGGCGACTTTGTGAAGGGCACCCCCACCTCCCTGGAGGAGGACTATCCTGTCGAAGTCATCGCAGGCATAGTCATGCACCGCAAACTCGACCGCTTCACGGACCGCCACGAGCAGTTCCTCCGGGCTCGCAACCTGCTCGCCCCGGAGCGAAGGCGTTTTGCTGGAATCGTGGTCGATATCTTCTTCGACCACTTCCTGTCCCGGCACTGGCACGAGTATTCCGGGCAACCACTTCCCCTCTTCATCGAGGCGGTTCATGCCTCGCTGCAACGCCATCCCGACTGGCTCAGTCCGAAACTGGCCTCGGTGGCTCCCCGCCTGCGCTCGGAAAACTGGCTTCACAATTACGGTTCCCCTGAGGGCATTTCCCGCACCCTGGAACGGATCGCTCAGCGCTCTCCCCGTATGGCGCCCATCAAGGACTCTATCGAGGACCTCCTGGGGAAATACAACACCTTTGAAGAAACCTTCCTCCGCTTCTTCCCGGACGCCCGTTCCTTTGCGGCCACTCTTCTCTGACAGTTCTCCAGATCCTCTTCAGGAAGGCTGCAGCTTGGTCTCCAGCAGTTCACGGAACTCCCGCAGGGCATCTTCCAGGAATCTGAGTTCCCGTTCGAAGGTGAACACCAGTTCGCTCGCCACCGCAAGGTCACCCGCCGCAACCCGCTCGTCCAGTTCCGTCACGCAATCCCATGTACGACTGGCGCAATAGTTCCCCACCAGGCCCTTCAGGCGGTGGGCTGCTTCGCGCAGAGCCCCGGCATCACCCTTCCGCTCGGCCTCCATGAGACTCTCCCGCATTGCTCCCGACTCTTCCTCGAAAATGCGGATGAGTTCACACATCAACAACTCATCTCCGATGCGGCTTCGAAATCCGTCCGGATCAAAGACCCTCTCATCCGGTTTCTTTCCGTCGCAATGCACCTCTCCCGTTTCGCACTCGGAAACCACCTCCACCCCGGTGGAATCATCCACGACCGCAGTTCCAGATCCAAAGCGCTCCACCACCCCGTAGAATTCGTCCGATTCGATCGGTTTGGAGACATAATCGTCCATCCCGGCGTTCAGGCACTCCTCCCGATCCCCGGGCATGGCATGCGCAGTCATGGCGATGATGGGAACATACCCACCCGTCTTCTTCTCCCGTTCCCGGATTTCCTGGGAGGCCTCGAATCCACTCATCAGCGGCATCTGTATATCCATGAGGATCACGTCGAAGTTCTCCTTCCTGGCACAGTCCACCGCCTCCAGTCCGTTCTCGACCACCGTGACCCGGTGCCCCCGCCTTTCAAGCAGGCGAACCGCGACCAGTTGGTTGACCTTCCCGTCCTCCGCCAGAAGGATCTTCATCGGGCCAATCCCGCTCCGATGCTCCCCGGCCTCGCTACCCCTCCGCCGCGGCAACCTGGCCTCCATTCCCATGGTGAGCATGATGGCATCGAGCAACATCGATTGCTTGACCGGCTTGTTCACGACCCTCATGATTCCCAGTTCATCGACCTCCTGCCCCGGGGCGCCATCGCTCACTGATCTCAGCAGGATCATTGGCAGGTCCGACCAACGCGACTGTTCCCGGATGCGACTCGCCAGCTGAAGTCCATCCATGCCGGGCATGACGCGATCGACGACCGCCAGTTTCACCTCCTGTCCTTCGCTCTCAAGTTCCTCCAGCTTGGCCAGGGCGCTCTCCGCATCCGGACAGAGGATGCCGGTCATTCGCCAGTTGTGAAGCATTTCGCCCACGATCTCCCGTTGGGTTGTATTGTCGTCGACCACCAGGATGGGGAGTCCATCCAGCGATCGCAGGATATCGGCCTCGCCGCTCGTTTCTGCCGCCCCCACCCCAAAGACTCCCGTGAAATGAAAGGTACTGCCTTCTCCCTCCGCGCTCTCCACCCAGATTTCGCCTCCCATCTTCTTCACGATGCGCTTGGAGATGGCCAATCCCAGTCCGGAACCTCCAAACTCCCTGGTGGTGGAACTGTCAGCCTGTTCGAACACCTCGAAAATCGTTTCCAACCGGTCGGCCCGCACCCCGACACCCGTATCCCTCACCTTGAACAGAAGTTCGATCTGTCCATCCAGTTTCTTCCCAGTCTCCACGTTTACCAGAACCTCACCCTGGTCGGTGAACTTCAGAGCATTACCCACCAGGTTGACAATCACCTGGCGCAGCCGGGTCAGGTCGCCTGCCAGAACCCTGGGAACCGCAGACTCCACCCGGAAGGCCAACTCCAGATCCTTCTCGGCCGCACGGGGAGAAAGGGTGTGGAGAATGTCGCCCAGTGAGTCACGCAGATCAAAATCCCGGCGCTCCAATTCCAGCTTGCCCGCCTCGATCTTGGAGTAATCGAGAATGTCGTTCAGCAGCATGAGGAGTGCCTGGGCCGACTGCTCCACGAGAATCTGGTAGTGACGTTGCTCCTCGGTGAGATCCGTCCCCAGGGTCAGTTCCGTGATCCCCATGATAGCGTTCATGGGGGTGCGTATTTCATGGCTCATGTTGGCAAGGAAATCACCCTTCGCCTTGCTGGCCTCCTCGGCACGCTCCATGGCCTCTCTCAGTTTTTCCTGCGCCTCCCGCAGCCGGATCCTCATCTGATTGAACTCGTGGCTGAGTTCGGATAGCTCATCGTGCCCGGCCACCGGGATGGGCGTCTCGTTCGTTCCCTTCCCGATTTGCTTGGTGACTTCCACCAACCTCTTCATCCTCCGGGAGACAGGAAAAACCACCCAGAGCATTACCGCCACTCCCAGAAAGGTTGCCACTGCGGCCGCCAGAATGACATTGTTCCGCAACTGTCGGACCGGAGCGAGCAGGGTGTCCGCCTCCGCAGTGTGGACCGCCACCCAGCCAAGACTGCTCACGATCCCTCCTTCCGGGGGAACCGCATAGGTGTAAACCTGTTCCCGTCCGGATGCATCCTTCTCAAGAACCTGCGTGCCCTCCAGTCTGCCGCTCTCGTTGAGCACGAGATAGCGGCTCCCCTCAGAGAGGGTCCGGGTTCTCCCTCTGCCACCGATCCGGATCAACTGAGCTTCGCTGTTCAGAAGCACCATGCCTCGATCCCGTCCTCCCCGTCGCGCGTATGAGTCGACCACGTCCAGCACTTCCTGCAGGTTGATCTCCACGCGCAGGATCCCCACGAACTCGCCCTCCTGATCATTAATCCTGCGGCAGAATGCGATGGAAACCTCCTCCTGCCGGCCACCATCCCGGCCTACGGTCACATCTCCTATGTAGCGACTGCCGGCCTTTGCCTCCTGCCACCAGACGCTGCCATCGTGCCGATACTCGGCAGTGGGACTGCTCTGGGCCACGATCCCGCCAAAGGCATTAGTCAGCATCACCTCACGGAAGATCTCCGTGCCCCCGCTCAGTTCGGTCATCTTGTCGACAGTGGAGCCGAGTTCACGCGAGAGGGAGCGGTCCACGAACCCGTCCGAAAGGGCCCTGCGCTCTTCATCGTCACCCCACAACAACGCGATCTTCTCAACGAGGCCCTCCTCTTCGCGCAGCATCTCGTTCGACTTGACCAGAGCCGCAATAACCTCCTCGTTCTTGGAGAATTTCTCCCAGGTGTTGGTGCGCGCCCTGAGAAGGCGGTCGATCTCCTCCTGCATGGAGCGAACCTCCGCCATGGCAGCAGTCTGAATGGCTCCGCGAAGCTGGTCCTGCGAAGTCTTCACCACATAGACACCCACCAGCCAGATCAGGGCCGGCGGAACACAGGTGGTGAGAAGCAACTTGGTTGAAAGCCTCATCGGGGTCGGATCAGTCCTGTATACCCGCGCAGTTCACCCTGCGCCAGCAAAACGCCGACTCCCCTCCCTGTTGGAACCAGAGTGCCTACACCTCCTTCAGGATACCGGTCGAATCGCCGAGGCGTCCCGCCGGCGCGCCAACCTCTTCGAGCATCCGCAGGTAGAGATTGTTCAACGGCAGATCCGTCTTGAGATCGACATGGCGTCCAGTAGTGAACTTGCCGCCCGCATGTCCCGCCAGGATGACGGGCAGGTCGTTGTGGGAGTGTCGATCACCATCAGAAAGTCCACCTCCCCAGACGATCATCGAGTTGTAGAGCAGCGGTTTGCCGTCGACATCCCTGGTGCTGCGCATGCGCTCCAGGAAATAGGCGAACTGCTCCAGGTAGAAGGTGTCAATCCTGGCAATCTTGTCCATCTTGCCCCGGTCGCCCCTGTGATGTGACAACCCGTGGTGCCCCTCATTTACTCCGTGGGTCGGGAAATTACGATTGCTCCCGTCATGGGCGAGCAGGAAACTGGCGATCCGCGTCTGGTCAGTCCGGAAGGCCAGGATCATCATGTCGAACATGAGCCTGATGTGCTCGTGATAGTTCCTGGGTATCCCATTGGCAGGTGCCGCTACGCCCGGATCCGGAGGTGGCCCGAAACTTCCCGCCTTCTCGATCTGTTGCTCGATCTCGCGAACACCGGTCATATACTCATCAAGCTTCTGTTGATCATTCCGCCCGAGGCGTTTTTCCATTGCCTTGGCATCATCGAGGACAAAGTCGAGAATGGAAAGCTGCTCGGTCCGGCGCCTGGCACGGTTCTCCTCCCGTTCCAACCGGGATCCGCCCCCGAACAGACGCTCAAAGACGAGCCGCGGATTTGACTCGGGGGTCATGGGCTGGGTCGCGGAACGCCAGGAAAGATTGTACTGGTAGGCACAGGAGTAGCCCGAGTCGCAGCTCCCGGACTGGCGCACGCCGTCACAGGAAAGTTCCAGTGAGGGAAAACGGGTTTCCCTTCCGAGGTGATTGGCCGCCATCTGATCGACCGAAATCCCCAGCCGGATGTCCGCCCCTGCCGTCTTCCTGGGACGCGAACCCGTCAGGAAAGTGGCAGTCCCGCGCGCGTGATCACCTGCTCCATCCCGGCCAGCCCACCCGTTTGCCTGCTCAAGCCCCTTTAAGATCTGCAGATCGTCGCGAAACTTTTCCAACGACTTCATCGACTCATTGAAAACAAACTCCTTTCCGCCCTCCTGCGGACGCCATTTGTCCATGATGACTCCGTTGGGAAGGTAGAAATAGGCCATGCGCAGTGGTGCTCCGCTGGCGGTCACTCCCCGGGCGCCCGCGGCAGCCCGGGCCATTCCCAGGGAACTCAGCCCGGGAAGGGCGACACTCGCTCCCAATCCACGGAGAAAGGCCCGGCGGCCCGGTAGGATCCTGACGTCACTCATCTACCCGTAGTATACGATATTACGCAGGAACTGAGGACAGAAATCGTCCCCTGAAGAAATGACAGTCCCTGATCCCCTATTTTGCGAGGCGCTCACCATCTCCCCGACGCTTCTGAAAGGGCGTGCTCTCAACGATTCCATAGATCAAATCCACCATTCCTCCCCCCTTTCCGTCAAGAATAGCAACGATCGAATCCACGGCTGGGGCATCGTAGTATTCCACCCCCCGTCCGAGAGCGTAGGTGAGCATCTTCTCCGTCAGGCAACGATAGAAATCCTGCTTCCGTGAGCTGGCCAGAATCTCCTTCAACTCCATCACATTCGAGAATTTCTCGCCCGTGACGAGCTGACCTGCGCTGTCGATGGCCTTGCCGTCCTCTTCCTCCCTCCATTGCCCGATGGCATTGAAATTCTCCAGCGCCAGCCCGATCGGGTCCATGCGCTCGTGGCACGACCTGCACAGCGCTTTCTGACGGTGCTCGTCCATGAGTTCCCGCATCGTGGCGTTGCTGAGTTTCCCGCGCGCCTCCTCCAGTTCGGGCACATCTGGTGGGGCCGGCGGCGCGGGCGTCCCGAGGATGTTCTCAAGCACGAAGAGACCGCGCTTGACCGGAGAGGTCCGCGTCGGCTGAGAGGTCACGATGAGAAAGGTCCCCTGCGCCAGGATTCCGCCCCGCGCCCGCTGAGCCTCCCCGAACTCCACCCGGCGATGCGTGCGCCCTTTCACCCCGGGCACGCCGTAGAACCTGGCCAGGTTTTCGTTGAGAAAGGAATACTTCGCGTTGAGCAATTCCAGCACCGGCCGGTTCTCCCGCACCACATGCTGGAAGAAGAGCTCCGTCTCGAGTTCCATGTCACGCCGCACCTCCTGGTCAAAGACCCGCTCCGCAAACCGCTTGTTCCGTTCCCCCAGGATACGCCGCACATCGATGCTCAGGCCGCGCAGGTCCCGTGCCTGCAGCCACTGGCCCACGAAGTTTCTCACCATGCGGTTTGCCTTCGGGTCAGCCAGCATGCGGTCAACCTGTGCCCGCAGGTTCCGGCGCAAATGGCCCCTGGCAGCCAGCGCGGACAATTCCTCGTCGGGTGCGGAACTCCACAGGAAGTAGGAAAGGCGCGAAGCCAGGGAAAACTCGTCCACCGCCACAACCCTGCCCGGGTCATCAGGCTCGGCCTGCACTTCACTGCGAAAGAGGAAACGCGGCGAGGTCAGGACAGCGGTGACCGCCAGTTTCACTCCATCCACAAACTTGGCCTTCTCCTCCCTGGTCCGGTTCAGCGCCATCCCGGTCAGTCGGTCCACCGTGCTCTTCTCCGCCGGACGGCGGAACGCCCTGGTGGCAAAGCCTTCCACGATCTCCCTCATGTAGGCCGCCCTCTCCTTCTCTCCCTCCGGCGCCAACCCCTTGAAGAAGATTCGCCGGTAGCTCTCAGGGTAACGTTCCCAGTCGCTGCCGCCCTGGCGGATCAGCCTGCATTCCTCCACCCGCACTCCCCAGGTCCCTTCACCCTCACCCGGTTCCCCCGGGACGATGGAAAACTCGAAGCGATGATCTCCTTCGTTCAATTCGATCTCCTTCCTGGAAACGCCACGCAAGCTCCCGGCACCACTCACTTCCACCTTCTCAAGCTCCTTGCCATCGACGAGAATGGCCCAGCTTGCGGTCTGGCCCTGCGGTCGGCCCCGTTCATTTTCAATCCGGTATTTCACTTCCAGACTGTAGTGGCCTGATTTGCTGAAACGCCGATCCACTCCCACCGTATGCTTCTTGTCGGCCTCCATGAAGCGTGCGCTCTGCTGGTTGTTGTCCCGTTGTCGAAAGGTCCCGGGGTCAATCATGATCGGTTGTCTTCGAACCGTCGTGGAGGGAAGGGCAAGCTCCGCGATCTCCTCTGCCGCGGCGAGGTACTTCTCGAGAAGCAGCGGGGAAATAGTGAGCACATCCCCGATCGTGTCGAATCCGAACCCGGTGTCGTCGGGAGGAAAATTATCATCCACGTTGTAACGGACACCGACCAGGTCCCCGATTGTATTGCGATACTCTTCCCGATTCAGGCGCCGGATGGTCACCCGCCCCGGATCAGGGTTCTCCGGGTCGAGTTTCAGGACGTGCTTCTCAATCCACGAGATGATGGCCCTGCGTTCCCCGGGCGTGGGCTGGTAATCCTCCTTGGCGGGCGGCATGAGATGGGTCCGCAGGTTCTTCCAGACCCGTAGCCACAAATCCTGATCCTCCAGATGACTGGCGAGATCCTTGAATTCATCCAGGGAGACATCTCCCTTCTTCGAACCGTCGCCATGGCAGTCGTAGCAATACCCCTTTAGAAGGGGAGCGATCTTTCCCTCGAACTCCTTCGCCTCCTCTCCGGCGCTTGTCCCCGCCAGGGCGAACACAGCCACCAGGATCAATCTTGATAATCTCATATGGACGCCTCCATCATGATACGGATTCTACCGATTTGACAGGTCCATACCACGGTCTTTTTGCAGTCTGTCAAACTGGATCGTCGAATACCATCGTGATCGTTCCGGAAATCCCTTGACTCCCCTGCATCCAAGACCCACCCCTCCCCCTCCGCCGCATCATGAAGTCCGCCATAACCCTCGCGCAGGTTCCGGAGGCCAAGGCTGGCCCCTTCGTCTTTCACCAGTCCCTCCCCGACGGCTTCGCCCGGGCAGAAAAACTAGGCTTTGACGCCGTCGAACTTTTTCTCCCGGGTCCGGAATTCATCGATCCGGAATCTGTGAAAGCCATGGCCACCGAGCACGACCTTGGCATCGCGGCGGTGGGCACCGGGGCCGGCATGGTCCAGCACGGACTCTCCCTCACCGACCCGGACCCCGGACGACGCACGGAAGCCCTTGAGTTCGTCCTCTCCATGATCGACTTCGGCGGACAACTGGGAGCGCCCGCCATCCTCGGGTCGATGCAGGGCAAATGGGGAGGAGAAGTTTCGCGGGATCAATCGCTGGCCTGGCTCACTGAAGCCCTGCAAGCTGCCGATGAGTGCGCTGCCCGGCACGGGGTGACCTTCATCTACGAACCTCTCAATCGTTACGAAACCAACCAGTTCAATCAACTCGCCCCTGCCGCAGCCTACCTCGATCAGCACAAACTGGATCACACCGTCCTCCTCGCCGATCTCTTCCACATGAATATCGAGGAACCCGACCTCGGGGAGGCTCTTCGTGCCGCTGGACCGAAAGTGGGACACGTCCACTTTGCCGATTCCAACCGTCAGGCCATCGGATCTGGTCACACCGAAATGACCTCCGTCCTCGCCGCCCTGCGGGAGATTGGCTACGACGGTTACCTCTCCGCCGAGATTTTCCCTCTCCCCGATCCGGACACCGCCGCCCTCCAGACCATCAGGGCCTTCCGCGACCTGATCAACTGAAGATCACTGCTTGTGACTGACCGTCAGAAACTCCCGTGATGAAATCGCGCCCTCTCGGCAAAACCGGACTCGATCTCCCCATCCTCGGCTTCGGGGCCTCCTCGCTCGGCCAGGAGTTCCGCCCCGTAGGCCTTGAGGAAGCGCTCGCCTCCGTCCGGATGGCCCTCGACCTCGGGATCAACTTCATCGACACCTCACCCTTCTACGGTCGCGGCATGTCGGAGGTCCTGCTCGGCATTGCCCTCCGGGATGTTCCGCGGGACTCCTACCTGCTCGGCACGAAACTGGGACGCTATTCACTCACTCACTTCGACTTTTCTGCCCGGCGCGTCGACGAGAGTGTGCATGTTTCCCTGCACCGTCTCGGCACCGACCACCTCGACATTCTCCTCCTCCATGATGTCGAGTTCGTCGACCTTCCGCAGATCTGGGAGGAAACCATCCCCGCCGCCCTTGCCCTGAAGGAAAAGGGACTCGTGCGGGCGGTGGGATTTTCCTGCTACCCCATGAAGACCTTCCACAAGGTCCTCGACCACGCCGGAGATCAACTCGACTGCATTCTCTCCTACAACCAGTACACCCTGCAGAACACGGCCCTGGTCGACAGTCTGCTCCCGCGCCTCCGGGAGAAAAACCTCGGAGTGATGAACGCGGGGCCGTTCTCCGCCCGCCTGCTCACCAACGCCCCCCTTCCCGACTGGCTCAAGGAACCGGAGGAAGTGAAGGACGCCGCGCGTGACGCCGCAAAACTCTGCCAGGACGAGGGAGTTGATATTGCCCAACTCGCCCTCCAGTTCTCCTGTGCTCACGAAGACATCGCCACCTGCGTGGCAGGGTCGGCCAATCCTGAAAATGTGCGCAAGTGGGCCGAGTGGCTGGAGAAACCCATCCCCGAAGACCTTCTTGCCGCTGTCCTCAGGATCTTTGAACCCGTCAGGAACATCGGCCATCTCGAAGGCCTCCCTGAGAATAACTAAGCCTTCCGCAAACCCGGAAACCGCTCTGCCAGGCCGTGCTCACCAAAGGATGATTCTTAACGGGCTTCATTACCCTGCCGATTCGACAATCTACCAATGAAAACCATCGATAAATTCACTTTCGGAGTGGGTGACCGCTTCGCCCACCAGGCGGAGGCCCAACTCCGGGCCTTCCAGCAACTCGCCGACCGGGGCATTCCAGTTACCCCGGTCTGGAACAAGTCCAATCGCGAACACCTCATCGTCGGTTCCGAGCCGGCGGGCACGCGTGCCGCCGCCGATGCCGCCGTGTCCAGCCTCGGCTGGACCTCCGACTACCTCCTGGACGCGGACCACATCAACCTCGGAACCGTTGACCGCTATCTTCCCCACTGTGATTTCTATACCATCGACGTTGCGGACGACATCGGCACACCGGCCGCCCCCGAGGAAATCGCGGCCTTCATCGACCGGCACCCCGAGTTGATCGGAACCATCGAGATCGAGGGCATCGCCGCTCCCCTCCGGATCACACGTGAAGACGTCGAGAAGACGGCCAGACAGTTTCTCAAGGCCTGCGAACTCGCCGGCCGCATTTATCGCCACATTGCCGGGGCAAAGGACGGCGAGGACTTCATCGCCGAGGTCTCCATGGATGAAACCGATGATCCCCAGACCCCTCCCGAGATGCTCGTCATTCTGGCCGCCATTGCCGACCAGGATTTCCCCATCCAGACCATCGCTCCAAAATTCACCGGTCGCTTCAACAAGGGAGTCGACTATGTGGGCGACCTCGCCCGGTTCGAACAGGAATTCAACGACGATCTCGCAGTCATCGCCCACGCCATCAAGGCCTATGGCCTTCCCGGAACACTGAAGCTCAGCGTGCACTCCGGTTCCGACAAATTCTCCATCTACGGGCCCATCAGGCGCGCCCTGTCCCGCACCGGTGCCGGCCTTCACATCAAGACCGCGGGCACCACCTGGCTTGAGGAACTGATCGGACTGGCGGAGGCCGGCGGGGAAGCCCTCGCCCTTGCCAGACAGATCTATCTCACCGCCCTTGAGAAGAAAGAGGCCCTCTGCGAACCCTACGCCACCGTCATCGACGTTGATGATTCGAAACTGCCCGGCGCGGAGGAAGTCAAGGAATGGACCAGTGAACAGTATACGGGCGCCCTCCGCCATGACCAGAGCAACCCGGCCTACAACCAGCACTTCCGCCAGCTCCTGCATGTGGGATTCAAGGTGGCCGCGCAACTCGGCGACACCTACCTCGACGCACTCAAGGCCAATGCCGGAGTCATCGGGAAAAACGTCACCGAAAACATTTATCAGCGCCACATGGTGCCTCTCTTCCTCGGAGAGGAAGACCGGCCCCGGCAATGAGAAGAGACCGGAGCACGCGGGAAGCACTGGACAGCAGCGGCCACCCCGCCTAACAAGATCCCGCCAGACCCTCACCCTGGACGCCGGCCCATGCTCGATGCCCACCATCACCTCTGGAACTACGATCCGAAGCAGTACCCCTGGATCACTCCCGACTCCATCCTTGCCCGGGACTACCTCCTCCCCGATCTGGTCACAAATACCGATGCCGCCGGGGTCTCCGGGACGGTAGTGGTACAGGCTCGCCAGACCATCGAGGAGTCCGACTGGCTCCTGGAGCTGGCGGACGAATGTGACCGCATCCAGGGCGTGGTAGGCTGGGTGCCCCTCGCCGACGGAAACGTGGAGGAGCACCTCGAACGGTTGAGCAATCACCGCAAGTTCAAGGCCGTCCGGCACGTGGTGCAGGACGAACCGGACGACAGCTTCATTCTGAACCCGGAATTCAATCGGGGTATCGAGAGGCTCCAGGACCACGGCCTGGTCTACGACATCCTCATCTTCCAGAAACATCTCCCCCCCACCATCGAGTTTGTCGACCGCCACCCCGCCCAACCCTTCGTCATCGACCACATCGCCAAGCCCGAGATCCACAATGGACGTATCGAGAGCGGGTGGCGGGAGGGCATGGCCGCCCTCGCCGAACGGGACAACGTCCTCGCAGTCAAGATCAGCGGAATGGTCACCGAGGTGACCGACGAGACGATCAGCGAGGCCACTCTCAAGAACTACTTCGACGAATCACTCGAAATGTTCGGTGCCGGGCGACTCTGCTTCGGCACCGACTGGCCTGTCTGTCTCCTGCGCCTCGATTCCTACGTGCAGTGGGCCAGTTCCGTCCGCGCCTACGTGGCCGAACTGAGCGTCGGGGAGCAGAACGCCATCCTGCACGAGACCTGCCAGCGGGCCTACCGGCTCTAGTCGCCTTTCCTGGTGCCGGCCCCCAGGGACCTGAGAAGCGGGTTCCGGTAACAGAAGCCTGCCTTCAGGGACGGACCGGATAACGAAAGGACTTGTCCGGCCGATCGGGCGGCGCCGGCATCCTGGGTGGATCCTCCTCGATCTTCTTCCGCAGGTAGGCCAGGGCCGCCTCCAGTTGCGCATCCCGCCCCCGGAAGGTCTCATGGGGCAGGTTGTCCACCACCATGTCAGGCTGCAGTCCCGTCCCCTCGATGATCCAGGTGCGATCGGGAGCGTAGACACCGGTCTCAGGACTGCGTGCCATGCCGCCGTCAACCAGCCGGGTGGCGCTCCGCAGCCAGACTCCTCCTCCCCAGGTCCTGGTCCCGATCAGCGGACCCAGCCCAAGACGCCGGAACCCTTCCGAGAAGGCCTCACCATCGGAGATTGTGTAGGCGTCGATCAGCACGGCCATATGTCCGTTGAAGGCAAACTGCATGTTGGCAAATGGTCGTCCGCTACGGGTTTTCCAGTACATCCAGGGCTTGCGGCTCAGGCGCCCCAGGATCCAGCTGTCGATATTGCCGCCATAGTTCTGGCGCATGTCGATGATGAGTCCCTTCCGGTTGAAAACCGGATAGTAGCCCTTTACGAATTCCGCATAGTTGGAGGCTGACATTCCACGCATGTGGAAGTAGCCGATTTCACCCTTCCCCTTCTCCTCGGTTTCCAGGCGCCGGGTGTATTCCCAGTTGCTGGTCTTCAGGTTGCGGAATCCGCTCACGGTAAGAGGGACCACGATGGAATTGCGCGTTCCTCCCACCCCGATCCGGCGCGATTCGAGGAGCACCTTGCGTCCCGCCTTGTTCTTGAGGAGGGCCCCTATCTCCCGCACCGAAGCAGCGGGCACCCCATCTACCGAGAGAATCACATCACCCACCTGCATCTCCACCCCGGCCTTGAGGAGTGGTCCCTCCTCCGCCGGATAGTCGGGATCGGTTTCGTAGAGATGGTCAATCCGAAAGCCTTCCTCCGCCCTCGAGAATTGCGCACCCAGGTGGCCAAGACTTGATCCGTCGGTGGCATCGCGGATGTCACCCGAATAAATGTCGGTGTGCATGGCCGAGAGTTCACCGACCATCTGGCCAATGAGGTCATCGAGTTCCCAGCGACTGGTCAGAAGCGGAAGAAGAGGCTCGTGCCTGCGACGCGCTTCCTCCCAGTCCACCCGGTGCATCTTGGGATCGTAAAAGTAGTCGCGATGCATGCGCCAGGCATCCACGAACATCTGGCGCCATTCCTCCGCCGGACTCACGCTGAGCGATAATCCACCAAGATTGAGCTTGCCCTGGGTCGGGTTGCTGGGCGCCTTCCCGGTGGCTGCAAAGACGTAAAAGCTGTCACCCTTGCGCACCAGGCAGGTCGTTTCATCTCCCGAAAGTTCGAAGCCCCGGACATCACTCATTACGGTGGTCCACTTATGCCTGGTGGCATCGGCGGTGATGGGAAAGGTCACCAGGGACGACTTCCGGCTCAGTGAAAGAGACGAATAAAGGCAGAAGAGATTACCCCGCGCCCTGCTGAGATGGCGGTAGTTGCTCGCTTCCACCGGAACCACCACCAACCGGCTCTCGATCCCGTCCAGATTGATCACGTCCTTCTTTTCCCCGCCCTCTCCCGCTCCGGGCGGTTCTCCCTCGTCCTTGGCCAGGAACGGAGAGCGCTGACCTCCGATCAGATCGAGGGCAAAGATCCCGGTGGTCTTGTCCAGAAGCGGCTCCGGTTGCCGGGCACCCCAGGGCGATCCCTGCACCGAGCGAAAGGTGCGGTCGGAGAGGAAGTAGAGCCACTTGCCACCCGGTCCGAAGACCGGACTGTAGCTGTCCAGTCGCGCAGTGGTCACCGGAACGGGCCTCGTTTTCGTCCCGGTATCGTAAAGAAAGATCTGCTGGGTCCGGTTCTCCATGGTGTCCGCGAAGGCGATCCAGCGACTGTCCGGCGACCAGGTGAGATCGATGTAGTCCCATTCGTTACCCTCCCGCGAGCGCGCGACCTCCCATTCGACCCCACTGGCAAGGTCCCGCATCCACAAAATCTGGTTGCGATCGGTGTGCGCAAGGAGCTTGCCATTCGGAGAGGGAATACCGTCGTGCCGCATGGTTGCGCCCCCGGTCGTCACCTGCAGCGGTTCCCCCAGGCCATCCGCAGGTTGCCGCCAGAACTCCATCTCCCCACTCTGATCGGAGAGATAGATCATGTCCCTGGTTCCCGGAAGAAAGCGCAGGTCCCGGGTGCGACTCTCCACTTTCTGCTTCAGACGGACCACGCGACCCGGCTTGACCGGCACCACGTAACCACGCCCGCGGATGGTGAGACCCACCCGCTTGCCGTCGTGCGAGAGGAACCAGGAGTTGAGATAGGACAACGGGTTACTCACCCAGCGTTCGCGTTTCTGGTCAAAGTCGGTCGCCAGATGGATATCGAGTTTGCGCGCAGCGTCCCCCTTCACGTCGTATATCCAGATGTCCGCCCGGTTGCGGAAGATGATCCGGCCTTCGTGCAGCGAAGGAGAGAGCACGTCCCAGCCCACGAAATCGGTGTGCTGTTTCAGGTCCTTCCCTTCCAGGTTCATCGACCACAGGTTCATCGTGCCGTCGCGGTCGGTTGAAAAATAAAGGCGCTTTCCCCACACCATGGGAGCCCGGCTTGTCCCGTCATGATCGGCAGTCAGCGGAATGGCCTCCTGGTCGCCGGTCCGGAACCGCCAGAGATTCTCGATCAATCCACCCCGGTAGCGCTTGGCAAAACTTTTCTGCCGGGGCAGGCGGGCAAAGAACAGTGTCTTCCCGTCACTAGCAAACTCACCGTCACTGGCCTGTTCGAGGGGAATGACCCGCTTCTTCCCACTCTCAATATCGAGGATCGCCAACTGGTGCGTATCCCGTATCGCGAAGTACCAGGTGGCGTAGACCAGTTCGCGGTTGGACTTCCAGGAGACCGGTCGCGGACCGCGCTGGCCGCTGACACCCTCATGGGTCAGACGGGTTGGTCGACCGCCCTCCAACGGCATGAGATAGATCTCATGGGTGCCGTCATAGGAAGCAGTGAAGGCCACGGTCCTGCCGTCCGGACTGATACACGGGAAACGTTCCCGTTCGAGATGAGTGGTCAACCGCTGGGCTATCCCGCCCTCAACCGGGACCTTCCACAAATCGCTCTCGGCGTAGAAGATCACCGTATCCCCGTGCAGGGCCGGTTGCCGGTAGTAGCCCAGCAAGCCATCTGCACCGGATGCGGGCAGTGACTGCAGCGCGATCGCCACAAGCGCAACTCGTCTCATGAAGGGTGAGGGAACTGTAAAGGGTGAAGGGACCTCCGAAGGGTGAAAGGTGAAGGAACCTCCTCCATTTTCCCTCATTTACCCCGTCATTCAATGCCCAATCCGTGAAAGCGAACTCATTCAGGACGGAGAGCCACTGCCTCGAGGATCTCCCTGAAATTACAGTCTCAACACTCCACCTCTTGCCCCTTCTTCGACAAAATCGCTCGATCGATTAGCCATAACTCTCTCCCTGCGGTGGTCTTCGCATGGGATCTCACATGGCACCCATCCATGACCACGCCCTCCTCTTCCCCGCTCCTCTTCCCTGGCTTCACCACCTCCCTGTCCGCCCGGACCTCAGGGAATCAGCGGTCAGATCCTGATCGAGCCGCAGGGCGTATGCCCCACGGCCCCTGGATCCTTGCTCCTACTTTTTGGGCAGCACCCAGATATTCCGGTAAACGACCGGGTTTCCGTGATTCTGCAGGAAGATCGGGCCTCCCACGTCCGGTTTGAGCGGGCCACTCACCGGAGCGGCCGTGGTGTGGGTCTTGCCCATCTCCTGGTCCTCGTGGACCTCCACCCCGTTCAACCTGACCGTCATGCGGGGCCAGGCCGTGCGCTTCCCGTCCAGGTCGAACTTCGCGTGCGTGTACTCCACGTCATAGGTTTGCCAGCTCAGGGGCGGAAGACACATGTTGAGCTTGGGGGCGGCGATGGAATAGATTCCCCCACACTCGTTCATGAGGCCTTCCAGGCCGAAGGAATCGAGAACCTGAGTCTCCCAGCGGCCCTGGTAGTAGACTCCACTGTTGCCCCGTCCCTGGGACCGTGAATGGGGACGATAAGGCGTGCGAAACTCCACGTGAATGGTGCAGTCCCGGAAGAGCTTGGTACTGATCGCGCCGGTCGCCCCCAGCAACCCGTCCGTGATCCTGCCATTCTTCCAGTGATCGACGTTACTGCCGTCAAAGAGGACCACCGCACCCTCCGGGGGCTTTGCCCCGAGAGTCGAGCTCTTCCGCTCCACCTTCTTGAGCGCCATGCCCTTGCCACCCTTGGCCTTTATATTGAAAACACCGTTTGCAATTTCACCGCTGTATTCGCCGTGTCCTTCCGGGGGAAACTTGCGGGTGGCACTGAATTCCGTTCCGCCCCCGGCCATGTAGCGTTTCTTGCCCGCAGCCGGAACGAAGGCGGCCTGGCCACCATCGCTTTTGCCGTCCAGCAGGCTCTTGCCCTTGCCGTCCCAACCGGCCCCGGGCAGGCCACCCGGGTAGAGCACAGCCTGGAAGTGGCCATTGCCCAGCGCGATCACCTGGGCCCCCGCTCCCTTGGCCGCGTATTCTCCCTGGATCACGAAATCGGGATCTTCCTTGGCCGCCTTCGCGGAATCGGTCCAGACCTTGTTGTTGTCCGCGGCATGGACAGCTGCCAGGGCCAAAAGGGC
>MPMC02245636.1_pt1 | contig 49997 bp, 32 predicted proteins | sample 1617281 | NCBI WGS metagenome assembly MPMC02 (sample SAMN05944809, study PRJNA350692) | marine metagenome | biome: marine; feature: ODZ; material: water; isolation source: 100 m water sample filtered on 30 um supor filter | place: Pacific Ocean | collected 2012-04-09 | depth 100m m | reverse complement strand
TGGCGTGGAGGTTCATTTCCGCTGCCGCGCTCCGGGGGTTTTTGTCCCTTTGCGTAAACACAAAGTGTCAAAAAAAGACACAATTGAAGACACAGTGGAGATTTCCCCAAAAAGGCAAATCCCCTAACCGGCTAAGGTTAAGGGATTTAAGAGTGGCTCCTGCGGTAGGATTCGAACCTACGACCTAGTGGTTAACAGCCACCCGCTCTACCGCTGAGCTACGCAGGATCATTAAAAACGGGGCCGGAAGATGATCGGCGGGTCGACCGGGAGCAAGAACATTTTCCCCTCGGGAAAGCTGCCGACTTGGAAGGGATTCAGGGCTGATCCTGCCGTTCCCTGAGCTGTCGGAGCAGCTTGTCGACCTCTTCCTTGTCGGTCGGCAAACTTCCCCCGGCGGAGGTCGGAGCCGGATCAGGTTGCTCCCGGGGAACGGGTCCGGATGGCGGCACCCCCACCGCGGCGAACGGCGAGGAGTTGTCACCCGGTGACCTGGTGGCACCATCCCCGGGCCACCACGAGGACGAGGACGGGGATACTTCGCTTAGCCCGGAGGAAGCGTGTTGTCCGGAGGTTGGCGGGATCTCCCCGGAGGCTTCCTGGCGGGGTTTAGTTTCGGCCGGAGACAGGTGATTCGGTGGATTTCCTGCTGCAAACGGTGAAGGAGAGGGAGTAGTGGTCTGCAGGGGCACGGGACTGAAGGGTGTTTCAGGCGGCATGTGATCCGCCGAGCTCCCACCCTCGCGGGGCGGGATGGCAGCAAAAACGCTCTCTTTTTCTGCAGGGAGAGCGGTAGGGTGAACCGGCGTAAAGGGACTCTCCTGGGCGGCTGCTGCCGGTTGCGGTTCAGGAGCCGTGGGAACGGGTGCCCTGGAAGGCTCCGCTTCCTGATCAACGACCGGAGAGGAAGGACTGGCAGGTGCCTCCTCGGAAAGCGGCTTCAGCTTGGAAAATTCAATTTCGCCCCTGGTCGGATCGGAATCGATGGGGTCGATACCGACAGAGGATTCCTCCGGGGCGCTCCCAACTCCACTCAGTTCACCTGATGAAAAGAGCGGGACCGGTTCGGTTGGCGTCAGCCCGGGATCGGAGGGGGGAGCGTCTTCCTCCCCAAGTGCAGCAGGGCCGATCGATGGCTGGAAGTCCTCGGCAGGTGTCGAAGAGGGAGTATCGGACCTATCCGCCAGAGGCGAAACGGCCACGAAGGGCGAAACCGGTTGATTGACCAAGGGACGGATACTCTCCCCTGGTTTGGCGATGATCGCATCCTCCTCAGATGCCTGCTGTTCCTTTTCCCCTGCAACAGCGGGATGCGTGTCCCCGGCTTGAGTTGGCGGAAATATATCGCGGAGATCAGGGGACGGGACAAAGCCTGAGACGGATGCAACGGAACCGGGCTTCTCTGACTTGGGAGTTTCCCGGCTAACAGGAGTGAAGGAGGGGAGTTCTTCGGTTGCTCTCTCCGGTTGCTGCGTCGGTTCGGTCAGCTCTTGTTGCGGGGTGCTTTCCGGTCCCGGAGGGGGCTCGGTTGCGAAGGGGCTCTCGACGGAGCTGGCTCCAGCCGGTTCCCCGGCCAAAACTGGTTCGGTGATGCGTTCCGGTTCAACACCGGATTGCTCCCTAGCCGGAGCGTCAGGGGCTGGCTGCGGCGGATCTTCCTTCTCCTCCGGTTCCGGTTCGAGGTAAAGCCCCTCGAAGTGGGGCAGTTCGGCGAGGGGATCAACTAGCTGAAGAGTCTCGCTGCCACCCTGCGGTTCAAGCTGTGCCTCCGTGGTGGGTTTGACCTGAAATCTCTCAGGTTCGAATTCGGGTTCCGGTTTCCGATGCTCAAGTTTCTGCCATGCTTCGGAAGCCAGCTTCAGCACGTGGCGTGAATAGAGGCTTTCGCCACAGGCTGTCCAGTCGATCCCTGCGATGACCTCGGAAGCTCGCTCCCCTGCCCGCGCGGAAATCAGGGCTTCCGCCTCTTCTCTCGAAAGAGCAGCCAAGGAAACATTGTGTTCCAGGAGGCGATCAGCAAGCCCCCCTGGCAAAAGGGGCAGGAAGGCGGATTCCCAGATGTCGTCGTTGACGCTTAGAAGCACCACCGTGCCGGGGCACGACTGCGAGATGTTGGCGAGGAAAGAGGCCAGGGCGAGGGCATCGGGAGGTGCTGTCGAGAGGCCCTCGGTGTCATCAACGACAAGAACCGGACTGGTCACCGTGCCGCAGAGCGCCAGAAGTCCAAGAAGTCGTTCTTCCGCCGCCGACGCCGACTGGTTATGGAGATCATTACGGAAGATGGTCTCGAAGAGAAGGCGCGCCCGTTCGACATTGTCGGGCGGGGTGGTTGCAAAGCGGAAGAGGAGTTCCACCCAGTAGGATGCCTCGCGCAGACTGGCCCCACTTTCCCTGGCGAGTTCTGCCGCGAGGCGGGGGCCCAGGATTTCAAAGTTCGATTTCGTCCAGTGGGCTGTCACGGCCCGGTCGTGATGGAAATCAAAGGTCTCTGCCGGGTTCTCACGCAAGGCTGCGAGGGCTCCCTCGGGATCCTGGCAGGGCACTTCGCCGGAAGCCACCAACGGCTCCAGACCCAGAGCAAGAATTCCGCGCGCAAGAAGATCCAGTCTGGTCAGGGTGGTTGAATCCGGAAGGACCTGGCAGAGGGCCTGCAGGACATATTCGAGGACATGGGCGGCATCGGTTGTCCGGCCGCTGGTAAGATTGATCCGGACAAACTGATGACTCTCCGCAAACTCACTCGACAGGCGCTGCAGGAGGGAGGTCTTTCCATACCCGGCCCGTGGTGCCCTCAGCAGGATGACCCGCCCGTCTCCTCCGTGCCCGGTATCCAGCAATCCCTTGAGTTCCTCAAAAGCTCGCTCGTTGATGGTATCGACACTGTGTCGATGCTCTCGCCCGAAAACCTCGAAGCGGGAACTGAAAGGATCAGGAAGATTCATAATCAGGAGGAGATATCGATGACGTCCGAAACCCTAGGTAGGCGCTGTCATCTCAGACAAGCTCGAAAGCTGTGAACAAGCTGCTATTCCAGTGTGAAAAACTTGTCAGAAAAGTCGAAAACCCAGCAGACCGACTGCCGGCATCAGGGTTTGCACCGATGATCGATCTCTAATTGCCCTCTTCTGAAGTCGACGGCTTCGGTTTCCCTCCCTTTATCGGGGCAGCCTGGAGTTTCCTGAGGAAATTGTCGCTGGGTTGCTCGATGCTACCGCTCAGTTCGAGGTCGGTCCAGCAGTAGCCTTGCTGGGGAAGACTGAAGGAGGAATAGCGGGGCTCGGTCAGGGTTTTCATCATGAGAACCTCGGGAACGCCCAGTCGCAGACTACCGCTCAGCTCCTGGTCCTTGACCTCGATTTTCCCGGTCAGCATCAGATGGGAGCGGACTTCGTATTTGAGATTCTCGATGCTCAATTGATTGCGATCCCATTTCAGGGTCCCGGTGATGTCGCCTCCCTCGGGGCGGGCATAGTGCTCCTTGCGCAGAATGGAGGCGAGTCCTCCAAGGAATCTGAACCCTTCAATCGAAATTTCAGTTCCGCTGAAGCTGAGATCAAGCTGTCCCGAATCCACATCCCGGGGATCAAATGTCAGGGACCCGGAGGGCGCATCCACGTAACCCTTGATAAGGCGTCCGAGGGCTTCCATTCCAAGGAGTTCACCCATCGGAAAGCGCTTGAGCTGAACATCAAACACGGAGGGACTGTCGGCCGTAATAGGCTTCACCCCCTTGAACACGGCCTCACCCGAACTAGGACTTTTGGTGTAGAGGGATTTGAGAGCAAAAGCCCCGTCATTCCATTCACCAAGCCCAGTGCTCACCTTGAGTTCCGTCCAGTCGCCTAAGCGCACAAACCCGCCACTGAGGACAAAGCGCAGCCCCTCCCCGTCTTCCGCGGGTCGTGCGGTCAAATCCGAACCCCGCAGGCGCACCACTGAATCGTCATTCTCGGATCCGTAACGAAGGTCAAATTGGCTGCAACGGTAGCTCCCGAATTTAAGCAACTCCTCCCCTTTGGTGACCAGGGGGCTGATCGTATCCTCAGGTGACTTCAGCACCATCGATCCCGAGCGCGCACGAAGCTCCTTTCCCCGCAACCGGGAACTGACAAAACTGGAACCTTTCAGCCGGGCCTCCAGGGATGAGAGCTTGAGACTCCTAGGCAGTGAACCGGCCGGCCAGACAAACTTGACTGACTCTGCCCGGCTCTTGATCGGATTCACCGAGAGATCTGCAACTCCCACTTGGGCACCGGTGGATTTCCCCAAACTCTTCTCCAGATCTTCCCGGTAACCCTTACTGTTGAAACGGGCCAGAACCACCAGCAGGGAAACCCCGGCAGCAACCAGAAGGACGAAGAACCCGATTGTCGTGACCAGGCCGTAACGGCGTCGGCGGGACTTGGAGCTAGCCGGTTGATCTTTCCGTCTCTTCCGCCTGCGCACCCGCATCACTTTCGATCCGTCAGGCCGAGTCACCAGTTCAGCGTCCTCACTCTTCGTTTTCGCCCGTTCCCCCTTTTTCAACTGCTCCATCATCTCGTCGACGGAGTAGCTGCGCTGCTCTGAATCCTTTGCCATGTCTCTGCGGAGAAACCCGGGAAAATTCGTCTTACCGGCTGACAGGCTGACCGGAGGGGTCCTCCAGTCGGACGGTCACCAGAATAATGTAGGCGTCCTTAATAGAGGTTTCCGCCTGGGATCTGAAGAATCGCCCGATCAGCGGAATTCTGCCCAGGACCGGTGTGCTGTCCTCCACTTTGAGGTTGGTGTTGGTGAGCAATCCCCCCAGAACCACTGTTTCGCCATTGTAAATGGAAAGAGTCGAATTGCCCCGGATCGTGCTGAACACGGGCATGAGGATGGCATTTTCGGTAATTACCCCGAAGGAGCCCGAACTCAGGACTCCGCCGGTCGGATCGAAGATCGCGCTGCTGCTCCCACCCCGGATCGGCGTGCCGTAGTTGATAAAGCCATCAAAATCCCGGATTTCCGGCTTGATGGCCACTTCCACCACCCCGCCTTCGCCGAGCTGGGGAAGGACTTCGAGCATGCATCCGAGGTTGGTGACCTCAAAGGCCGTCGGATGCGCCGGCGTAACGGGCATGACCCCTGCATTCTGGCCCGCCTGACCTCCCGCCGGATCGATCTGGAAGTTGCCGCCAACCTGGTTCGGGAGCTCGGGCGGTTCATACTCGGTTGGATAAATGAATTCCCGGACCGATTCGATGGTGGCGGTCTGACCAGAGCGAGTGATCACCGTCTTCTTGGTCATCAGGTCCAGACCGCTGTGCTGACTGGCACCCCGCATGAGCACGCCCACCGTGGCATCATTGACTATCCCGGTGGCCAGGATGCTGCCGGGAGCGCGGAAAAACGCGTTGTCGACAGGAGAGCGGGCCATTGCGGCAGAGATGGAACTCTTCTCGGTGGCAAGATTGCCGCTGCGGTTCCCGGCGTTTAGGGGGCGGAAGGGAGGCGCCACCACCGGAGTCCCATTGCCCACCGTTCCCCCATGGAGCAGGAGTTCATCCGTGAGTGACTGCGCGCCGTCCAGGAGCCAATCGAAACCCAGTTCCTCAAGGCGCTGTTCCGTGGAGCGGATGATCCGGGCCTCCACGATGATCATCACCGGTTCAGCATCGACAAGCGCTTCCACAATCGCCTCGACCAGGGCCATGTTGGTTTCGGTGTTCTTGATGGAGAGCACCGATGATTCCGGTCGGTAGATCGCAGTGGCTCCGGTCGGGAAGATCACGCCTTTCTGCTTGAGATACTCCTTGGCTGTCAGCCGTTTCACGAGGCCACGCCTGGGAGTATCATCACCGGCAAAAGGATCGGCGTCCTCTCCGGCTCCTCCCTCTCCCAGATCCTCCCGGCTCAGGAAATCGGGAGGCATCTTGAACTGACGGAAGATCAGGTCGTCACTGATCGTTCCCGCCGGCCTGATCACAACCGCATGCTCATCGATCCTCGCCTTGGTCCGGGTGGCCTGCAGGATGTAATCCAGCACCTTGCGCATCGGGGCATTACGCAGCTTGAGGTTGAAGGTGGCGGTTTCGATCTGGCGGGAGCGGATTTCATCTGCATTTCCCAGCTGAATGACAAAGGCAATTCCCCGACGCTCGGGATCCAACTCCTGCAGATCGAGGGTGGCGGCCTGCTGGCGCAGAAAGTCGATCGCTTCCCGCAACCGGACCTGATCCATGTCGACCACCGGGATGATGATGGATTCGAGCTTCTCTGAAGCCGAGGCCCCCAAAGACCCCCGCCCCTTCAGGCTCCCAAATTCTTCATCGGCAAGTTCGCTAACGCTCTTCAGCGCCGGGGACTCCCAGGCCCTGCCAACCTCCATGAGCATCTGCTTCCGCGCCTCGTCCCGGGCTGCATTGAAGTAATTGCTCTTGTGCTGGTGGATCGCTTCCATCCCCCGGCGAGCCGCGGCGTTGTGAGGATCGACCCGCAGCACGGCGTCATAAATCACAAGGGCACGATCGAATTGCCCCAGATCCGCAAAACCCCGGGCCTCGTAGAGTAGTCGACGCACTTCATCAACCTTGCGGGCATGGGCCGGAGTCAGAGCCGGATTGTTCCTGATGGGATCCTTCAGCCGCTCACGCATCTGCCCCGCAGGGGCATGATGCGGCGCCACTCCGGGCTTCAACACGTTCTCCAGAAGTTCGTCCGCCTTCCCGTAGTCGCCCACGCGGGCCAGTTCACGAGCCCGTTCCACCGAGGCCTGGGCCAGGCGGTCGGCTGTCGCAGTCTTGAGATGGGCGGTGCCGACCCCTCCCGGGAAAAGGTTGAAGGCTTTGGTGTATTCGTCCACCGCGGTTGCATAGTCCGCGAGGCGATAGGCCTTGTCGCCGGCCAGCAGGGCTTCCTGGGCCTGCTGGGTTGTTTGGGCCCTGCGTTCCAGTTCACGCTGAACAATCTCGGATGGCTCGGCAGAGAGCGGCGACGTGGCCGCAACAAAGGCCGCCACCATGAGCAGGGCGCAGATAACCGGGGCGGCAACATCGTGAGAGCGTTGCCGCACGAACTGAGGGACGTAGGCGATGGCAATTGTTCTACCGAACCAACTTTCCGACGTCAGCACAAAAATCGGGGACCTTATCGGCAAAATTCCCTGTGTTTGCGGGAGTTTTCTAACCTCGGAATGGTAGCTGCAATCGCTGCATGGGTGTTTTTCTTTTCCTTGCGTGAAAGACGCGATGCAGGGTTCGGATCCGCCGTTTAAGGAGATTGAGACGAATCTTGAGGTGACATTTACGCAACCAGAGCGTTAGGCTGTTCATGCGAACACCATAACCCTTGCGCGGGGACTGTCAAGGCCCCGGCAGGCCAAATCCGTCCTATTCCCTTGGAGCCTTCACGACCCGGTCAACCGCATGCTTAGTCAGGATATTGCCTTTGGCACCGCGCCCCTTGACCCCAATTTCACCAAACTGGAAAAGACGACTCACGTTCCGGAGGCGCAAGGCGGGCTTCAGGTGTATGAGCACCGTATTGGGGGCGCTCTCCTCCTCCGAATCATGGACCACCAGATAGAACACCCGCGTTCCCGCCGTGCCCTTGCCCAGTTCATAGATCTTGTCACGGGTCACTCCCCCGATCCGAAAACGTTTGGCCAGAACGGCACCATCCCGCCCATCGCGGTAGATCATTGAATAGATCTTTTCCTCTCCCTTGCGGAATACAGCCACGTGGACCGGGCGTTTCCCCACGAAGGCCTTGTTCGAAACCTTTACTACCCGCATCTTGGCGTCCTGTGAGATCGCAATGATATCATCGAGTCGTGAACACTTCTCGATGGCCTTCTCGCGCTTGAGTCCCAGTCCCGCGAATCCGTTCTTCTCGTCGACGTAGAGCGTCTCGGTGGCCGCTACCACCTGAGTGCGGTCAACCCTTTCAAATTCCCCTTCATCAGTCCGCGGATCACGATCCTTGCCATACTTCTTCTGTAGGTTCTGGTAATACCTGATCGCGTAGCGAGTGAGATTGCTGAGATGCTTCCGGGTCTCTGCAATCGCATCCTCCAGATCCTTTATTTCCTCGTCGGCCCGAAAGCTGTCATACTTCGAGATGCGCTTGATCTTGATCTCCGTGAGCCGGACGATGTCATCCCGCGTAATCTCCCTCCGAAAGCGCTTCCGGTATGGCCTGAGCCCCTTGTCAATGGCCTCGATCACCGCTTCCCAGGTGTCGCACTCCTCAATGTCGCGGTAGATCCGTTTTTCGATGAAGATCTTCTCGAGGGAGCCGAAGTGCCACTTCTCCTCCAGTTCGCCCAACCGGATCTCAAGCTCCCGCTTGAGAAGATCCCGGGTCTGGAAAGCGGAGCGCTTGAGAATCTCACTCACCCCCAGGAACTGCGGTTTGCCATCCGCGATCACACAGGCGTTGGGCGAGATGCTCATCTCGCAATCGGTGAAGGCGTAGAGGGCGTCGCGAATCGATTCCGGGGCGCTGCCCGCGGAGAGATGGACAAGGATGTCAGCCTCGTCCGCCGTGTTATCCTCGATCCGCGAAATCTTGATCTTTCCCTTTTCCTGTGCACCTACGATGGAGGCTTGGAGCGAGGTGGTGGTGGTCCCCCAGGGAACTTCGAAGATGCGCAACAGGTTCCTCTTGACGATCTCGATCTTGGCCCGCACCCGGACCCGCCCCCCCCGCAATCCGTCGTTATACTCGCTGGCATCCATGAGTCCCCCGGTCGGGAAGTCTGGGACGATCTCAACCTTCTGTTTGCGCAGAGCCCGGATGCACTGCTCGATCAGTTCGTTGAAATTGTGCGGAAGGATCTTGCAGGCAAGGCCGACGGCGATCCCCTCCCCCCCCTGCGCGAGAAGAAGCGGAAACTTCATGGGAAGGGTGATGGGTTCCTTGTTTCGCCCGTCATAACTGCGGGTCCAGTCGGTGGTCTTCGGATTGAAAGCCACTTCAAGGGCGAAGGGGGTCAAGCGCGCCTCGATATACCGACCGGCGGCGGCAGGATCGCCGGTAAGGACATTTCCCCAGTTTCCCTGCGCGTCGATCAGCAGGTCTTTCTGTCCGATCCCGACCAGGGCATCCTCAATCGCGACATTACCGTGCGGGTGGTACTTCATCGTATCCCCCACGATGTTGGCCACCTTGTTGTAGCGGCCGTCTTCGATCTGGCGCATGGCGTGAAGAATCCGCCGCTGGACGGGTTTCAGACCGTCTCCAAGGTGGGGCACGGCTCGCTCCATGATCACGTAACTGGCGTAATCGAGGAAATAATCGGAGTACATCTCCCCCAGACTTCCGTGCTCCGTACCCTTGTCGCTCATCAGTGCCCTGCACGAAAGTTAAGAAGTCCTAATCGTGCAGGCAAGTGCCGAAGGACAGTCTTTAAACCTGCTATCCCGGACCCTGGGCTTCGCTGAGAATCTATCCGGCAGGTCCACGATCACCGCGCCTTGCGGGCAAGGCTTTAGCGGGAATTTTCCCATAACCCTTTCCCTGCGCCTGCCTTCTGCCAGGGGCGTGGAGGCAGATGTCTGGAAGGAATGCGGGCGGTCCCATTTTCTCCGGAGGTCAGGCTCCTGACGATTGAGGCAGAAAACGGACCCCGGTAAGCAATGGCATTTTCGACTCAGGGCGTGCTCGCGGCACAAATCCCCTATTCCCCGTCCCCCCGGTCCACATCCTCCCGCAGGTTGTTGATGATATAGTCCTGCCGGTCGGGGGTGTTCTTGCCCATGTAGAAGGAAAGCATCTCGCTGAGCCCCCTTCCCTCCTCCATGAGGACTGGATCGAGTCGCATCTCAGATCCGATCATGAACTTGAATTCGTGCGAGGAGATTTCCCCCAGGCCCTTGAACCGGGTAATTTCCGAATTCTTCCCCAGCGATTGGAGAGCGGCCTCCTTCTCCTTCTCGTCGAAGCAGTAATCGGTCTGCTTCTTGGTGCGAACGCGGAAGAGGGGCGTCTGAAGAATGTAGAGATGACCCTCCCGGATAAGCTCAGGGAAAAACTGCAGGAAGAAAGTGAGGAGAAGGAGGCGGATGTGCATCCCATCGACGTCCGCGTCGGTAGCGAGGACCACTCTGTTATAGCGCAGGTTCTCGATGTTCTCCTCGATGCCCAGTGCCGCCTGTAACAGGGCAAATTCCTCGTTCTCATAGACGACCTTGCGGCTCAGGCCGAAGGAATTGAGAGGTTTGCCCCGAAGGGAAAAGACGGCCTGGGTTTCAGCATCACGACAGGAGGTGATCGAGCCACTCGCGCTGTCGCCCTCCGTGATGAAGACAGTGCTGTTATCCCGCCTCTTGTGCTTGGTATTCCAGTGGGCCCGGCAGTCCCTGAGTTTCTTGTTGTGTAACTTGGTCTGCCTGGCCCGTTCCCGGGCCATCTTCTTGACCCCCTTCAATTCCTTCCGCTCGCGCTCAGAGGCCAGGATGCGCTTCTGGATGGCGTCGGCAGTCTCAGGATGCTTGTGAAGGTAATTGTCGAGTTGCTCGCGGAGGAAGTTCCCTATGTAGGTACGGATGGTCTCTCCATCCGGTTTCATGGCGGTGCTTCCCAGTTTCGTCTTGGTCTGACTCTCGAAGACAGGCTCCTCAACGCGAAGGGAAACCGCCGCCTCCAGACCGGCCCGGATATCGGCAGGATCGTATTGCTTCTTATAGAATTCGCGGAGAACCTTCACGATGGCTTCACGGAAGGCGCCAAGGTGGGTGCCCCCCTGGGTGGTGTGCTGCCCATTGACGAAGGAATAGTAGTCCTCGCTGCTTGACGGTGTGTGCACGAAGGCTACATCAATATCTTTTCCCGAGAGACCGATCGGTTCGTAGAGCGAAGGGCCCTCCATTTCCTCCCTGAGGAGATCGAGCAAACCGCCTTTGGAACGGAATTTCTGCTTGTTGAAAACCAGGGTGAGCCCCGGATTGAGGTAGGCGTAGTAGCGGCACATGCGCTCCACGATGGAAGGCTTGAAGGTTGTCTTGACCGGAAAGATCTCTCGATCGATTTCAAAGGCCAGGCGGGTTCCCGGCTTGGTCTTGGAGCTGGGCCGGGGACGCTTCATCTCCTCGCGAACCTCACCCCGGCTGAATTCAATCGCCTTGGTCTTTCCCTCCCGCCATGCCTGAATTTCAAAGAATTCGCTCAGAGCGTTGACGGCCTTGATCCCCACTCCGTTGAGCCCGACGGCTTTCTTGAAGGCCTCGCTGTCGTACTTCGCACCTGTATTGATCTTGGCAGCGCAGTCCATGAGTTTGCCCAGAGGAATGCCCCGCCCGTAGTCTCGGACTTCCACCCGGCCCTTATCGTCAATCTCGATACGGATCTCCCTGCCGTGCCCCATCACGAATTCATCTACCGCATTGTCGACGGCTTCCTTCAGCAGGAGGTAGATGCCATCATCCTGCACCGTGCCGTCACCGAGTTTTCCGATGTACATCCCCGGGCGGAGGCGGATATGCTCCCGCCAGTTGAGGGTCTTGATGTCTTCTTCCGTGTAACTCGCCGACATGACCAGTGATGCTTAATCTTTCTTAACTAATGTCGCGAGGTCAAGCGTACAAGCACGCAGACGGGATCGATTGCACCTGGAGAGAGGTCGTCTCCTTCTTTCACGGCCGCTGAAACCACCTCGGCAGGATCTACGGCTTCCGGATCCGGTAATACTGGGAACTTTCCTGGGAAATGAAGAGATCAGGCACCACAAAGCGGTGAACACCCGGCGAGATCTCTATTCCTGTGTCGGTGGTGAGGATTTCAAAGGGGAACCAGGGGTTTGTCCGGCCCAGGTCGAGGCTCACGTCGAAACAGTAGGTCGCACCCGGTGTCATCCCTGAGACCTCAAGGATGATTTCCAGCGTGCTCACATCGACATCAAAACTGGTGATATCGATGACACCGATCGGAACCGCCCCGTCGAAGTCCCCTCCATCCACGCGCGTTCCCGGCGAGAATAGCGTGCCCCCTGCTCCATTGGCGGAGGAATGGGCCACCAGAGAGCCGCTGCCATCCGGGTCGCGTGACATGGCCTGGTCCAGAACCGAACCGTCATAGCTCAGCTCCAGGAGATTGCTTCCCCCGCCCGGAGTTTTCAGGGCAATGGTATCGCCACTGTTGTTCAATCCGAGAAATCCGGTGCTGGCTGTCTGGACCAGGGACCCCCCAAAGGATCCTGCAGGCGTCCCACCGCCAAACACGACAATTGCCCGTCCAGCCGCCAGAAGTGTTCCCGCGGAGAAGACATGCCGCAGTCCCACCCCGTCGTGAATCTCATAGCCACTGAGATCGAAGGGGCCGTCGGAGATATTCAATAGTTCGATGAACTCATCCTGTGAAAAGTCGAGGGTTCCGTCGTGGTTGGCATCCCCGTCAGGGTTAGGTGGATCGGAGAGGAATTCATTGATAACCAGAGACGAAAAGGGACCGTCCCCGTCATCCTCCACTTCGAAGGTGGCCGTTGCGGTGCGATATCCCGGAGCGATGGCCCGCACCTGCACGGACTGGGCGCCGTCCTGAGCAATGTCATCTTCCGCATTGATCGTAAACGTCAGCGAACTCTCTCCCGGGTCGAAGGCGGCGCGGTTTCCCACGTCCGCCAGAGCTTCAGTCGAATCGTCAATTCGGATCAGGACGTCCAGCTGTCCACTCAGGTCACCCGTTCGTCGCAGGAGCGCGGTAATTGATCCTCCATTCTCGTTCATGCTGTTTGCACTGAGACTGAAACTGAGATCACCGAGGGGCGGGCAAAACTCGGTGCCATCCACTCTTGTTCCGGGCGAAAAGAGCCTTCCCCCGGCGCCCGCGGCACTACCGTGCAGCACAAAGGGGCCGGTGACATCCACGTCACGCGTCAGGGACTGGTCATTGCCTCCCTCCCCGCCATAGCTGACTGAGGCGACTGTCTCGCCCAGGGAGTCAAGAACGGTCACGGTGTCACCCCCATTGTTCAGTCCAAGCCGAATGCTGCTGACAACCTGAAAGATTGACGACCCCCCAAGGCTGTCAACCGATCCCCCACCGAAGACCACGATCGCACAGTCCGCAGGAACGATCGTGTCCGCAGGAAAGATATGCCGTTGTTCTGCTCCGTCGTGCAGGGACCAGCCACTCATGTCGAGAGCGCCTCCGCTCTTGTTCACAATCTCGACAAACTCGTCGTCGCCACTGTCAGTGTCTCCATCCCCGTTGGCGTCACCTGCTTCGCCGGAGGGTATGTCGGCCAGGATCTCGTTGATCATGACAGGGGAGAAGTCTCCGTCATCCGTCACATTCAATTCGGCCGCTCCCCCGGAGAATCCGGTGGCTGAAGCCGTGATGATGACCGATTGCGTTCCGTCCTCAATCAGGTCGTCCACCGCATCGATCGACATCGCAAAGGTCGCGGAGGACTGGCCAACCGGAATCTCCCGATCCGGATCAGGGATTATCGCTTCGGTGGCATCACTGGACTCGAGCGTCAGGGTCAGGGCACTGTCGGCGGATCCGGTGCGGGTGACAGTGATGTCCACCAGGCCGACTCCCCCATCTTCAGGGATTGTATCCGGGTCCAGGGAGACGGTCAGCGACTCGCTGGCGGTGGCCGTGAAGTTCTGGAGATACCAGGCGTCGACCGGAGTGGCGTTATCAACGTCTCCGTTACTTTTTTCTCCCCACACGGTCGGAAAATCGAGGACGGTAGATCCGGTAACGGTGTCATAACCCACGCCCGGACCGAGTCGATAGAAACTCTTATTCATTCCCTCGTTCCCCAAGTCCGTAAAGGAAATCGCATCCGCGATGGCGGCATGACTCCCAATCGCCCCCTTCGACGTGTCGTAAAGCACCACGCTATCGTCACCATTGAAATTAGGCGTAGCGTTGGTGGCAACATCAGCGGTGGCGTAGTCGGGAAGAGCCGCACCGGTGTTGCCCAGCAGAAGATAGCCATTGGCAGGAATGGAGAGTCCCGCCAGGTCATCCTGGTATCGCGGACTGGCGCCATCCTGCTTCCATTCCTCGGTCGCCGCGTTGGCCCATCTCGTCAGGACGAATCCGTCAAGGGAGACGGCCACTGCATCGGTGTTACTGAGTTCGATCCACTTGTTGTAACTCGCTCCCTCGTAGTACTGGGAGATCAGGATCTCCCCGGAGGCATGGAGGGAGAAAGCAGCGACGAGCACGAATGGGAGGTAGGGACGGAGGACCATGGTGGGCGGGAAGCACTGGACTTCGGCCGTATCCTTAAACGAAAGGCGGCAAAGCAGTCAAGCAGCCCCACTCCGTATCTTGTGGCAAATTCGTTGAGATGCGGTGATGGTGAAGCAACCTGTGCTGTCCCTTGCCCATCAAATGAAAGGGACCCCGGAGGGCCCCTCTTCTATCCTCTTGGCAGAGAAGTTTCCGTTCCTACCAATCCACGTTGTAACCGCGGGTATCGACATGGGTGAAGCTGCTGTAGCGCCCCACCCCTCCCCGGAATTTTCCTTCTTCGCGAATATTGCGGGCCGCACGTGCAACCGAGTGGGTCGAGGCGTGAAAACTGAGATCCAAGGCGAAGTTCTGCTTGTGACAGGAGTTCGGCTTCGCTCCCGGGCACCGGGCATTATAGGAAGGACTGCGGAAGGCGGAGGTCACAATTTTCACCGAGGTCCCCAGGCGAACTGAGATCTCATCGGCAACCCTGAGAGTTTCACTCATGTGACGCCAGTCCTCGCGCACCGGGAGCGTGTTCCAGACGCTTCCTTTCTTCCTGGCATGCGCGGAAATCACCTGCTGCACGCTTATATGCTTCAGGCGCAGGGCCGAGATGTAGCGGGCGTAAGCATGCAGTTCACCTCCCTGGCGACGGACCCATTCGTTCGGCAGTTCATTGATGTCGAGATTCGCGCTCCCGCTGAAGAGGGACAGCGCCCGGGTCGGGGTGGTGGCTGCAAACAGGCCGCTGGCAGTCAGGAGCGAGTTCCTGAGGAAAGAGCGTCGGCTCGCAGAAGGAAATTTACCGACTGGAAGAAGGTCGCCACTCCGGCGCAGGGGCTGACAAGGCATCGGGAATAGTATCAAATATTCAGAGGATGATGACCAGTCTAAAATGGTTCATGAGCCCCGGGGAACACAACAGGGCTCACTTGCGCATTTCGCAGGCAGTGGATTAATTTTAGCCTTACACGGGTGCAGTCCCGGACGGCAGGAGAACTCTCCTGCTTCCTTGTAAAATCGAGTCCAGAGAACTCTGTTTATTTTAAAATTAATTCAGGCATCCAATCTTTCCGGATCGGTCGTCTCTTGGAGATCCTGCCATGATTTTCGCCCCATTCTGGCAGCGACTCTTGCCAGAATCCGCCCAAAAGCCTGTCCTCCCCTGTTGCATGGAAGACAGTCCTGAGCGCAGAAGCACCCAAAATCTGATTCTGGCAGGTCTCTCACTTGTCCTGAGCGGCGCCGCCCTTGCTCTTCCGGATCCGATTCGCCCACTGTGGCCGGCCCTGGTGGCCCTAGGCCTTGTCTTTGCAACCCGACAGGCACCCCTGTCCCTTGCCACCGCCTGTCTGAGTGCCCTGATTCTCCTCTCTTTCAAGGACTGGTCCTCGTTTTCCGGATGGTTCGGTTGGAGTGGAGGCCTGGGGCGAACCCTCTCCAGTCCATGGCACTTCTGCGCCATCCTGTTCACCCTGTTGCTCGGCGCCCTCGCTACGGTTATCGAAAGCTCCGGAGGGCTCCTCCGGCTGTTGCATGCCTCGGAGGAGATCACGGACCGCACCCGACAGCGGTTCCTCTCCAGTGTCCTTGGTCTCGGTCTCCTCTGCTTCTTCGATGGACTCGCCAACTCCCTCATGCTCGGAAGAGTGGCTCGCCCGGTGGCGGACCGTCTCCGGATTCCGCGCGCCTATCTTTCCTACCTCGTGGACACAACCAGTTCCGCCGTGGCCTGTCTTGCCTTTCTGTCTACCTGGATCGTCACCCAGCTCGGCTATATTGCGCATCACAGCCCCCTGCAGGAACCGGCTTACCTCCAGTTTCTCTCTTCCATTCCCCATAACTTCTACTGCCTGTTCGGTCTCTTCCTTGCCTTCCTCTCGGTTCGCAACCGATGGCTGATAGGCCCCATGCGAGCCTGCAAACCGATCCATCAGGAAGCTTCCCCGGCACCTCGCACTCCTGAAAAACACGGAACACTGTCGAGCTGCCTCATCCCCATCCTCGTCCTTATCTCAACCCTGCCCCTTGCGATCATCCTGCTTCATCGCCCAGAAGCTGATGTTCCCCTTACCGAGCGCATCCAGCAATCGCTCAACGCATCCACTGTTCCCCTGGCCTTTGTGATCGCGAGCTCCCTCGCCCTCCTCACAGCTTTCATCCTCTTTCCTCCCCGGCGCCGACAGGAGCTTCCGCGGGTGGCGCTCGCCGGGGCCCTGCAGCTTGTTCCCGCCCTCGGCATCCTGCTGCTGGCATGGATTCTCGGCAGCCTTTTTGAGAGCCTGGAAACCGCTCATGTCCTTAGTCGCGCCCTCGGCAGCTGGCTTCCTCTTTCGGCCCTCCCGGCAGGCGTTTTTGTGGCGGGATGCGGCGTCTCCTTCATCTCTGGCACTTCCTGGGGCACAATGGGTCTTCTCATGCCCCTTGTCCTGCCTCTCTCCGGCACGATGGCGGCCGAGCAGGGGATTGCCCCGGAAGTTCTCGCCACCATCGTGCCCGCAGTGATCGGAGCCGTCTTTGGAGGCGCGGTCTTCGGGGACCACTGCAGCCCTTACAGTGACACCACCATCATAAGCGCTCTGGCCACCGGGGTCTCCACCCATGAGCACACGATCACGCAGTTACCATACGCCCTCATTACCGCCGGAGCAGCCCTTGGCCTCGGCTATTTCCCGGTGGCCCTGGGGATCCCGGGGTGGCTGGCCGTCCTCTCAGGCAGCGGCATCCTCACCGCTCTGGTCATTCTCTGGGTTCGGCGCAGCAGGGTCTCCTGAATTCCTCTCCCCCGATTCACTCGTCGTCGATGACGATGGAGGTGGGATCCCAGTCAATCTCCGGATAGCTCATATCGAGGGATTTCAAGGTGTCGACCATGATCCGGGCCACACAGAGATTGCGATACCATTTGCGGTCGGCCGGGATGACATACCAGGGCGCGTAGCTGGTGGAGGTCCGTTCTATGAGATCCTCGTAGCAGTGCATGAACTCCTCCCATCGCTTGCGATCCCTCAGGTCGTCAGGATTGAACTTCCAGTGCTTGGACGGGTTCTTCAGGCGTGCTTCCAGACGGCGCTTCTGCTCCCCTTTGGAGATGTGGAGGAAAAACTTCAGGATGACCGTCCCTTCCTCCGCCAGCATTCGCTCGAAATCCATGATATGGCGGTAGCGCCGTTCCCACACCTCATCGGGAAGGATCTTTTTCACGCGGACCGCGATCACGTCTTCGTAGTGACTGCGATTGAAGACCGTGATCTTGCCGTTGCGGGGGACGTGCTGGTGCACGCGCCAGAGAAAGTCCCGGGCGAGTTCCGCCTGTGTAGGCTTCTTGAAGGATTTCACGTTGATCCCCTGTGGGTCAACCCGTGAAAAGACATGTTTGACGCAGCCGTCCTTCCCCCCGGTGTCCATGGCCTGGATCACCACCAGCACCCGGCGCTTGTCTTCGGCGTAGAGAACCTTCTGCAGCGACTGCAACTGTTCGCGCAATTGATCGAAATACGGCAGGTAATCTTCCTTCCCTCCCTCCAGGAAAAGCGCCTTCTCATCCTGGTCGATGCTGTCGAGCGAAAGCTTCGCTCCCTCGGGGATCAAATACCGTTCAAGCGCTCCACGGGCTGGCATGGTCCGGAAAGTGTGGAAGTTCGTGCGCATGCTGGCAAGCCCACAGGCGGACTGGGGTGCATCGTTTCCGGCCGCGATGAAATTATCGCAATTCCCTGAGAATCAGCTGAAATATTCCCCCGGCTCAAACTTCCCGGGACCACCTCTCCCCGTTCTCCTTGTCCGGTCACGTGGACCTCTGTAAAACCACTCCCGCGCCCACTGACCGTTCGCCCCTCCCCACATGGAATCCGCTCCTGCTTCCGGTCCCGACCTCCAAGCCACTATTCACATAGGGGCCAGTGCGGTCTCCATGCTGTTGAGTCATCCTGGCAATGAGGAGGGGACCCCCGGAGAACAGATCGAATTCCTTGAGAAACCGCTTCCCCTGGCTCGTGATATCTTCCGCCACGGCCGCATCAACCGGTCCACCACCGAGCACGCGGTTGAAATCCTCCATGGTTTTGAGGAAGCGCTCCGTGAGACCGGAGCTGATCTTCGCCAGGTAACCCGCGCCGTCGTAAGCAATATCCTGGCCGAGGCCGAGAACGGTGAAACCTTTCTCAATCGACTCAAGATTGCCTGCAACCTCGGCCTGGAAATCCTCGACGACGGGGAGATGACCCGCCTCATCTACCTGAAAACTCAGAGACGGGTCCGCGACACCCCCAGCATGCAGAAGCGAAATACGCTGGTGGTCCATGTAGGCCCCGGCAACACCCGTGTTCTTCTCTTCCGTCATGGGAACATCGATCGCTACACGAGTTACCGAATGGGCGCTCACCGTACCGCCGAGGCCGTCGAAGCCACCCATTCCGACGGGGGCGCCCTCATACGGGTCATCCGCGAGCAGATCTCAGGACAGGTTAACCAGATTTTCTACGATTATGAGAACGAGGGCGTTGAGGACCTGGTGGTCATCGGCTTCCAGATCCAGCACCTCGTCCCCTTCCTGTCCAAGGATCACGCCACCAAGACCACTCTCAAGGCCCTCCAGTCCTTCGTAAGGGAAATGGCCGAGATTTCCGAAGAGGAGTGCGTCCACCGTTACCAGTTCGATTATCATGCTGTTGATGCAGTCGTGCCCGCTCTCCTTGCAAATCTAGCCATCGCCGAGATCTTCGGACTGAAGTCTCTCCGAATTCCTGACAGCGATTACGAACGCGGTCTCCTGATGGACCTTCCGCGCACCCCGACCCTCACCACCGGCTTCCATGATGAGGTTGTCCGCGCTGCACGGATCATCGGTGAAAGGTACAAGGTCGATATCAATCACGCCGACCAGGTAGCCAGACTGAGCGCCCAGCTCTTCGAGCAAACAGCGACCCTGCATAATCTTGGAAAGCGTGACGCCCTGCTTCTGGAGATCGCCGCACTCCTTCATGAGTGCGGTGGGTATGTGAGCCCGCACTCCCACCACAAGCACTCCCAGTATCTCATTCAGAACAGCGAGATCTTCGGGCTTTCCCGGACCGACGTGATGACTATTTCCCTGGTTGCCAGATACCATCGACGTTCCGGGCCACGACTGCGCCATGCCGCCTACCGGAATCTGTCCGCCGACGACCGGATCAGGGTCTCCAAGCTGGCGGCACTTCTGCGGGTGGCCGATGCCCTGGAACGAGCGCACACCCAGCGAATCCGGGATTTCTCGGTCGAGATATTCAGGCACAAGATCCAGCTCAACCTCGAAGGGGTCAGCGATGCTGCCGTTGAACGGCTCGCCATGCAGAGCAAAGGGGATCTCTTCCACGATATCTTCGGCCTCGAAGTCGTCATTGCGGAAGCGACCTAGAAAGATCATCATCCCTCCCGCCGGGATTGAAGGCGGCTTCCCCATCCTTTGTCTTCAGTCGCCAGATCTCCCTTCCGAAATGCCTTTCATTAATCGCGAACTGTCCTGGCTTGAGTTCAACCAGCGTGTGCTGGAGCAGTCCAGGCAAAGCACGACTCCTCTTCTTGAGCGCGTCAAGTTCCTCGCTATTGCGGACTCCAACCTTGACGAATTCTTCCAGGTGCGGGTAGGCGGTCTGGTGATGCTCCAGAGCTCCGGGAGCCGCGTTCCCGACATCGCAGGCCTTACTCCATCCCAGCAAATAGCATTGATCCGCAAACGGGTGGCCGCCTTTACCGAGATCCAGTACGATCTGCTCAATAACGCACTCATGCCCGCCCTGGCTGAAGCCGGCATCAGGATTCTCAAACTCAACGAGCTTTCCCAGGGACAGGATCTTCAGGCCGACAGTTTCTTCTCGGAGATGATCTATCCCCTCCTGACTCCTCTCGCCATCGAGGAGGAAGGCCCGCCACCCTCCATCCAGAACCTGCGCCTTTTCATTGCATGCCGTATTAGTAACCCGGAGAAGCAGGAGGGACGATATGCCTTTGTCCCCCTGCCGGAAAACCTGCCCCGCTTCATTTCCGTGCAATCCAGCAAAGGCAGCAGCTTCGTCGCCATTGAGGACATCGTGCAGCGCCAGCTCGGAGAGCTATTCCCCGGAGAAACGGTGGAAGCCAGCGCCCCTTTCCGAATCACCCGCAACAGCGACATTGCAGTTCAGGAAGAGGACGCCATCGACCTGGCCGGGGAGATGGCGGAGGTTCTTGCCGCCCGCCGCATCGGCACGACCATCCGGATCCAGATCGCGAAGGGCACGCCCCGCGACCTCCTGCGAGTGGTCCAGGAGGTGACCCGTTCCGGACCCGCCGAACTTTATCGCGTGGGAGGCCTGCTCCAACTCGCCGACCTGATGCAGATCAGCCAGCTCAGCGACCATGAAGAGCTGAGAAACCCTCCCTGGCCTCCCCTGCCTTCACCCCTGATCGACTACAGTTCCCCCATCTTTGAGGTGATCAGCGCCAGAGACGTCCTCCTCCTCCATCCTTACGAATCGTTCGATCCGATCATTCGCATGCTGGAGGAAGCCGCCCAGGATCCGGATGTTCTTGCCATCAAACAGGTTCTTTACCGGACCGCCAGTGATTCCCGCATCATTTCAGCATTAATCCGGGCCGCTGAAAACGGAAAGCAGGTCACCGTTCTCGTCGAGTTGAAGGCGCGCTTCGACGAGGCCCGGAACCTTCAGCGCGCGGAGATGCTGCAACGGGCCGGTGTTCAGATCGTCTACGGAGTGAAGGATCTCAAGACTCACGCCAAGGTCACTCTCATCGCACGCAACGAGGACGGGCGACTCAAGCGCTACGTTCACCTTGGCACCGGCAACTACAACGAGACGACCGCGCAACTCTACACCGACGTTTCCTACCTCACCTGTCGTCCCCAGCTGGTCGCAGATGCATCTCACTTCTTCAACGCGGTGACCGGGCGCTCCAAGCTCATGCGCCTGCAGAAGATCTGCGCTGCTCCCGTGCACCTGAAGGACCGTATCATGGAGCTCATCGAGGCCGAGGCCGATCGGGCACGACACGGAGAACCGGCCCTTATCATGGCCAAGTGTAATTCGCTCCAGGATCCCGATGTGATTAAAACCCTTTACCGGGCTTCCCGGGCGGGCGTGAAGATCAAGCTGAACATCAGGGGCATCTGCTGCCTGAAGACCGAAAGCAAGCGCTACTCAGAGAACATCGAAGTGCGTTCAATCGTAGACCGCTATCTCGAACACGCCCGTATCTTCTACTTCCATCATGGAGGCGATCCCGAAGTCTACTTTTCCTCGGCGGACTGGATGACGCGCAATCTGGAGAAGCGGGTGGAATTGCTTGTCCCGGTGGAAGACCCACCCAGCAAGAAGCGACTCATCCGGATCCTGGAGGCAGCGTTTCGTGACAATACCAACGCCTTCCGGATCCTGAAGGACGGGACCAGTGCGCCTGTCGCACCGGCCAAGGGTGAAAAGAGGTTCCGGTTCCAGGAACATCTCTACAAGACCGCGAGCAAGGCCGCCAGAGTCCGCCAGCGCGAGCGCTCCACCACCTTTACTCCCCACCGCCCTCCCGGGCACCGGGATGACAAGTTGGCATAGGGTGGCCCCGGAGGGGGCAAGGCCTGATAATCGGATCTTGATTCCCGGAGGATTCAGGCGAGACTCCTCCCCGCCTGTTGCAGCAGCGACAATCCCTCGGGCACGGTATGTCTCTCTCCTGAACACTGTATGCCGAGCACTGAAACGGGCCTGTAGTTCAACGGATAGAACGGTGGTTTCCGGAACCACAGATCGGGGTTCGATTCCCTGCGGGCCTAGTGCAACTGAAAGCAAACAGAATCACCAGGGAACCGGGTGATTCCGTTCTTCCCTACTTGAGAGGTTGTTTGCCTTCCTGGAAATACCGGCCGTAGCGGGCCACCAGTTCCGGGTGCTGTGCGGCGACGTCGTGCTTTTCTCCGATGTCGTTTTCGAGATCGAAGAGGGCGTAGCGATCCTTGCCGCGTGGATGAAGCTTCCACTTCCCCACCCTGATAGCCCAGGGCCAATAGAGGTATTCATGCTTCCGCTGCTCCTCAGTCCGGCCCAGCAATTCCGGCAGGTAGCTGATGCCGTCGATCTTTCCGGGAGCCGCTATTCCCGCCACTTCGCAGGCGGTGGGGAGAAAGTCCCAGAAGGCGCTGGGATGATCGCTCATGGTTCCCGGTTTGATTCGCCCCGGCCAGCGGGCGATGGTGGGAACCCGCAGCCCACCTTCGTGCATGCTGCGCTTGTGCCCCGAGAGGGGACCACTGCTCTTGAAGAAACGGAGGGTCTGTCCGCCCTCATCCGATGGCCCGTTGTCACTGCTGAAAAGGACGAAGGTGTCCCCGGTGAGGTGCAGTTCCTCCAGGAGGTCCAGGATCATGCCCACGCTGCGGTCCATCCGCGAAATCATCCCGGCATAGGCGGCGTGGGGATGGCTTTGCCCACAATAACCCCTCGTGTACTGGCTGCCGTAACCGGCGTCCTTTCCTCCGCCGGTGTTGCCCACTCCTTCAATCCGCGGTTTCTCGGGCCACCCGAGCTCCCGGTAGGGCGCGATCGATTCTTCGGGAACGGTGAGTTCCGCGTGAGGAATGCAGAACGGCACGTAGAGGAAGAAGGGATGCTCCCTGTTCCTGCGCACCCACCCCAGAGCCTCCTTGACCAGCTCGTCATGACTGTAGCTGCCCGCCCCCTTCCGGTATTCTCCATTGACCCGCAAATCGTGGTTTTTCGGGAAGAGGACCTTCTCTCCGTTGCGCCAGAGGAATTCCGGATAATAAAAATGGGCAAAACCCTGGTTATCGAAACCAAAGAAATGATCGAAACCCTTCCGGTTGGGGCTCCCCGGATGACCAGGCCGGCCCACCAGGCCCCACTTACCCACCATGCAGGTCCGGTAACCAGCCCCCTTCAACAGCATGGCAACCGTGACATCGCCGGCCTTCAGGCGTCCCCCGTTTCCAGTTACCGAGGCGTGCCCCATGTGCATTCCGGTCATGAGGGAGCACCGGGAGGGTGAGCAGACCGAATGCCCCGCATAATGGCTGGTGAGGCGCATTCCCTCCGCCGCCATGCGATCCAACCGGGGTGTCTTTATCTTCTCCTGCCCAAAGCAACCGAGATCTCCATAGCCCAGATCATCGGCCAGGATCAGGACGATGTTGGGGCGGCGCCCCTGCTCCGCCCCTGCTTCACGAATCCCCCCGCCGAGGAGGGAAACGGCAAGAATGAGTCGAAGGAGGCTCACTGGTCACCATTCCTGAGAAACTCGACCACGTCCGCCACGTCCTGCGCGGTCAGACCCAGCTGGTCTGCAGAGAGCATCAGGGAACGTTTCATCGGGGTTTTCGATTTCAGATCGGCCGCTGGAATCGACTGGGTGATCCCTCCCATCGATTTGACAATGATCGGATCACCTTCGGCCAGGACAACTCCCATGATGTTATGACCGTCTTTTTTGGTCACGAGATACTGAGCCTCAAACCCCAGCGAGATTTCAGCTGACGGATCGACGATAGCCCTGGCGACGATCTCACTGGGAAAGCGCTGCCCGAATCCAGTCAGATTGGGCCCCACGTCGACTCCCAGCTCCCCGATGACATGACAGGTGATGCAACGCCCTGCCACGGCCTTGCCCCGGGTGGCATCGCCTTTCAATTTGAGAATATCAGCCACCGGAGGCAACTTGGAGGGAGCCTTATCTTCCGGGGTGACCACCGAGACCAACTCGGCCCTGGCATTCCCTCCCTTGAGATTTTCGGCGGGTTTGTGAGCCTTCCACCAGCGATCGTTGTTCCACTTCACCCAAAAAACAGCCCGCTCTGCCAGATCCTTGTCCGGGGCCAGGTTGGCAATCTCCACCATGGCGGTGGCCGCACTGCCACTCCTCACGAAGGCGATCGATTCAAGGGCCTGCATCCGGTCCTCCGCCTCAAGATCATCATCAAAGACCCGATCCCGGAGGGCCGGGATCGCGGCCGCCGTCATGAGCCGCCAGACCGCACCCGCGGTGGCTCCGTCCCAGGCAGCCGCTTTCACTTCCTTGACCAAAGCGGCGTAGACCGCTTCTTCCTTCCCGGTTGCCCCCGTGCCAAAAGCCTCAAGGTAGGAACGATCCTCTCCATCGTAGCCCTTCGCAATCTTGACGAGGGTGGAGACCACCTCGGGAGTGCCGGCTTCATTGCGGAGATAGAAGGCGACCTCCCGGCGAACCGCCGGTGACTTGTCCCCCGCAAGTTTCCGGGCCAGCTCCATGGTCCCGGAATGACCGGCGCGCCGCAAGGCCCGGAAGGCTGTGATGCGGGCCTGTGGATTGCCATCTCCCCGAAGACTGAATATCTCCCTTGCACCCTTTTCACCGAGTTGAGCGAGGAGCCAGATCGAGCGGGCGGCCAGATACGGATTCTTGTCTCTCGCCAACGCACGCAAGGCGGGTATGGATTTCTCGCCGGCCTTCTTCAGACCAACGAAGCCAAGATAACGCGTATTGATGGCCGGGCTCCTGAGAGCCGTGAGCTGCCCCTTCTCGCTGTCGAGGTCGACCTTGGGCACGATCGATTTGAAGCCCTTGGGCGCGATCCGATAAATCGTGCCCGAGAGAGTACGATCCTGAGTGCCGTGCCCTCCGACCCGTGGATCGAACCAGTCCGCCACATAGATGGCTCCATCCGGACCTACCGTCACGTCCGCTGGTCGGAACCAGGTGTTGATGTCCCGGTTGGAACGTCCCTTGAAATCGGCCCCGGCCCACTTCCGGTCCGGGTTGGAAGTCATGAAATCGAAGCGTTCCATCTTGAAGCCGGCCTCCTCCAGTTCGGGCAGGTAGCCGAAGAGGACATTCTTGGCGGATTCACAACTGAGGAGGAGGCCGTTGTATTTCTCCGGGAGAGCGCCGTTCTCGTAGAAGGTGATGCCGGTGGGAGCGCCCCCGCCATAAACATCCCCCGGGGGCATGCTGCCGGGATCCTGCTGGCGCCATTCGGCAATGGGAGTGCTCTGCCCCGGTCGCCGGTCCGCACCCCAGGATCGTTTTCCGTCCACGGACGCAAAACCTGCATTGCCGTATTCCATCACCCAGCTGGTCCGGCAGGCCGGCGGATCGTCGTTGTCATTCTGAAAGAGGTCGCCCAGCGAGGTGATGATCTGTTCGTAACTGTTGCGGTAGTTGTGACCGATGATCTCGCAGTTCGTCCCATCGGGATTCATGCGAACCGAGAACCCTCCAAGGTAGACATGCCCGTCATCGCTCCTGTGACCGGCCACCTGCCGCATTGAATAGGGACTTCCGATCCGGAAGGTCTTGCCGGAACGATCAGTGAACTGAGCCCCCGTGTTGCCCTGGTTGAAGTACCACTTGCCATCCGGTCCGGCCACTACCGAATGCAGACTGTGATCGTGATTGCGTCCACTGAACCCGGTCAGCAGAACTTCCCGCTTGTCCTTCTCGGGGTTGAATACCAGGTCTCGATCCACATCGGTGTAGACGAGAAGATCGGGTGGTTGCGAGACCACCACTACGTTGTCAAAGACCGCCACCCCGAGCGGGGACTGCAGGAATTTTTCCTGGACGAAGACATGGGACTTGTCGGCCTTTCCATCGGCATCGGTATCCTGCAGGACCACGATACGGTCACCCTCCCCGTCCCGGCGGGCGCCCCGGTAATTGACCCCTTCTGCGACCCAGGCGCGCCCGTGGTGGTCAAAGTCGATATTGGTGGGATTGCGGAAGAGTGGTGACTGGGCCCACACCGTGACCTCCAGATCTTCCGGCACCACGAACCGCTCCACCGGCACCTCGGTCTCTTCCCCCGTTGCAGAGTTGCCCGCACCAGGCTTGGTGTTGAAGACGAGGAAGCGGACACTGGTGGTCTTGCCTCCCTGCTGGCCGACCCCACCCTTGTCCAGTCCTCCCCGGGCAACGAAACGGGTATAGCCTTCCGGGACATCGTATATGATGGTGGAGGGTGCGTGGGTCCCAATCCCGTAGGAGACGGGTTTGTCGTCCACCACCATCTGCTGTCCACCGGCATTTCTGTTCAGGCGGGCGCTCCCCCAACCCGCGAAGGCGGCCTTCCATTTGAGATCGGTCAACTTGAGCGTGCCCTTCGGGCCAACCAGACGCGGTTCCATCCAGTCCGCCCAGTCACAGCCGTAACCATCCCCGGTTTCGTCCACGACGAGGTAAAGGGAGCGGGATCCCTTGAGATCTGCCTCGATGTCCACCGCATGCCCGGGCGTCCTCGCCGTGACCACCGGACTCGCATAGAGTGGTTTTGGTTTTTCGGCGGTGAGAGCAGTGCCGACCAGCAGGGGAAGAAGGGATAATGCCCAGAGTGAGGATCTCATTGTCATAGAGCTTGCAGATGAGTCGTCATCACGCAAGCCCCCTCGCTGGTTTGGTTGACTGCCGGTCATTTTCCCGGTGATCTGCATGCCCATTCGGACTTGCACTCCGAAGCAAGGCCCCCACGATCCGGCATGCAGGTGGATGGGCGCCCCTATCGCACGGTTTGGAGCGATCCAGGCAAGGGAGTGGTATGCATCATCGACCAGGGACATCTCCCGTGGAATTTTGTCCTCAAGGACCTCACCACCGTCGAAGAAACCGCTGTTGCCATCCGGGAGATGCACGTCCGCGGAGCCGGGTGCATCGGGGCCACCGCTGGTTATGGAATGTGGCTGGCGGCCCGGGAATCCAATGGCTCCATGGAACGACTGGAAGAACTGGCCAAAGTCCTCACCGCTACCAGACCCACCGCTCGAAACCTCTCATGGGCAGTCGAGCGCCAACTCAAGGTTCTCAAAGCTCTTTCGATTGACCAGTGGGACCATGCTGCCCTGGCGGAGTCGGAGGCCATTGCCGACGAGGACGCCTCATGGTGTGAACGGATCGGGGAACATGGCCTCCCCCTCCTGTCCGGCATCCACAAGGAGAAATCGAGACAGGATCCGGTGCAGATTCTCACCCACTGCAACGCCGGATGGCTCGCCTTCACCGACTGGGGGTCGGCCACCGCACCAATTTATGCGGCCCATCGAGCCGGGATACCCATTCACGTCTGGGTCGACGAGACCCGCCCCCGGAACCAGGGGGGCCGCCTCACGGCATGGGAATTGCAGAACGAGGGAGTGCCCCATACCGTCATCGCTGACAATGCCGGGGGCCACCTCATGCAACACGGCAAGGTCGACATTGTGATGACCGGCTCCGATCGGACGACCTGCACCGGGGATGTCGCTAACAAGATCGGGACCTATCTGAAGGCCCTGGCCGCTCACGACAACGACATCCCCTTCTACGTCGCCCTCCCCTCTTCCACCATCGACTGGGAATGCCGGGACGGGGTGCGGGAGATTCCCATTGAGGAGCGTGGCGGGAGCGAGGTCTCCACCGTTGAAGGACTTACCCACGAAGGAGTTGTCCAGGGGGTGAATCTCATCAATCCCGGCTCTCCAACCGGCAACTACGCCTTTGACGTGACCCCCTCACGGCTCGTGACAGGATTGATCACCGAACGCGGAATCTGTGATGCTACCGCAGAGGCGATTGCGACCCTCTTCCCTCAGTCCGGACACGGGTGATGTCCGAAGTCGTTCGCACCCTCAAGGATGGCTACTGGGATCACACCACCGTGATCCGTGCCAGTAAGGGAACCCTCCGGGTTCGCAAGGAAAGCAGGGACACCGAGACCCCGGGCCCGTGGGCACACGAAGCCCTCCGAAATGAGATCTCCTACCTGGAGAATCTTCCAACACCTGCCGCGAACTTCTTCCCGCCCCTTCTCTCCTCGTGGGAGGAAGACACAATCGGGTATGAGATCCCCTATTACCAGGATCGTTCCGATCTCGCCCGCCTCGTCCTGGACGGCATTCCCGGACCTGCCGATTGCGAGGAGATCCAGAACCAGCTCGCGGACGCGGTTCTCGGCGGCCTCCACTCCGCGGAACAGGTGGGTGGTGCTCCCTTCTGCGCCCACCTTGAGGCGATTCTCAGCGAATCCCTGGAGACCCTTTCAGCCGTCGAAGTCTTCGAACCGATTGTGAATGGAACTCGTCTTCACCTGAACGGTCACCCGGTGCCTGGTCTTCGGGCCTCCCTCGCCCGGCTCCGCGCCTCGGGAATCCTCAAGCACCTCGCCCGGGAACCTTCCGTCCGCCTGCACGGGGATCTCATCCTCGAGAACATGCTCTGGTCACCCCTGCTCCTCATCGACCCGGTTTCGGTCGCGGGACTGACGATGGGGCATCCCCTCTTCGACCTGGTCAAGCACGAGTCCTACGCCCGGGGAGAACTATACGCCATCCGGGAGGAACTGGTCACTGCCGGCCGCCTCCCCGACGGCTCCTACACCCTGGAGATCCCGTGGGGTGCCGAAGCCCTGCAGCCCTTTGACCGGATTGACCTGACCGTCGGATTCCGGAAGGAATTTATCAGGCAGCATGGCGAGATTAACCCGCACTTCTATCACCTCATTGACGCTTACTTCTCCCTCGTGATGGCCCGCAACACTACCGGACTACACCAGTTTGCCCGGGTCCTCAAGGGGTGCCAGGGTCTGGCCAGGGCCGGAGACCCCGACCCCGTCCTGCCTTCCTAGCCGTCTTTCACCTGCTGCCGGATTCCCCGGTAGCCCATTGAGAAGTAGATGAGGGTGACGAGGCACATGACGGCCAGGGCAGACCAATAGCAGGTCCAGCCCCCGACTTCTCCCACCACCATCCAGTCATAAAGTCTCCCACACACCAGCGTCCCCACCAGCGAACCGAGTCCCATGGAGGCAAAGGTGACCAGGGCCTGCACCTGTGCCCGGAACCGTTGGTCCACCCGTCGGTTGAGAAAGACGCGACCGGTCTCAAAGAAAAAGGTCCAGCAGATCCCGTGCAGGGAAAGCCCCAACAGGAGCCAGGCGTAGTGCGGAACAACCCCGGCGAAGGCAAAAAGAAGGTAGCGAATCACCGCGCAGCTCATCGCCACCACCAGCAGGATCTTGATACGCACCCGCTGAAGCCAGAACCCCATCATCAGGAAGGCCACCACCTCAAAGATCTGTCCCACCGTCATCCCGGCCGCCACCGAGCTGAAGCCCAGTTCCCTGAGATGGATGGGCGTGTGCATGTAGAAGGCCGCCAGGGGCACGGAGAGAAGAAAGGTGGAAACCAGGTAAACCCGGTGGTCACGGTTTTTGAAGATACTCAATGAGTCGAGACCGAGTGCGCTCTTCCACCCTGTTGAATCCCGCGCCATCGGAGGCGTATGAGGCAGGAGGAAGGCACACAGCCCGGCCATCAAGCGCAGGACGAAGGCCACATCTCCCACCTTGGCGGACTCGTCGAGGCTAAACCAGCTCACCGACCAGCCCACCACAACCCAGCCGATCGTTCCCCACACTCGGTAGAACCCAAAACTCTTCTGCTCATCCTCCAGACTGTTGAGCGCAATGGCGGTCAGCAGGCCCCACGCCGGAGCCGAGATCAGGGCATTGATCATCATGAAGATGAGAAAGAGCTTGGGACTGCCTGCCTCCAACGCGCGGAAGGCGGCCCACAGGAAGATCGCTCCTCCCGTAATGATGATTCCTACCAGTTTCTCAGCCGGAATGCGCTGGTCAGCCCGCGCACTGAAGAGAAGCGGAGAAATCATTCCCGCAATAGGACCGACCAGGAAAGCCCAGGTAATGGTCCGGTTCCAGCCCCGGGCTTCCAGGACATTGGAGAGCACGGGCAACCATGCCCCGGGGGCAGCAGCCAGGAGGCAGAAGACCACCGCGATCCAGTAGCGATGACCAACAATCCCCTCCCGGCGCACGGCGGGAGTATCAGGACGCAGAGCGCACTGTCGAGCGCGCAGTGGGACGGGTGGATCCGGCAGGATTCCAGGGCCCCAAGTCCACAGAAAACCTTAAAGCGATGCCTTTATCTCAGCGGCTAAATCCGGCAAATACATCGGCGAACTGCCGCACAACACCGCATCGGCTCCTGCCACGGTGAAATCCTGATAATCGGCGACTGAAGAAACACCACCCACTGCCACAAGAGCAAGATCCAGATTTTCCTCTTCAATTGCCGTCCTGGCCTCACCTAAGGCGGCCACGCAAGGCTCATGAATGATCCGGCCCAGAACCCCGGCCTTCACATAATTCTCGCCAAAGACGGGGCGCCCATCAGCGTGCAACACCTCGCGCGAAATTCCATTTACGAGGGTAATCCCATCAGCTGCATCCGCCACTGCGCGCAGGAAAGCCCGTTGCAAATCCAGATCCGGAAACACCCCAATCTTCAAGAGCAGGCTTACTCCACCAATCCCTGAACGCACTGCCTTGGTGACTGCCCCGGCCAACTCCACATCCATATACACCTGCCCTTCCGCCGAGCAGACATTCGGGCAGGAATAGTTGGCTTCCACCACGTCCGCTCCCGCCTCAGCCGCCCACGCCGCACACTGCGCATAATCATCAGCCACCTGTGCTGCGCCCCAATCCGATTCCGGACTGGCCACTACCGAAACAATCAATTGCTGGCCTTCAGCCAGTGATTCCTTCGCGCAAGCAATATCCTCACGCCAGAAGGAAGGCGCCATGGACGGCATCCCGAAACACACCGCTGAACTGATTTGCGCAAGATCATCAGGCAGGTTGTCAGTCGCATATACCGGCCCTTCGCCCGTATCCGCATCCACAAATACCCAGTTGGGGACCGGATAACATACGCGCTCCACCGAACGCACCGTCTTGTAGGTAAGTAAATCCCAGCCGCGTGCCGCATAAGCTGAAATCCATCTGGCATTGGGCAGCAACCCTGCCGCTATCCCAAGGCGGCTATTAACCTTTTGCCCAAGAAACTCTTCCTGTGCGGGACGCGGCACCGGCGGAGGTTCATCCAGATGGGGTCCCTGCTCAAAGTTGTCCCGATAGGAGGCGGTAATATCGTAGGAGAAATCCACGGGAGCACAGAACTACCGCGACACGGACTCAATGGCTAGTTTTGAACGAAGCGGTAGGAGCCGTCGTTTTTCCTGACGATTTACTTGAGCACCTCTTCGCCGCCGCGATCGCGTTCTTGAGTAACTCATTGCAGATCAAAAGTGGGCCCGGCAGGATTCGAACCTGCGACCAAGGGATTATGAGTCCCCTGCTCTAACCGCTGAGCTACAGGCCCCGGTGAAATCGTGTCCGGATAATACACAGTGGCCAAGGCTGTAAAAGCCCGGGTATTTCTTCCCGGAAGCCCACGCCCGGAGATCCTTGCTATTTCCCCGGCACCACTGCCCGGGCCGCACGATCCCCGACTTCAAAGTAGCCGAGATTCCTCCTCTTCTTCCCTTCGGTCGTGGCAATCATCCACACCGCACCGGGACGCGTTTGTTGCCGGAATTGTCCACCAGGAGCAATCGCTCCGTAAGCCTTGGTGCCACCGGCTCGATCCATCCACAGGAGATCGACTTCACAGGTGCTGTTGTTGATGAAGACCACCTCAAGGGAATTCCCATCAGGTTTTGATCGAGGTGCCTTTTCCCCGTCAGGCAACGGTGCCCATTTCAGTGCCGGCAGGGATTCCACCTTCGGTTGAATCAAGTTGGCGAACTTTTTCGGAGCGAGTGCACGCAACCGTTTCAAGGTGGGCAAGTGCGCTGCCTCATTCGCCAGGTTCCGCCATTCGTAGGGGTCCTTCTCAATATCATAGAGCTCCTCGCCGCCCCCCGCATAATGAATGTAGCGCCACTTTGCAGCACTCAGCCCATAACTACCGGGTGTCTCGAGATGCGTTACCGCCGTGTGGGACCAATCTGCCTTCGGATCAAGCAGCAGGGGGATCAGGCTGGGCCCGTCGTGACCACCCACCGGTGGAAGCCCGGCCAGTTCGAGCAGGGTCGGTGCCAGGCTCAGCAAACTCACCGGCTGGGGACAGGTCCCGGGGGATGTGCCTTTCGATAAACCGGGTGTTCCCCGGGGCACGCGGACGATCAATGGCACCCGGGAGCAGGCCCGCCAGGCGGTGAACTTCTGCCAATGTTGTTTTTCGCCCAGGTGCCAGCCATGATCTGACCACAACACCACGATGGTGTCCCCGGCATTCGGCCCTTTCTCGAGTGCCTCCAGGACGCGACCCAGCATGGTGTCGGCAAAATAGATGGAGGCCAGGTAACCCTGCACCGCGTTCTTCCACTGTTTTTGATCACGGATATGGGCAAAGTAACGGTTAGGACCCATCCGTTTGCCTTCAGCGGGCAGATCCGCAAGGTCATCTTCCCGGTATCCCGGCGGCAAGCGGATTTCCTCGATCGGGAAAGCGTCGAAGTATCTCTTCGGAACGAACCAGGGTTCGTGCGGACGGTAGATTCCACAGGCCAGGAAGAAGGGCTTGTCATGTTTCCTGCGCAACTGTTTGCCGATCCATTCCGACACAAGATAGTCCCCGCCATACTCCTCATCACTGACATCCAGAGGGCCCCAGTCAGTCTCAATATACTGCCAGGGCCCTCCCCGCGGGAGGCTCACCGGCCGTTGCTCGGGATACAGGGTGCGCGGAAAGGGATTCTCAGTCTTCTTTGCAGGGAAGTATTCATCCCACGACTGCGCATCGATGAAGTAATGCAGCATCTTGCCGGATCCCGCCGACCAATAGCCTGCCAGAGAAAAGGTTCTGGGCAACAACTCGGCCGCAGGGAGGACCTGACGCATCTTCTGCCCGTTCCGGTAAAGACCCGATCGATGGGGGGAAATGCCCGTGAAAATCGCGGAACGTGACGGATTACACGCCGGCGCCGGACAGTGCGCATTCGTAAAGAGCACTCCCGAGGAGGCCAATCGATCAAGGTTTGGTGTCCGGGCCTGGGGATGACCACCCATGCAGCCCACCCAGTCATTCAAGTCATCGATCGCAATGAACAGCACGTTCGGCCGGGCCGCCGATAAGGAGATGGGCCAACAGGTTATGAGCGCCAGAAGGAGAATCCTCATCATTGGTGAGAGCAGTCTATCCACCCATCCGGCCGCCAACGAGCAAGACCTTCGATCAGAAAGCCGGAGCAGGGATGCCCGCCGGAAGACGGAGGCACTTCGCAGGATTGCTACGGAGGCCGAATATTACCGCTGTTCAGGGGGACGCTCACGCGGGGACCGGGAAACAACCCCTGCGGAATTCCTCCAGATCCCTCTGGGATCCGCCTGCTTTCCGTCCCATTCCTCCCTTGCCAATACCTCTGGAGGGGTATGACCCCACTGTTAGGGAAGCAGGTCATCTCACGTAAGGGGTAGCCATGCAGGATGAAAACCGCAGATGTCACAGGAGATGAAAACCTTTTTGCATTTTTCCCGGAAAAAGACGCATGGGTGGGTAGCACGCCAAATACAATGGTGTAGCGTACTTCCCAAATGGACTCTGTTTTCCCTCTTTCTCAACCACAGCGCGAACGCCCGACTGAATAAAAAAAACGCCTCAATCGTTTTACGGTTAAGAGGACAACAGACTGAAACGTCATGAACATCCCGGCTCATTTTAAATTCCTGCTCGACTCGGTTGAATTCACCGCCCGCCGAACCGATCCCGTGCTCCACCACGATAGTCGACACCTCTGGGATGACATCGTGGACAGCTTTGAAGATCGTCATGAGAAATCGAACTACTGGATCTTCTGCACGCGCTGGATGCGGGAGGAAACCCTCAAGGTCATGCACCGTGGATCACCACGGGCGCTCCTGGGAATCCTTTCAATACTGCGTCCCAAGGATGTCCCCACTCCAAATCATTCAGGTGAACCGTCGGCCGCGATGAAACGCCGGGTGGTGGCCATGCTTCTGCCCGTCCTGATGGCCGAACTGGTGGTGCGGATCCACAATGAGGCGGTTGAGCGCCTTGGCCCCTACAGCACCGAGGCCGAGATCTATCATCCGGAAGATCACCGCGATTGACCCGGAAAGAGGTCAGGAAAGCACCCTCTCTTCCCGGACAGGGATGTTCTCCACCGGGATCTCAGCGCCTGTCATTTTCCGACCATCGCCAAAGCCTCGTCGAGGCGTGTCAGCAGATCCTCAACCGGTTCCCGACCCACCGAGAGACGAAGCAGTTCGGTGGCCACTCCGCATTCATTGGCCCAGGGGATCTCGGTATAGTGTGCGAGCAAGGTGTAGGGACACAGCAACGAGTAGTCCGTGCCAAGGCTCGGCCCCTTGCTGAAGCGCATGGCCTTATAGAGTTCCGGAGTTCGTTCGGGAACCTTCAGGGTGAAACTCATCAATCCACCATAACCTGCTCCCTGATGCTGGAGAGCCTCATACTCCCCGCGATCAACCAAGCTGGGATACCAGACCTGCGCGACTGCAGGATGATCATGAAGGAACTCCGCTGCTGCGCGGCCGTTGCCGTTACACTCGTTTACCCGCCGTTCGAAGTCCGCCGCATTGGCGGCCAGAACCTCCGCGTCCCGGGGATAGAGTCGGGACCCATCGGGCACTTCGTCATCAAGCACCCTGCGCAACTCCTCCGCAAAAGGTGATGAGTGATTGAGTCGCACGGCCCCGGCCAGGACATCGCCAACCCCGGAAACCCACTTGGTGAGACTGGTGGAAACCGCATCGGCATGGGAAAGGGCATCGATATTGAGGTGGCTGCACACCGTGTCGTCGACCAGTAGCGGGGTCCGGGATGCCCGACAGGCCTCTGCCACGGCGGGCAGGTCCACCGTGTGCAGAAGGGGGTTACTGGGGACTTCGCAGAAGACCGCCGCATAGCTCCCCTGGCGGATGGCGACGAGAGCCTCGTCAAGGGCATCGCCCCGGGGAGAATTGACAAAGTCGACCCCCGCCCCGAAGTGCTCCTGCACCTTGAGGGCGTCCACGTAGGGAAAACAGAGCTGGAGGGTCTTCAGACCGGGACGACGGGCGGTCACCGCCCGATAGAGCGCGAAGATGGCTGCCATTCCACTTTCGAAAAAAAAGGCATCCTGTTCCCTGACTTTCATCACCCGTGCGAGGGAGCGTCGAAATTCAGCCACCTGGGAGGAATCCGTCGTCACCCCGTGCTGGAGATCTTCCGCCTGGCGACTGCTGATCAACTCCCCCGTGTGTCTCCAGTAATCCCGGGCCGCCTGGTAGCCCTCCTCGGGCACGGCAAGGAGGGACACTTCGGATTCAATCACTCTCCCGGTCAGGCCGGTCCGCTGCCTGACAAACCTGGCCGCCCGTTGAGCCGCTGCCGACGAGGAATAGGCCATGAGCCGTTCTCCTTCCCCGGCATGCTCGCCCTCCAATTCCCCGAGGTAGCTTGCGGTGATGGGATGAAGGAAGAAGCGAGGATAGCCCGAGCGCATCTTGCCCACCACCGCCGGATCGCTCTCCTCATAACCAATGACCGCCTCCCAGGTGGGAAGGCTCACCACACAGGCGTGTGGAGAATCGGGCAGGGGAACCCCCATGTCCTTCTCCCGCCAGGCAGGATCTCGCAACAAGTCGCGCACTGGCGCTTTCTGCCGCACTCGCTCCAAAGCTCAAGTATCGATTCGCCTTCGATGTCAATCTCAGGCACTCTGGGACACCATGGCTCAGGATTGGGTTTCGTTTTCAGTGCAGACGGGTTATAGTCTGCAGAGTCGCCGCCACGACTTTTCACCCTGAAACAGGTTTTATCAGCATTGTGAGGAGCCCGCAGTCCAGATACATCATGGGTGCTGCCACCCTGCTCGCTACCTTCCTCGGGTTCTGGCTCGTCCGCGACATCCTGACCAGCGTGCAGCGGGACAAGGCCGACAGGGACTCTCGCCGGCGACCGGGTCCCTTTGTTCAATTCGATGCCCCCAATCTGGCGAGCAAGGCGCCCAAGCGCCATGGCAGTCGACGGGCCCCCCGCCTCGACGAAATCCTCTTCGGGCTTCCGGGTGAGCGGATCGTCCGTTTCGAGAACGAGGAGGATTACCGGAACTTTCTTACCAAACTCTCCGGGAGCAAGGCACGCCTCCTTGGCCGCCTGGACAAACTCAGGGCCGTCCGCATCGGTTTTGACAACCTCGATGATCTCGACGGCTTGCTCGATGAGGACGACAGCTTTGCCAATTTCCGGGTCTCCATTCCCGAACTACCCCAGGTGGATGCCCAACCCAACGCCGTCGGCTTCGGCCGCAACACCCTGGAGTGGCTGGGCGTCACCGGCAACAACTCGGAATGGGGCAAAGGCGTCCGCCTCGCCATGCTGGATACGGGTGTCGGCGAACATGGCACCCTGGGGAAACGCGTGCGACAGATCGATCTCATTACCGGCGACGGCCCCCCCATCGCCCTCCATGGACACGGAACCGCGGTGGCCGCTCTTATGATAGGGGACGATGGAGTGAGCCAGGGAATCATCCCGGGGGCGAACCTCCTCTCGATTCGAATCGCGGATGAAAGCGGGGGCTCGAACACCTTCCTCCTCGCGGAAGGCATTGTCCGGGCGGTCGATGAAGGGGCACAGATCATCAACATCTCGATGGGTTCCTATGGAGACAGCCCGCTGGTCCAGGACGCGGTGGCCTACGCAGGAGAGAAGCAGGTCCTCATCGTCGCCGCGGCCGGGAATGAGGGGTTCTCGACCCCCAGCTACCCCGCCGCCTATGAAGGCGTGATCGCGGTGGGTGCAGTCGATGCGGCGGGGCAGCACCTTGCCTTCTCCAACACGGGAGATGCCATTGATGTGAGCGCCCCCGGTTTCGATATCATGTCCGCCTGGCCGGGGGAGGAATACACCAGTTTTTCCGGAACCTCGGCCGCCGCACCACTGGTGACGGGAGCTCTTGGTGCCACTATGACGGAAACCCAATCCGGCGTCCTTCTTCCCCAGCAGGCTCTCACGATCCTCGAAAACAACATGAATGCCGCGGGAGCCCCGGGGGACGACCCCTTTTACGGGGGCGGCAACCTGGACGTCGACCGCATGGTCAACACCCGGACCGCCGGGCGCTTCGACCTCGCCGTGGCCTCCAACTGGTACAAGCCCCCCACTGGGGAAGAGGTGGTGGGAACCTTGCAGGTCACGGTCCAGAACCAGGGGACAGAGGCCATGGCGGGAACCACGGTGGATGTCATCATTCATGATGACATCTTCACCACTACCCTCCCCCGCCTGCAGGGCGGCGCGTCCCACGTGGTGTCCCTGCCCATCAATGAACCGGCCCAGGGTGAACTGATTGCCATTCGCAGCACCATCAATCTCAACGGCAACGAGGACCGGGATCCCAGCAACAATGTCCTGGCTGGAAATGTTGGCCTTGTAGACGGAAGCCCCGGAACAACGCAGGAGAATTCCGGGGTCGGCAACCGCGGACCGGAGTCCGACTAACACGAGACGACAGGATCCGGGAGTTCCCGTCCGATCTCATCAACCCGGTAGCCGAATCCGTTACCGCTGATGCTGGCAAGATCCAGTTCGCCGTTCCGACGTCGATAGAGGCCGGGATGCACCTTTGCTTCGATCGTGGAAGCTTCGGGATAGAACTGCATGGCATTGGTCTCCACCCCCATGATGGTTCCCACGTGGGCCGCAAGGAGGACGTGGGGGATCTGCGCCAGCATCGGGTTGGTGAGATCCTGCACCATGAGGCTCATGCCGTGGGCCCGCGCCCAGCAACAACTCAGGAGGGCCCCGGTCTGGGTCTTGCAGGTCTTCAGGGCCACTCCGTTCCAGCCCAGTTCCCGGCCAAGACGCACCAGTCTCCAGTCGTGGGCACTCTCATCGAGGAAAAGCGGCTTGCGTGACGAAACGCTGTGGACGTCAATCCGGTTCTCTTCAAGCTCGTAGGGAAAGGGCTGTTCGACGTAGAGCAGCATTTCATGGAGGGAGGGGTGGTCCACCGCAAGACGATCGAGAATGTCATTCACGTAGGCCGGATCCGTAACCGTGCAGTTGAAATCGGCACTGAGACATCGCACCCCCGTTTCGAGCGCGAGACCTCCCACCTTCACCGTTCGAGCGTAATCCCACTCCGCTTCGTTGCCCCGCAGCTTGATCTTGAGACAGTTCAAACCATCCCGGGCAATCCATTCAGATAATTCGACCGGATATCCGTCCTCCGGCTCCTCCCCGGTCAATTCGTCAGACCCCACCGGGTCGAGTCCACCCACGAGGTGCCAGGCCGGAAGGGTCGCGGATGGGGGACTCAGGAATTCATCGGGATAGCGCCCCCGGAAGGAGACCGGAACATCTTCCGCAGGTTTGAGGTAGGCGGCGAGATCACGGTTCAGGTATTCGGAGCCATAGAGCTCGTATATGCTCCGGTCGTGCAAATTCCCGTAAGCGTCATGAACTGCAATGTCGAAGAGCGAACAGCACACCAGGGCCGCCAGCCAGGGCATAGCCTCCCCCGCCCGGGCCAGGTTAAAGGATTCAAGGAGGCCCGGAAGTTGGCCCTCCACGAAATCGTGTCCAATCTCAAGGGGGTGACCTTCTCCATCAAACCCGCTCCAGGCTCCTGCGAGCACTTCGCAGAACGCCTTCATTGCCTGATGCCGCTCCTCGTAGGCAAGTGATCCAGGCCAGACCCAGGTTACACTGAGCGGAGTTTCCCCCCACCCGGTTGCAGTGCGTCCGTCCCTCCCTTCCACCGTCACCCGCACGCGAGCGCAGGTGACCGAGGTCAGGGTCTCCATCCCGAATTTAAGGGGCATGCGGGTCTCCACCGGGAGGTAATGAAGTATCGCTCCCACGCAGCGGATATCGGTGCCCTGCCCCATCGCGATGTGATCTTGTTAGCTGGCCAGCCTTTGGCAAGCACGCCGGTGCTCACTCTTCCAGGATCCCGGCAACCAGGGAGCGCTTCTCGCATAGGCCCCCCAAAGGCTCCATTTCACCTCTCCCCGGGAGATCTTGACTCGCTTTTCAAGGTCCGCCCACGAGGCGCTTTCCAACCGGTCCAGGGTGCGTCCTCCCAGCAGAGCAGGCAATCCGGTTGACATCCGGAGCCTGCTGCCATGCAGCGCGGCGGTGTAGCGGAGACCGTCAGCCAGCAACTCCCTGGCACGGCTTTGCCAGCGGGGTAATTCCGCACCCAGCACTTCAGCCTCCACTGAGCCACTACCAGGCAGATAACACCGTCCCCTCGCAAGATCCTCCGGGACATCCCGCAGAATGTTCACCAGTTGCAGCCCCTTGCCGTAATTGGCACCCCAGCGCAGCAGGGTGGCGCGCTCTTCACGGGCAAACCGGTCACTGCAGGTGAAGCCTATTTCGGTCCAGAACTCTCCCACACAACCCGCCACCTGGTAGGCGTAGGTTTCCAGTTCGTCGTCCTCTGCCAGGCGCACCACGGCATCGCCAGCAAAGCGCTGGAGATCCCAGTTCTGTCCTCCGGTGATAATCCCCACCACCTTGCGGATATGCCTGCCGACCTTCCGGTCCATCATGTCCAGCCAGTCGAAACAGTCGGCTGCCCGCAGCACAAGATCCCATTCCCCCCGTTCCAGCCCCGATCCCTCCAGTTCACCGGGGAGAGCGCAGGCGAACTTCTGTGTGTCGCGGTGCTTTGCCGGCGCGCTCAGCAGGGATCGGAACTGTTCCAGGAGGGCCTGGCGCCGGGCCTGGTCAATCGAACCGGCATCGGCAATGGTGTCACTCAACCGGGCCAGCAGGTAACCCAGACTGAGCGGCCCCCGGAACTCGCTCGGCAAAAGCTTGAGAGTGAGATAAAACGAGCGAGAAACCTCACGCAGGATGTCGGTGCCGAGTTCTGCCGTGTTCATCGCCCGCGGGAGACTGCCCACTCCCTGGCCCGATCACCAATCACAAATCACGATAACCTTCATTCACCTCTACCTCCATATTCCTTTCTGTCACCACATCTGCCCCTACTGCTCATTTTACAAGCACACCCCGGGGAACACGGACCTGGCGCGCTTTATTGATGCCCTTCTGGCGGAGGCCGGGAACCGGGTCTCCAGATTGCCGGTCCCAGCCCTCGAAACGGTCTACCTCGGCGGCGGCACTCCCAGCATGCTCTCCCCTGTCCACCTCCGGCGACTCTTTGAGGGCCTGCGGGAGATCTTCAGAATTCAGCCAGGAGCGGAAATCAACCTCGAGGCGAATCCGGCGACTTTCGGGCGACGAACTGCAGCCACCTATGCGGATCTCGGAATCTCACGGGTTTCTCTGGGGGCGCAATCCTTTGATCCGGAGAATCTCACCGCCCTGGGAAGAACGCACGGCCCATCCGAGATCACGCGGTCTGTCGCCCTCCTCCGGGAGGCCGGGATCGAGAACGTCAGCATCGATCTCATGTTCTCCATCCCCGGTCAGTCCCTGAGCCAGTGGCGGCACAGTCTGGAAAAGGCCCTGAGCCTCTCACCCCCGCACATCTCGGCCTACAATCTCACTTACGAGGAAGACACCCTCTTCTTCGAACGGTTTCAGCAGGGCCTCTACCACGACAAGGACGAACTCAACGCGGAGATGTTCGAACTCGCCCACGAACTGCTCACCCAGCACGGATTCCGCCATTATGAGACATCCAATTACGCCCAACCAGGATTCGAGAGCTGTCATAACCGGGCCTACTGGGCCGGAATGGACTACCTCGGCCTTGGCCCATCCGCGGTGTCCACCATCGCGGGGCGCCGCTGGAAGAACATTCCAGACACCCGGCAATACGTCCAACTGGTCGAGCAGGCCGGCCACGCCGAGCATGAAGTGGAAGATCTGACCAAAGCCCAACTCGATCTCGAACGGATCGCCCTCATGCTGCGGACGGACCAGGGCGTTCATCGCCGACACCTTGGCGCAGTGTCGACGGAGCGCCTTGAACACACGATCGAGGAGGGCCTTGCAGGATGGGATGGAGACCATCTGCGCCTCCTTGGCAGGGGCCCCCTGCTCGTGGACTCCATCGTTTCCCACCTGGCGGACTGAACGCCCTCCACTCCCTTCTTGCTCCCGCCCTCCTGGTCGAGCATAACGGCGTCAGGAAAACATGCTCGAAGGCACCTACCCGCTGGCGCGCAAGCTCCTATTCCGCCTCAACCCCGAACGGGCCCACGACTGGTCCCTCGCCGCCCTCCGGTCTGCGGAAAAATGCGGCGTCCTGAAAGCCCTGGCTGGCGATCCGCCGGGCCTGGCACCGGTGAAATGCATGGGACTGACCTTCCCCAATCGCCTCGGCCTCGCCGCAGGCATGGACAAGGAAGGTAGTGCCATTGACGCCTTCGGCCGCCTGGGATTCGGCTTCATCGAAATCGGAACCATCACTCCACGTCCCCAGGATGGCAATCCCAGGCCCCGCCTCTTCCGCCTCCCGGAACACGATGCCATTATCAATCGGATGGGGTTCAATAACCCCGGCGTCGCAGAGGGCGTTGCCAACGTGCGAAAGACCAAGGGCTTTCAGGGCGTGATCGGCTTCAATATCGGCAAGAACAAGGACACCCCCAATGAGCAGGCCATTGATGACTACCTGATCTGCCTGCGGGAGGCCTGGCCAGTGGCGGATTACATCGCGGTGAACCTGTCCTCGCCCAACACGCCGGGCTTGAGGGATCTCCAGGGCCCTGAGCCCGCCGCCCGCCTTCTCGATCGTCTGCAGAGTGAGCGCGCCATCCTGCTCCGTGAGACCGGTCGTCAGGTCCCCCTTGCCATCAAGGTCGCCCCCGATCTTCAGACCGGGGAGATCCGCGCCTTAAGCAGGGTCTTTCTCGATCATGGTCTCGATGCCCTCATCGCCACCAACACCACCGTTGAGCGCCCGGAGGTGGGTGCTCACCCATCCCACGCCGAGGCGGGCGGACTGTCTGGTGCTCCCCTGACGAAAAACTCCACCGAGGTGATCTCCCGCTTTCACCACGACCTTGGTGACAGGATCCCGATCATCGGTGTCGGGGGCATCATGTCGGCCGTCGATGCCGCAGAAAAACTCTCTGCCGGCGCCACTCTCCTCCAACTCTATACCGGATTCATCTACCACGGACCAAAATTGATCCGGGATATTTTGAATAGTTCTGCGGTTTCTGCGTCCTAAAGAGCAGAACCTCCACTTGATTGTTTCTATTGTCTCGGAGAGCGCAACGGATTAAGATGCCCCAAAGCAACTGAACCAAACACGAATACACCATGAAAATCAAACTCCTGACCAGTCTCACAGCCGCCGTTTCTCTCCTCTTCGCGAGTTGTGCCGCCGGCCCCAACACCCAGGCCGGAGCCCTCACCGGAGCCGCCCTTGGGGGCGTAGCGGGCGCCATTATCGGTAACAATGTCGGGGATGGCGATGCCGGAACCGGAGCCCTTATCGGGGCAGCCGTCGGAGGCGCTGCTGGCGCTGCGGCCGGAAACGCAAAGGATAAACAGCAAGGCCACGTGCGGGGCTACTAGAGATTTCGCACCAGTTAATCCTTCTACAAAGCAGCGGGAAATTCCCGCTGCTTTTTCTTTGGGTCAGGTTGTGTAAAATACCGCCGTCACTAATCATCCCATGCGACCACTCAGTCATCTTTTCGCCCCACTCATCCTCACCGCTGGATTCGCCCTGCCCATCGAGGGGCAGGCCGAGGACTTCGATCCTTTCGCAGCAGCGGAACAGTCCGGCAATTCAAGCAGGATGGAGTTTCTCTCCGAGGTCAGAAGCATGGCGCCCGGCCAGCCCTTCCATCTCGCGATTAAGCTTACCCATCCTCCCCGCTGGCACTCCTACTTCATTAATACCGGATTTGTCGGGAGACCTCTGCAGCCGAACTGGAAGCTCCCACCGGAATTTAAAGTGGCACGGGTTGCGTGGCCGGTCCCCCACATCGGCAGCACTAGCGGGATAAAGACCTATGGTTATGAACCGCTTGTCTATCACCTCTTCAAGGTGACCCCGCCCCCGACTCTCAGGGTGGGAGAGCAGATCACAGTCAGTGCCGCGCCCAGCTGGCAGATCTGCGACGAGAACAACTGCCTCCTGGAACCAGGCTTGGGGCCAGCTTCGCCCAGCGAAATCACCCTTCCGGTTGCCGCAGAAGCGGAGACTGATCCGTCCAACGTCCCTGCCTTTGCCGCGGCCCGTGCCATGCTGCCCGGACCCCTCCCCGGCAACCTGACGGTCCAGGCCAGCAAGACGAGCAGTGAAATCACCCTCCTGCTTTCTCCCGCTGATGCGGTCCCGGAGGGGAAGATTCACTTTTTTGATTACGAAGAGGTGATGGATGCACAGTCCGATCCTGTGGTGACCCGCGGGGAAGACGGAGTACGCTGGACCATTGCCCGGAACGAGGAAGCCAATTCCAAAACGACCAACACCCTGGGAGGAATCCTCACTCTCGGTGAAAAGGGCTACCTCGTGGAGGTAGAATACGGCGCCACCGTCAGTCCTCCCGTCAGTTTCTCTAAACTTCTCACCATCCTTGGCGGGATGTTCCTGGGCGGAATGATCCTGAACCTCATGCCCTGCGTCTTTCCGGTCATCGGAATCAAGATCATGGGTTTCGTGCAGCAGGCGGGCGAGGACCGGCGAACCATCCTTGTTCATGGTTTGATTTATGCTGCAGGTGTCCTTCTCTCCTTCTGGGTCCTCTCGGGCCTCCTCCTCGCCTTGCGGGAAGGGGCCATAGGCAACGTGGGACAGGATGTCAGCTGGGGATACCAGTTACAGAACCCCTGGGTCGTCTGGGCTCTCATGCTCGTCATGTTCATCCTTGCCATGAACATGTTCGGGGTCTTCGAGATCGGAGCCTCCGCAACCAGTGTGGGTGGCACCCTGACACACAAGCAGGGAATGAACGGATCATTCTTTTCCGGTGTGCTCGCCACCGTGGTGGCCACCCCCTGCTCCGCACCGTTCCTCGGAGTTGCCATTGGTCTGGCATTCAATCTATCGGCCCCGCTCTTCCTCCTGGCCTTTACCATGATGGCGCTCGGTTTAGCCTTCCCCTACGTCCTCCTCTCCGCCTTTCCCAGCCTGGTCGAGAAACTGCCCCGACCCGGACCCTGGATGGAATCATTCAAGCAGGCCATGGCCTTTCTCCTGTTCGGCACAGCTGGCTTTCTCCTCTGGTCCCTGCTCTCTCTCAAGGAAGTTGGTCTCGGCAAGATGCTTCCAATTGTCCTGGGGTTGACCTTCATCGGAATCTCCCTGTGGGTCTACGGCCGGTGGTGCGTCATTTCCCGGACCAGACGCACCCGGACAGTTGGTTATGTCTCCGCGGTTCTCTTTTCTGGCCTTGGGCTGATGGCCTCCAAACCGCCTCCGACGGGTCTCGACTGGAAACCCTGGTCACCGGAGGCTGTGGAGCAGGCCCTTGAGCAGGGCAGGCCTGTCTATGTGGATTTCACCGCCACATGGTGTGCGACCTGCCAGGTCAACAAGTCCCGGGGATACAACAGGGCGGTCCGGAAATTGTTTGATACTCACAATATCCTGCCTCTCAAGGCCGATTACACCAATTCCGACCCTAGAATTGCCCAGACCATTGCCGAACTGAACAGGAGGGCAGTCCCGGTCAATGTCCTCTACCTGCCTCACGGCGACGAACCGAAAGTCACCAAGGAATTCTTTGGCTCGCGCTATATCCAGGGCTTTATCAGGGAGCACCTTGGATCGGCAAAAACCCAATCCCCCGACCAGTGATTTCCGCCTGCCACCTGCACGATCCGGCATTCGCTCCCTGACCGCGGACGGGGTTTCGCCGCACGCCCACGCAACCGGGCCAACCGCATCCTTCTCAGTAATCCCGCCGGGCGAAAATCCACGCCGCCAACCCTGCCACGAGTAATTCGTAACAGAGCGAACTCCCCACATCCTTCCACACCGGATGCCGCTGATCCGCGCGGCGCTCTGCCTCCGCGATGTGTGGCGGCACCTCCATGGAGGAATCACTGAACAACGAACCAAGGAGCGACTTGCCTGCCAGTCCGCTGCCCCCCTGGTCAACGCTGATCAGATTTCTCATTTGAGCACCCACTGCACGAGTCTTCGGTAACGGGGTCCGGAGAAAATCGAGACTCCTGTGCAACCCCACCATGAACTCCCCCGCGCTTTCCCGGGGTTCCACTTCCTCAACCCCCCCGTCGATCCAGTCCGGGCTCATGCCTGCCTGCGGAACAGTGTAGGCAAACTGGTAGACGATGTCTTCGGTCCACTCCGTGAGCACCGACACGCCCCAGACAAGGCTGGCGGCAAGCAACCCGAACACCGTGGAACCTGACCAGATCGAGATCAGAACATGCATGGCATAAACAAAGCTGAAGACGAGCACGACCAGGGGCACCGCCCAGAAAAGGCTCAGGTTCCACTCTTCAAAACGAAGCCCGAAGGACAGGAACACGATTACAGTGAATGGCAGGACCTGAAGAAAAACGAACAGGAGACTTCCCAGATACTTGCCCAGGAACAGTGTGATTCGTCGCGGCGGCTTGGAGAGCGTCAGGTCAACCGATCCTTCGCGCACGAATTCAGGGAAGATCGAGGCACAGGAAATGAGGGCCAGCACCACCGCGAACAATCCAAGCCAGTAAGGCACGATGGTATTGGTGAAGATGAGGAGATACAGCTCCCTGGACTCCTCCGTCCCCAACTGAAGGGATTCATGTTCGATGGTCCACAAGCCGAAGAAGAGCGAGACACCTCTTTGGTTGAAGCCGATGGAAGCATACCCCAGCGCCACCATCCCGGAGAGCACCAGCACGATCCAGAAGAGCTTCTGGGATCGGAGCATCCGAAACGAGTCAAGAATGAGAACGCCAAGCGTCTTCATGACGAATTCTTCCCTTTCCACCTGCTTTCATCGGAGACCGATTCCAGAAAGAGGTCCTCAAGTGATTGGCGTACCTGACGCACCTCGGTGATGACTGAACCTCCGGAACGCAGGGCATCAATTACGGGTTGGACCGGTTCGGCTTCATTCCCGGGAACCTCCACCCGTCTCTCCTCAACTATCAATCCCTTCGCCCGGAATCTCTCTGCCACCTCCTCCCCGATGGGCCCCGCGGTGATGATCTCGAAGCGGCACGACCCGGCGGTGAGATCCGCCAGGGTGCCCTGCCTGACAACCGCTCCCTCCTTGAGAATGGCAACCGAGTCACAGACGGTCTCCAATTCCCCAAGAAGGTGACTGTTCACGAATACGGTCCTTCCCTCGCTCCGCAACTCCAGGAGCAATTCACGCATGACGCGGCGTCCCTCCGGGTCGACCCCGTCCGTGGGTTCATCCAGAAAGATCAACCTGGGGTCGTTGACCAGAGCCTGGGCGAACCCGATCCGTTGCACCATTCCCTTCGAGTAGGTCTTCAGGATACGTTCACTGGCCTGCTCCATCCCCACCAGCCTGAGCAACTTCTGGAGGCGCTCCCGGCCCACCCGGACCCCGGCAAGACCGGCGGCGTATTGGATCACCTGACGCCCGGTGAGGTAGGCCGGAAAACGGGCATGCTCCGGCAGGTAGCCCACCTGCCGCAGAGTCGGTTTGTGGCCCACTGGACACCCCAGCATGGTCCCCTCGCACCGGGTCGGATGAGTGATGGTGGTGAGAATCTTCACCAGGGTGCTCTTGCCCGCTCCATTTGGGCCGAGCAGCCCGAAGATTGACCCCTCGGCAACCTGTAGTGAGATCCCTCGCAAAGCCTCGACCTTGCCCTTGTAGATCTTCTCTACGTTCGTGAGATCGAGAACCGTGGCTGCCATGGACAATGGCGGTCATAGGGGACGACCGGATTCTTCGCAAGTCGGCAGAGCCAGGAGCTTTGACAGAGCGACTGCATGATCCCTGGTCACCATGAGATCGCATATGCCGGCAAGGGATCTGTTGTGCACAGCAAGACGGCAGAACACAGGCAAGGGTCATGATTCTCCCTCAATCGGCAGGCCCCGGAAAAATCGCCATCAGGGATTTCCCGTTATTTGCAGGAAATTGCTTCGGTCACCGGCCGGAATTGTCGCCCTTATCCGATTCCTTCCGGTTGCACAACAAGATCACAACCGTTAACCTCCGGGCACCATGAAAGCAGTAGCCCTCTCGACCCTGCTTGGTCTGTTCACCATCAGCGCGGCATCATGCCAGGACAGCGGCACCAAGAATACAGGCAAGACTCCCAGGACGAAGATGAAGGAAAAAGCGGTCGATGAAAGAGGAGCTCCCCCCGAAGGATCCGAGACGATCACTCTCGGCGCCGGCTGTTTCTGGTGCGTGGAAGCAGTTTACCAGCAACTGGAGGGCGTCCATTCGGTAGTATCCGGCTACATGGGTGGTTTCGTGCCGAATCCGACCTATGAACAGATCTGCCAGAAGAACACGGGACATATCGAAGTGGTGCAGGTGATCTACGATCCCAAGAAAATGCCAACCTCTGATGTCCTGGCGTGGTTCTGGGAACTCCACGACCCGACCAGCAGGGATCAGCAGGGCGCGGACAAGGGGCCTCAGTATCGCTCCGCCGTCTTCTATCACTCCGAAGAGCAGAAGAAGGCGACCGAGGCGTCCATGAAGGAGGCTCAGAAGATGTTCCAGAAGCCCATTGTCACGGAAATCCGCAAGGCCGCGAAGTTCTGGGGAGCCGAGGACTACCACCAGGACTTTTATTTCCTGAACAAGCGGCGAAACGGGTATTGCCGGATCGTTATTCAGCCGAAACTGCTCAAGCTGAAGCTGAAAGACTGATTATTACGGGTTGATCGTCACTCGCTCCGAGACCCTCCGGCATCAATCCCATTACCCGGTCCCGGAGCCTCCTCCGCACCGGCAACCCAGCGGATCCTGCCCGGGAAAGCTCCTTGCATCCTGCAGTCAGGTATTTAAGGTTTCTTAAATGCCTGCCGGATACGAGTATCATCTCGATCATCGCATAATCGATGCGGCGGCATGGGACCATGTCACCCTCGTCGATATGGAGCACTACCTCGAGGAAGCCTCCCAGCTCCCCAATGATCTAAGAGGTGCGGTAGAGTATCTCGATCTCAGCGAAGTCCTTTCCCTCCAGGTCAGCTACGTCGGAGCTCTCCAGCTGGCTCCCTGGTATGAGCGCCTCATTGACCGGGGCATCCGGGGATCAGTGATTTACGCCCCGGAGGAGGAGATCCATGATCTGGCCAGCACCGTAATCGCCACCTGCTCGATGGTCGGGGGCGGCCTCCCTGACGGCTATCGCCTCTCACGCACCCCGGTCGCCTTACGTAATGTCCACCATTTTCTGGAACAGGGAACCGCCTCGGCCGCCTTTCCTGTCGACCGGGTGGCCTGAAGCCACTGACCTCGGACCCTGCGCACTAAAACGATCCATTCCCATGAAGCCGCTGACCGGGAATCCGTCCCTTGCCTCTTGGCAACCAGATCTGCCCCGCAGGAAGGGGATTGAAATCGAGGAGAACACGTTTCCCCTTCCTTAGTGAGCCGCTCGATCCCCCGCTCCCTGACACCCCTTGGTCACGGCAGCCAGAGTGGCACAACTGACGCCGGAACCGGCCTCTACCAGTTTTTTATGTCGTCCGCGGTACCGTTTTTTCCGTCGGGACCGGTCGACCAGAGGTCAAAATCAGGGTTTTCCTGGCTGGGGTCGCCCTTCTGGTTGCGAAACCGCCAGGGATTTCCCCAGGGATCAACCAGTTCTACCGGCACCTCTCCACCCCTCTTGTTGATCATATTCTGGTTGTTGTTATTCGGGTCCAGATCCGCCAGATAAACAACAGCTCCCTCATCAGGACGTCCATCCAGGGCGCCGTCGTCAGCGGTCCCTGCGATCCCATCGGCACCGATCCCATCCCCATAGAGCATCCGGTAGATAATAAGACCGCTCCTCGCTTCCACATCCTCCTCGGAGGTGGGTGGCAGAAACCCTCCAGAGTCAGTCATGTATTCGGTGATTTTCAGGTTGAAGAGCTCCAGCTGGGTTTTGGCCTTGTCGACCGCAGCCTTACGCTGAACGAAGCCGGAAACCCCCATGACCATCCCTGAAAGGATGACAATGATCGTAACCACGGTCAGCAGTTCAACGAGGGTGAATCCTCTTAATCCTTTGATTCTCTTCGGTTTGGGCGAAATGTTCATTTGTTCGAGGGCGGATTCTCTACTGCTGCATCGTCTGGATAATCTTAATCAGCGGTAGGAACAATGCAAATACAATTGCGCCAACGACAAGGGCCAGGAAAACGATCATGATAGGCTCCAGAACCGAAGTCAGGGCGGTCACCGCATTGTCGACCTCGTCATCGTAGACATCCGCAATCTTAAGCAGCATTTCCGGTAATTGACCGGTCTCCTCGCCGACATCCACCATACTGATGACCATGGACGGGAACACCTTACTGGCCTGGAGGGGCTGCACGATGGATTCCCCCTCCTTCACCGACTCGTGCACCTTGTTGATTGCCTCCGAGATCACCACGTTCCCCGCGGTCTCCTTGGTGATGTTGAGAGCCTGCAGGATGGGAACACCGGAGGTCACCAGGGTCCCCAGGGTCCGCGAGAAGCGCGACACCGCACTCTTGCGCTGAATCTCGCCAAAGAGCGGTATGCGCAACTTGATCGTATCCAGGATGCGACGACCCCCCTTGGTGCGGCCCCAGAACTGGAAGATGAGCCAGACCCCGAAGAGGGCAAAGAGAATCCAGACCGCGTTGGGCGGAGCAAGCTTCCCAAGGAACTCGGGAGTTTGCGACATCATGAAATCCGAGAATCCGAAGACCACCTTCGAGATCCAGGGGAGCTCGGCTCCCCCCATGTCAGAAAACATCTCCTTGAACTTCGGTACAATGAACAGCATCAGGAAGGTCAGGATCGCCACCGCAATGAACATGACGATGACGGGGTAGACCATGGCGGCCACGATCTTGTTCTTCAGCTTGTGGGCTTTCTCCTGGTATTCAGCCAGACGGGTGAGCACCACTTCAAGCACCCCGCCGAGTTCCCCGGCCTTCAC
>MPMC02044778.1_pt1 | contig 52047 bp, 39 predicted proteins | sample 1617281 | NCBI WGS metagenome assembly MPMC02 (sample SAMN05944809, study PRJNA350692) | marine metagenome | biome: marine; feature: ODZ; material: water; isolation source: 100 m water sample filtered on 30 um supor filter | place: Pacific Ocean | collected 2012-04-09 | depth 100m m | reverse complement strand
CTGCCGGAAACGGGGCAAGCCAAGGTGAACACATCCTTCTCCCCCGATTTTCCATTCCATCAAAACAATGACTACCTCTCTGAACCGCTTCGCATCGCTGGGATTCCTGGCCCTCATCCTCAACACCGGCATGCAGGCAGCAGATCCGACTGAGAAGTCGGCCCCCAGCCCGACCGCCCTGGCCCCGCTCCCCGAGTCGGAGTGGACCTTCGCCACCGCGCGGCACCTGCTCTGGCGCGCTGGGTTTGGTGGCACGACACAGGAAGTCAGGCGCCTCCACGCCATGGGCCTCCATCAGGCCGTCAATCATCTCGTGGACTACCAGGGGATCGAGTTCGATTGTCCACTTCAGATCGGCCCCAAGCCGCAGCCGAAGTATCCCAAGGACATCAAAAAGGGCAGCGACAAGGCTCGCCAGATTCGAAGGACCGCGCAAAAGGCGGAACGGGAGCAGCTCCAGGACATGCGTGCGTGGTGGATGCAGCGCATGGTGACCAGCCCCCGTCAGCTCGAAGAGAAGCTCACGTTCTTCTGGCACGGGCTCCTCGTGTCCGGCTACCGCACAGTCAAAGACAGCTATGCGATGTACCAACAGAACGAGCTCTACCGCAGCCAGGCTGCCGGCAACTACGGAAAGCTGCTGCACGGACTGGTGCACGACCCCGCCATGCTCCGCTACCTCGACAACAACTCCAACGTGCGCGGACGGCCGAATGAAAACCTCGCTCGGGAGATCATGGAGCTCTTCTCGATGGGCGAAGGCCAGGGCTACACCGAGCAGGATATCGCAGAAGCCGCCCGCGCCCTCACCGGAAACGTCTACAATCGCGAAGCCAGATTCGTCTTCAACAGGAAATCACACGATCCCGGCGAAAAAACCATCTTCGGTAAAACCGGGGCATATGACGGCGATGATGTGGTGGATCTCATCCTCGAACAACCTTCCACCGCCCGTTACATCGCGGGCAAACTGTTCACCTTCTTCGCCTATGAGAATCCCGACGCAGAAATCGTGGAAGGCCTCGCGAAACAGCTGCGCGGCAGTAATTACGAACTACGGCCCCTCTTGAAGACTCTCTTCAAATCGAAGTCCTTTTACGGCGATCAGTCCATCGCTCGCCAGGTCAAGAGCCCGGTCCAGCTCGTGGTGGGCACCATCCGCGCCCTGGACATCGAACGGAAGATTGGAGTGGAACAGAAGGGCTACCTCGCGCTGGCTACAGCCGCCGCTTCCATGGAACAGGACATTCTCCAACCGCCGAATGTGAAAGGCTGGGACGGTGGAGAAGCATGGATCAACACCACCACCGTGTTTGCCCGCTACAACTTCGCTGGAAATCTGGAAAAAAGGTTGCGGCCCAAATGGGACAAGAAGGCGAAGTCCTTTAACGATGCCACCACTCTCTTCGAGGGCCGGACGTTCGCGGATTCCGCCGCCGTGGTCGATTACCTCGTCGAAACCCTCTTTCCGGTCCCTCCCTCTTCCGAGGAACGGACACAACTGATCACCTTTCTCGACGCCGATGGAAAGCTACCCCCCTCCGCTGCCTGGGCCAACAAGACGAAAACGCCAGAACAACGCAGACAACGGCTGCGGATCAACGACAAGCTCGCCGCCGTGATCGTTCTCATGATGAGCATGCCGGAATACCAGGTCAACTGACTGCAATTGACGCGCCCACCAAACAAAACAATGAACGACATCCTCCCCATCAGACGACGCAGCTTCGCCCAGGGCCTTGGCCTGGTCGGAATTGGCGCTTCCCTGCCCAACTTCCTCGTCAAATCCGCCCTGGCCGGCCCGCAGGCCGAAGCTGACGAACCCATTCTCGTGGTGATTCAACTGGCCGGAGGAAATGACGGTCTCAGCTCCATCGTCCCCTTCACAAATGACGTCTACTACAGGAACCGCGCCAAGACCAACGTGCCGGCCAAGGAGGTGCTCAAAATCAACGACGAACTGGGATTCTGCCCCAGCCTCACCGGGTTCAAGGAGCTTTATGACGACGGCCAACTCTCCGTGATCCAGGGAGTCGGTTACCCCAATCCCAATCGCAGTCACTTCACCTCGATGGATATCTGGCATCTCGCCGACCGCCAGCAGAGGGAGACCAATGGCTGGCTCGGGCGCTACGTCGATACCTGCCATGCCAAGAATCCCGATCCCAAATTGGCCATGGCAATCCAGATGAACAAGACACCGCGTGCCATCAGTGGCACCGCTCATCCCGGAGTAGCTTTCCGTGATCCGGACTCCTTCCGCTACACCGCCGACCGGGGAAACAAGCGTCGCAAGGATCTCTACACCGAACTCAACAAAGCGCGGATGAGCGAGGGCCACACCGAGCTCGACTGGGTTGCCACCACGGCCAACAACGCAAATCTGGCCAGCGAACAAGTCCGGAAACTCGCCGCCTCCTATACGCCCCACGTCGAGTATCCCGACACCAGACTGGCCAAAGCCCTGATGAGCGTCAGCGCCATGATAGCAGGTGGTCTGAGCACTCGCGTTTACTACGTCTCACAGAAAGGATTCGATACTCATGCGGGGCAGGATGTGAGACATCCGCAACTCATGGAGGAACTCGGCGGGGCCGTCCTCGCCTTTCAGAGAGACCTCGCCAAACATGGCAACGCCCAACGTGTCACCTCCATGGCATTCAGCGAGTTCGGTCGCCGGGTGAAGGAGAACGCCAGTCGGGGCTGCGATCACGGCAAAGCCGGCCCCATGTTCGTGGTGGGACCCAAGGTGAAGCCCGGCATCTATGGCGACCTTCCGAGCCTCACCGACCTCGACAAGGGGGACCTGAAGCACCACACCGATTTCCGCAGCGTCTACGCCACGCTCCTGGAAAAGTGGCTCAAGGCACCGAGCCAGAAAATCCTTCGTGAATCCTACCCACTACTGGAGTTCGTGAGCTGATAAGGCAGGCGACACTCCAGATCTGGGTCGGTAGGGTTGCCCCGGATCTCCCCCGGGGGGGGTGGGATCCGCGGGCACCCGCCGATGGCCGGTGGGGCTGGCTCCGACCGCCTGGCCGGCTCCTGGGAATTCCCCGGCGGCAAGGTGGAACTGTAAGCTACCCCGTCAGCGGGACATTTCAAAAGTAGAGGATTCAGGCTGAGGGGTTGTTGTTATTGTTCGTGTTTGTTGTTGGCGAAACACTGCCGGAGGCAGGTTTCCGAGTGACTTGTGAGGGCGTTGCTCGTTGTAGGCGATCATCCAAGTATGGACGATGTCCCGGACTTGATCGAGGGAGTTGAAGAGGTAGGCGTCGAGGACCTCGTAGCGGAAGCTCTTGTTGAAGCGCTCGATGTAGGCGTTCTGCGTGGGAGCTCCTTTCTGGATGTGATGTAAGTAGACCCCGTTCAAGTCGCACCAAGCGCCCAACTTGGCGGAGACAAGTTCAGGACCATTATCGACGCGGATTTGGTCGGGAAGTGGCCTGCTGTCCTTGAGTTGGTTCAGGACCCGGATGACTCGCTCCGCGGGCAAGGAGGAGTCTACTTCGATAGCCAATGCTTCACGCACTCCTTCGTCGATGATGTTGAGGGTGCGAAAGCATTTTCCGTAATGGAGGGCGTCGTGCATGAAGTCCATGGACCACATCTTGTCCGGCACAGGAGGCACCTCGAGGGGTTGCTTCACTCGTGCCGGCAGGCGGCGCTTCGCGCGCCTGGGGAGATTGAGACCCATTTCACAGTAAATCCGCCAGACCCGCTTGTGGTTCCAAGGGGCGCCTCGCTGACGCATCCAGTGGAAGCATTTCCAGAAACCCCAGCGTCCGTGCCTGGCGATGACTTCGTTGAGTCGATTAATGACGGGAGTATCAGCACTCCGGTCAGGAGCGCCTCGATACCAGCTTGATCTACTCATGCCGACGGCGTTGCAAGATCGACTCACCGGGAGTCTCCGGCTCTCAGTGAGCCACTCCACGGCCTCTCGCTTCTCCGTCGGCATCAGAGCTTTTTTTCGATTAACTCCTTGAGGGCCTCGTTCTCCATGGCCAAGTCGGCATACATCCGCTTGAGCTTGGTGTGTTCGGCCTCGACCTCCCTGATGCGCTTGAGCTCCGAGACGCTCAGCCCTCCGTACTTGCTCTTCCAGTTGTAGTAGGTGGCGGTGCTGATTCCATGCTCGCGGCACAGGTCCGAGACCTTCATCCCAGCATCGGCTTTCTTGAGGATCGCCACAATCTGGCTCTCCGTGAATCGACTTTTCTTCATTGGTTTGGGTTGGGTTCCCCAACCGCAAACCTCTCATTTTAACCTGTCCCACGCGAGGGGTAGCTTACAGAAGAGGGTGAGGAAGCGGCCGCCGCCCTGCAACGGGAGATCCGCGAGGAACTCGATTGCACGGTCGAGGTCGGAGAGGCGCTCCCCCCATTGAACACCACTACCCCGCTCTCTCCCTGCACCTGCAGGGCCTTCCCCTGTCCCTCGTCCCGTCATCCCCGGAACCGCAGGCCCCTGGGATCATGCTGCCATCCGGTGGCTGCCCCTGCAGGAAGTGGAAAGCCTTCCGCTGGCAGAAGCGGACCACAGGCTCTGGATCAAGGCGCGTGAGGTCACTGAGAGGGAAATCCAACGGTCAGGCTCCGGGTAATATTCCAAACTTTAGATCCTCAAACCCACGGAGACTGCTGCTCTCCCTTCCCTCCGCCACATGCCGTTCGCTACCCAAGAAGAAGGCCGGTGAGCGAACTCACCGGCCTTGCTGCTGAAATTATTTCTTGAATCTACTCGGTTAGCGACGGCGCCGGAAGAGAACGAAGAGTCCTCCAAGGCTCAGAAGCAGGGAGCTCGGCTCCGGAACGAGGAGCGATCCCCAGTCGTTGCCATTGCCATCGCTGTCGAAGACCGCTTGGCCAGCATTGAGGCCGAAAGCAGGAACGTAACCGATGCCACCGAAGTCAGCCGCGTTAGCTGAGGCGCCGGTTGCGTTGTATCCGAAACCGATGTCAGCCGCCGACTGGGCGCCACCACCGTCTTCCGTGAAGACGACATGGGCGTTGAACCAGCCACCTGCACCGAAGGCGTAGACAGCGTTACTCCGCTGGTTCCAACCGGTGTTCTGGTGGGTAGGCCCGGCAGCACCGGTTGCGGTGAGGTCGGTGTTGCTCGTGATCGGAGTGATGTTGACCTGAACGCGGTCATCATAGTTCTCAGTGAAGGAGAACGATCCGTCGCTATCGTAAAATTGGAAAGTGACAACGATGTCGTGATGGTCACCGCTCAGGTCGATGACACCAGAACTAGGCTCGCGGTCAATGTCGATACCAGCGTCGGTCAGGACACCACCAACACCACCGGCATCCACTGCAGCTACTCCGGTAGCAATCACAGCGAGGTCGTTAGAGGGCGTCTCGCCAGTAAAGTCAGCTCCGGGAAGATTATTGGTGCGGAGGTAGAGCGCTTGATTGGGCGTCCAGATCCCAGCACCAAGAGCAGATGCGAGAGAGAGGGGAACAAGGGGAAGTAGGGCTTTGAGCTTCATGGTTTGTATCAATGTCGTAGTATATTATATTCTGAAATAAAAGGCGTTGTGGCCTTTCAGCTCTGCGATTCCACACCCTCCCAATGGGTTGGCCAAGAACAAAATGGAGAAAATCTCTCTTTTGTTGGGAATAACGCATATCACTTGAGATTAGTAGATTAGCCATCAAATCAAGAGGACTGAAATCCCCGGCTCCGGGGCTGTAGCCCAAGGGACATGGATCAGGTTCCACGGGCACTGATTACCACTGCATCCATCCAGGCTTTCCCCTCAGAAACAGGCCTCATCCGAACTTTTTCACATTGCCAAGCCCCCGCTTGTCCGGAATCGTTCTCCCATGGCGCAAGCAAGACGAAAGGGCATCCGGAACGAGCTGTTCCGGCGTGCCATCCGAACCGCAGGTTCTGCCCTCCTCCTTTCCATGGTGGGCTGTTCGGACGATTCTGCTGAGAAAACCCCACCGGACGAGGCGGATTCACCTGCCAAGGCAGGAAATGCGCCCTTTACCTTCAAGGTTCAGAGCGACCGGGAGCGTCAGGAGCTCGCCCAGCGCGAAAAAGAGTTTGATCCCAGCAACGATGGCTGGGAGAGCGAAGCCTTCCATGGAGAGACCACCTCTCAGCTCAAGTTGCTGGCAGAATCCCTGTCGTTGGACGAGCCCCCCGGGATTCTCAGCCCGAATGCGGCCTCCACGACCCTGCGACCCGCCAATCTGGTGCCCGTATTCCAGCGCCACGGCATGAATATCCTGCGCACTCCCTCCCCTGCCGACTCCCCTGCCGACTCCCCTGCCGACTCCCCTGCCGACTCCCTCGCGGATCAGCTGAAGGCCCTGGCGGCCTCTCTCCACCGCGAGGGAGCCGATGTCTCGGTCCGGTTCAAGCAATTCCGCGTCCGTCCCCCGGCAGAGGGTGGAGAGAGCCCCTCAAGCACCGTGCTCTACAAGGCCAGGGCCTCCAGCCCGGCCGGGGAACGGGTCCAGAACGCCACCTGGGGCATCGAGTGGGTCTACTCCCCTGCCACCTCCACCTACCTGATCAAGACCGTCCGCCCGAGCGACTTCGAGGAGATCGAGCTGCCGGCTTCTCCGGAGATCGCCACTCCCGAGGGCACCCACGCGCTCTTCCGGGACCGCACCGGTGATCTCATCGATCGCCTCCCGCGGGGCGACTTCATTCACTGGGGTGCCAACGAGCTCTCCGTCCGCGGCCTCTACCAGAATGGACGCGCCCTCATTGGACTCGCGGTAGCCGACGCCAACGGGGACGGAATCGACGATGTCTTCGCTCCGCAATCGCGGGATCTTCCCAACCTGTTCTTCCTCTCCCAGCCCGATGGAAGTCTCCGGGAAGTGGCGGCCCGGTCAGGGCTCGACTGGCTGGACGAGACCACTGTCTCGCTCTTCGCCGACTTCGACAACGATGGCGACCAGGACCTCGTCGCGGCAACCCGCCAGCGTCTTGCCTTCCACGAGAATACCGATGGATCCGGCCTGAATTTCAAGCGGATCCTGGAGCTGCCCCAGAGCGACACCTCCTCCCTTGCGGCTGCCGACTATGATGGCGACGGGCTCCTCGATCTTTACGTGTGCAATTACCTGAGCAGCGTGGGGAATGAGGCGGTTACCCTCTCCGATGCGATCTACAACGCCCTCGATGGTGGTTCGAACCTGCTCTACCGCAATGAAGGTTCGCTGAAGTTTACCGACGTCACGGAAGCAGTGGGTATGCACGTGGATGCAACCCGGTTGAGCCTGGCGGCCTCCTGGGAAGATTTCGACAACGACGGGGATGTCGACCTCTACGTGGCCAACGACTTTGGACCGAACTGTCTCTACCGCAACGACAAGGGCAAGTTCACCCAGATCGCCAAGGAGGTGGGGGCGGACGATCCTTCCTTCGGAATGTCGATCACCTGGGGTGATATCAACCGTGACGGACTGATGGACGCCTGCATCTCCAACATGTTCTCCGCAGCCGGGAACCGCGTGACCGCCCAGCCCAAGTTCGAACAGGATCTCACCGAGGGACTGGATGCCAAGCGCATCGCCTACCTCGCACGTGGCAACACCCTCCTCGTCAACCAGGGAGGAACACTCTTCCAGGAACGCAGTGCCCAGGCCGGCGTGGTCAACACCCAGTGGACCTGGGGAACGCTTTTCGGCGACTTCGACAACAGTGGCGATCTCGACATGATGGCCATGAACGGCTACATCACCGGACCGGTGGTCGATGACTTGTGAAGTTTTTACTGGCGGCAGGTCCTGCCGGAATCAGGAACAAAGAGTCCCTCGCGCGATCAACTTGAAATCTACCTGCGGGAGGGACGTTCCCTCAGCGGCCGGGAGCGCAACGCCCTCTTCTTCAATACCGGCACCGGAAACAGACGCTTTGCGGACGTGTCATCGATCTCCGGGATCGACCAGGACGGCGATGGGCGCGGCCTCTGCCTCACGGACTGGGATGCCGACGGCGACCTCGACGCCTGGGTAAGCAACCGGACGGCCCCCACCATACAGGTCTTCGAAAACCGCTGGGGTTCCCAGGCGGGAGATTTCATCGCCCTCAACCTGCAGGGCACCAGGGCGAACCGCGATGCCGCCGGGGCACGCGTCACACTGCTGCTCAAGGGACAGGAACAGGCCCCTCTCACCCGCACCGTGCATCTCGGGGAAGGGTTCCAGAGCCAGTCCTCCAAGCGCCTGCACTTCGGCCTTGGAAAGAACACCACGATTTCCTCCGTGACCGTGCGCTGGCCGGGACCGACCCATGCCACCGAAACGTTCTCAGGGGTGGAGATCAACAAATTCCACCTCCTGGTGGAGGGCTCCGGCCAGGCCAGGGTCCTGCAACCCCGGGGAGCCAAGTTCGTGACTCCCGAGAATGCGGTTGTGAAGCCGGAGGAACGGATCAAAAGGCCGGAGAGCAGCAACAGCATCCTGCTCCCCACCCGTCAGCTCTTCCCCAAACTCCACTATCGTGATCTTGCCACCGGCAAGACCATGATCGGAGCCACTTCCGGCAAACCCACCCTTCTTCTTCTCTGGCACCCGTCCTGCGCCATGTGTTTCGAGGAACTGTCCATGTTCACCGGGGAGGCCGACAAGATTCGCAGCCTCGGCATTGAGATCCTGGCCACCACGGCCGAACCGGCGGAGGACGAGGATCCCGATGACGCCGCCCGCATCATCTCCAGGACCGGCTTCCCCTTCACCGTCGGCTTCACCGCCGGGGAAGTGGTCGAACGCATGCTGGTCCTTCACCGTCACCTCTTCTACAGTCCCTACCATCTGAGTGTCCCCACCTCCTTTCTCCTCGACAAGGATGGGCGCATGGCTGCGATCTACCGGGGTGCAATTGATCTCAAAGAGGTCGCGGAGCACCTCAAGGCTCTCGCCATCCCCGACGAAGAACTCCTCTCCCGGATCCGCCCCTTCGAGGGTAGCCGGTTCGAACCACCCATGGGGCCGCGGCCCTCGGTCCTCATAAAGACTTACGTCGAAAACCAGATGCCCGACGAAGCCGAGCGCGTCTTCATCGCAAGCATCGAGAACGAGTCGGTCAGGGACCAGAGCAATGAGATCATGGCCACCCTGGGGCAGAGTTACTTCCTGCAGAAAAAGTTTGCCGAGGCCCAGGCGCTCTTCGAGCAGGTGGTGAAGCGTGATCCCAGGGACGCCAAGTCCCGTAACACCCTCGCCGCCATCTGCCTGAAGGATGGAAACATGGCCGAGGCCAAGCGTCTGTGGCGGGAGGCCTCTGACCTCGAGGAGGATTTCTCGGCTCCCCGTTTCAATCTCGGCAAGCAACTCATGAAGGAGCAGCGGACTGCGGAGGCCATGATCCTCTTCCTCGAATACTGGGTCCTCGAGCCCGATTCCCCGGACGCCCACAATTACCTCTCCATGGGCTACCTCCGTGGTCGTGAGTTCGCCAAGGCCGAGATGCACCTCAAACGCCTCATCGAACTGCGCCCCGACGATGGCATCGCCTACACCAACCTGGCCAAGGTCTACCTCGCCCTCCGCAATGTCGCGGCCGCCCGGGACATCATCACCCGCGGGCTCCAGATCGAGGGGATCGACCCGCGCAGTCGGCAGGCCCTCCAGCAGTTGGGCGAACGTCTGTGATCATCGACCCCTCCGGTCGGAATGGCAGTGAGGCCTCAGGGCTCCACCGCCTTTTTGTTTCCGCGCGCGGGTCCTTCATGCGAAGGCCGGTGAGAGACTTCAGCGAGGAAGGGCTTCAACTGCCTCCCCTGTCCCCTGATGTCATCCGCTCAGGCTAACATTTCCATCGGTTGGAATATACAATCATCCAAGGGACAATTACGTTGAATTATATTGTCCTACTTCCTACTTCATCCATCCGCCCGATAATCCCTGACGTTCGCTGGTTCGCATTCCCCCACCGGGAATCCCAGCAGGGAAACAACTCCAACCCAAAACCCACCCACGTAGCGATGACACTAAGCACTCGAATATTCCCCACCCTGGCAGGTTTGATGGCCTCTTCATTCCTCCTCAGCGGCGGCTTGGCCGTTGCCGCGACTTATGAACAGGACTTTGATGCCTTCGCCGACGGCACCACCGACCTTGGGGATGGCACGGTGATCACCGGCCCGGCAGTGAGCGTTCAAGGTGGTCGCCTGCAGCTCACCATCGACAACCAGGGACTCGGCTTCTCCAGCTTCACCATCCCCGCCCTGGCTGACTCTTCGCAGGGGTGGACCGCCACCTGGGATTACGAGATGTTTGACAGCGTTGGCGCCAACGATCCAGCCGACGGTTTCTCCTTCAACTACGGTGACTTCGCCCTCGGCGCGCAGGGAAGTGCAGAGGAAGGCATGGCTGGGTTTGCGACGAACAACATCTCCTTCGAGGTCGACACCTGGATGAACTTTGACGCCGAACAGGGTGTCAACATTTCCGGAGTCTTGAATGGCGCCGACATCCAGAATCAGCTTGGTGCCTTCACCAACGGTATCATTCTCAACGACGGCCAGCGGGTGAGCGGGACCATGACCGCAAGCTACGATGCCACCGCGGGAACAGTGTCCTTTGTCACCACCGGCCTTGAAACCAATGCCGACTTCGTTGACATCGATCTTCAGGGAGCCGTCGGGGACGACGCCTGGAACTTCGGTTTCTCGGCCCGGGTTGGTGGTGCCAATGAGGACCTCTTCATCGACAACCTGGTGATCACAACAGGCGTTCCAGCCCCAAGCGGGCATCAGCCCGAAACCCTTCTCTACCGCCGCACGGACGGTCTCAATGTCGACGGCGACGACTTCACCGGGGCCCTGCCCGACAACACCGACCAGGACCTGCCCTTCGGCGAACTGGACGATCCCAGCTCCAGCTTCATCTCCGCCCTCGATGTGGATCTGGAGCCCGGAAACGGCGGCATCGATCTCATCGGGGACGACCACGACCTCACCTTCATCTTCCAGTTCTATGATGATGACGGCGTCTTCGCCTTCACCGAGAACTACGACGACCGCGTCAAGATCGTGGCCACCCCGATCACCGGCTCCTCCGACCTGACCGCCACCGGGGCACCCGCCGAGCACACCGATGTGAGCTGGAACACCCGCACCTTCGCCAACTTCGATTTCGGAGGCGGCGGCTGGTTCAACGTTGATATCTGGCTCACCGAGGACGGGGGCGGTGCCCAGTCCGCCGCTGACATCGGATTCGGCTACTTCAATGGCGCCTCCTCCAATACCGCCGACTTCGGCGGCATCGGTTATGCCAGCACCTTGGGGATCAGCAGCGGGGCTCCCGCGGTCTTTGACACCGACGGCAACGGCCAGAGCTGGGGCGCCCATCTCGCCGGCTTCGATCCCAATAACGACAGCGACGGCGACAACATCCCGGACGGCTACGAGTTAAGCTACTTCCCCGAGGACCTGAGCCAGCTCGGACCCGGCGACTTCGATGGCGACGGCGTAAACGATCCCGACGAATACATCGACGGGACCGATCCCACCGAAGCCGACGCTGACAATGACGGCTCCAACGATGGCCAGGAGAAGGCCGCTGGCACCGATCCCACTAATCCCGACAGTGACAATGACACCCTCCTGGATGGCGTGGAAACCAACACCGGCACCTTCGTCGACGCAAACGATACCGGCTCCGACCCCCTCGACTTCGACAGTGACGACGATTCCATCGGAGACGGAACCGAGGTTGCCTCCGGATTCGATCCCAACGACCCTGCCTCCTATCCAGACATAAGCACAGCCAACCACAGGGCGGAAAGGATCCTCTACCGCCGCACCGACAACCTCCCCGGAGCGGATTTCACCGGGGCGTTGCCCGAGAACATTGACCAGACTGCCCCCTTCGGCACCCCGGACGATCCGGACTCTTTCATCCTCGAGGCGATCAATGTGGACCAGGAGCCGGGAAGTGGGGGCGTTGACCTCCTTGGTGATAACCACGACCTCGCCTTCATCTTCCAGTTCTATGACGCCGACGGCATCTTCGCCTTCACCGAGAACTACGACGACCGCGTCAAGATCGTGGCTACTCCGATTGGTGGTTCCGCCAACCTCGAAGCCAGCGGGGCGTCCGCCCAGCACACCGATGTGAACTGGAACACCCGCAGCTTCGCCAACTTCGACTTCGGAAGAGGAGGCTGGTTCAACGTCGACATCTGGTTCAGCGAGGATGGAGGCGGCGCCCAGTCCGCGGCCGACATCGGCTTCGGCTACTACAACGATTCCTCGACCAATACCGGCGACTTCGGCGGCATCGGTTATGCCAGCACCTTCGGAGTAAGCAGCGGGGCTCCCGCGGCTTTTGACACCGACGACAACGGCCAGAGCTGGGGGGTCTACCTCGACAGCTTCGATCCTGATATCGACAGCGACGGAGACAGCATCCCCGACGGCTACGAGTTACAGTACTTCCCCGGGGACCTGACCCAGCTCGGACCCGGCGACTTCGATGGCGACGGGCTCAGCGACCTGGAGGAATACAGTGGAGGGACCGATCCCACCGACACCGACAGCGATGGTGACGGCCTGCTGGACAACGTGGAAACCGGGAGCGGCACCTTTGTGGACTCCAACGACACCGGCACCGATCCCCTCAATGCCGACACCGATGGAGACGGCCTGAGCGACGGTGCGGAGAGCAACAGCGGCACTTTCGTCGATGCCAACGACACCGGATCGAATCCTCTGGATACGGATTCCGACAGCGACGGCTGCCCCGACGGCGTGGAAGTTGCCCTGGGCGGGGATCGGGATCCCAACGGCGAGGACGGCCCGGGAGGCAATGCCACCTCCTACCTGCAAAACTTCGACGGCTTCCCCAATGACACCACTGACCTGTGCGATGGCAGTCAGATCGGAAGCAACAACGGTCCTGCCTCCATCCAGGATAACCAGCTCCGCCTGTCCCAGGATGGGACCGGAAGCACTCACTCGTCATTCCGGATCCCGGCTCTCAACGGCTCCGCTGACGCCTGGACCATGACCTTCGACTACACCCTCATCGCCAGTGGGACCCCGGCAGACGGCTTCGCCATTTCCTACGGGGCCATCCCCCCACTCACCAACCCCACCGGTGGCGCCACTGACGATGCCAACGGCGCGGGCGAGGAAGTCTGGAGCACCGCCATCCCGTGGCTCTCGGTGGAGGTCGATACCTATGACAACGGAGCAGGAGAAGGGGGCGTCAATGTGGCCACCAACACCACCGCCCACCCGGATCTGACCTTCATCCCCGGTCTGCCCATTATCGCCGGAGAAACGCGAACCGGGACCGTGACGATCGCCTGGGACGGCAATGCCGGGACCCTCAGCGCCAACATCACCGGCCTGGTCAACCCGGTTGAAATCGTGGACCTGTCCATTCCGGACTTCACGGCCGACGACTCCTACATCTGGGCCATCACCGCCCGGACCGGGGGAGCGCACGAAACTGTCCTGATCGACAACATGTCCGTCTCCACCACCACCACCGACGTCCACAACTTCGTGGTCTCCAGTGATGATAACGGAGCCAGCCTCGACTTCGAGTGGAACAGCTTCGCTTCCGAAGTCTACACCGTGGTAAGCTCCACCGATCCGGAAGCGGACGGCTCTCCCGAGACCTGGGTCCCCGTGGCCGGACTGCAGAACCTGGGTGCCACCGTGCCGTCGAACGCGCACAGCATCCCGAATCCGGGCGATCCGCTGCGCATCTACCATCTCCTGGCCGGGCCGGTTCCGGCACTCTTCTCCGACGACTTCGAGTCGGGGGCCGGAGACTGGACCGCCCTGGTCAATGATCCCGGTGGCAACACCCAGTGGGAGTTGGGCGCCCCGGTCGGTTCCACCGGGCCGCTTACTGGCGCTGATGATTCCGCCAACGCCTGGTGCACCAACCTGGGCGATTACGGAACCGGCTCCGACATTTCCCTCCGCTCGCCTGCCATTGACCTGACTGGTGTGCCCGGAGCGATCCTGAGCTTTGAGGCCTTCCGGGATGCGGATGGATTCGCCGACACCGCCGAGGTGCGCTTCCTGCGCGCCGCCGACCAGGTGCAGCTCGGGGTGTCCGTAGCCCTGGACATGACAGCCTTCGACTCCGACTATGGAACAATCGAGATTCCCGTCGATGCCGCAGCCATCGGGGAAACCGTCATCATCGAGTTCAACTTCGTCAGTGACGGTAGCGCAGACGCCTTCAGCGGTCTCACCATTGACAACGTCAGCGTGAGTGCCAACTAGGCACCCGCCCAAGTTCAACCCTCACCCTGAGGCGGTGGAGCCCCCCGGCTTCACCGCCTCTTCTTTTCCGGTCCCAAGCCGGGGCTGAAAGATCCCGGGGGGTGGTCCCGCTCAACCCTCCCCTTCCCGCGGCAGGCGCGCAGTCAGGACCACCGCCACGCACACGAACCCGGCGCTCGCCCACAGGCAACCCGACAATCCCGCCCACAGGTAGAGCAGGCCGGAGAGCAGCGTTCCCACCAACCGCCCCCCGGCATTGGCCATGTAGTAGAACCCCACGTTGAGGGCCACCTTGTCGGAATCCGTATAGGCCAGGATCAGGTGGGAGTGGACTGCCGAGTTCACCGCGAAGACGACTCCGAACACCGCGAGACCAGCCAGCACCATCACCACCACCTGAAAATCCAGCTGCACTGCCAGGGCCAGGGCTCCTGTCACCAGAGCCAGCATCCCCACCCACCCCAGGGCAGCCCGCGCCCCGCCACGCTTCAGCAAGACCGGGGCCGCCGCCTGGACCAGTCCGTAGCTGATGACCCACGCCGCCATGAAACCTCCCACCGCGGCAAAACTCCATTCCAGCCTCTCCTTGAGAAAGACCGGCAACCCCACCACAAACCAGATATCACGCGAACCGAAGAGAAAGAACCGTGCCAGGGAGAGGAGGTTGATTTCCCGACTCTTTGAAAACAACTGGGCGAACTTCACCTTCTCCTTCGACCTGCCCAGGTCCTGCCGCAGACTCAGCATCCCGCCCCCCAGCAACAGGAGGAGTCCACCCGCCATCACCCAAAGAGCCATCACGAACCCCAACCACCCCAGGAGAACACCCCCGGCGAGAAAGCCCACCCCTTTCAGGGCGTTCTTCGAACCGGTCAGGATGGCCACCCACTTGAAGAGGGCCCGCCCCGCGGATGCCTCTCCTTCTCCCCCGGAAACAAGCAACTTGACCGCACTCTTCGTGCTCATCTTGGTCAAATCCTTCGCCACCCCGGAGAGGGCCTGGGCCACCATCACGTAACCCACCGAGAAGAGCACCGCCCAGTGCTGCTGCACCAGCGAAAGGGCCACCAGGGCCACGATCTGGGCCCCCAGTCCGGCAAAGAGAGTCACCTTCAACCCCACCCTCGAACCGGCCCAGCCACCCAGGAGATTGGTCACCAGTCCACAGAATTCATAGAGCAGGAAGAGGAAGGCCAACTGGACCGGCGAGTAACCCAGGGCATGAAAATGCAGCAGGACCAGCATGCGCAACGCCCCATCGGTCAGGGTGAATCCCCAATAAGACGCCGTGACGATCGTGTAATTGCGTATGTCCATCCTCTCGAAGCATGTGCGAAATGTGCTGGTCCCACGCTACGACAACGAACGCGCCACCCTGGCGACCAGCTCCATGAGACGGCAGGCATAACCAAACTCGTTGTCGTACCACACCAGCACCTTCAATTGCGTTCCATCGTTCACCATGGTGGCCGGTCCGTCCACAATCCCGGAACGGACATCATTGACGAAATCCGCGGAGACCAGGGGCTTCTCTTCAAACCCGAGAATTCCCTTCAGTTCCCCCTCGGAAGCCTCCCTCAGGAAACCGTTCACTTCCTGCACACTGGTCTCCCGCGCGAGTTCGAAGACGCAGTCCGTCAGGCTGGCATTGAGGAGCGGCAGGCGCACCGCCAGGCCGTTCAGTTTCCCTTCCAGTTCGGGATAGATCATCGTGATCGCGGTGGCCGATCCCGTGGTGGTGGGGATGAGGGAATTAAGCGCCGAGCGCGCCCGCCGGAAATCCTTGTGGGGCGCATCCACCATCACCTGGGTGTTGGTCACATCGTGCAGGGTGGTGATCAGGCCGTGCACGATTCCAATCTTCTCCTGGATCACCTTTACCACGGGAGCAAGGCAGTTTGTCGTGCACGAGGCCGCGGTCACCAGGTCGTGCCGGGCCGGATCGTAGAGCCGGTCGTTGCAGCCCATCACAATATTGAGCGCCTCCTCGACCGGGGCCGCCACCACCACCTTGCGCACGCCACCATCGAAATAAGGCTGCAGCACTTCCCTGCTGCGAAAGGCTCCTGAACTTTCCACCACCAGGTCAATCCCCATGCCCGCCCAGTCCACTTCGCCCGGGGTTGGCTTCCCACTGAAGCTGATCTCCTTCCCCTCCACCACGAACCGATCCTCCTCCGCCGCGATGCCACGATCCCAGCGTCCGTGCACCGTATCATACTCCAGAAGATGCGCTGCCAGCTTGCAGCCGCCCTTGAGTTCGTTGACATGGACGATTTCGATGTCCTCGTCATCCCAGCCTGCCCTGAAACCCAGGCGACCCATCCGTCCGAAGCCGTTGATTCCAACACGTATGCTCATCGTTTCTCCAGGTTCATGTTTGCTTCAGCAACAGGACCCGGCCCTTCCGGACCGCTTCGAATCCGGAAGACAGAGTTCCGGCCGGCCCTGACAGCAATCCTCCGTCAGGAAGTGCATCAGGTCGCGAAAGCCGGAAACACGCACCCCATAGAATATCACCCGGCCCTCCCGCTCCGACTCGATCAAACCCGACCGGCTGAGCTCCTTGAGATGGAACGAGAGCGTCGGCTTGGGTAATTCCAGCCGCTCTGCCAGTTCCCCCGCACAGAGTCGCCCCAGGGACACCAGCAACCGGAAGACCTCCAGCCGGGACGGATGCGCAAGAGCGGTCAGCCCCTGCACCGCTTCATTTATTTCCATATTTCTAGAAATACGAAAATATAATCCTGCGGACAAGCCTTAATAAGGTTTCCAGACGGACATTCCACTTGGGGTGAGTTCGCCTTTCTACGGTCGCAGAAAACAATGCGCTACCCGGCCGAGTGGGGTCACCATCAGGCAGGGTCCCCCTCCCCGTTCCGCCACCCCTGGCCATCGGGACACACTCACCGCACCAGAAGTCCGGCTCTCCTCCCCTTGACCGGATCCCCGCACGCCTCCCTTTCCACTCCGGCAACCACTGCGGATTCTGCTGCTGCCACCAGTTCAAATCCTTCCCGGCATGGTGAGATCACCGGGACTGGGCTATGGTCACAATCTTGTCCGTATCTGCCCTGACTTGGTGAGTCGACTCGCTCCCGTCCGGCCAGCGGATCGAAAGCTCCACCTCTCTTCCGGATCGTGCGAAGCACAGGAGGCCTCCCGAACGGGTGGAATACCCCCCCCCAACCTGTTGCTCCCGCACTTGATCGCCCAGCCGGACCCTTGCACCAACCGCTTGCGGGTTGCCCTTGGTTCCCACCAGGCGCAACCTCAGCGGTAGCTTGCCACCACGACGAAGGAAGGTCATCACGGGCTCCTCATTGATCCCGAAGACAAGATCCAGGCGCCCGTCCGTATTGAGATCCGCCACCGAAAGGCTCTTCCCGTCCCCGGGAACCTCGACTCCACTGGCAACAGGTGCAAGAGGAGTAAACTGCCCCCCTCCGTCATTGAGCAGGACCTGGCCCAGGCCGCCGTCCATCCGCCCGGTCTCACGTTGGGGACTGAAGGAATTCTGTGCCAGGACGGCGTCAAGGTCTCCGTCTCCATCGAGGTCCTCCAGCACCACCCCGTAGGACGGTGCAATCTGTGCGATACGCGGCAGGGAACGCCACGTGAAGACCCCACTGCCGTCATTGACCAGGATTCCACTCTCAAGGACGTTGGCCTCCCGTTGCAGGGACTTCGACAGCCGGAGATCACTATAGAGGTCGTCCAGAGCGGCACTGGCAAAGTTGTGGAAGGTCTTTAATTTAGCATCGAGAAAGGGCATCGCGTCGCGCGAACAACTGAAACCCCGCCGGGGAAGAAGGCGGCCTTCCGCATCATACTTGGCCTCCACGATGTGGGCCTTCCCACTTCCGTCGAGATCGCCGTAGTAGATCAACTCAGGGAATTCCGGGCTCGCCTTGTATTTTGAGTTCAGGCCGTTGTTGGTGACAAGATAGTCGAGGTCACCATCACCGTCGATGTCGCCACCCGCAATCCCGTTCCACCAGCCCAGCCGGTCGGCGAGCTGGGACTCCGTGGTTCGGTCGACGAGGGCTCCCTCTTCGTTCCGGAAATAGCGCACCGGTCCCCACTCAACAGTAAGGAGAAGGTCACTCCATCCATCATCGTCAACGTCCGACCAGAGGGCTCCGGTCACCATCCCGATCTCCTCCGCCCCGGGGAACTGCTCCGGGCCGGCCGCTACGAATGTTCCGTCCGTGTTGATGAGCAGGCGACTCGGTGGAGCGAGGGGAAAGTTTCCCGGCACCACCCGCCCTCCAACGAAGAGATCAAGGTCGCCGTCCCGGTCAAAGTCCCCCGCCGCCACCGGCCCGGAACTGGTGCGAAAATCGGGAAGCACTCCCTTCCCTGCCGGAGAAAGTCCTCCCCGACCATCGTTAAGATAGAGACGGTCACGATAGCTGTCGTGGCCCTCCGCCTCTTCCACTCCCCCACTCGCCACGAAAAGGTCCCGATCGCCGTCGCCGTCCGCGTCAAAGAACAGGGCTCCCAGATCCTCCGCCCCCGCATCAGCAGCAAGCGCCTCCACTTCACCGGGAGAGAACCGGCCCTCACCCTCGTTGAAGTGAATCTGCCCCGGATATCCCCGGGATCCCCCGAGGAAGAAATCCTCATCCCCATCACCATCGAGATCGCCCCAGGCCACACAGGGACCCAGCTGTGAGAGTTTGTTGGGAAGGAGCGGCTGCCGGGAAAAATCGTCAAAAGACTGCTCCCGGTGGATCGCGGTGGAAAGGTGATCCGACCGCTCAAACAGGACCGGAAGAGCGGAATCAACCGGGGGATCGGGCTGCCCGACCGGCTCGGTAATCAAGTGGTAATGATCGGCCTCGAGATCCGTCAGAAGCTGACGCGTCCCCCCGGGCCAGAGAATCTCGATCCTGTCAATGGTCCTCGCCGATCCCAACCCGAAGCAGGCGGCGGTATCACTGGCGGAGAGCCAGCCCCGCGCGGCGGTCACGAAGCGGGTCTGCTTACCCATCGGAGTCGTCACCGTGATAGTGGCTCCCAGTCCGGCCCGGTTGCTTGCCCGGCCCATCAATTTGATCACCACGCGATGGGTATCGGTAGCCCGGTTGCGATAGAGCATGACCGGTTCCCCCACATTGCTGACTGCCAGATCCGGATCTCCATCACCATCAAAATCAGCACTGGCAGCACCAAAACTCACGCCAAGATGTTCCAGCCCCCACTCTGCACCGACTGATTTGAACTTGAGATCTCCCAGGTTCCGGAAGGCCATGTTCTTCTCCTTCCGCAACGGTTTCTCAAGCCAGAACCTGGTATACTCGGGGGTCCCCGGCTGCAGGTTCTTCCTGGAATAATCGGAGAGGTCGCTGTTCATGTTGTCGCGCATTACCCCGTTGGTCACGTAGATATCAGCACGCCCATCCTGGTCGTAGTCCTCAATACGCGGCGTCCAGGTCCAGTCCGTGCTCGCCAGACCGGCAAGGAAGGCGGCCTCGCGAAACCGTCCTGTGCCTGAGTTGAGAAGCAGTGCATTGCGCATGTACTGCCGTGGCTCGGCCCATTCAAGGAACCAACCCATATCGTCCATGTTACCCATCATCACCTTGTCCCGGTAATGCGAGGTCGCCGACATGTCGGAAGCGAAGAGATCAAGCAACCCGTCATTGTCGAGATCACCGACATCGCTTCCCATTGAGAACCAGGGCGTATGGGGCACTGCTTCCTTCGCGACATCCTCAAATGTGCCATCTCCACGGTTACGGTAGAGCATGTCAGGCCCCGTGAAATCGTTGGACACATAGAGGTCCGCATCTCCATCGGCATCATAGTCGAGCCAGGTAGAGGAAAGCGTGAAGTAAGCACCCTTGATCCCCGCCGCCCTGGAGACATCAACGAACTGACCGCCGTCATTACGGAAGAGCCGATCACGCTGCCCCGCCTCCACACGCTGCGCCTTGTCCCCGGGCTTTATCAGGATTTCCCAGTACTCACTCAGCTCGGGAATTACCACCGGGATTTCCTTTCCGTCACTCTCCCGGGGGACGAACTTCACCCTGAATTCTGTTCCCGGTGGAGGTGCCACCGCCGTGGTCGCAAGGTAGCCGTCAAGATCCCCGTCGTTATCAATATCCGTGAAGCTCATCATCATGCTCCCGCCATTGAAATCGAGGCCCACCTCCGCGGCCCGGTCGACAAACCTTCCCGTGCCGTCATTCAGATAGAGCTTGTTGGGCCGGGTATAGCCACAGGCGTAGAGATCGAGATCTCCGTCATCGTCAATATCGACGAAACTCGCACCGGTTCCCCAGAAGCCCGGATCGGAAACCCCGGCCGCCTCGGTCACATCCTCAAACTTGAATCCTCCTGTGTTCCGGTAGAGCCGGTTGCCCCCCGAGGGACTGGTAATGTAGAGATCCGGCAACCCGTCGCCATCGTAGTCACCGGTGCAGATCCCCCCGGAGGGATTGAGGAAGATAAACTCCTTGAGGACGCTGGCCGGGTCATCCCAATGCATGCCGTAGTCAATTCCCGTCCTCCCGGCAGGGAGCGCCTCAAAGAGGGCCTCCCCCTCGACCCGGACCGCACGGACCGGGAGAGGTCGGGATTCGACGGTCCCTGGTGCCGGGGCCACCTCACCGCGGTCAGGGTCCCTGCCGGCAGATGTCCCTGCCGGTTTGTCGCAACCCGCCACCACGAGCACCAGGGGTACCGCTGCACCAGCAAGCAGGTGGGAAATCGGATTCATTGCTCTCGTGGGGTGGAACCTGCCACCCTGTCAGCGGTATGGCAACCATGGCTATAAAAAGGGCAACACCCGCCACGGAAGATCCGGGCGGGTGCTGAAAGAAAAAACCGCTGCCTCTCTCTACTGAGAGCGGCGCCTCCGGAAAAGCAATGCGAAACCGGTAAGACCCAGCAGACTGAAAACGGCTGGCTCCGGAATCACACTATCCGCTCCCAGTGCCATATTCGTATCGACAAAGGACTGGTCCGCCGCGTTATCCCAGATGCGGAACTCCTCGAAGGTCCCGTCGAGGGTGCCATCATTGATCCAGGTCGAGCGACCGAGCCAGGTGTTGACATCATTGATGTCGCCCAGAGTCCGGGGGGCAACTCCGTCAACAGTCATGTGGGCACCATTGCGCCAGTAATTGATGACGCTCTGGCTCCCGTCACCTTCTATTGAAACGACAAAGTGAAAAATCTCACCAAAGGTGGTATTCAGGTTCGAGTCCAGGGTCGTGACCCCACCGCCGCCCGGATCCTCATTACGCCATTCAATCCGTTGCTGGTTGTAGTTCCCTCCACGGGAAGCCGACAGCATGAGGTAATCACGCCCGTCCGTGCCGCCGCCGTTGGTATTGCCGGGACCTGTGATCTCACCAGCCACCGGGTCGCCCTGAGTGCTGCCAATATCGAAAATCCGCGTCCAGTTTCCACCACCAGCTGAGTCAACCGAGACCCAACCTTCAAGAGTCACGGTGGAATGGACCGAGAGCAGGTTATTGGGGAGGTCGCCGTAGGCTGCCCGCCCGTTCATTGAGTCCCCCCCGGGAAGGTCAAGTCCCGTCCCGGTGAAGTTGGCGCCGTCACCCCGGACGAATCCAGTTGCTCCCCCGACAGAATCCACAAAGGCGGCCCCATCGGCCGCTGAGCCAGCTTCGTTGAAGCTCCAGCGATGAATGAGTGCCGAAGATCCCGGAAGGACCGTGCTGGCAAGAAGGGCCAGGGGAAGAAGTTGTCTGTAGGTTTTCATGATGTCTCCTCAGGGCGGATCACCCAGATCTGCAATGGATAGCTTATTCCAGCAATTTTCTGAGCCTGGTCAACAGAAAAGGCAGCTGCTTTCAGTTCTTCACAATTCAGGAACTTTCACTGATGTAATGCAGTTTATTGCTCTCGAGATTCTCGATCACCTGGATCTGCCCTGAAGGCCAGCGAATCGTGAGTCGATCCACTTGTTTGGCCGAACCCAGGCCAAAGTGAATGGAGTTACTGGCCTGGGAGCGGTAGGAATTCACCGGGAATTGATGTCGCACGATCAGGCGACCCCCTGCCTCAGCGACCAGACGGGCGCCGATCCCATGCCGGTTGCTGGCCGTCCCGCGCAAACGAACCGCAACCCAGTTTCCTGCCGGAAAACGGTTCTCGAATATAAGGACCGCACCTCCTCCCGTCTGGCGCACGATCAGTTCCTCCCGCCCATCTCCCTCGAGATCGGCAGCGACACAGGCCCGGGCATCTCCATCGCTGTCTGCCCCGGTCAGGTGACTGATCTCAAGGAAGCTCTCTCCTCCCATACTGAGAAAAGCCCGGTTCCTCTCATAACTGCTCAGATTATTCTCCCAGTTGATCCTGAAGGGATCCTCCACCCAGAACTCTCCCAATGAAGGATCCGGGTCGCCAGGACAACTGGCAGTAGCTGAGCGGTTAAATGGTTGTGACACGACAACCTGCCAGAGACAACTTCAGCCATCGGGCTTGCCCCGTTCCTGGCTGATGAATCCTGCGGTCGCGTAGAGGTCAAGCCAGCCGTCATTGTTGAAGTCCGCCAGGCACGGTCCCCAGGCCCAACCAACCGCGTTTACTCCCATCGCGGTTCCAACCGGGGAGAATCGCCCTCCTTCCTGCCCGAGGTAGAGCTGACTCCCATCAACCAGTCGTTCGAGTTTCCGGACAACCTGCCTGTCATATTCGCCCGGGGGAATATTGCCCATGACCCGCTGCCCGGCCTTGGAATACATTTCCCCGATATAGAGATCGGAATATCCATCGTTGTTGATGTCCCCCGCTGTCATTCCCATTGAACCAAAATCGGTTGGCTTCTCGTTCAGTTCCTTCCCCTGGAATTGCCCATCCGGGCCATTGAGCAGCAGGATCCCGTCTCCAAACTCGTCGATTACATAAAGGTCCGGCCTCAGGTCATCGTTTGCATGGAACCAAACCGCGTTGCTGGTCGAACGCTGACCGCCATCGAGGGGGGGGCCATTGGTCACATCCTCGAATTGCCAGCCACCGGCATTCCGCAGCAACTGGTTGTTGGCCAGCTTGCCTGCCTTTCCGTCAATCCAGGATCCCGACTTGAACCCGCCTCCTGCTCCCCGGGTGACATAGAGGTCGACCTTTCCATCGAGATCGTAATCTGCCAGCGAAATCCCGGTGGGTTTCACCTGGGTTTTTTCCAGAACCTGCTCCCGGGTGCTGGCCTTGAATTCTTCCCGCGACATCCCGATCAGAAAGGAAGTCAGGTTGCTGCGCTCCGTGATGTCCTGAAAAAAGCGACCGTTCAGATTGCGATAGAGGCGGTAGCCATCCGGGTGATGGGCAATGCCGTGGATGAGATCCTCCCAGCCGTCGCCATCCAGATCGACAAAAGCCGCAAAGCCCCCTCCCAGGTGGCCACGTATGCCCAGGGCCTGCGTCCCTTCCCGAAACAATCCCCGCGGCTGGCCAACGAAAAATCGTGAACCCCGCATGTCGGTCACGAAGAGGTCATGGCGTCCATCGTTGTTGAAATCACAAAGGTAAACTCCACCCGTGTTCATCACCCTCCGGTTACGGGGCTCCTTCCAGTTATCCCAGAAGAGATCATTGTTGATTCCGCGCCCGGCAGCCACTTCGCTCATGAGCGGCTCCCTGACATGCCCAAGCACCACCCGTGTCACATCCATGGAGGCAAGCCACCCCGGGGCCGCCAGCCGCTCCTCGTTCAGGGCCGGGACTCCGAACTGAAAAAAGAGGGTAAGCTCTCCCCGGGATTCTGCCGGACCCTCTGCAAACACCTCGATCTTTCCAGTCCCGGACCAGGATCCCCCGGGGTTGTCCCGCTCCTCCGGAGAGAGCGTGATGACATGAGTCCGCAACGTGAGATCGGCGCGCCCGCTCTTATCGAGCTCCGCCAGCCTTTCGAGGATCCAGTCGGCAATCCCCTCCCGTTCGACACGCCGCGATTGACTGCTGTCAACCTCTTCACGCACCGCAAGGATGCCAGTCTGGAAGGATTTGCCTTTCCCGGCAGCCGGATGCAGTCCCTTGAACCCGGGAGCAAGGACATCAACCAACCTCTGGCGGTTCCGTGACTGCAAGGCTCCTGCAATCTGGGAAAACCCGATCTCCTTCAGGAAATTGGAACGATGCTCGGCATCCCATATGTAACTCCGCCCCTCTTCACTGATGAGCCTGAGCGGATCGTCCGGCTCCCGTGCCGCGCGATCGCTCTCATCCTTCCCGCTACAGGAGCAGAGGAGCAGGGCCACCACCCAGCAGGGTGCTGACCTTGCCGTGAAAAACTCCGCCATCGGTCCGTAGATCACCTCTTTTCCTCCGTTCCCCCACTCCCAGCCCGCCTCGGACAGTGGCCCGGCGATGTTGTCTCCGTTGTATTCGAGAGCGAGAGGCATTCCACTGACGATCTGCCCCGGTCACTCGAAACTTCACCCAACGAACCCGGTGCCGGGGTCCCTAAACTGCAACCCGCGAGGACGATGCGTCGGATGAGGCTGGAGGGGCTGGCCATTATGGAGACTAACAGTCACCCGACTCCCCCCGCAAGACCGTAGGCCCGGGACATCAACGCCCCGGAAAGAACCCCGTATCAGGGGTGACGGACCACCAACCCCTCTGTCTGAAGGGGGCAACAGGGTAAGATTGACCTCTCTCCATTCCATGATATGGTTCCCGCCGTGCTCCGCCGAATATCAGGTTCCGGATTTGCCATCGCGATGATCCTTCTCATCGCGCTGCGGATTCCTGCCTTCGCCTTTTGCGCATGCGACCAGCATGTCATTCTCAACAATGGCGCCTGCTGCCCGGAACAATCGGCCGCCCAGGCTCAGGAGTGCGATTGTTGTCCGTCCGAGACCGCTGCCAGGAACGAGCCCTGCCGGGACTGTGTGATCATTTTTTCCCTCGATCCCGGCGACTTCAACTGGTCTGCCGACAGTTCCCGGGCGAAGCTCGTTGAGGAAGCCCCCCCGGTGCTCCGGGCCGGTTTTCAGGACGATCTGCGCCCCGACCTTTCCCGTGTTTCTCTCCACGGTTCCATCCGTGGCTCTCCGCCCCTGGAACCGTTTCCGGTCCTCCTGCAGATCCAGGTCCTGAGACTCTGAGACCCGCGCGGCCGACAGCGCCAGTTGCTGTCGTGACCCCGATGTTCTGCTGCCCCCGGCAGCACTGCGCCCGCGCATTGACCGGTAAAACCCCGGTCTCCCCCCAGTCTCCAACCACAGGACCATTCCATGACCCTCGAGAAACTCACCTCCCTTCAGGATTCCAATCCGAAATCGCCTCCCTCCGGCGGGAGACGGCTGCCTGCCGCCCTCCTTCCCCTCGGCCTGCTCCTCGCCTTCCTGGTGATCTTCGGGCTGATGTTCGGTTCACGGCTCCTCCCCGTCACCGAAGTGCGCACCGCCCCCGTCATCGCGCTCCGCATCGCTGCCGGAAAGAACGAGGCGCCGGGTTCCGATTCCTCCGTTTCAGCTCCCGTCGCCCAGGGCGAGCTCCTCTTTCAATCCTCCGGGTGGGTCGAACCGGACCCCTACATCATCAATGTCCCCTCCCTCGTCAGCGGAGTGGTCAGGGAGGTGCTGGTCCTGGAGGGCCAAAGCGTCAAGAAGGACGACGTTCTCGCCACCCTGATCGATGATGACGCCAAACTCGACGTCCAGGGGGCCACCCACGCCATTGCCACTCTCGACGCCACCCAGGTCGCCCACTGCGCCCAGCTCCCGGTACTCAATGCCGAGATGCACGCCGTGCAGGAACGGATCGAATCCGAAAAGGCCCTGCACGCCGAACTGCTCGACACAGCCACCCGCCTGGCCTCGGTCCGGCCGGGAGCGGTATCCGCCCGGGAGGTCCGTCAGGCACAGCTCAAGGTTGACGCCCAGAAGGCGGTCATCGACGAAGCTAACGCAACCCTCGCCGGGGTGCTCGCCAAGATCAACAAGGTGGACCTCGAACGGATCGCGGTGAACGCGAGGATCAATGCCGCCCAGACCGAACTCGCCCGCAAGCAACTCGCCCTTGAGCGGACCGTGATCAAGGCTCCCGTCGACGGCATCGTTCTCCATCTCCACGCCGCACCGGGGAAAAAACGGATGCTGGAGAGCGCCGATCCCTCCAGTGCCCTCATCGTTGAACTCTACGAACCCGGGAAGTTGCAGGCCCGTATCGATGTCCCCCTCGCTGAAGCCGCCTCGCTGCAGGTCGCCCAGCCGGTCATTCTCACCACCGACCTCCTCCCCGACGTCAGGTTCAAGGGAGAAGTAACCCGCATCGTGGGCGAGGCCGACCTGCAGCGCAACACCCTCCAGACCAAGGTCCGCCTCCACGATCCCGACGTCCGCCTGCGTCCTCAGATGCTGGTGCGCGCCGAGTTCTACCCGGGCGCAAAAGCCGATTCCGAAACCGGTCCCTCCAGTGGCGGACAGCGCCTCGCCATCTTCGCGCCGGAGGAAGCCCTCTTCGATCGTTCGCAGAACTCGGCCCGGGCCTGGATCGTCGAGGACGGTCGCGCACGGCTGCGGACTCTCAAGGTGGGTTCCGGAGAGCGCGAGCAACACCTCCGTATCATCGACGGCCTTCGCCCCGGCGATCAGGTTGTCCTGCCCCCCTTCGGGGACCTGGAGGAAAACCAGCGCGTCAGAATCACCAATCCCTCCTGATTGCCGCGCTCGAGCAACACCCCCATTTTCACGTGTCCACCTCCCTCATCCAGATCCGCAATCTGACCAAGTCCTTCCGCAAGGGCTCCAACCTCATCACGCCCCTGGAGAACCTGAGCCTCGAAGTCGCCCGGGGCGAGTTTCTCGCCCTCATGGGACCATCCGGTTCCGGGAAGACCACCCTGCTCAATCTCATCGCCGGTATTGACACTCCCAGCAGCGGGGAACTCATCATCGACGCACAGGACCTCGGGACCCTTTCCCGCGCCGGGCTCACGAGGTGGCGTTCCCTGCATGTGGGCTACATCTTCCAGCTCTACCACCTCGTCCCAATCCTTTCCGCTTACGAGAACGTCGAACTTCCCCTGCTTCTGCAATCCCTCAGCCGCACCGAGCGCCGGACCCGGGTGGAAACCGCTCTCGAACTCGTGGGACTCTCCGACCGGTCCCACCACCGTCCCGCCGAACTCTCCGGTGGCCAGGAACAACGTGTCGCCATCGCCCGGGCCATCGTGCACGATCCCGGACTCCTCGTGGCCGATGAACCCACCGGAGACCTGGACGGAGAATCCGCGGGCTCCGTGCTCGACCTCCTCCGTTCCCTCTCCCGTGATCACGGCAAGACCATCGTGATGGTCACTCACGATCCCAGGGCCGCCGCGGTGGCGGACCGCACCCTTCACCTTGAGAAGGGCCGACTCGTCACTCCCGAACCGGCAAACCGATAACCAGGACCCCGGTCTCATGCTCTCCCTCGCGCTCAAGAACATCTTCCGGCATCGCCTGCGTTCCTTCCTCACCATGGCAGGGGTGGCGGCTGGCATGTTTCTGTTCACCGCGGTGGAAACCATGCAGCATTCCCTGGCCCGGGTCACCAGGGCCGGGGCCGACGACACCACGCTGGTCGTCTACCGGGAGAACCGCTTCTGTCCCGCAACCTCCCGCCTCCCGGAATACTACCTCCCCACCATCGAGAAGATCGAGGGTGTGCGCGAAGTCATTCCCATCCAGATCGCAGTCAACAACTGCGGGGCCAGCCTCGATGTCATCACCTTCCGCGGTGTCCCCGCCGAAAACCTGCGCCGCTACAACCCCGGCCTGAGCATGATCGCCGGTTCCTTCGAGAACTGGGCCAGACGCTCGGACGCCGCACTCGTGGGGCAGACCTTCGCCCAACGCCGTGGACTCAGGACCGGCGACAGTTTTGAGGCGGTCGGCATCAACGTCCACGTCGCCGGCATCATCCAGTCGGAAGAGAGCCAGGACAACAACGTCGCCTATGTCCACCTGCCCTTCCTTCAGCAGGCCTCCAACGTGGGACTGGGAACCGTCACCCAATTCAACGTCAAGGTCGATTCCGCCGATCTTCTCGACCCGGTGGCCCGGAAAATTGATGCCACCTTCCAGGCCGACTCACAGCCCACGGCCACCCGCCCCGAGAAGGCCTTCTTTGCCGAGACCGCCAAGCAGATGATCGAACTCATCGGCTTCACCCACTGGCTCGGACTGGGAGCGGTGGCCGCCGTCCTCGGACTGGTTGCCAATGCGGTCCTGCTCATCGTGCGCGGTCGCGTCAGGGAAACCGCCGTCCTGCAGGCCCTCGGGTTTTCCCGGTTTCGCATCGCCAGCCTTGTCACCACCGAAGGTCTGCTCCTCGGACTCCTGGGTGGAGCCCTGGGAGTCATCTCCGCTTTCCTCTTCCTGCATTGGCAATCCTACACCCTGGGCAATGAGGGTCTCACCCTCGCCATCACTCCCAGCCCGGCTGTCCTCCTCAAGGGTCTCCTGGTCGCATTTGTCCTCGGCCTGGGTGCCTCTCTCTACCCCGCCTGGCGCGCCTCCCGCCAGCCCCTCGTCGAATCCCTCAACACTGCCTGATCCCTGAAACTCCAGCCCTGGCTGGCTTCTCCCCATGCTCCCCATCACCTACGCCATCCGGAATCTCTTCCGCGACCCTGGCCGCCTCTTCCAGACGGTGGGCGGCAGCGCGTTGGTGGTCCTCCTCGTGATTGCGGCCATCGCCCTCAATCATGGTATGGAAGAGGTGCTGCAGACTTCCGGTTCGAGCACGAACGTGATCCTGGTGGGAGCGGGCAGCGAGGAGAGCGTGGAACGCTCTGAAGTCCATCTCGATGCGGAAGCCGCCGCCGCCACCGCCGTGCCCGGCCTGGCCCGTCCTCTCGGCAGCACCGCTGCCTCCGGTGAGATTGTCTACATGGCACCTCTCAAACTGGAGGGGGGGCAGGAGCAGCCTTCCCTCCTCCGCGGCGTCACCGAAAAGGCTCTCCTGGTTCACAACCGTGTCCGTCTTCTCGAAGGCTCGTTTCCACGACCCGGACAGGTGATGGTGGGGCGTCTCCTGCACCGGCGCTTCGGGGTTCCGGCCCATGACCTTGCCCCTGGCAAACGCCTCTCCTTCGGCAGGACCGCATTCACGATTTCCGGGGTCTTCGAGGCCTCCGGGACCGTCCTCGAATCGGAAGCCTGGTTCGACCGCAACGACCTTTCCACCCTCACCCAGCGCGACACCCTTTCCGCCATCTATCTTCGCCTCGACGACGCCGAATTCGACGATGTGCACGTCTTCACCCTCCAGCGGAACGATCTCGAACTCTCTGCCATCCGGGAGGACCGCTACTACGAGAAACTGAGCGCCTTTTACGCTCCCATCCGGGCCATGATCTGGATCACCACCGCCCTCGTCGGGGCGGGTGCCCTCTTCGGAGGACTCAACACCCTCTACGCCGCCTTCGCCTCACGCATCCGCGAGATGGCCACCCTGCAATGCGTCGGCTACACCCGGCGCGCCCTCCTTCTCTCCTTCATCCAGGAGTCTCTCCTCGCCACCCTCAGCGGCTCCCTGATCGCCTTCACCCTGGCGCTGGTTCTGCTGGATGGTCGCAGCATCCCCTTCTCACTCGGCACCTTCACCATCGAACTCACTCCCCCCATCATTCTCGCCGGACTCGCCACCGGGGTGGCCCTTGGAACACTTGGCACGCTCCCCCCCGCGCTGCGGTGTCTCAAGCCCTCCCTGCCCGTTGCCCTCCGCTCCTCCTGAACCACATACCATGCCATCCTGCTGCTCCAGATCCGAACCCGAACAACCGGACCAGTCCCCCTGCTGCGCCTCCGGGCGGAAGATCGACTGGCTCTTCTGGGCCTGTCTGGTGGTGGTCGCCGCAGCCTACCTTGCCCAGTTGTTCTTCCACCACTCCCTCGACGGCTCCCGGCTTGGAGCCTTCACCCTCGGAGCCTTCGAAATGACGAACAGGATGTGGTGGGGCATCCTCTTCGGGGTCGTGGCGGTGGGCCTGCTCGGGATGATCCCGCGCGAATTCATCACCGCTATCCTCGGTCCCGGCGGACGCTTCTCCGGCATCCTCCGCGCCTGCGGGGCCGGACTCCTCCTCGATCTCTGCAACCACGGCATCCTGATGGTGGGCATGAAACTCTATGAACGGGGCGCCTCTCTCGGCCAGGTCTTTGCCTTCCTCATCGCCAGCCCCTGGAACTCCCTTTCCACCACCCTCATTCTCATTGCCCTCATCGGCCTCCCCTGGACCCTCATCATCATCGCCCTTTCCGCCGTGATCGGCATAACCACCGGGCTCATCGCAGAGTTCCTGGTGCGGACCGGCGCGCTTGCTCCCAATCCCCACCAGAAGAACCTGCCCCCCGACTTTCAGTTCTGGCCGAATGCCAGGCACCGTTACAGGGCTGCCACCTTCAACCTCGCCTTTTTCCGGGGACATGCCAGGCGCGCCCTGGCGGAGTCCCGCATGATCGTGCGCTGGATCCTCCTGGGTGTCATTCTTGTCGCAGTCCTCCGAGCCACCTTTGTAGACCCCTCGGCCTTTGCCCGGTGGTTCGGGCCAACGGTGTCCGGCCTCGCTCTCACCTTTCTCGCCGCCACTGTCATCGAGGTCTGCTCCGAGGGCTCCAGCCCCGTGGCTGCCGATCTTCTCACCAGGGCAGAAGCACCCGGGAATGGCTTCGCCTTTCTCATGGCCGGCGCGGCCACCGACTACACGGAGGTCCTGGCCCTCCGTGAGACCACGAGATCCTGGAAACTCACCCTCGCCCTTCCCCTGCTGGCCTCTCCCCAGATCCTGATCGTCGCCTGGCTCCTCAACCAACCACTGCCTCTCTAGACCATTCAACCACAAGCTACCAATTCAACCCAAACGACATGAACATGAAATCCAGTTCCCTCCTCCTCACCATCCCACTCTCCCTCGCCCTGATGTCCTGCGACCGCAGCAACAGGGATGCGGGCAAGGACCAGGGGCCGAATGACTCCGCTCCGCACGCCCTCTCCGCCGTTCTTCTCACCGAACCCCCGGAAGGTGCCGTCACCATCACACAAGCCCGTCAGAACCCGACCCCGGGAACCAGGGTCATCCTCTCCGGCAAGGTCATGGGCAACGAGAGCCCGATCATCGGGTCCCGCGCTCTCCTCACCCTCGGTGATCCTACCAAGCTGACCTCCTGTGACCTCATTCCCGACGACCCCTGCGAGACGCCCTGGGATGTGTGCTGCGACGACCCGGATCTCATCACCGCCAGCATCGCCACCATCCAGGTCCTCGACGCCCAGGGCAAACCCCTCAAGGCCGGATTACGGGGACTGGGCGGCCTGAAGGAGCTCAGCTCCCTTGTCGTGGTGGGGGAGGTGGCGGAGGGATCCAACCAGAACAACTTCCTGGTCAACGCCACCGGCATCCACGTTGCCATGGCGGAAGCCACCGGGGAAAACGCGGCCAAACAGTGATCAGGACCACCTCCATCCTCGCGCTTGTTTCTGCGCTTCTCGTCTCCTGTGCGCAACACCGTGCCCGGCAACAGCCCCGGGAAGTGTTCCAGCGCGGAGAGGAGTGGAAGCATGCGCCCTCCTGGGCCAGTGCCTCCCTGCGTCAGGACTGGTGGAAGTCCTTCCGCAACTCCCGGCTCAATTCCCACCTCGCCACCGCGCTCGCCCACAATCCCGGGCTCCGTGTCCTGGGCACCCGTCTGGAACGTGCCCGCGCCCAGACCGGCCAGGCCCGTGCCGCGGCCTGGCCATCCATCAATCTCGGCAGTGGCCTCGTCTTCGGCAACGAACAAACGCGCATGACGCGGTTCTCGCCCACCGATCTCGAACCATGGGCCAGCACCGGGTCCGTTTCATGGGAACTTGACCTCTTTGGACGACTCCACGCCGGCACGCGATCCGCCCGGGAAGCCGAGCGGGCCGCCTTCTGGGATCTCCATGCCGGGCGCCTGCTCGTGGCCTCCAAGGTGGCCGACGCTCACTTCCGCATCCTGCGTCTCAACCAAGAGCGTAACCTGATCGCCGATTCCATTGTGGCCAACAGGAAAATCGTGGGGGTCTGGCGGGAGAGAAGAAAGGCCGGCCTGCTCTCCGACACCGAACTGCTCCGGCACGAAGCCGAACACGAAAGTCTCACGCGCACCCTTCTCGATCTTGACCGCTTGCGTGGCCTTGCGCACCTGCAACTCGAGACCCTCTGCGGGGGAAGCTCCCTGCCCCGCACCTCCAGTCACCTCTCCGACGTCCGCATACCCGCCCTGCCCACGCGCACCACCTCCGCGGTCATGATCAGGCGCCCCGATCTCCTGGCAGCGGAATCCCGGGTGCGCTCGGCCTTTCAGCTCGAGGAATCGGCCCGCCTGCACCTTCTGCCTTCCCTCACTCTCGGCGCGGGAGCAAGTGGCGAAAGCGCCTCCCTCCTCTCCGGGTTCCGCGAGTGGACCGCCTCCGTCGGTCCCCGGCTCGACATTCCCATTTATGATCCCCGGCGTCTTGCGTCAGTGGATGTGCACCGTGCCGCCACCGATGAAGCAGCGGCGCTCTACCGCCGCAAGGCCCTTCTTGCCTTCCAGGAGGTGGAAGGATCCTACCTCAACCTGGCCAGCCGGCACCGCCAGCTGCAGGTCGCCCAACGTGAAGTGACGGCCCTTGAAAAGGCTCGCAAAAACACCCTGGACACCTTCGAGAATGGCATTGTCTCTCAAATTGAACTCCTCGAAAGCGAGCGGCGCAGTCTTGAGGGAAAACGACAGAGACTGGCCCTCCGACACGCTCTCCTGAGGGATCATCTCGCCCTCATTCGCGCCCTGGGAGGCGGCTAGGACACCCCCGAATCCCCATGAATTCCCATGAAAACAGGGTCTTCCCTCCCCCTCACACCCCGCTGGGTGGTGGAAATCCCCTTGTCGAAAGGAAACTCCAAAAGTATCTTGCGAGCGTGCGCCGTGTGTCCAACACGCTCCTTCTCTTCTGCCTCTCGGCTGGCTTACTCCTGCCGAACGCCCCGGTGCGTGCCCACGAAGTGACCTGTCACGGCGACGATTGCGCAACCGATCTGGTCATTGATCACCACGAGGTGACACCTCCCGCCGAGTGTCCCTGCGACCATGATCACGACCCTGCTCCCGGGGAGGATGTTCCCCTCGACCAGGATGACACCAGCCCTCAGGACCAGCATGGAAAGGATGGCTGCCCTCCTCACGGTCACGAGCATCACCATCATCACTGCGTGTGCACGGCAGTGAGCACCTGGGGCATCATGGACGAGAGCAGCCTCGCCCTGCACCCTCCCTTCACAGCTCATCTTCTCACCGCAGGTGAGCAGATGTTTGTTCCGGACCCGCCGGTCACCTTGCTCGACCGGCCTCCCTGTTGCTAGCGGACCCCGGTCCGTCCGACCCTCCATTCGCGGCACGCTCGCGTGCGGGATCACCCTCCCTCGACAACAGGAACTCCGCCTGCGAACTGACCGGGAATTCTCCCTTCATCCCATCATCTTCGGGACTCCCTCCGGCAGCGCCTCCATCTCCATTTCCACCTTCCTCCTCATGAACAGACTCTTTCTCCTCACCATCACTGCCGTCGCCCTGACGGTCTCCGGCCTCGTCACCGCCCGGGCCTCCTCCGGCCTGATCGTGACCTTCGACAACATTCCCCACCGTGTCCGTCGCGACAATCCGCACCTCGCCGCGGCCCGCCTGCGCATCCAGGAGGCCATCGGCCGCATGCAGCAGGCCGGACGCCGCAGCAACCCCGAACTGGAAGGCGGCTTTGCAAGAAACGGAACACGCGAGGGCTCCCTTGAGATCGCCCTCTCCCAGCGCTTCCCCATCACCAACCGCCTCCAGCTCGAGAGAAACATCTCCGCCATTGAATTGAAGGCCGCCGAAGCGGAGGTCAGGGAGGTGGAACGACTGCTGGTCGGCGAGGCTCGCCAGGCACTGGTCGAAGTCCTCACCTTCCGGCAACGGAGGTCCCTCCTCAAGCAACAGGCCGCGGTCTCAACCAAACTTGCCGAATTCATCGGGCAGGCCGCCGAGAAGGGAGAGGAATCTCCCATCGACGCGGGCCAGTCCAGGCTGGAAGCTGCGCGTTACTCCAACGAGATCCGCCAGTTGCAGGCCAACGAGACCGCTGCCATCACGACAATCAAGCCCCTCCTCGGCATGAAAGTCAGTGATGTCCTCAATGTGAGTGGCACTCTTCCTGCGGCCACCCTGCCCGGCCCTTCCCTCTCACCCGACCGGCGTCCCGACTACCAGGCCGCCCAGCTCGCCGCCCGTGCGGCTGCCGAGAACATCGAACTGGAAAAGTCGCGGCGCTACGAGGATATCGAAGCTGGCCTGGCCGCCGGCCTGGAACGCACCGAAGACGCCCCCGAAGGATTCGAGAACGAAGCCATTGTCGGACTGCGTTTCAAACTGGCTCTCCCCTTCTGGGACCGGAACGAGGGCAACATCCGGACCGCCCAGGCCCGGGCCAGGCGCAAGGAGAAGGAGACCGTCGCGCTGGCCCACCGCATTCGGCACGAGGCCCACGGCAGTCACCGGGAAATGGCGGAGTGGATCAGGATGCTGCAGGAAATCACCGGCACCCTCCTCCCCCTCGCTGCTGAGCAGGCCGAAGCCGCTGAATCCGCCTACCGCCAGGGGTTTGCGGACCTCACTACCGTGCTGCGGGCGCGGGAGCAGGAACTCAAGCTGGCCCACTCCCGCATTGAGGCCCTCCGTAGTTTTCACCTTGCCCGCATCCGCTTCGAAACCGCCATCGCCAAACCCTGACCCCACTCCATCATGAAGAGACGAGTATTACTTTCCCTGGCCACGCTCACGTCGGCCCTTGCGGCAGCCCAGGAAGAGCACGGATCGGAGGATGATCTTTTCCGTATCCTTCTGGACGAAACCGCGATCCAGAACCTGCGCATCGAGACGGTCGCGGCCGAGGAACGGGACTTCGAGACCACGGTCTTCGCCATTGGCCGGATCGAGGAGATCCCTTCCCGGCACTCCGTGCTCTCCTCCCGCATCCCCGGACGGGTGGTGGAACTGAAAGCCTTCGTTGGAGATCAGGTCGAGGCCGGCCAGGTTCTCGCCAGGATCGAGAGCCGCCAACCGGGCAATCCACCCCCCACCATCCCGCTCAAGGCCCCTCAGTCCGGTCTCGTCATCAGTTCCCACGTCCGACTCGGCGAACCGGTGGAACCCGACAAGGAACTGCTCGATATCTCTGATCGCAGCACCATGTGGGCGGTGGCCAAGGTGCCGGAGAACGCGGCCGCCCAGGTCAAGCCCGGAAGCAAGGCGCGCCTTCGCATCCCCGCCCTCGGAAACGAAGTCATTCCGGTCACCATGCTGCGCTACGGCACCAGCGCCAACCGCCAGTCCGGGACCATCGAGGCCATCTTCGAACTCGGCAACGAGGAAAGGAAACTGCAGCCGGGAATGCGGGCCGAGTTCTCCCTCATCATCAGCTCGCGGCCCTCCGTCCTCGCCATTCCGCGGGAGGCGGTCCAGGGTCCTCCCGCCAAACGCGTGGTCTTCATCGAGGACTTCGATCTCGAAAACGTATACGCCCGCGCCCCGGTCGTCCTGGGCAGACAGAACGACCAATACGTGGAGATCATCAGTGGCCTTTTCCCGCAGGACCAGGTCGTCACCCGGGGAGCCTATGCTCTCAGCTTCACCTCTGGTGGCAGGATATCCCTGAAAGAGTACCTCGATGCCTCCCACGGTCATGAACACAACGAGGATGGCTCCGACATGATCGGGCAACAAAAGGCTGCCCGGACCACGGAACCCCGGGGGGAACACCACCACGCAGCTGACCATTCCCACCCTCCTCACTATCTCAGGGTCTATGCCGGGGTGATCACCCTTCTTTTCATCGCCACCGCTCAACTCCTCTGGCGGGCACGGAAGAAAAGCGGTCCGGACCCCGCACCCGTCACACCCTGACTTTGCCCCACAGGCAACCGATCAATCCCTCCCATGCTCAATCACCTCATCAGATTCAGTCTCGCCCAGCGGGCCATCGTGGTGGCTCTCGCCCTGGTGGCGCTGGGACTGGGCGTGAAGAAGGCAACCGAGCTTCCCGTCGAAGTCCTCCCGGACCTGACCAGGCCCACCGTCACCATCCTCACCGAGGCCCCCGGATACGCACCCGAGGAAGTGGAAACCCGCATCACGATTCCACTGGAAAAAGCCCTCATGGGTGTCTCCGGGGTCACCCGCCTGCGCACCACCAACGACATCTCGCTCTCCCTCATCTTCGTCGAGTTCGACTGGAAGGCCGATCTCGACAAGGCCCGGAACGATGTCCAGGCCCGCCTCTCCAGCGCACCTGAGTACCTCCCTGGCGGCATTTCCCCCTACATGACGCCCGCCACTTCCCTGATGGGTGACATCATGTTGATCGGCCTGCGCGATCCAACCGGCACCACCGCGACGCGGGATCTGCGCACCCTCGCAGACTGGCACGTCGGCCGCCGCATCCAGTCCATTCCGGGCGTAGCTGAAGTTCTCTCCATGGGCGGCGGGGTGAAGCAGATCCAGATCCAGCCCGACCCGGAACGCATGCTTGCCCTCGGGGTGAGCTTTGAAGAAGTGCGAAATGCCGCCGCCCACGCCATCCGGAACACCACGGGGGGATTCCTCACCGGACAGTCCCAGGAGATCATGGTCCGCAACCTCGCCATGACCACCGATCTCAAGGAAATCGGCCAGACTGTCGTCTCCGCCAAGAACGACCGGACCATTCAGATCAAGGACGTGGCCCGGGTGGTGTGGGACCTGGAACCGATGCGGGGAGACGCCGGGATGGGAACCAAGCATGGATCGGAAAACCCCGCTACTCCCCCACGGGGCACCGATGGGGTCATCCTGACCGTGCGCAAGGCCCCGGACTTCGACACCATCGCACTCACCAGGCGCATCGAAGACGCGATGGAGGAACTGCGGCCCACCCTGCCGGAGGGGGCGGAACTGCTCACCATTTACCGACAGCAGGACTACATCGACCTCGCCATGGGGAACCTCAAGCACGCCCTGCGCGACGGAGCCATCATGGTGGGCGCCATCCTCCTTCTCTTCCTGCTCAATCTCCGCATCACCTTCATCACTCTCACTGCCATCCCGCTTTCCCTGAGCATTACCATTCTTGTCTTTGATCTCTTTGATCTCAGCGTCAACTCGATGACCCTGGGCGGCCTGGCGGTGGCCATCGGAATGGTGGTGGATGACGCCATCGTGGACGTCGAGAATGTCTTCCGGCGACTGCGCGAAAATGCCCGGCGCGACTCTCCTTTCCCCCATCTCGAGGTGATTGCCCGGGCTTCCGCGGAGGTGCGTTCCTCCATTTTCTTCGCCACCCTCCTCGTCATTCTGGTCTTCATCCCGCTCCTGGCGCTGAGCGGTGTGGAAGGACGTCTCTTCACCCCCATCGCGATTGCCACCATCGTCAGCATGGCGGCTTCCTTCCTGGTCTCCCTCACCGTCATCCCGGTCCTCAGTTCATACCTCCTCGCTCCCAGGCTCGGCCACCCCCACCGGGACAACCTTTTTGTTCGCGGACTGAAGGAACTCTTCGAACTGGCCTGGCTCCGCCCCGCCCTCTCACAACCCTTCGTCCTCTTCGCCCTCATCGGGTTGCTGCTCTTCGTGAGCGCCTCCACCGTTGCCAGGATGGGCAGGGCCTTTCTCCCTCCCTTCCGCGAACCCACTGCGGTGGTGGCCACCACCACCGCGCCGGGCACCTCGCTCCAGACCACCACCGATCTCTCCCGGACCGCCCAGGATCTCCTCCTCGCCATTCCCGGTGTCGAAACGGTCGGTTTCCGGGTGGGACGGGCGGAACGCGGCGACCATGTCGTGCCGGTCTCGAGTGTCGAGCTGGAGATAAAGTTCAACGACTACGGGAAGAAGCACCGGCAGGAGACCCTCGAGCAGGTGCGGAGCACCATGAAAGGCATCCCCGGCACCTTCAGCGCCATGAGCAGTCCGCTCGCCGACCGGGTCGGACACATGCTCAGCGGAATCTCGGCCAAGATCGCCATCAAGATCTACGGTGATGACCTCGACGAGCTGCGCCGGATCGGTTTCCGGATTACCGAGCTGGCCCGGGATATCCCCACCCTGGAGGAGGCACGCATGGAGCAACAGGCTCCCATCCCCCAGCTCCGTATCGAACCCAACCGCCAGCGCGCCGCCGCCTACGCCGTGAATCCCGGCACCATTACCGAAGAACTGGCAGCCATGATGGGCGGGGAAATCGTGGCTGACGCCTACCAGGACCAGCGCGTCTACGACCTCGTGGTTCGCCTGCCGCTGGAGTGGCGCGAAAACCCCGAACGCCTCGCCAATCTTTACATCGACACCAAGAACGGCAACCGCATTCCCCTCAACTACGTCGCCGACCTTCGCCAGGCCAACGGCCCGAACACCATCATGCGGGAAAACGGGCTCCGCCGCTTCGTGGTCTCCATCAACCCGACCGGCCGGGACCTCGCGGGCGCGGTGGAGGAATTGCAGCGCCAGATCGATGCCTCCCTGAAACCAGATCTTCCCAAGGGATACGAGATCCGGATCGAGGGCGAATACCAGGCCGAACAGGAAGCCCGTCAGACCATCTTCTTCTGGTCCCTCATCATTCTCACCGCGGTGACCTTCCTGCTTCTCGGGTATTTCAAGAGCTTCAAGCTCGTCCTCCTGGTCCTCACCACCATCCCCATTTCACTCATCGGGGCCGTTCTCTACACGCGCTTCACCCTGGACAACATCAGCATCGCCACCCTGGTGGGCTTCATTGCCATTGCCGGCATCGCCGCCCGCAACAATATCATGATGATCTCCCACTACCTCCACCTCATGCGCCATGAGGGAGAGAACTTCACCAGGCAAATGGTGATCCGCGGAACGCGGGAGCGACTCGTGCCCGTCCTCATGACCGCCCTCGCCGCCGGCATCGCCCTCGTCCCGCTCATCTGGGCAGGCCAGGAACCGGGCAAGGAGATCCTCTATCCGGTGGCCATCGTCATCCTGGGTGGCTTGGTCAGTTCCACCGTTCTTGGCCTGGCTGCCACCCCGGCCCTCTTCTACACCTTCTGCCGCAGAACCGCAGAAAAAGTCATTGCCAGGGAGGCTTCCTCCTCCCACTAGATCGAAACACAGAATATTTTCTCCCCGGAAAACGTCAAAGAAACATCAACCCGTAACGCTAACCATATAGAACCATGAAGAACCTTCCCAGCATTCGTATCTCCCGGAGATCAGCCTTCCTGGCTGGGCTCTGCCTCTGCGCCTTCATCCAGCCCGGGTGGGCCGAAAAGGGTGACAAAAAGCACGACCATGACCACGAACACGCCAAGGTGGCCGGCCCCAACGGCGGCAGGGTCCTCCACGAAGTGCATCCCCACGCCGAACTCCTTGTGACCAAGGACCGCAAGCTCCAGCTCACCTTCCTCACCGAAAAGGGCAAGGCCACCGCGCCCGGGGAACAGACCATGACTGTCATCTGCGGGAAGCGCACCAGCCCCACCCGCATGCGCTTCGCCAGGAAGGGGAATTCCTTCCTCTCCGACAAGGCCCTCCCCAAGGGCCTGCGAATTCCCACCGTCATCCAGATCAAGATGGCGCCCGGGAAAAAATCCACCATCATCCGTCTCAACCTGAATCTGGATAACTGCTCCGCCTGCGACTCTCTGGAGTATGCCTGTGTCTGCCATCATCACGAACACAAGGAGAAGCCTGCGGCCAAACCAAAGAAGTAACGGGGCATCCCCGGGTCATGAGTGAAGGGTTCAGGTCGCCGCGCCGGCCCTGGCCTCACCCTGCACCCGGCGCACCAGAAAAATCGCCACCGCCAGACCGGCCGAGCCCATCACCATGGCCATCACCATGATCTGGTAGCGCACCGCTTCCATCGGATCCGCACCCGCAATGACCTGGCCTGTCATGATCCCGGGCAGCGCCACCAGCCCCACTGCCAGGAAGACATTCACCTGCGGGATGAGAGCCGCGTTCCAGGCCGTGTTGCGTGCATGCTCCGCGCTGCGTCCGCCTTCCCGTTCCGCATCGTAGCGCTCCGCGCTCAGGGTCACCGCCGTCATGGCATTGGCAAAGATCATACCCGGGAGGCTGATGGCATACTTCGGCTCGTACCAGGGATCCACCGCGATCACCCCGAAGATGACGAGGACGTAGATCAACCCGCCTCCGACCCCTATGGCGAGCAACGCATCCCGGTAGGAGTCCCAACGCCTCACCCGGACGGTTCTGATCGCGATCCATGCGGAAACCACAATCATGAACACAACAACCCCGAGAGTCACCCACGGGCTGCGCACACCGAAGAGAAAACTGAGCAGATAGCCGACAAGAAACAGCTGCACCACCATGCGTCCCGTCGCCACCGGGAGGATTCCGCGCCTGCCGCCCCAGCGACAGGAGATCCAGCCGACGAACAGAATTGGGAGAAGCGAGAGCGCCAGGCGCCCCAACGGGATCTCAATCATGGCCACATCTTCGGAGAGCATCCGGAACCGTGCAATCCTCATGAGAGGGGAGATCTTGCTCGCATGTCGGGGCACTGCCCCGCACTGTCCCTCCCCTCATGCCCCTCGACTACGAAGAGCTGGACTATCAGGAAACACCATTGGGGGCCCTCACTCTCCGGCGCCGGCGGCTGCGGTCCCTCGACAACCTCGAAGTCTACGAAATCATCCTCGGAACCGGCTATCTCATGTCCAGCCTCTTCACCACCGTGGAGATCGCCCTGGCCGACCTTGCCCTCGCCCGCCTGCCGGCCGACAGCACGAATCTCTCCCTGGTGGTGGGAGGACTGGGCCTGGGATACACCGCCCGCGCTGCCCTCAACGACGATCGTGTCGGGGAGCTCCTGGTGGTGGAAGCTCTTCCGGAAGTCATCGGGTGGCACGAGCGGGAGATGGTACCGCTCGGACGCGAACTGCACCGCAACCCGCGCTGCCATCTGATTGAGGGGGACTTCTTTGCCCTCGCCGCAGACCAGGGATTCGACCCGGACCGGCCCGGACGTCGCTTCCATGCCATTCTGCTGGATATCGATCACTCCCCCAGGAACCTGATCCACGAGCGACACCAGCCCTTCTACTCGCAGTCCGGCCTCCGTCATCTGCAATCCTTCCTCACTCCCGGGGGCGTCTTCGCGATGTGGTCTGACGATCCTCCCGACCCGGACTTCCAATCCCTGCTGGACAGCGTTTTCCCCACCATCGAGACCAGGGTCGTCACCTTCCCCAATCCCCTGCAGGATCGTCAATCGGAGAGCACCGTCTACCTCGCTCAATGCGCATCCTGAAGCGTGCGCAGTCGGATATCATCAGTCAGGTCGCTTCCCAGCAGGCGCATCAGTTTGCGAAGACGGTATCCACAGGATCGCGCCCCACCCACATCGCTGCCCTGAATCAGGACCCGGTTGTAGTAGCTCTCAAACTCCACCACCACTCCCGGACCCACCCGGCTGGCTGCGATCAGGTTTTCCCAGGAGATCCCCGGCGTGGGCAGAAGATTGCTGATGACGACCCCGTTTTTCTTCACCCTCCTCCGCATCAGCGGGGGCAGATCGACCCACGAAGCCCCGGGCTTCACGACATCGCCCTCCAGGGGCACCGAAAGATCCTCCACGATCACGTCGAAAAGAGTCCGCTGACGCCGCATCCATGCCACCGCATCTTCGGGGTGGAACCGCACCGCTCCGCTCCAGTCCGCGGCCACCTCCCGGAAGACTTCAAAGCCCTCCACCCAGAGATCCACCCCTTCCACTTCCTGTTCACACCCGATGGCACGCATGGCTCCCACCATTCCTCCCCCTGCAAACCCCAACATGGCCATGCGGGACCCCGGGGCAAAGAGCCGCACCGCACAGGCCAGCACATCCCAGACGCTGTGCGTCGCCCCCGGGATGTGGGGAAGTTCACACAGCACACATCCATTTTCCTCTATCCTGACGCCATCCTCATGATGTCGGATTCGCGCCCCCATCTCATGCCTCTCCCGTTCTTCCGGCCACGACCGCGCCCCGATCAACTCCGCGCCCCGTCCACAATACGCGAGATTCCCAGCGGGTTATCCTCCTGCAATTCCGTCGGCAGGAGATTATCGGGAAAGTCCTGCCAGCACACCAGCCTGGTGAAACGCGTGATGGACCGCGGACCCACCGAGGTCGAACCCCCATCGGAAGTCGCGGGCACCGGTCCTCCGTGCACCATCCCGTGACACACCTCCACACCGGTGGGATAGCCGTTGTAGATCAGGCGACCCGCCTTGCGCTCGAGCACGTCAATGAGCTTTGCAAACACTTCGCGATCCTCCCCGGTGGCATGCACGGTGGCGGTAAGCTGCCCTTCCAGGCTTTCCGCAACACCCAGCATCGCCTCTTCATCCCCGGCCTCGATCATCAGGGTGGCTGGGCCGAACATCTCATCCGCCATGGAGTGATCGGCCAGAAAGGCGTCCGCACTTGTTCCCAGCACGACCGCCCCGGCGTTGTTTCCGGCCTCGGCTTCCACCCGGGCCAGCGACTCCACCCCTTCCTTGGAGATCATCGTATCCACCGCCTCGTGATAAGCTGAGGCAATACCCTTGTGCAACATGGTGGCTGGGGCAGTCCCGGCGGCCAGGGAGGCCACCCGCTCCGCGAAGGCGCTGCGCCCTTCCCTGCCGGAGATCAATAATCCCGGATTGGTGCAGAACTGCCCGACTCCCAGGGTGAGCGATCCCACGAATCCTTCCGCAATCGCCTCGCCCCGCTCCTGCAGTGCCCCCGGCAGGACGAAGACCGGGTTCACCGCGCTCATCTCGGCCCAGACCGGGATCGGTTCCGGTCGCGCCGCCGCGGTGTCCATCAAGGCACGTCCTCCCGCCCGTGATCCGGTGAAGCCCACCGCCTTGACCGCCGGATGTCTCACCAGAGCCTGGCCAATGGTCCGGCCGCTCCCGTAGAGCAGGGCAAAGACCCCGTCCGGCACTCCACACCTGGTCACTGCGGCGCGCACCGCAGCCCCCACGATCTCCGCCGTGCCGGGATGCGATCCGTGCGCCTTCACGATCACCGGGCAACCAGCCGCCAGGGCACTGGCGGTGTCGCCCCCTGCCACAGAGTAAGCCAGGGGAAAATTGCTGGCACAGAACACCACGACCGGTCCAACCGGACGCCACATCGAACGGCAGTCAGGTTTGGGCACCGGCGCCCGCCCGGGATCAGCATGATCAATGCGTGCGTCCACCCACGATCCCTCCTCAAGGAGATCGGCAAAGAGCCTCAACTGAAAACAGGTCCGGCCCTTCTCCATGCGGCAGCGTCCCTCCGGCAGGGCCGTCTCCACCGTCATGCGGGCCACAATCTCCTCCTCTACGGCATCGATCTCATCGGCGATGGACCGCAGGAAAGTGGCCTTCTCCCGTCCGCTCCTCCCCCGGTAGTCCTCAAAGGCCTCCGCCGCCAACCGGCAGACCGCCTCCACCGTCTCCTCTCCCTCCGCGTGGTAGGCGGGATCCAGCTTCTCTCCCGACACGGGGTTGACCGCCCGGGCCTCCCCCGCACCTCCGGTTCCCCGGCCCGCTCCAATGAATGACGTTCCCTGCAAATCCATGGCGGAGATGTTCTAGCCGCGCTGGGGGCGATCCGCAAAAGCAAATTGACGCGAAACGGCGGGTGGATTGACCAGCCCGACGGCATCCCCTATAGCAGGGCCGCGCCACGCCAAGAACCCGTGGCAGTTTTCCATGAAGATTATTGGTCCTGACGAAGTCCACGCCGCCCTCAGCTATCCGGCCCTCATCGATGCCCTGCAGGAGACCTTCTCCGGTGAGTTCACCATGCCCCCGCGCAACGTCTTCCTGCTGGATGAGAATTCCGACAACCACGATGCCTTTGCCGTGTTGCCCTCCTGGAACACCTCGCTCATCGGGGTCAAGGCCTTCACCTACTTCCCCAGCAACTCGGAACCCTACAAGTCGCTCTACTCGAAGATTATGCTCTTCGACCGCGCCCATGGCGAACCCCTTGCCCTCGTTGATGGCACCACGGTCACCTTCTGGCGCACCGCCGGTATTTCCGGCCTGGCCACCCGCCTCCTCGCCCGCGAGGACGCGGAGACTCTCCTCCTCCTGGGCACCGGCAACCTGGCAACCTACATCATCCGCGCCAATGCCAGCGTGCGCCCGCTGAAGCGTGTCCTCGTCTGGGGTCGCACGCCCTCCAATGCCCGGAAGATCGTGGACCAGATGGACGCCGAACTTGACGGCATCGAGATCTCGGTCGCAGAGAATCTCCAGGACGCCTGCGGACAGGCCGACATCATCGTGAGCGCAACCGCCTCCCACCAGCCCCTCGTGCAGGGCGACTGGGTGAAGGAGGGAACTCACACCGACTTCATCGGCAATCACCATGCCGACAAGCGCGAGTGCGACACCGCCCTGATTCTCAAGTCCAGAGTCTATGCCGACAGCTACGCCAACTGTTTCAAGGAGGCCGGTGAGGTTCTCGTTCCCATCTCCGAGGGCGTGTTCAACAAGGAGGACGTTGTCGCGGATCTCTCCGAAATGTGCGCGGGATCAGCTCCCCTTCGCCAGAGCGATGCCGAGATCACCCTCTTCAAGTCCATCGGCATGGGCATCAGTGACCTCGTCGGCGCCGGCCTGGCCTATCAGGTCGCCAGCGAAAGCTAGGGGTGCCCCGTTCGTCCCACCCCGGCGCTGGCCAACACACCCGCTGCGCGCGGGAAAACGCATCACGAGCACCACCGGGGTGCCCGCCTCCAGGCTCATTGCGGCCGCGTCTCAACACACCGGTGCACGATGGAGAGGACCCGCTCCCGCTCCTCGCCCACCAGCGGAAGGCGGGGCGCCCGCACCGTCTCCGTTCCATAACCCAGAGTGGCACAGGTCAGCTTGATATACTGTACCAGCTTGGGGTGACTGTCGAAATGCAGCATGGGCATGTACCACCGGTAGATCTCCAGGGCGCGGGCATGGTCCCCGGCCATGAAGGCATCCCAGAGCAGACGGTTCTCGCGGGGGAAGGCGTCAACCAGACCGGAAATCCACCCGGTGCACCCGAGCACGAAACTTTCCAGGGCCACATCGTCAAGCCCGGCGAAAACCAGGTAGCGATCGCCCAGGGCATTGAAGAGGTCAGTGATCCTCCGCACATCGCCCGAGGCCTCCTTGATGCAGACGATGTTCTCCACGTCCTCCATCTCCTTGAACATCTCCGGAGTGATATCGACCCGGTAGACCGGCGGGTTGTTGTAGCACATGATCGGCAAACCGGTGGATGCGGCCACCGATCGAAAATGATGCACCGTCTCCCGCCCGTCCGAGTTGTAGACCATCCCGGGCATCACCATGAGCCCGTTCACTCCCGCCGCCTCGGCCGCCTGGGCGGTGTCGCAGGCATTCCGGGTGGTGAACTCCGCCACTCCGTTGAGCACCGGAACCCGGCCGTCAGCCACCTCGACCGCCGCTTCCAGGACCCTGACCTTCTCATCAAGCGAGAGGGAACAGTTCTCTCCGATCGTTCCCAGCATGATCAACCCGTGAACCCCTTCCTTGATCAGGGCCTCGATGTGCTCCTGGGTTCCCGGGATGTTCAGGGAGAAATCCTCGTGGAACTGCGTGGGCACGGCCGGGAAAACCCCGGTCCAGTCTACTTGCAGTGGCATGGCCGGGGATAGAACCGATCCCCCCGGTGTTCGTCAAGTTCGCGCTCACAAACGGCACCTTGACTTACGCCCCGCCCACTCCGAAACGGAATGGATCCAGGGGGTCAACGACCAGGGTAGCTTCCGCGTTGACCCAGGCCGATCCGCTGATCCTCGGGATCACCATGCCATTATCCAGTGGTCTCACTGATCCTTCGAACACGGTTCCAAGGATGCTGGCCTGCCGCCAGAGCTGGTCCACCGCCAGGTCCCCGTCGGCATACAGGCAGGCCAGTTTCGCACTCGTGCCCGTTCCGCACGGCGAACGGTCATACTCCCTGCCGGGGCACAGAACGAAGTTCCTGCTGTCCGCCACTCCCGGATCATCCGGGGGACCGAATACTTCGATGTGATCTATTTCCCCACCCTCCCTGCCGGTGATTCCGTTCTTCGCCAGAACCTGCCGAACTGCCCAGGTGAAATCGGTGAGCGCCCCGATATTCTCAGGGGACACCTCCGGTCCCTGGTCCTTGATCAGGAAAAACCAATTCCCTCCCCAGGCCACCTCGCCGGTCACCATGCCCCACCCCGGCACCTCCACCGCCACCTCCCTGGCGTGGCGGTAACTTGCCACATTCTCCACCGAGACGCGCCCATGATCGTGCAGTTGCACTTCCACCACGCCCACCGGGGTTTCAATTCGATGCTCCCCGGGCGAGAGCCGTCCAAGATGGGCGAGGGTGACTGTCACCCCGATAGTCCCGTGCACACAGCCCTGCAGCAATCCCACATTGTTGAAGAAGATCACACCCGTGGCACAATCCGGCTCGCTTGGTTCGCAGAGGATGGCGCCCACCATCGCATCGTAACCCCGCGGCTCGTTGACACAGGCGGTCCGCACCCAGTCGTGCTCCCTGCCCAGGCGTTCCCGCTTCTCCGCCACCGAACCCTCCCCGAGATCGGGACCTCCCTCCACCACCACCCGCGTGGGCTCCCCCGCGGTGTGGGAGTCAATCACGTGCAACTTTCGGAGACCGGTCATGGAAGGTGTCTGAATGATGATCGGCGGGGAGTCAAATCTACCGGTCGATCGCGAGGCCTGTCATCCGGAAAAGACATCCTCCCCCAGCTGTTCATGCAAAGCGATCCACCGCCAGCTGATCCACCGGGATCGTTGGAGGCCGGCCCGCCACCAGCTCGGCCACCAGCTTCCCGGTGATCGGACCCATACTGAGTCCCAGCATGGCGTGTCCGCTCGCCACCAGCACCTTCTCTCTTCCCTCCACCCGCCCCAGGTAAGGCAGGCCGTCGGGTGAACAGGGCCGCAGGCCGGACCAGCGTTTCACTCCCTCGAATTGACCGGGATCCAATCCGGGAAACACCCGGCAGGCCGCCTTGAGGATTCCCTGCACCCTCCGCTCGTTGATGGAAAGATCATTCCCGCAGATCTCCATCGTCCCCGCTACCCTCAGAGAGTCTCCCATCGGAGTGATGGCCACCCGGGCCTCTCCCAGCAGGGAGCAGAGTCGAGGCAAGGCCGACGGATTATTCAGGGTCAGGGAGTAGCCCTTCCCTCCCTGCAGGGGGATCCGGGTTTTCAGCGACCGGGCCAGGGAGTCCGTCCAGGCCCCTCCCGCCACAATCACTTCTGCGCCGGCCAGCTCCTCTCCACTCTCCAGCAGAACAGTCCCATCCCCAACCTCCTGCACCACACAGTGGTAGCGGAACCGGGCCCCCTTCTTCACCGCGGCCTCCTTCAATCCCTGCAGAAATCTCCCCGGATCGAGATGACAGTCCTGTTCATACCAGATTCCTCCCCGCGCCTTCATCCCGACCTCCGGATCGAGCTCCGCCAACCGATCCGGATCGCACACCTCCACCCGGAGACCCAGCTCCCCGGCCCTCGCCGCCAGTTCCACTTCCTCCTTCAGCAACTCCTCGGTCTCGCACAGCATGAGGAGGCCCCGCCGCTGCAGACCGAAGTCGAATTCTTCGGCCAGATCCTTGAATAATTCGCGGCTCGCAAGCTGGAGATCACGCAGCAGTTGCGCACTGGCAGTCACGTGCCTGGCATTGGCGTGCAACAGGAAGGCCAGCCCCCAGCGGGCCAGCTCAAGGCTCAGGCGGGGGCGCACGTAAAACGGACTCTCCGCATCGAGCATCCACTTCAACCCCTGAGTGACAACCCCGGGTGCGGCCAGGGGCGTGAAGTGGCTGGGGACCACCATCCCTGCATTCTCCCGTGAACAATTATTCCCATTGTCCGCCTCCCTCTCCAGCACCAGAACCTCCCGTCCCTCCCGGGACAGATGGTAGGCACAGCACAGGCCGATGACTCCCCCTCCGACGATGATCACCCGTTCCGTCACGGAGCGGACTCTACCGGAATCCCCCCCGGGAGCCAAGAGCACCCCTGCATTCTCCTTTGACTTTCGCCTTCTCCTCCCTTTTCATTATGATATTCAGACTTTCAATCTTCCTTAGCGAAATGATGCCGCTCCCTCCCTGGCTTCGTTCCTTCATCCCGGCGGCCCTGGGCCTCCTGCTGGCCCCCCACGCCCTGGCCGGAAAACCGAAATTCGCCACCCTCGACATGGCAAGGGCCTTCCAGTCCTATCACCTGACGGTCGTGGCGCGGGCCAAGGTGCAGGAGGCTCGCAAGACGTTACAGCAGGACCCGCGCAGCGAGACCATCAAACTCCTCGAGGTGGTGCTCAGGGACCTCAAGACGCAGGTGCAGAATCCCTCCTTCACCGAGGAGCAGCGCAGGGAATACTACCGCCGCTACGTGACGAAGAATCACGAGCACACCTCCCTCAAGCGCGAGCATGAGCAATATCTTGAGGAACAGCGCACTCTCATCAACAGAGACATGGTCAGGAAGACCCACGAATTGCTGGGCGATGTCCGGACGATCGTGCAGAAGGTCGCGGAAGAGGAGGGCTTCGACCATGTCTTCGAAGTGAGCGGCAAGACCAGCTCCCAGCTCTCCACCCTCATCTACATTCGCAATGCCACCGATCTCACCGATCGCGTGATTGAGAAGCTCAACAAGGACCAGCCGAAGGAAAAGGTGGCAACCAACTCCAGCGGGTGACCTGGTCAGGGCCTGCTTCTTCCCGGTCTTCCCATTTGTGATGTAGCTTATGAGTGCGAGGTGTTTTATCATTGCGATTATAGCCGCGATTTCGGGCAGGAGAGATCCTGCCCGTGGCTTATCCGAGTGAGCAGCAGATAGAAGTGAACAAGGTGATCCGGGAATCTCTCATATTAGGACATGAAGCAGAGCAGCACGCGAGGGCGAGGGCAGACGATCCAGATTATTGGAGTGCTAGCCCCCCGACTATGACCCTTATGCTCCCTACAAGTGGGTCCTTGCTATTGGGGAATGGGCCATCCTCTTGGCAGTTGTTCTGGTTTTGGCGGGTATTATCGGACCAGCCAAGAAGACCTATTCCGTTCCTCCCCCTCCTCTGCCTTGAGGCTCTCCAGACGAAGACCAGGCGGGTTTCCCGCGGTTCCGTTTCTTCGATTGCGGCTCGCTTCAATGAGCTAAAGCTGGAGACCGCGCGGGGGAGCATGTGGCCCCCGATGACAATTAAGAGAATTTGTGATCGGCTTGGGATCCCTCTTGAGCCTATGAAAAACCTGTCACCCGATTTAACAATGAATAAGGATTTAACCCATGGCCTCCACACCTAGCAAAGACTACAAGCGCCGCGAGCGCGAGCAGAGGAAGTTTGATAAACGCATGGCTCGCGAGGCTGCGAAAGCCGAAAAGCTTGCCGCCCAGCATGCCGCCGAGGAGGCCGCCGAGAAGGCCGCCGCCGAGGAGGCTGCAAAGAAGAGCGAGGCTGAGCTTAAGGCCAAGGAGGAGGCGGAATTTGAGGCCGAGCTTGAGGCCGAGCGCAAGGCTCAGGAATCGAGTGAAAGCTAGGAGAATCCTGCCATGTTGGCTCAGGAGACCTTTATCAGGTTCGTGCTGCCATTAACGGCGTTAGATACGCCACCAATGCGATAAGGAACCCTTCGCGTTGGCGTGGCATAGTCGGGGAGCCGGTCATGCCCGGGATCACTCCTCGTCTACCGTCTCGTCCCGCTGGTAGATCGGAAGCTGCCGATAGGGCACGGTGAAGGCCAGCACCATGGTGGCCGTCCCATAAACCCGGCCCGCCTCGCGGCTGTACCAGGATCCGTCGTCCTGCTGCTTGGGAAGGTAGGATTTGTACATCCAGTCAGCGTAGGTTTCCCAGTATTTGCCGCCCAGCTGGAACATCCCCTGGGCCGAATAATAGTTCCCGTAGAACTCGAACTGGTTATTGGAGAGTCGACGGTGGTTACGCAGGACGAAATCACCAGCCTTGATCGTGGCGGGTTTGCCGTGCTCACCGCAGAGTTCCAGGCAAAGCAGCCCCATCCCGGTGAGCGACTCCTTGTGACTGGTGCGATTGGAGTAACCAAAAGTGCCCAGACGATCATCGTAATGGCGGTAGAGATACTCGACCGCATCCTCGATCGCGCGGTCCGGAACCGCGGCCCCGTTCAATTTTGCCGACCGCAGGGCCATGAGGGCCCAACCGCTGCAGGAGGTGTCACTGTCCCGCGATCCGGGGTGATACCGCCACCCCCCCTGGTGCTGGGGCGACTTGGGAACGCGCTGAGCACGGAGAATCAAGTGAAGTGCGCGGGAGAGAGCCCCCTTGATACGCTTTTGCCGTTCCGGATCCACCATCCCGGAGACCTCGGACAGGAAAAGGGTGCTGATGTTGTGGGCATACATCGGCCCACTTCCAGCGTGGCCGGCCACAAAGAGGCCACTGCGATCCTGATGCTGCAGGACGTAGTCAATACAGCGGTTGATGTTGCCGGCGTAGGGACCTTCCGTGGGCATATGCCCCTTGGAGAGAAAGGCCATGCCCACCAGCGAGGGAATACCGGTAGAAGTCCCGTAGTTCTCCGGGAAACTGCCGTTGCGCTCCTGCGCCCGGGCAAGGAACTGCAGGCCACGCTCCACCGAGGGATCAACCTTGCTTTGCCACTCCGAAAAGACCGTCCTGGGCACCTCCTGGGCCACCGTACTCCAGGAGAGGAGCAGCACCCCGCAAACCGTTCTGACAAACATTCCTCTCACGATAAATCTCTTCCGAATTCTGAACTCTGACCACCAGGCCCTACTCTCCCCCCCTTGCCACCTCCTGGAAGTAGCGTTTCACCAGTCCACGGTAATCTTCGGGCACTCCGGCGGCACCGGCACCGCCCACATCCGAGCGCAGAATCTCCTTGAGCTTCTCCCAGTCCTTGGCGCTCACACCCAGCTTGGCCAGTTCGGGTGGCACGCCAGGATCGGCCTGGGCCTGCCGGATCCCTTCCTGCGGTTCCTGGCCCGGTTCCTGGGACGGCTGGCCCGGTTGACCCGGTTGACCGGGCTGCTGCCCGGGTTGCTGCCCGGGTTGCTGACCACTCTGCATCGCCTGCATCGCTTGTTGGGCAGCTTGCGAGAGAGCCTGGGCCGCCTGCTGCGAGGCCTGTGACTGCTGGCCTGCACTCTCAGCCTGCGAGGCCTGCGAGGCAGCCTGCTGCGCTTCTGCCAGAGCTTCTCCGGTGCCGGGAAGTTGATTTGGGCTGGGCTGTTGCCCGGCCGCCTCCTGAGCCTGTTGGGCAAACTGCTGCGCCGCCTGATCAAGTGCCTGAGCCGCCTTGCCAAAACTTTCAGAGGACTGGGCATGCTGCTCGGCCGCAGCCTGGGACTGTCCCTGCTGTCCGGATTGCGCAGCCTGCGAGGCCTCCTGGCTTCCCTGCTGAGCCTGTTGAGAGGCTTGGGCCATCTCTCCGGACTGACCGTTCAACTGGGGCAGGTCCTGGATCGCTTCTGCCAGCGCGGCAGCCTCGGCCGCCTGTAACTCCTGCACGGCTTGGAGAGCCTGGTCGACATCTCCCGCCGCCAGAGATTCAAGGGCTTCCGCAATCTCGGCCTGGCGTTCCGCCAGATCGGCAAGTTCCGGATCAGCCAAGTCGCCCTGTCCCGGCTGCTGTCCCTCGCCGGGCTGCTGTCCCTCGCCAGGTTGCTCCCCTTCGCCGGGTTGCTCCCCTTCGCCGGGTTGCTGTCCCTCGCCAGGTTGCTCCCCTTCGCCGGATTGCTGGCCCTCACCAGGTTGCTCCCCTTCGCCAGGCTGCTGGCCACGCT
>MPMC02091141.1_pt1 | contig 52956 bp, 33 predicted proteins | sample 1617281 | NCBI WGS metagenome assembly MPMC02 (sample SAMN05944809, study PRJNA350692) | marine metagenome | biome: marine; feature: ODZ; material: water; isolation source: 100 m water sample filtered on 30 um supor filter | place: Pacific Ocean | collected 2012-04-09 | depth 100m m | reverse complement strand
GGCTTTTCACTGGCCGACTCCGAACCTTCGGATGACGACTTCTCACCACAACCCGCGACCAGTAGCGCGGCAAACAGCAGGAGGGCTTTCTTCATTTCGCTCTACTCCTACCTACCCCAGGAGCAGGGGGCAATGGCTCTATCGGGTGGACAGAGTTGGTGCCTCATTGGTGCCTCTGGGTGGACAGAGTTGGTAGCCTATTGGTAGCCCTAGAACTTAGACCCTATAAAAACAGGTAATTATCAGCCTACCGGTGGTGGGACTCGAACCCACACTCCCTGGGGAACGCGATTTTGAATCGCGCGCGTCTACCAATTCCGCCACACCGGCTCCGACTGGGCGGAAGTCTCCGATTGGCTTCTGCCGTTGTCAAGCGGTGCCAGAAGGGCTCTTACTGCTGTCCCTTGGGCGGTCCGAGGATCTCGCCCAGGACGATGGCATCCCGGGCAGCCGCAGGAGTGGAGAGAAGTTGGCGGATCGGCCTGCGACGAATGGAACGCCGGGGCCTGGCCACCTCCGACCGGCCTTCTTCGACGCGTTTCAGGGCCGCCTTTTCCGCAGGACTGAGGGAAGGGTTGGGCCTGGGAGGGGCGGTGGGAGTCGGTGGGGACGGAGTTGCGGTGGCGACGGGCAGGGGAGGAGGCGAAGAGGGGGACGATTCCACGGGAGGGCCGAAGAAATCGAGGATGCTCAACTGCCTGGGGGCCTGTCCGGGTGCGGACTCTTCCGGGGGAGCGTCGGCCCGTTGTCGTTCGAGAATCTGCTGACGCGATTCGTCATACAGTTCCGCCAGGGGCTGGTCCTTGTCCTCCTGTTTTTTCCCCTTGAGGTTCTCCCCAACGAATTTCAAGGCTGCGATGACCATGAAGACCAGCAGGATGATGGCCTGGGGATTCTCAAAGAGTTGTTCCACTTGACTGGGGTGGCTGGAATGGACGGGGAAGCTTCGTCCCCGGAGGTGTTTGCTAGATCTTGCCGTCGTTTCCGCCCGGTCCGTCGTCGTCAGCAATCGACTCACGCATCTGGGTGTCGGCGCGAACGTTCTGGTAGCGCACGTAGTCCATGATGCCAAGATTCCCGGAGCGGAAGGCCTCCGAGATCGCAAGAGGGACCTGGGCTTCGGCTTCCACGACCTTGGCGCGCATTTCCTGGGTGCGGGCCGCCATCTCCTGCTCGGAGGCGACCGCGGCCGCCCGGCGCATTTCGGCCTTGGCCTGGGCCACCTGCTTGTCGGCCTCGGCCTGCTCGGTCTGGAGTCGGGCCCCGACGTTGTCGGCCACGTCGACATCGGCGATATCGATGGAGAGAATCTCGAAGGCGGTGGAGGCGTCGACGCCTTTTTCGAGGACGAGCTTGGAAATGTTATCCGGGTTCTCGAGGACCGCCTTGTAGGAGGCTGCGGATCCCACTGAAGTCACGATTCCCTCACCGACCCGGGCCACGATGGTTTCCTCAGTGGCGCCACCGACGAAGCGGTCCAGGTTGGTTCGCACGGTGACCCTGGCACGGACGTTGACGCCGATTCCGTCCTTGGCGACTGCGGTGATCTTGGTCACTCCGGAGGAGGGATTGGGGCAGTCGATGACCATCGGGTTGATGGAAGTCCGCACCGCCTCGAGAACAGTCTTACCGGTGTCCTTGGTAGCCAGGTCGATGGCGCAGGCACGGTCGTAGCTCAGGTCGATGCCGGCCTTGTCGGCTGCGATGCAGGCCAGCACCACGTCGAGGACATCTCCGCCAGCGAGGAAATGGGCCTCAAGCTGGTCAGTGGTGAAGGGGAGTCCCGCCTTTACCGCTGAGATCCGGCTGTCAGTGATCATGCTGTAAGGGACCTTCCGGAAAAACATGCCAATGAGGCTGCCCCAGGTAACGGGAGCGTTGGCAAGCCGGGCCCTGAACCAGGTGGCGAAGAACTTGAGCATGACCAGGACCAGAATGAGGGCGAAGAGGGCGCCCAGGATGAGGGCCCCGTAGACGAGGAAGTCATTGGTGGCGGCCAGGGGCAGGGGGCGGAGGAGGCTGTTCATGGTGTGGAGTTGCTGAGGCCAGCATAAGAAGGGTGCCGGGGCGATGCAAGCGGGGGTGGAGACTTTTCGGTTTGCAGTGCAGGGCAAGCCCGGTTGAATCACGGTGTGTCAGGGGAGCGGACGATCGGAATCATCGCGGGCAGGGGGATTTTCCCCGCGACCTTCGTGCGGGCAGCCAGGAAGCGTGGGGTCCGGGTTGTGATGGCGGCTTTCAAGGGAGAGACCGAACCGGAGCTGCAGGAGGAGGTTGATGTGCTGGAGTGGTTCCGGGTTGGGCAACTGGGGAGGATGATCAAGTTCTTCCGGAGTGAGGGAGTGGAGGAGTGTGTGATGGTGGGCCAGATTTCGCCGAGCCGGCTATTTGATCTCCGCCCCGACCTGCGCCTGATTACGCTGCTGGCCAGGTTGAAGGAGCGCAATGCCGAGTCGCTCTTCGGCGCGATTGCGACCGAACTGGGGCGGGAGGAGATCACGGTGCTGCCTTCCACCACCTTTCTGGAGGATTGCCTGCCGGGACCGGGGCCTGTCTTTGGTCCCGAGTTGAATGATTCGGGGCTTGAGGACGCCGTCTTCGGCATGCGTATCGCGAAGGAGGTGAGTGGCCTCGACATCGGACAGTCGGTGGTGGTGCGAGAGGGGACGGTGCTGGCGGTGGAGGCTTTCGAGGGAACGAATCAATGCGTGCAGCGGGGGGGCGAACTGGGGAAAGGGAAGCACGCGAAACTGATCAAGGTCTCCAAGCCAGGCCAGGATCTCCGCTTTGATGTTCCGGTGGTGGGGCCACACACGATCAGGGCGTGCCAGGAGGCGGGAGTGTCGGCAGTGATCATCGAGGCCGGCCAGACCCTCCTGCTGGGGATGGAGGAAATGAAGGGCCTGTGCGAGCAGCACAGGATCTCACTGCACGCGATGGACGCTGGCGATCCCGGGGCAGGCGCTTGCTAGAGAAAGCAAGAGCCCCAGGGCAGGGGCCGATAAGGGCAGGGCGCCCCCGCAGGAATCAGTCCTTGCCTTCGTCGATGATCTCCTTGGCTTCCAGTTCGGCCAGGCGCTGCTGCTCTTCCTCGACGGAGTGGATTCGCAAGGTGACTTTGACGCCCTTGCGCTCGGCGGCGGCGCTGAGAACGCTGCGGATGGCTCCGGCGGTGAACCCGCCCCGTCCGATCAGCATGGCCACATCGCTGTGATCCAGGATGAGCCGGAACGAGAGATGCGTTGAATCGATCTCAGCCACGCGCAACTGGGCCTTGTCGGGGTGATCGATGAACTGCAGGGCAATAAATTGCAGAAAACTTCTAATTTGGTCGGTTACCTCATGCATGTGTCTCTCCTGGAAGCGCCCCTAAATTGCGCGAGATCGCATCAGTGTCGAGCCAAACCCGCCGGCCGGGGCCAGCCTTTTTCTCTGCGGACTCTGGTGCTGCCAGAATCAGGCAGTCGTTGGGTTCAGGAATATGGGGTCCACCGGATTCCCGATGGGGAACGACTACTTTCTTCGTGCCTTGCCCCGTTTGACCGCAAAGATGGCAATGGCGATGAAACCGAGGAGCACCGCACCAAACAGGATGCAGGCACGCAGGATGTGACCGATTTTCACCTGGGGAGGGCCGGCGGCGGGAGGCGTTTCGCTCGGGGTAATGGCGAGAGTGATGAATCCCTCCTCCAGGGTGAGGGAGGTGAGCTTCTTCATCCAGGGGCCGAGAACCTCGTTGTCCAGATAGACCTGGGCAGGCCGGTAGGGGGAGAAGACACCCACGAATCCTTCCGGCACGGTCTTGCCGGGCACCTCGATGCTCTCCACTACAAATATGATTTCACCACCGGTGAGTTCCGGCCTGGTGACCATGGTGCCGTTAAGATAGCGGAAGTCGTCGGATTTGGTGGGTGCGCCGCGCATCTTGAAGGCGATGTCGATACGGACTTCATCTTCTGTGATCTGCGTCACTGAAAAGGTTTCCCGCAGCTCCTTGAATTCCCCGAATGCCGCGAAAGCCAGGTTGATCTCCTCCGGAGTCAACCGGAGGGCAGCCTTCCGCTTGTTTCCTGTTTCCGTGCGGAAGGTTTCCAGCTTGGCATTGAGTTTGATGACTGCGGGGGCATTGGTCTCCAGGTCGGGAAGGGGAAGTTTTCGGGGTGAGGTTTCGGTAAATTTTGAGATTTCCCGGTGTTGCTTGAACAGGTTCCAGACCCCGAATCCCAGCAGGAAGGTCAGGGAGGCCAGGGCCACGATCATAATGAGGCAGCCCGCTCCCGGATTATGAGTGCGGCTGGGGTCTGCCTTGGGAGTGTCCTGCAGGGCGGATTCCCGGTCTTCCGGCAAGGGATCGGTGGTAGGCTCTCTTTCGGGCACGGGAGGGATTTAGCGTGATCGGGGGGATTTGGGAAATCCTTCTTGGAGAAGAGGGGGCGTAAATGGTTATGGCCTTTGGGGTTGTGGTGCTAGGATCCGGGCGTGGCACGCGTTCTGGTTGGCCTTTCGGGAGGAGTGGACTCCTCGGTGGCAGCAGCCCTGCTGGTGGAGCAGGGCCATGAGGTGGTGGGTGGGTATATGAAGAACTGGATCAACGAGGAGGGAGTTCCCGGGGATTGTCCGTGGGAGGAAGACCTGGAGGATGCAGCCGCGGTGGCGGCGACGCTGGGTATCGAATTCCGGGTGGTGGATCTGATCGAGCAGTATCGTGAACGGATTGTGGATTATCTGCTCGTTGGTTACCGTTCGGGGGTCACCCCGAACCCCGACGTCCTCTGCAACCGGGAGATGAAGTTCGGAGTTTTCCTCGACTACGCGCTTGCGCAGGGGTTTGAAGCGGTGGCCACCGGCCATTATGCACGGCGGCGTGAATTGGCAGATGGGGATGCAGTCATCCTGAGGGGGGCTGATCCAAACAAGGACCAATCCTACTTCCTCGCCCTGATGACACAGCGACAGGTGAAGCATGCGCTCTTTCCGGTGGGAGAAATGCTCAAGCCCCAGGTCCGGGAGACCGCAGAGCGTTTTGCGTTGCCTACCGCGAAGAAGAAGGACAGTCAGGGGATCTGTTTTATTGGCAACGTCAAGATGTCGGAATTTCTCCGACACTACGTTCCGGACTCTCCGGGAGAAATCGTTGATCTGGAGGGAAGGGTCCTGGGCCAGCACCAGGGTCTCCATCTCTACACTCTCGGCCAACGCAAAGGTCATGGGGTGGCCTCTCCCCGCGAGGGGATGGCATATGTGGTGGTAGCCAAGGATGCGGAGAAGAATCATCTCGTGGTGGGCTGGGACGAACGATCCACCCCCGGACTTTATGCTGGGGATTGCACGGTCACTTCGCTTTCGTCCGTAGGAGAAGTGCTGCTGCCTGGAGGTGGTCCCTGGCGTTGTGAGGTGCAGCCGCGCTATCGTTCCCAGGCCGTGGTGGCTTCCCTGGAAGGGGATGAAAATCGGCTAAAACTGCATTTTGACCGGCCCCAGCGGGCCCTTACTCCGGGTCAGATTTGTGCTTTTTACGAGGGTGGACGGCTTCTCGGAGGTGGAATCTTCGAGCGAATTGGAGATTAAGGGCGCGGCTCTTTTTTTAGGATTTATCTAAATTTCAGGAGTTGGCGGAGAACTCTTACAGGAAAGCTAAATATAGCGCCGCCCTTAGTATCTGGTGCGGCTAACCAGTGTTGAAGAACAAAGGTATTTACTGGCTAGAAGAACGTGTGATTCGATTGTCACGCTTAGTTCAAATTCACCCTTACACAACTATGCTCACCAAGTTCATCTCTGCAACCCCCCCCCAGGCCGCGAAGTCCGCGGCAGAAATATCAAAAAGAACCCAGAACCTCGCGCAGATCTATTCGACGCTGCAGTTCCTTGAGCGCTGCGTCTCGGCCTGCGAGGTCCTGGCTGACGAATTGGGTCCCGAGACCTACACGCATCCGCTCCACGAACACATCAACGAATGTATCGTGGCGTGCGAACAACTGTCGGGAGCCATGGTGCGGCAATCGCGCTTCTGCATCCAGTATGCAGAAGTCTGCACCGCGGCCTGTGCCAATCTCGCCGATGAGTGTGTGCACGCCGAAGCGGTCACCGCCTTGCGCTGTGCGGATCTCTGCGGCGATGCCATCGACATGATCCGTGACGATTTCGCCATTGCGGTTTCCAACTAGGCACCACGAGGATCTCACCGTACAACCCCCAGTATGGAAGAAAAGACAGGGCTTCGGCCCTGTCTTTTCGCTGTCTGGAATGCCCGTGCCCTCTGGGAATCAGAGACAAGGGGTGGAAGGGTCAGGCCTGCTACTTCGTCGGCGGGTCGAACTGAGAGCGCCAGAAGTCGAGGCGTTCCTTGATGCGTTTTTCGAGGCCGTTCTCGGTCGGTTCATAGTAGCGACGTCCCTCGGGAAGGTAGGCCTGGGGTGTGAAGTTGCCTTCGTAGTCATGGGAGTAGAGATACTGCATGGCGGCCTGGTCCGCTCCGGAGGCTTCCGCGAGTTTCTTGCGGAAGCTGGTGCGCAGGTGCTCGGGAACAGAGAGAGTGCGGTTTTCCTCCACATCCTGCATGGCAGCCCCCAGGGCGGCGTAAGCGCTGTTGGACTTGGGCGCGGTGGCGAGGTAGACGGTGGCGTGGGCCAGGGGGATTCGCCCCTCGGGCATGCCGAGGAACTCAAAGGCCTGCTGGGCGGCGAGGGCGATCCGGAGGGCGTTGGAGTCGGCCAGTCCGATATCCTCGGAGGCGGAGATGACCAGTCGGCGGGCGATGAAGCGGGGGTCCTCGCCGGCGTGGAGCATCTTGGCCATCCAGTAGAGGGCGGCGTCGGGGTCGGAACCCCGGATCGACTTGATGAAGGCCGAAATGGTGTCGTAGTGCTGGTCTCCATCCGAGTCGTAGACGATCGCCTTGTGCTGGATGGATTCCTCAGCCACGGCAAGATCCAGGTGAATGCGGCCTTCGCCCCCGGGAGTGGTGAGGATGGCGAGTTCAAGGGCGGTCAGGGCCTTACGGGCATCCCCGTCCGCTTTTTCGGCAAGGTGATGGAGGGCGTTCTCGTCGGCCTCGATGTCCATGGAGCCAAATCCCCGTTCCGGGTCAGACAGGGCGCGCTGGAGGAGGAGAAGAATGTCGTCCGAGGAGAGTGGTTCCAGTTGGAAGATCTGGGAGCGGGAGACCAGCGGAGAGTTGACGTAGAAGTAGGGGTTGTGGGTGGTGGCCCCGATGAAGCGCACAGTGCCGCGCTCCAGGTGGGGAAGGAGGACGTCCTGCTGGGCCTTGTTGAAGCGGTGAATCTCGTCAATGAAGAGGACGGTGCTCTGATTCCGGAGCTTGGTGTAGGTCCGAGCCTGCTCGATCTTGGCGCGGATTTCAGCCACGTTGGATTCCACTCCGTTAAGGGCCTCGAAACGCGATCCGGTCGAACTGGCCACCACCCAGGCGAGGGTGGTCTTTCCGGTGCCGGGGGGTCCGTAAAAGATGAGGGAAGTGAAACGATCGGCTTCGATGGCGCGGCGGAGGAGTTTCCCCTCTCCCAGAATGTGTTGCTGGCCTGCGACTTCAGAAAGCGATCGCGGACGCATGCGGGCAGCCAGCGGTTCCCCCGGGTCCGGAGGTTTCACTGGCGTCTCTTCCGGGGGGGCCTCGAAGAGTTCGTCCATGTCGGCACGATAGATTGGAGTTTCACAGGCGACAATCCCGGAGGTCGCGGTGGGTCGAACTCGAATGGCCTCGCCACGGGACGGGGATGTCCAGGCGGTTGCCGTTGGCTCGATTCGGGCTGTCCCCGCAGGTGGAAACTTCCGTGAGTTGAAGACCACGGAGTTTGATTGAAGAGGATCGTGGAAAATTCAAAGATCGGCTTCACCTATTGAATCCGGTGCGGGATAATGAGGGCGAAGCCAGCGCCCCCCCAAGCCTGCTATGAAGCTCCTCTTCTCTCTTTACCTTCTAACCCTTACGGCATCGGGCGAAGTCCCCGGTATCCATCTGGCCGACAAATCGTTGCGCGTTGAGTTTCTCGACAGTGATGAGAAGGAGTTCTTCATCAGCCAAACGATGGACTTGTCCGGGCGCCTGTTCGTCGGTTGTCGCGAGGCGTTGTATGTTTACGAGCCAACCGCGGATGGTGGCTTCGGTCCGCGCCGGGAGTTGTTCCGTTTTCCCAAGGACTCCTGGCTCTATGACCTCGAGGTCTATGGCAATGACCTCTTTGTCCTGACGAATACGGCTCTCTACCGCATGCGTGAGGCGGTCACCCGGCGCAACGACCTGAAACCTGAAAAATTGCTTTGGGGCATGCCTCAGGGGCACTTTCACCAAGGACTTCATGGCATGGAATTCGGGCCAACCGGCGATCTGTTCCTGTCCATGGGGGATCCGCAACCGCACATGCACTGGGATCGCTCGCGTCCGGACCACTTGTGGCATTGGACCTTTTACGTCGGGCCGGACAACAAGGAAGTACCGTATACCGGCGCAGGGGCCATTTTTCGCTATCGTCTGGAGGATCACTCCCTGAGCGTTCACGCCAGCGGCTTGCGTAACAGCTGCGGGATATCCTTCGACCCGAACTGGCGTTTGTTCGCCAATGACAATGATCAGGAGGGGGCCGCTGCCTCTCCCGGCAAACTGGTTTATGCCCCGAGTCATTCGTGGCACGGTTGGGTTCGGGGGTGGTCGGCCCGTCAAACCCCCAGGCGGCGTGACTTGTTGCCGGTGGTCAACCTGGAGCTGGACGTTCCAGTCGGACAATGTTGGCTCGACGGCGCCGTGCTGGTCGCCAATTGGGGCAACCGCACGGTTAGCCGACATGCGATCTCCGCCAACGGGGCCGGGTTTGCCGCCCCCACTGATTTCTTTCTTCGGGGCGACGGTTTGCGCCGCCCGGTGTCCATCACCCCCTTGAACGACGGACGCATGGTGGTCTCAGTTTGCTACATGCAGGGCAACGAAGGTTCCCCGGTGCGTCAGACCGACTTGTTGTTGATCTCCCCTAAGGCCCCTGCGACGGGTGGAGATCTCAGCAAATCCGACCTCGTTGGGTTGCTCGATAAGTCATGGACCGTGCGTTACAAGGCTCATCAGGAAATACTGCGGCGGCGCGGTCCCGTCCTCAAACAAGCGGCCGAACGTTTCCTGAAAACATCGCCCTCTGCCGAAACCTTCAGCAGCCTGATCTACCTCGCTGCGGTCCATGGCGATGAGGCATCCGTGAAACGCATCCAAGCGCTCGCCGACGGCGGGGACAAAGCCAGTGAACTGGCAATTCGGGTAATGGCTGAGTTCCCTTCAAGATTTCAGCCCCTTGAGGTAGAGAAGTTACTGATCAAGGCAACTTCGCCGCGTGTTCGACACGCACTTCTGGAATACATCCATGCGCTCCCGGACATGAAGCTTCCGGAATCCATCGTTCGGCTCGCCGCCGATCCCGATGCGTTTGTGCGTCAGTCCGCGGCCCAGTTGCTTGCCCGCCGGGTCTCTGCTGCCGAACTGACTCGCTGGGCTTCGGATGAATCCGAGCTCATTCGCCAAGGGGCCGTGAATGCTGCCGGTTTCCATATCTGGCATGCCATTGAGTCGACCACGAACTTTCCCAAGATTCGGGAATTGGCCCGCCCCGGCCAGATGTCCTTTGCCCAGGCCGATGGCCCGATCAAGCTGGCCGATCTTGGAAAGCCGGTCTTTATTTACATGCCGTCCGAATGGTGGAAGGACGAAGGTAACAGGAAGAAAGTAGCCCCGCATTTTGCTCTTCTTGCCAAGGCCTTGGATGATCCGTCCCCAAGCGTTCAACTTCCTGCCGCGGTCCAATTGTTCTTTCTTAAAAACACCGATGTCGACCCCAAGGTCCTGATGATCCTCGAGGGCGCCGATGTCGACCTGGGCTCCAAATCGAAGGCCTCTGTAAATGCCCGCGCCCGGAAGGAGGCTTTACGAGCCCTTGAGACTGCTTCCTTATCCAGCAACGAGAAGATTCCTCCAGCATTCGCCAGCGTGGACTGGAACACCGCCTACCAGAAAGGCAAGGCAGCAGCAGGCAGGAAGCTGTTCACAGCCCGCGGCTGCATCGCCTGCCACCTGGCCCCTGACGACGGCAAGGGCGGGGGCATCGGACCCTCTCTGGTAGACGTGCATACACGCTTCTCCCCTCAGTATCTGGCGGAATCGATCCTCCTCCCGAATCGTTTTGTTTCACCGAATTTCCATCCCACCTCACTAACCATGAAGGATGGCACGGTCCACACCGGCTTTATTGAAAAGGATGGCGACGAAATCGATTTACGCATTATCACGGGGACGGTGATGAAACTGCCCGGGGGACAGGTTGCCAAACGGGCAACCAGCCATCAATCCATGATGCCGGCCGGTCTGGTCCAATCACCAGACGAGATGAATCACTTGCTCGCCTACATGCTTGCTCGATCCCCTGGATCCAATGTCCCGGCCGCCAAGCAGGATGACAAGGGGCCTCCTGCTCTTGAGGTCGTGCACCGCTTTGATCCCGAAAAGCCAAACGTATTCCATTTCGATGCGGTCGAGGCACAGTATGTGCGGGTAGACATCCTGCCAGGCTCAAACGGGCAGCCTTGCATCGATGAGTTCGAGATCTTTGCCCCGGGAGCGGAAACAAACCTCGCCCTGACTGGCAAAGCTGCGGCCTCTTCGCTGCTCCCGGGTTTTGCCTACAAGCATCAGATCGCTTTCCTGAACGATGGTGTTTATGGCAACGGGCGTAGCTGGATCCCGGCCAAGTCAACCGGTTGGGCCCAGATTAAGTTGAGGGAGCGGTCGAAAATCGACCGGGTCGTGCTCTCGCGGGATCGCGAAGGGAAACTGCGTGCGCGTTTGCTGACCTCCTTCGACATTCTCGTGTCTAACGATGGCACGACCTGGAAGATCGTGAAGAAAGTCCGACCGGGGAAAGCGGCTTCGGCAAAATGAAGCCCACTGCATTTCCATGTATTCTTTTCTGGTGCCTTCGGGAAATGGCATTTGGGGCAATGCCTGAAGGAGCTTAAGCAATGAGAGCAAAGGAGGTATTCGTTGTAGCTGCAATTCTGGCGACGGGTGCGCTCCGGGCGGAAGGCCCCGTGAATATTCCTTCCTCCAAGAAGAACTTCCATCTGTTTCTCCTGATGGGGCAGTCAAACATGTCCGGGGGCGTCGGGATAGCAGCCGGTGATACCCAACCGGTCCCTCATGTGTTGAAAATGCGTTTTGCCAGGGAAGGGGAGGAGCCCAAGTGGGTGCCGGGAGCGCATCCGCTTCACCCCAGACGCCCCAATAAGAAGGCGCGGTTCGGGCCTGGCCTGTCGTTCGCAGAGGCTTACCTGGCTGACAATCCCGGGGTGGTGGTCGGTCTGGTTCCGATGGCCTGGGGTGGCAGGAGTATCGAGCAACTGGGCAAAGGCTCTGGAATTTACAGCGATGCCATCCGTCATGCCAAGGCGGGCATGCAAGCCGGGACCCTCAAGGGTGTGCTATGGCATCAAGGGGAATCGGACACTGTCGAGCAGACGAGGACCGATGCCTATGAGAAGAGACTGCACCGACTGATCGAAGACGTGCGGAAGGACCTGGGGAGTCCCCAATTGCCCTTTATCGTGGGGAACCTGGCGGAATTCTACGGCACCGGAAAGGATCACAAGGCGCCGGATCGGGTAGCGCGTATCATCAAAATCAAGGAGATCCTTCGAAGCTTGCCGGAAAAGGTGCCTCATGCCGGATTTGTCGAATCCACCGGTTGCAGTCCGGCCGCTCGCGCGAAGGTGCATTTTGATCGCAAGTCATGTTTGCTCATGGGCAAGCGGTATGCCAAGGTTTATGGCGATATGTCCGCGAACCCGTGAATTCATTTTCTCACCTTTACCCCATTGCAAATGAAACTTCTCTGCCCGGCCATACTCGTCACTCTTGGAACGTTATTTGCGTCTTCCGCGTTATCCGCCAAGCGTCCGAAGCCGCCGACCCGTGCGTTCGACGGTCCCGGGGCACCGAAGTTCATCCGGCTCGATGACAAACCCGGGGTCAATCCGCCAGTTGATGCAGTGGGCAACTATCTGATCGGACCAAATTACCTGCCGGCTCCCGAACGGAGAATCCCCAAGGACTCGCCCAGGGGAAAAGTTCTTCAATTCACCATCGATTCCAGGACCACCAGGTTGCTTAACCCGGGAATTGCCCGGAAGGTTTTCGGGACGGTCGATCCCAGGAACCCCAGGACCTTGATCGTTGAGACCCATGAAATCGATTACACCCGGCAGATCACCGTTTACGTGCCCGCGCAATACAAGGAGGGCAAGGAAGCGCCGTTCATGGTCTGTCATGACGGCCCGAAAGGAAAACCCAACCAGGTGATCCCCAATATCCTCGATAACCTGATTGCCCAGAAGCGGGTTCCGCCGCTGATTGCAATCATGGTGGCCAACGGGGGTGGCGATGCCCAGGGGCATGAGCGGGGCAGGGAATACGATACCATGTCAGGTCTGTATGCCGAGTATATCGAGACGGAAGTTCTGCCCCTGGTGGAGAAAAACTGCGGGGTCAAATTAACCGGGAACCCGGATGGCCGGGCGGTGATGGGAAGCAGTTCGGGCGGATCGGCCGCCCTCATCATGGCCTGGTATCGGACCGATCTTTACCGCCGGGTGCTGACTACTTCCGGGACTTTCGTGAACCAGCAATGGCCCTTTGACCCGAAGACGCCGGGTGGGGCGTGGGATTTTCACGATAAGCTGATTCCCCAGAGTGAGAAAAAACCCATCCGCCTGTTCCTCGCGGTGGGTGATTACGACCTTCTCAACCCGAATGTGATGCGCGACGGCATGCACGACTGGGTTGAAGCCAATCATCGCATGGCGAAGGTCCTGAAGGCCAGGGGTTATTCCTACCAGTATCTCTTTTGCCAGAATTCCGGTCATGGGATCGGCAACGCCAAGGTTCAATTCCTCCCCCATGCCATCGAGTGGGTGTGGCACGGTTATAAGACGAAAGAGTGAGCCAGCATGGGATCGGACTGTGGTGGCCCCGGGGTCTCCACGACGAGTTCGTCCATGCGGGACGACAGGACGGAGTTTCCTGGGCGGCCCTCCCGGAGATTCCGGTGGAGCCTGCTCGTCCGGAGTAGCTCTGCCTGGCAGGTGCCAGAGGAGGGAAGAAGCAGATTGAGGACCTGGGGAAGATCCTGCAGGGGTGCAGGATCACCGATGATGAATAATGATGGCCGATGGGATGATTAACGGCGAGAGGGTTGGCCGAGTTCAGGATTGCTGTTATGACCCAGGGCATCGGTCATGCCCGGTCGGGGATGACGGGAATAGAACCTGTCTATTTGAATGAATATGAACCCACTCCTCGAAAGAGATATCACGATGGCTGCGCGGGTGCGGATGGTTGTTCTGTTTCTTCTGGTTGCGCAGTGGACTGCCGCAGCTGCCGATCGCCCGAATATCCTGTTCATCATGTCCGATGATCACACTTCGCAGGCCATCGGGGCCTACGGAAGTCGTCTGGCCGGGTTGAACCCGACCCCGACCATCGATCGTCTGGCACGGGAAGGGATGCTCTTTGAAAACGCGTTCTGTTCCAACGCGATCTGTGCCCCCAGTCGGGCCACGATCCTCACCGGGCAGTATGCCCACACCTGTGGAGTGCACGATTTGCGTGGGAGCATCGAGGCCGGGCGGCAGTATCTCGCGCGCGAGATGAGGAAGGCCGGTTACCAGACCGCCATGATCGGGAAATGGCACCTGAAGAAGGAACCGGCCGATTTCGACTACTACTGTGTGCTTCCCGGCCAGGGAAAGTATCACGATCCTGAGTTCCGCATTCGTGGAGAAAAGAACTGGCCGAAGAACCTGATCAAGTTTCCCGGCATGCATTCATCCGACGCCATCACGGACCAGACGCTCAAGTGGTTCAAGGAAGGGCGCGACGAGTCCAAGCCATTCTTCCTGATGCATCACTACAAGGCTCCCCACGATTATTTCCAGCACGCTCATCGTTACGATGACTACCTGGCGGAGGTCGACATCCCGCAGCCAGTGAACCTCCGCAAATCCCATCCTGCTGGATTCGGCTCCATTGCCACGCGCGGGTATCACGATGAATTGATCCCGCACATCGGCACCTCCATCGGTAATCGCAACCCCCGGCGCTCCTACGCCCTGGATCTTCCGGTGAAATTCCCGCAGGACTACCCTGAAGGTTACGATGCCGCCAAGTTGACCGACGAGGAAGTCCAGGACATGGCCTACAACGTCTATCTGCGCAAATACCTGCGCTGTGTGAAGGGAGTCGATGACAACCTCAAACGACTCTTTGCCTATCTGGACAGGACGGGTCTCATGGACCAGACGGTTATCATCTACACCGGCGATCAGGGCTTCATGCTTGGTGAACATGATTACCAGGACAAGCGCTGGATGTATGAGGAGGCCATGCGCATGCCGTTTTTGATTCGCTACCCGGCGACCATCAAGGCGGGCAGTCGCACCGATGCCGTTGTGGGCAATGTCGATTACGCGCCGACCATGCTCGACTTTGCCGGGGTGAAGAAGCCCGGTTACATGCAGGGTCGCAGTTTCAAGCCCATCTGCGAGACAGGCAAGGAGCCGGTCACCTGGCCGAATGAGGCCTACTACCGCTACTGGATGCACATGGCCCACCACGACAATCCCGGACACCTGGGAATCCGCACCAAGGAATTCAAACTCATTTACTTCTACGGAGCCGATTACCAGGGCGGCAACCGGACTCCACCGGCCTGGGAACTCTACGACATGAAAAACGACCCCCTGGAGTCGACCAACCTTTATGACGCCCCGGAATACGCCGACACGGTGGCCGGTTTAAAAAAGCGCCTGGCCCTGCTGCGAAAGCGGATCGGGGACCAGGGGCGGGATTTTCCGGGAACCGAGGAAGTGGTGCAGGAATTCTGGAATTACGATGCAGCCGACAGGGAGAAGGCCGAGAGGATCTCCGGGGAGTTTCTCCAGCGACGGGTGCGGGACCTGAAAGATTCCTCGAAATATAAGAACAGGTGAGACTGTATTGAGGATCCCTTGAATTAACCAGATCAGGATGGGCGATAGAATTTTCCTGGCAATGAAAGTGCTGATTGCGGCCCTGATTCTGTCAGCGTCGTTGCACGCTGAGGATCAGCAAAAGGCGATCGAGGCTGAGGTCATCGTGTACGGGGCAACCCCGGCCGGGGTCTGTGCGGCAGTTGGCGCGGCCCGCGAGGGTGTCTCAGTGGTTCTGGTTTCGCCCTATGACTATGTGGGGGGAATGATGACGGGAGGTTTGAGTTTAAGTGACGGGAACCAGTGCGTCCGCAAGTTGATGGGTGGTTTGTTTGTCGAAGTGTACAGGCGGATTCATCAGCACTATCAGGATGCCGGAGTGAAACTGAACTGGGAGGTTGATCTGACCAAATACAACAAGTGGACGAACGAGCCCCATGTTGCCGAGAAGGTGTTCCACGATCTGCTCAGGGAAGCGGGGGTGAGAATCTGTTTAAAACATCAGTTGGTGAGGGTTGAGAAAGAGGGTGCCAGGATAATGGCCCTTAGAACCAACAGGGGAGTTTTTCATGCTTCCCAGTTTATTGACGCAACTTATGAAGGCGACCTGATGGCCCGGGCCAGGGTGTCGTATGCCCTGGGCCGGGAAGGGAAGACGCAATATGGAGAATCATTGGCTGGTCACCAGTTTCCCAAGAAGCCGGTTGAGATCGATCCCTGTGATGCAAACGGCCAGCGGTTACCTTTCCTGACTGGAGATTCTCCGGGCGAGGACAAGGGGGATGGCAAGATCATGACCTACAGCTTCCGGGTCGTTATTTCGACAGACCCTGCCAATCAGATTCCGATGCCCAGGCCGGCGGCCTATGACCCTGCCCGTTTCGAATTAGCCCGGCGTTATATCAAGGCCAACCCCAGAGCGGCCGGTCAAATGGTTTCGGTGGACGGTTATCCTCTGCCGGGGAAGAAGATCGATCTCAATAACGGGATCGGGAGGCAGATTTCATCCGGGTTGGTCGGAGCAAGCTGGGCCTGGCCGGAGGCTAGTTATGCGGATCGCGAAAAAATCCGGGAAGCACACAAACAATACACCCTGGAACTGATCTGGTTTCTCAAAACCGATCCGGTGGTGCCCGAGGCCGTTCGCAGGAAGTTTGCCTCGTATGCCCTGACCGGGGATGAGTTCCGGAAATACGGGGGCTGGCCACCGGCTCTTTATGTCCGGGAAGGCAGACGCATGATTGGGGAATACGTGCTCACCCAGCACGACATCCGGAGTAATCCGGAAAAGAAGGACAGCGTCGGGATCAGTTCCTTCCCGATCGATTCCCATGACTGTCAGCGGGTGCCGACAGCCGATGGGAAGGGGTGGGTCAATGAAGGGACCATCTTTCCCCATCGAATCAATGGCAACCGGCACGGACATCCCTATCAGGTGCCATACCGGTCCCTCACTCCCAGGCGCAGCGAATGCATAAACCTGCTGGTGCCGGTTTGCCTCTCAAGCAGCCATGTGGCGCTTTCCAGTATCCGGGTGGAGCCCACCTGGATGATGCTGGGGCAAAGCGCCGGGGTGGCTGCGGCGGCGGCCTGCCAAGGGAAGATTGATGTCCAGGACCTGCCCTACGCCCGGTTGAGGGAGCGTTTGTCAGGGCAGAACCAGGTGCTCGATTTTCCGGCAGAGTATGTGGCCGGGGACGGGCTCCCATCCAAGCCCGGGAAACTGCCGGGCATTGTGCTGGATGATGATGCGGCAAGGAAGGTTGGGCGATGGAAGCAGTCCCAGAACTTCCGTCCCTACATAGGTGGGGGCTATATTCATGACAATAACACCGGCAAGGGAGAAGCCGGTCTTACCTTCGAGGCCAGAATAGAGAAAAGTGGCCGTTACAGTTTGGGCCTGGCCTACTCGCCGCATCCTTCCCGGGCCAGTAATGTCCCCCTGAGCATTGAAGCTGGCGACCAGAGTCAGAAGATAATGGTTAATCAACGGTTGCCGCTGGATTCGAATTCCAATTTCCGCACCCTCCAGACCCTGGAACTGAAAGCAGGGCAGAAGGTTGTTGTCCACTTGAGTAACGCCGGGACTGATGGCTTTGTGGTTGTGGATGCCCTGCAACTATTGGGCCCCATCGAGAGATGAGAGCTGTAATCGCCTTCCTTGCCTTTTTGGCTCCGTTGATCCAGGCAACGGGCAAGCCCAACATCATCCTCTTCCTTGTCGATGACATGGGCTGGATGGACAGCACGCCCTACGGTTCGAAGTATTATGAGACGCCCAACATGGACAAGTTCGCCAGGCAGTCGATGCTCTTCACCGACGCTTACGCTCATCCACTTTGTTCACCGACGCGGGCGTCCATTCTCAGCGGACAGTATCCCTCGAGGCACGGCATCACCACCGCCAGCGGACATAAGCCCGCCCGGCCCGCCGGGCAATCCCGTTACCCCAAGGGGGCGCCGGGCAACAAACCTTTCCTCTACGCCGTCAGCAGGAACTACCTCGACCCCGCCCTGGTCACCTTGCCCGAGGTCCTCGCCAAGGCCGGTTATTCCACCGGCCACTTCGGTAAATGGCACCTCGGCCTGGCACGGGAGCACTGGCCGGAGAAGCATGGCTTCCAGGTCGCCTTCCATGCCCAGCCCAGTCCGGGGCCGCCGGGTGGGCACTACTTCTCCCCCTACGGGGTTCAATTGAATGCCGAGCCCAGCCCCAGGAGCCCGGGAGGGACCATCACCGACGGTCCGGAGGGAGAATACGTCACCGACCGGTTGACCGAGGAGTCGATCGCCTTCATCGAGGCGAATAAGGACAAGCCCTTCTATCTCAACCTCTGGCACTACGGAGTCCACGGGCCATGGGGACACAAGGAAGAATACACCGCAGAATTCGCCAGGAAGACCGATCCCCGGGGCGAGCAGCGCAACCCCATCATGGCCTCCATGCTCAAGAGCATAGACGAGAGCCTCGGACGGGTGTTGGCCAAGCTCGACGAGCTGGACCTGACCAGGAACACCATCTTCATCTTCTACTCGGACAACGGAGGAAACGTTCACAGCAATGCCGCTGATGATCACAAGATCGCCAGGATCAAGCCCGGTCATCCCAGATACCCCCAGCTTGAGGATTGGAGAAAGTGGGCCGGCCCCGAACCGCCCACCAACAACGCTCCGCTGCGCGAGGGCAAGGCGCGGATCTATGAGGGCGGGCAACGCGTGCCCCTGATGGTGCGTTGGCCCGGGCGGATCGAGCCGGGCTCTGCCAGCGACGCCGTGGTCGCGGCGATCGACTTGTATCCCACCCTGCTCGATGCCCTGGAAATTCCGAAACCCAAGGGCCACCTGATCGACGGCGAATCCATCCTTCCTGTCCTCGAAGGGAAGGGTTCGATCAAGCGTAAGGCCTACTTCACCTGGTTCCCGCACCTGGTTGGGGCCGTTTCCGTGCGCCAGGGAAACTACAAGCTGATCCGCCGCTTCGAGTCGCACGCCAGGTATCCCGAAACAGTCGAGCTATACAATCTCAAGGACGATATTGGTGAGACCCGCAATCTCGTCGGCAAGATGCCCATGAAGGTCAGGGGGCTGCAGGCCCTCATCGATGGCTTCGTCAAGGAAACCGGGGCCCTTTATCCCAAGGCCAACCCCAACTACGACCCGGACTGGAAACCCGCCGCTTCGAAGCCCAGGCCCCAACTTTCAACACCACAATTGCGTGAGGTGATTGTCAGCCACACTGATGACAACGATGTCCTCCAGCTTTTCCGCATGAAGGAGGACGGATCGGGCAGGCTTCAGTTGACGCATTCCGAACGCGGCTGTCGCATGCCCGCCTGTTCGCCCAATGGAGAGAAGCTGGTTTATGTGCAACTGGTGAACCACAGCCTGTCGCTCTGGCTATCGGACATCGAGGGCAAGAACCCTCGCGCCCTTGTGAGTGAGGGCATGAACCTCGTTCCCTCCTGGTTGCCGGACTCCCGGCAAATTGTCTGGATGAAGGCTCAGCAGGGTAAAAAGAATCAAGACCCTGCCAGCAATAGCCAGATCCACATTCTGGATACAGAAACGGGCAAATCGCGAAGACTGTTCAGTGACCCAGAGCAAATCAAGTTCAGCAATGCGATGCCCTCGGCGTCCCCCGATGGCAAAAAGATCGCCTTTGTCTCCAGCCGAGGCGGCCCCTTCAGAATCTGGGTGAGCAACCTTGATGGGAGTGATGCCAAACTTATTTCACCGCCGCCCAAAGAGCAGGATGAGAATCTCAAACTACCCATCGAGCAAAAAGTCCCCACGTGGTCACCCGATGGAAAGTGGATTGCCCACTGGGAAGGCGTGGAGATGATTCACATGAGTCCGTATACCGGGATCAAGAACCCGAAGCGGGATCAGCAGATCTCGGCCACCTTCAATGTCTGGGTTGCCAGCAGCAATGGAAAGCAGCGGCGAAAAGTCGGGCGTGGCGATGATCCCACCTGGTCGCCTGATGGATTTGTAAGCCGGGCTTTTCCGGATCAAGAAAGGGGAGGCCCCAAGATCATGATCGAAACAAGATCCGGGGAAAAAGAGTTGCCGATCGTGCCTCCCAGGACGAACTGGGGCCGATTTTCCTGGTTGCCTGATCCCGCTTACAAGCCGAATGCGAAACCAACGACTTCAAAGCCCAGGCCCCAACGCCCCACTCCGGAGCAGTTTTTCCAGAGGCGCGACGCGAACAAGGACGGCTCCATCACCCTCAAGGAATACATCGGCAATCCCAAGGGTCGCAACGTGTCCGCCCTGACTCAGAATTTCAATCGGCGGGATGCCAACAAGGACGGGAAGCTCACGCTTGCAGAACTAAAGAGAACAAAATGAAATCATGAGAAGAGAGATTATTTCAGCCCTGCTTTTCATCCTGGGTGTGACGTCACTGATGGCACAGAAGGATAAGCCCAATATCATTTTTATCCTGACAGACGATCTGGGTTACGGGGATGTGGGGATTCTTTTTCAGAAACAGCGCGACGGGATTCAAATTAAAACCCCGGAATTGGATCAAATGGCCATGGCCGGCACGATCATGAACCGGCATTACTGTCCCGCTCCCATCTGTGCTCCTTCCCGGGCTTCCTTGATAACGGGAATGCATCAGGGCCACTCGAATGTGCGGAACTATCAATTCGACAAGGCCATCGAGGATAATTGGAATTTTGCCAACACGCTGCAAAAAGCAGGTTATCACACCATCCATCTGGGCAAGTATGGGCTACAGGGCGGGGGTAATTCCCCGGAAAAATGGGCCGCCTATCCCACCAAGCGGGGGTTTGATTATTTCTATGGCTATGTAAGGCACGTTGACGGACACCAGCATTATCCGGCTAATTTCTGGAAGCTTGGGGACAATAAATCTCACCAGCAGAAAAAGCAGGTGTGGGAAAATAATGACGAGGTTTCCGGCGGTCTGGACAAATGTTACACCGCTGATTTATGGACCGCCAAGGCCAAGCAACTGATCATGAGGGAGGCCAGGGAGAATCCCAAGCGTCCGTTCTTCATGTATCTGGCCTATGACACACCTCACGCCGCCCTGCAGTTGCCTACCGTTGCCTACCCCGATGGCAAGGGCGTCAACGGCGGCCTGCAATGGTTGGGGAAACCCGGAAGGATGATCAACACGGCGGAGGGAACCATCGATCATTACCGCGATCCCCATTACACTGGTAAGAGCCTGACCGATGTGGCGGAAAGGTTTGCCACCTCCATCACCCGGATCGATCATTGCGTCGGAGATATTCTGCAAACCCTGAAGGACCTCAAGATCGACAGGAAAACCATCGTCATATTCTCCTCGGACAACGGCCCTCACAGTGAGGTCTACATTAAAGGAGAAAGGTGGAACCCCTCGGTCTTCGAATCCGCCGGCAGATTCAAGGGATCCAAGGGGTCATCCCACGAAGGGGGCCTGCGGGTGCCTACTTTTGCCTGGGGGCCCTCAAGGATAAAGGCCGGTCAGAAATCAAATACACCCTCCCAGTTTCACGACTGGATGGCGACCTTTTGTGATTATGCCGGCGTTGAGGCACCCGCAAGAATTGATGGAGTCTCTCTGCTTCCAACACTTCATCAGTCAGGTAAGCAGAGGAAAGGTGTCGTCTACGTTGAATTCAATAATCAACAGGGAATATACCTGGATGGATATAAAGGCTTAAGGATGAAAACCACGGACCATGCGGTCGACTTTGATATCTTCAATACCATTGACGATGAACCTGAATCAAGAAACCTGGCTGAAACATCCGGCGAGTTCATTCGCCTGCAAAAGAGAATGAAGGATGAAGTGCTGAGGATAAGGATGCCAAACCGGCATGCTAAAAAATCCTACGATGATGAATCCGTTCCCGGGTTGGATGTGGAGGAGGGTGATTTAAGCAGGGGTGTGGCCGTCAAGTCCTACCTTGGAGAATGGAACTGGGTTCCCGAGTTCACTCAAATGATCTCCAAGGCGGGATTCATTAAAAAGGCCATCGATCTGGAATCATTGCCCGCTAAGGAAAATGCCGGATTACTGTTCTCCGGATATATTCAAATTCCAGAACCGGGAGACTGGACGTTTCATTGTCGGGCGGCGGGTGGTTTGATATTCAAGATACACAGTAAATTGGTCATAGATGGAGACTACAAATACGATGGGAGTGAAATCAGTGCGACGGTGAAGTTGGACCAAGGCCTTCACCCCTACCGGTTGTATTACAGGACCTCTGACCGCGAACCTGCCCTCAGTCTCCAATGGGAAGGGCCGAATATCGCCAAGGGCGCAATCCCTGCTGATGCGTTCCTTGTGAAAGGAGAGCCCTCTAAGTGAATGCGCTTTCAAGATGAAAATCGCAGTTATTGATCTGATCGTTCACTTTAAAGGAGCATCCCGCCGATGCCCTGGGTGGGTTTCATGGGAAGCATGTGGAAATGGTGTTGAAGGAAACTATGAAGAAAAAACTGTATGATGGAAAGATTCCTGACCCCATGAAAAGAACGACTGGAACACCAACCCTCCGGGTCCTGTTGCCTCTTGTCATGGCGGTGGCCTGTCTGACCGGGTCCCCGCTTTTGGCCCAGGCCTCGAAACTCAAGGTAAACAACGAGAAGCCTGAAAAAGGAAACCAGAGCAAGAGGATCCATCCGCATGCCCTCAAGCTCATCCTGGAAGGGAAAAAGAAGGAGGCCATCGCCTACCTCGAGGCGACATCTGGCAAGGGCGTGAACCCCGGGCACACCAGAATGCTGCTGGACATGGCCCGGGAGAAACCAGGAGCCTGGAAGTTCGACGCGAAAACCTGGCCATGGAAGCGAACCCTTCCCGACACCTCGCTGAAGAAGGATGTCCCCGGCGACAGGTTCACCATCGCGTTCGGTGGAGGCGCGGGCTACGTGCCGTCGAACGAGCGGGTGTGGGACACCGTTCGTGAGATCGATCCGCGGGCTCTTCTCCTGCTCGGCGACAACGTCTACATCGACGACCCGAAGACACCTGAGATGCAGCGTTTCCATTACTACCGCCGCCAGAGCCAGCCGGAATGGGCCCAGCTGGCCCGGAAAGTGCCGATCTATGCGATCTGGGATGACCATGATTTCACCACCAACGATGGATGGGGCGGTCCCGCCATCGAGGAACCCAGGTGGAAGCGCGAGGTATGGAAGCTCTTCAGGGAGAACTGGGACAACCCCTACTACGGGGGCGGTGAAGAGCAACCCGGATGCTGGTTTGATTTCCAGATCGGGGAGGTTCGTTTCGTCATGATCGACGGTCGCTACTACCGCGAATCACCCAAGGGAAAGGATCCCTCCATGCTGGGGCCCGTTCAGATGAAGTGGCTCCAGGAAACCCTCCGCAAGAAGTCCACCACCTTCACCGTGATCTGTTCCAATGTGCCCCTCGCGCCCAAGGTCAAGCCGGGCTCGAAGGACACCTGGGACGGATTCGCCGGTGAGCGCCAACGAATCTACCAGTTCCTTGCCGACGAGAAGATTCCCGGAGTCATCATCCTCTCCGCCGACCGGCACCGCTCCGACGCTTACAGGATCGATACGGGCATCAAGGGAATGTATCCGGTTTACGAGTTCAGTTCATCGCGACTGACCAACCAGCATGTGCATCGCCTGATCGAGTCCTCGCTCTTCGGTTACAATGAGAAACAATCCTTTGGACGGGTCGATTTCGATCTCAAGGCGGAGGATCCGACGGTCGAGTACACCATTGTGAACATCGACGGCAAAGCCATTCACTCCCTCAAAGTGAAACGAAGCGAACTGCAGTTCGAATAGGGGCGGGCAGGACATCTGGTTGCAGGCAACCGGATGAAGAATGGGGTCGATTCTCATGACCCGCTCCGCCTTCATTTTTGGCCACAAAAATCGTGCTATTATGTCCGTTTAAGGTAGTGAAACGGGCAACCTTACCAAGATGAGCGATTTCAGCATGAACGGGCGGGAATACCGTTTGCCGACAGGGCCGGTAGCAGTGATTTGCGTGGACGGATGCGAGGAGGATTATCTCGATGTGGCCCTGGCGCAGGGACGGATGCCAGGCATGACCCGAATCCTTCAGGAGGGTTGGCGGGGTTCTGCCCGCGGGGCCCTGCCGTCCTTCACCAACGTGAACAACGCGGCCATCGTCACCGGTGTGCCGCCGGTAAGGACCGGATTGAGTGGCAATTTCTTCCTGGATCCCGACACCGGGGAAGAAGTGATGATGAACAGCGCGGATTTTCTGCGCTGTGAGACGATCCTGGCTGGAGCCGCCCGCGCCGGTCGCAAGGTGGCGATGGTGACCGCGAAGGAGAAGTTGCGGGACCTGCTCTCGCCCGGACTGCTGGCTGAAGGAGTGACCGGCATGGCGTTTTCCTCGGAAAAAGCTGCCGAGGCACACACGCCGACCCATGGCATTTCGGATGTGGAGGCACTGGCCGGAGAAACGCCACCGATTTACAGCGGGGAAGCGAGTGTTTACGTGCTGCGTGCCGGTGTGGCCCTTCTGGAAGCAGGGCAGGCGGATTTTCTCTATCTCTCGCTCACGGATTACATCCAGCACAAGTATGCACCGCACGAAGAAGGGGCCCTGGAGTTCTACCAGGCCCTGGACGTGGAGCTCGGTCGGTTGATGGATCTGGGTTGTCGACTGGGGATCACTGCGGACCACGGAATGAATGCCAAGTGTCGGGAAGATGGCACTCCGCGGGTGATCTACCTGGAAGATGAACTGTCCGGAGAATTCGGCGAAGGGAACAAGGTGATCTGCCCGATAACCGATCCTTACGTGGTGCACCACGGAGCCCTCGGTTCCTATGTCACGGTGCACCTGCTGGAACCCGGCCGATCCGCTGAAGTCGCCGGGTGGATCCGAGGTCTGGAGGGAGTCACAGAGGTGCTTGAGAAGACCGAGGCCGCCGATCTTCTGGAGCTCCCGGCAGACCGTATTGGTGATCTCGTTGTCATGAGTGCGGCGGACACCGTGCTGGGACGCAGCCCTGAGCACCACGACCTCTCCCAGCTTGATCGCCCCCTGCGCTCTCATGGCGGACGCTTCGAGACCACGGTGCCATTTATTTTTTCCGGCCCGCTGAATGATGAATATGCAGCAAGGGCTGCTGCGGATCCGCGTAATTTCGATGTCTTTGATTATGTTTGTAATGGAATTGAATCATGAGTGCCACTGAATCGACCGGGATCCCGGAACTGTCGTGCCACGTGGCTGGGGAGGAGGTGGGCGAGGAGTTGCTCGAGGTCATCTATCCCTACAGCGGTGAACTCGCCGGGCGCGTGCGGATGGTGGACGCTTCCGGGTTGGAGCGGGCGCTGTCCGCCACCCGGCAGGTGGACATGACGCGCTGGCAGCGCCACGAGGTGCTGATGAAGGCCCGCGAGCTCCTGTCGGGGCGGGCGGAAGAATTCGCCCACCTCATCCGCAGTGAATCGGGACTGTGCATGCGCGAGACGCGCTATGAGGTGGGACGCACCCAGGACGTGCTCCAGTTCGCTGCCATGGAGGCGCTGCGCGATGACGGCCAGGTCTTCTCGTGCGACGTTTCCCCGCAGGGAAAGGCACGCAAGATCTTCACCCTGCGCGAACCACTGCAGCTCGCGACCGCCATCACACCGTTCAACCATCCCCTCAACCAGGTGGCGCATAAGCTGGCCCCGGCCATTGCGGCAGGCACGCCAATGATTCTCAAGCCTTCGGAGAAAACGCCGCTCACGGCCATCACCTTCACCAGGCTTCTGTATGAGGCAGGTCTGCCCCCTGAAATGCTCAGTGTCATTGTGGGCCCCCTGGATGAAGTGGTCACGCCACTGATCGGGGATGAGCGGGTGGAACTGGTCAGCTTCACCGGCAGTGTCGCTATCGGCAAAACCATTGCGCGGACTGCCGGATACAAGAAGCTCTGCCTCGAACTGGGAGGCAATTCGCCATTGATCGTGCTCGACGACGCGGATCTTGACCTTGCGGTTGAACTGGCCGCCGAGGGGTGTTTCCGCAATTCCGGGCAGCGTTGCACGGCGGTCAAGAGGCTCCTGATTCACCAGTCGGTGCTCGATGAATTCACGGGCGCCTTTGTCGCGAAAATCTCTGAGTATCCCTGTGGTGATCCCGCTGATGATGACACCCGGGTAGGAACCGTCATTGATGAGTCAGCCGCCAGGCTGCTGGAGAACCGCGTGGAACAAGCCGTTGAACAGGGGGCGCGCGTGCTGGCCGGAGGCGGACGCAAGGGCGCGGCCCTCGAACCCACCATCATTGCCGATGTGCCCCGCGATGCGGAGATGGTCGTGGAGGAATCCTTTGGTCCGCTTGCTCCAATCCTGCCGGTCAGGGACCTCGATGATGCCATCGAGCTGGCCAACGGTACCGCTTTCGGTCTTTCCTCCGGGGTCGTGACGGGTGACATGCAGGCGGCCATAGCCGCGGTGAAGCGCATTCGCAGCGGCACGGTGAACATCAACACCATTCCCGGCTACCGGATTGAATCCTCTCCGTTCGGCGGGGTGAAGGACTCCGGACTGGGCATCAAGGAGGGCGTCATCGAGGCCATCAAGTACATGACCAACGTTAAGACATTTTCACTGCCATGGTAAATGGAGACAAACCCCTGTTCACCCCGGGGCCGCTGACCACAAGTGCCACGGTCAAGGAAGCCATGCTGCGCGACCTGGGCTCACGTGATCATGAGTTCATCAAGCTCATCAAGGATATCCGTAATGGACTGTTGTGCCTGGCCGGCGTGTCTCAGAGCGAGGGTTGGGAAGCGATCCCCATGCAGGGCAGCGGCACCTTCGCCATCGAGTCGGTCATCTCGTCCATCACGCCCCCGGGTGCAAAGTGGCTTGTCATCATCAATGGGGCCTACGGTGAGCGGATCCTGAAAATCATCGAGCGTCATGGTATCGCGGCCGAGGCGATCCGTTGCACTGAGAACGAACACCCGGATGTGGCCGCCATCGATAGTGCTCTTGCCGGAGGTGGCTTCACGAACGTGGCAACCGTGCACTGCGAGACAACCTCCGGAATCATGAACCCGATCGCCGACATCGGGGCCGCGGCCCGGAGGGCAGGGTGCACGTATTTCGTCGATTCCATGAGTGCCTTCGGCGGCGTGGAATTTGATCTGGCAGCATGCCAAGCCGACTTCCTTGTTTCCAGTGCAAACAAGTGCGTGGAAGGTGTTCCCGGTTTTGGTTTTGCCCTCTGCAGACGCGCCTCTCTGGAGGCCATCGAAGGGTTTGCCCGGACAGTGAGTCTTGATCTCCTGGCCCAGTGGCAGGCCCTGGAGAACAACGGACAGTTCCGCTTTACCCCGCCGACCCACACCTTGCTCGCCTTTGCCCGGGCCCTGGATGAACTGGAATCCGAGGGCGGGATTTCCGCGCGTGCGCAGCGCTACCGTGCCAACCACGAGCGTTGTCTTGCCGGCATGCGTGCCATGGGTTTCACGGAATACGTCGCCCCGGACCTGCAGGGGGATATCATCACCTCCTTTCTTTATCCCTCCGCCGATTTCAACTTCGATGAGTTCTACGACCGGCTCAACGGGAAGGGTTTTGTGATTTATCCGGGGAAGGTGACCAAGGCTGACTGTTTCCGCATCGGGCACATCGGCCATTTGTTCCCGGAGGACACGGAGGCTCTTCTCCGGGCGATTCGCGAAGTGTCAATCGAGATGAACCTCTTCCCGGGCGGACCGGCGTGAAAAAACCGGGAATCCTGTCAGGAAGGCCCTCCGCCCTCCATGGCCGGGGATCGGGTCGATCACGGGGCAGGGCGATCCAAGTTCCGCTTGAGACAGTTTGCACCCGGGGATTGCGCCGCCAGATCTTTTGCGCAAGATGCCGGTCCGGGGTCATGCGAATACCGGAATAACAGTCCTAGCCTCCTCCAAATGAACGGAATGCGAGTCCTCATGATCCTTGGCAGCATCTGCCTGTGCTCATCGCTGGGGGCGGCGGACAAATCGGATCCGCCCAAGACCGTCCTGGTCCATTACATGCCGTGGTTTGCCTCAAAGCCGGTCAGCGGACACTGGGGATGGCACTGGACGATGGATCGCTTCCGACCAGACAGGACGGGGCCGGATGGACGGCTGGAGCTCGCCTCGCATTACCGGCCGTTGATTGGGGCCTATGACTCCAGTGATCCGGATGTTCTCGAATGCCAGGTCCTTCTCATGAAGTTCGCGGGGATCTCCGGAGTCGTTATTGACTGGTATGGGACCGAGAGGTTCCGCGACTATGCGACCATCCATCGCAACTCACTGCTCCTGATAAGCCATCTCAAGCGAGCGGGCCTGAAGTTTGCCGTCTGCTATGAGGACCAGACGATCAGCCACATGATCGCCGGGGGCAGACTCAGATCGGAAGATGAAGTAGGGCATGGAGTGAAGGAGTTCAAATGGCTGGAGAAGAACTTTTTTGCGGATCAGTCCCATGTGAGGCTCAGGGACAAGCCCATCCTGCTCATCTTCGGTCCCCAGCATTTCAAGAAGGAACAGTGGGACCGGATCACAGGCAGTCTCTCAAGCAAGCCACGTCTCTTCACCCTTCCCCACCTGACCTCCCAGGCGAAGTCGGCCGGAGCCTTTGGCTGGCCTCCGGTCAGCGGCGGCAGGAAGGTGACTCCGGCCGGGTGGCAAGAATACCTGGAAGAGCTCTATTCCCGGCAGAAAGGAGGGGAATCGATCATTGCGCCGGTTTTCCCGGGGTTTCACGACATCTACCAGCAGGCCGGAGTTCATGAGAGCTTCGGTTACCTGGATGACGAGGGAGGCAGGACCTTTGGTCGGACCCTTGCCCTGGCCTGGCAGAGCAGTTGCGAACTGATCCAGATCGTGACCTGGAATGACTACGGCGAAGGAACCGCCATCGAGCCGACAGAGGAATTTGGCTACCGCTACCTTGAGAAACTTCAGCGTCGAATTGCGGCCGGGTCGGAATTCGCCTATTCAGCGGAGGATCTGCATCTCCCGGTGTTTCTCTATAAACTCCGCAAGCAGCATTCCGGTAAGGGAGCGATTGCGCCGTTGCTCACACAGGCTTCCAGGCTGCTTTTCGCTTCCAGAACAGAAGAGGCGAGGACGGTGCTGATGCAACTGCGGAAGCAGAAGCAATAACCGGATTTCCGGTGGGGGGAAGAGGTCTCGCTTGCAGAGAGGATAACAGGAAAAGCTGTTTTTTCGGACCTGCTGGCAGTTGCTCCGGAGGAAGGACCGGGGCGCGGTTGACAGATGGGCAGATGGAAATTTCGAGGTGGAAGCCGGAGGCGCTTCCTGAGAGGATTCTCCGGATCCTGAGACATCAGTCAAACGGGCATATGAAGCATCACTGGATCAGGCGCGCTCTTGCGATCATGACATTCCTGGCCGTTTCTCCCGGCGCCATGGCGGCCGGGGGAGAGGCTTCCTCCGGCAAACCCAACGTCGTTCTCATTTACATCGACGATCTGGGATACGGGGACCTTGGAGCATACGGATGCAAGGATATCCCGACCCCCAATATCGATCGCTTGGCCGCCGAAGGCGTCCGCTGCACGGCATCCTACATCACCAACCCACCCTGCTGCCCGAGCCGGTGCAGCCTGATGATGGGGCAGTATGCCCAGCGCTTTGGCAAATATGGCATGTCGCGGGGACTGCCCATTCCGGAGAATCGGCCAACCCTGGCGGGGTTCCTGACGAAGAACGGTTACGTGACCGGGCAGATCGGCAAGTGGGACATTGGAACAAAATTGCAGGGGCCCCTGAAGGTTGGTTTCATGGAAGTCGCCCAGAAGCCACCCAAGAAAAAGGGCTCGAAGTACTTCTGCACCAATGAGGCGGGCGAGACCCAGTGGTTGACCGACTACGACGGCGACAACATGGTCGAATTCATTGAGCGTCACAAAGCCGAACCCTTCTTTCTCTACTGGTCTCCCGAGGCGGTCCACTCCAGCAACCAGGAGGCTCCCGCCAGCCTGACCAGACGCACGAAAGCCAGGGGAAAACGAAGCAAGCTGGCCGGGGCCATCGTCTCGATCGACGACCAGGTGGGCAAGCTGCTGGACGTCCTGGAGAAACGTGGACTGCGCAAGAAGACCCTTGTCATCTTCTCCAGCGACAACGGGGCCAACGGAGGCGAGGGCGGCCTGTCCACTCCCTATCGGGGAGGCAAGGGGCAGGGAACCCAGCAGGAAGGCTGGGTGCGCGTGCCGACCATCTTTTCCATGCCCGGCGTCATTCCCAAGGGGAAGGATTACCACCGGCTGATCGCCAACTTCGACTTCTATTCAACGATCGCATCATTGACCACCAGGACAATTCCCGGGCATTGCGACGGAGTGGATCTGATCCCGTATCTCAATGGCAAGAGAGAAGGTGGGGCCCACGAACACCTCTTCTGGCTCAACAATGAGCCCGGTGACGCCGTGCGCCGGCACCTGATCGCCGTCCGCTGGCAGGATTGGCGGCTCTACAGGAAGTATGACAAGGATCCGTGGCAGCTCTTTGATCTCAAGACTGACCCACGGGAGGAACAGGACGTCGCGGGCCAGCATCCGGACATCGTCAAACAACTGGCAGCCAGGCATGCTGCCTGGGCCAGGACGCTCGAACCGCTTGGGAAGATCCCGGAGATCCAGCGAAGGGAACCTGCCATTCCCAATGGCCATGGGTGGGCGCTCGCTTCAGAGAAACAGAAGGGCGGAAGGAAACGAAAAGCATTGCGGGAATGAAAGAACGCACCTGCCTTGCGGTTCTGACTGTCCAGTTGCTCACCGGGTTTTCCGGATACGGATCGGAACATCCCAACTTCGTGGTGATTCTGACCGATGACCAGAGCTGGGTGGGGAGTTCCCTGCAGATCATTCCGGAGGACGGGCGCACCCGTAGCGATTACTTCCAGACCCCGCATATCGAACGTCTCGCAGAGATGGGAATGCGGTTCACCCAGGGCTATTCGCCCGCGGCATCATGCTGTCCCACCCGCAGGTCGATTCAGACCGGACAGACCCCGGCCCGTCACGAATATCATTCCGACCGGAAGGGCTGGACCGCCACCTATCTCCGCCAGTTGAACATCCCCCGGATGCTCAAGTCCGTGCATGCCGGTTATCAGGCCGCGCATTTTGGGAAATGGGATCACCGCTACGATGAAGTGACACCCGGTGAGCAGGGATACGATGTGTCGGATGGATACACCGGGAACGGCACCGGAGGGTCGAAGGGGACGGGAGGACCGGCGGCAAGGCCCGATCCGAAGCGGATCGACACCATCACGGGACGGGCCCTGGACTTCATCAGTGGCCAGCACGCTTCGGGCAACCCGTTTTATCTGCAGCTTTCGCACTACGCGGTTCATCTGGATATCTTCTACAACCAGTCCACCCTCGATCACCTCCGAAAGAGGTCTGCCGGACGGAAGCACGGCATGCCGGAGTTTGCCGCGATGACGGCCGACATGGACGCTTCCATCGGACGCATTCTAGACAGGTTGACAGAGCTCAAGCTTCTCAGGAACACCTACCTCATCTTTCTTTCCGACAATGGAGGACGCAATACCATCCCGAAGGCGCCCAAGATGAAGGAAGCCCGCAATGCCCCTCTGCGGGATGGGAAGCATTCGTTCTATGAGGGAGGGATCCGGGTGCCCTTCATTGTGCTGGGTCCGGGCGTGAAACCGGGATCGGTCAGCACGGTGCCGGTGACGGGTCTCGATATCCTGCCAACCCTTGCCGATCTGGCCGGCTACAGGAAGCCATTGCCGGAATCCATGGATGGAGGATCGATGCGATCGGTGTTCCACAATGCCGGGCAGGGTGTCATCCGGCGCGCGAGACCCTTTCTCGTTTTTCACCAGGCTGTCGACCGGACGGCGATCTCGGCAATCCGGTTCGGTGATTTCAAGCTGGTCAAGAACTGGAAGAAGGGGCAACTCGAACTCTTCGACCTGTCAAAGGACCTGTCGGAATCCCGTGATATTTCCCGGCGGAATCCCGAGAAGACGCGGAAGCTTCACGGTATGCTGACCGGTTTTCTTGAAGAGATCGGCGCGGCAACGCAGCAGACCAGAGGGAAGAAGAAGGGGGCTAATCTCAAGGGCAGGTAATCAGACCAAATCCCTTGGATCATGCGAGTATTCGGAACTGGATTATTCCCGGTTTTCGGGTATGTTTTGCGGACATATCTGGTTTATGCGAACTCCTTTGAATCGACGAACCTTCCTGAGGGGAAGTGGGGTGGCCCTGGCTCTGCCCATGCTGGAAGCGATGACTCCAACCGCGCGGGCGGCCAGTCGGACGGGCAAGCCGGTGAAACGGTTCGTCTGTCTCTCGAACAACTATGGGGTCTACCAGAAGGCCTTCTTTCCGGAGGAAAGCCAGACCGGCGCCGATTACGACATGCCCGAGACCCTCAGGGCGCTGGCAAAGCACCGCCAGGACTTCACCACCTTCACCAACCTTGACCATGGCTTCACCGGAGGACACCAGGGAGTGCCGGTGCTGTTGAGCGGGGTTCGCCCCGTGCTCGCGCACAACTACCCCGAAGGCAACATCAGCCTCGACCAGAAACTGGCGGAGTATTACGGGGCCGCGACCCGCTTTCCTTCCATGACACTGGGAGTAAGGGAGCGCAATCTCCTCAGTTTCACCCGAACGGGGGTGCAGGTGCCTTCGGTCGACATGCGGGCGGCCTATCGTGCCATGTTCCTGGAAGACAGCGCAGACAAGAAGAAGGCAGAAGCGGAACGCTTCAAACGCCATTCCAGCATTCTCGATGTCGTGAAGGGGCAGGCCGGGGCCCTCAACCGGCAACTCGGCAGGCAGGACCAGGAAAAGCTTGAAGAGTATTTCGACTCGGTCAGGACGATGGAGAAGAAGATCACCCAGCAGGAGCCCTGGCTCAATCGCTCCAAGCCCAGGACGGATGCGAAGGAGCCCAATCCGGGGAACGGCACCGAGGCCCAGCTCAAGGTGATGATCGAAATGATTGCGCTGGCCCTGCAGACCGATTCAACCCGGGCCATCACCATGACGAGCGGATTTGCCAACGGCGACTTTGGACTCAGTGGAGGTTATCACGGTTTCTCTCATCATGGGGAACGTCCCGAGCCCGTCGCGGCCCTGAAGAAGATTGAAGGCTTCCAAGTCGCCATGATGTCCTACCTCATGGATCTGCTCAAGGCGCAGGAGGATGTTCTCAACGGGGGAACGCTCCTTGATCATACCACGATCCTGTATGGATGCGGCATGGCTGCCGGGACCCACCAGACCAAGAATCTCCCCCTTGTCCTGGCCGGTGGAGGGTTCAAGCACGGGGAGCACAAGGTTTACCCGAAAGAGGAGACCCGCCGGGTGCCGGCGGCGAACCTTCTTCTTTCCATTCTGCAGAACTGCGGACTTGAGATTGATCGTTTCGGTTCAAGCACCGGGACGCTCCAGGGATTGGAATGGAAGGCGTGAGGGTTGACGGGGTGGCTCCTTTAACCAGGAACCTTCGGATGGTGATCCGCTGCATCGCGGTCCTGCTCTCATGCGCGGGAGCGTTTCCCGTGGTCGCGGTCGGCAGGGAGTTGGCGGATCTCAAGCCCTTTCTGAAAAAGTACTGTCAGGAGTGCCATGGTCCGGAAAAACAGAAGGGCGACTATCGTTTTGATACCCTGACCACCGATCTTGCCGGGACGGAAACCCTTGAGACCTGGCAGGGCATTCTGGATCAGTTGAATCTGGGGGAAATGCCGCCGAAAAAGAATCTCCAAGCGACGGAGGAGGAGTGGTCGCAGGTGGTTGAGGAGCTCACCGCCCAGCTTTCGGCATTTTATGCGAAGCAGCGCAGCACCGGGGGGCACACGGTGCTGCGGCGCCTCAACCGGCATGAATTGCGTAATACTTTCCGAGATCTTCTCTATCTCGAAGGACCGGAGTATCGCCCCGGGGCAGCCGGCTCCCGACTGGTTGACAATAACGGCAACGGGAGCGTGGAACGAACGGGGAATGACCCGTTGCGGTTTTTTCCGGAAGATGAGGAGGAAGATGGATTCTTCAACCTGGGAGGCCAACTGGTAATGTCGGACTTCCTGCTCAAGTTGACTCTCGGCGCGGTTGAGGAAACCCTCGCCCAGGCCACTCACCTCGGAGCCCGACCGGAGGCAAGGCCCCATCATTTCATTGGCCCGCTGATCAAGGGGAAGGGGGGGCACCTCATTGAAACGGTCTCCCGTGAATTGAATGCCGGTTACGAAATGATGGCGGTGGGTTACGAGCGCTCCGGGCGTCTCGCTCCCAGTGAGCTTCGGGGCGGGGTGGGCTTGTCAACCCGTTACCGGATCACCGTTGAAGCCTCCGGGCACAACCCGCGGCACCCGTGGAATGAGATGATTTCCGTGGACGCAGAAGACCCCTTCCAGCTGTGTCTGAATATTGCCGATACCAGGAATGGGGGGATTGGAGGAGTGACCTCGACACCCGAGGCGCTGTGGTCACTTCCGGCGGATGGGAGCAGGAAGGTTTTCACCCACGAAGTGTGGATGGACAGGACATGGACCCCCTGGTTGGGCTGGGAAAACGGACCCACTGACCGGATTGTGCGGGCTGAGAAGATTGCTGAGAAATACCTGCCAGACCGGTTTTACAAGCGACCGGACAAGAAAGTCGACAAGGGGAAGCACGACAGTTGGCCGCTCGACATGGCGCGCCTGCTGTTCAAGGGGGGCTATCCGGGTCCCCATCTCCGGATCCACAGTCTCAAGGTTGAGCCGTTGCTGGACAGGTGGCCGCCGCGCAGTCACACCGCGCTTTACGGAACGGGATCCGGAGAAGCAGAGGAAATCCGCAAGCTGATGCTTGCGTTCGCAAGGCGTTGCTTCCGGCGTCCGGTTGAAGCGAAGGAGGTGGAACCCTACGTGCAACTCGTTCTGAAGCATCAGGCGGAGCCCGTGGTGAAGGTAGCTGGCGGATTAAGGAAGCTGAGTTACCGGGTTTACGAAGGGAAGTGGGACAAACTGCCTGACTTTGATTCCCTGCCAGCCGTGGCGAAGGGAGATCTGCCCGACGGCTTGATCGACATCCGCGCGGGAAAACGGAAGGAGTATTATGGGATGGTGTTCGAGGGGATGCTTGAGGCTCCCAGGGCAGGTGAATATGTCTTCGAAATGGCCTCTGATGACGGGGCGCGAATCCTGGTTGACGGGAAAGAGATCGTTGTCCACGACGGGTTGCACGGTCCCACCCTGAAGAAGGGAAAGATCAGGCTCGAATCCGGGGAGCATGACATCCGGGTCGAGTATTTCGCCTACGGTGGAGCTAACAGTTTCAGGGCGGGGTGGAGTGGTTCGAATTCGGCGCACGCCAGGCTTTCGGTCGACAGCCTGCACAATGCCCCGCGGGACAATAAACCGAAGAATGTCGTGCCGCCTCTTGTCCGTGCGATGCAGGATGGTTATGCCGCCCTGATGTGCTCGCCGCAGTTTCTCTATCTCAAGGAGGCATCAGGCGCCCTCGACGACTTCGCGATTGCTTCCCGGCTCAGTTACTTTCTCTGGTCATCGATGCCTGATGAAACCCTGCTGGCCCTGGCCAGGGCGGGACAGTTGAGCGATCCGGCAGAACTCGATCGCCAGGTGGATCGCATGCTCAGAGATCCCAGGGCGGCGGCCTTTATACGTCATTTCCCATCGACCTGGCTGCGCCTCGACAAGCTGGGAAAGATGCCTCCCTCGGGTGGAGATTACCAGTTCTACAAGAACCTCAGGGTCGAACCGATGCTCATGAAACAGGTCACTGCCTATTTCGCTGAAATCCTGGAAACCAACGGCAGGATCGAGCAATTCATCGACTCCGACTACACTTACATGAACCAGACCCTGGCCAAGTGGATCTACCGCCGCGAGGGGATCCGGGGCGAGCGCCTGCGCAAGGTGAAGCTGGAGGATCCGAGGCGGGGTGGCCTCTTCACCCAGCCGGGGGTCATGACCGCAACAGCCAACGGAGTGGATACTTCTCCCGTCATCCGCGGAGTGTGGCTCCTTGAGAATGTCCTGGGGACTCCGCCCTCGCCGCCGCCCCCTGATATTGATCCCCTTCCGACCGACACCCGGGAGGCCACCACCATCCGTGAACGGCTCGCCCTTCACCGTAAGAACAAGACCTGCAACAGCTGCCATCGGAAGATTGACCCGATGGGTTTTGCCTTTGAGAACTTTGATGTGGTTGGACGCTGGCGGGATCGCTACAGGCGGGCCAGGGAACCGATCGACACCCTGGTGACGCTCTCAAATGGAACCGAAATAGCGGACATCATCGGCTTCAAGAAGATGCTGATGGAGCGCAAGTCGCTCGTCGTTCGTTGCCTGACGGAAAAGATGCTGACTTACGCCACGGGACGCAGACTTGAAGCGATTGATCGAGGGGTAGTGGACCGGATCACTGCCGAGTTGGCGACAAGGGACAATCGTCTGCGTGAACTCGTCCGCCTTGTCGTGAAGAGCGAAATTTTCCTGAAGAACTGACCTTTCAGATGGTGCCCGTTCGAATATGGCTGATCGGTTTTGTGCTGGCACTGCCTCAGGTGGTTGCAGATGCGCCCGGCCCGGGAAATTCCACGGTTGAACGCAATGAGCACGAGATGATCTACCGGGATGTCATCTTCGGCCGGGTGGACGATGTCCCGCTCAAACTGGACCTCTATCTCCCCTTGAAGGCGACGGGAAAACCCCCTGTTGTGGTCTACTTCCACGGGGGGTCGTGGCGTTCCGGATCGAAGGAAAGTTGCCAGGTGCGCTGGCTCGCTCGTCACGGTTATGCGGTTGCCAGCGTGGGATACCGCAAGAGTCACACCGCCCGGTTCCCGGCAATCCTGCACGACTGCAAGGGGGCGATCCGTTTTCTCCGTGCGAACGGGAAGCGGTTGGGGATTACAACGGAGAAGCTCGCGGTGGCAGGATGTTCGGCCGGCGGGCACCTCGCGCTCCTCCTCGCCACTACCGGGGGAGATGCGGAACTTGAGGGCAAGATCGGCGGCAATCTCGAGCAGTCCAGCCGGGTGCAGGCGGCTCTCGGGATGTACTGCCCCACCGATCTTCATTTTGCCGCCACCACTGATGCGGGGCGCTGGGACAAGCCTGCCAGTTCGCTCTACCAGTTCCTGGGCGGGAAGCCATCCGAGAAACTTGCTCTGGCCCGGGCCGCCAGTTCCACGACCCACGTAACGACCGATGATCCGCCCATTATCCTGCTGGTTGGGAGTGAGGACACCCCGGAGCGCATCATGCAGGGGCGATTGCTCAGAAAGGCCTACGAGAAGGCCGGATTGCGGGCGACCTTCCAGATTCTGGCGGGAGCGGGGCATGGAGGACCCGAGTTTCGGGATGAGGAGCGCGTGGCGTTGATTCTGGACCTTCTTAAAAAGGAGTTGAAGGGGCATCCATAGAAAGCCCACGGGTCCCCTCATCTCATTCCAGGGGGCGGCCGGAGAAATCTATTACCGGGAGACTGTTCAATTCGTTGATTCGGATCAACGACCGTTTCCTGATGTCGGCGTAACATTGTATCGCCATTACCATCGCGAAAATTATCGCGAAAAAAACAGGGTGTATTGATATGCGAAAACAAGACTGTCTGATCGTTCCGAACCTCTTCGTGCTTGCGGCCCTCCTGCTTGGTGTCTCCTTCAGCGACTCGCCCGCGGCTGACAAGAAGAAGCCGCCCGGTTCGTTCAGAATTCCCGCCTGGACCTTTGACCGCGGAAACGCCCGGATCTACGAGAATCCGGACATGTACGCGGACTACCGGGACATCTACCCGGAACTGGTTGCGGGTGACGGGGGAGGGGAGTACTACCTTGTCGAATACGACATCGATTTCCCCGTCGATGCAACCTACACGGTTCACATCCGCTATGTCGCAGGGACGCCGCGACCGCTGGAACTGTTTCTTGACGATCAACTCGTGGGTGTCTGCTGCGAGACGGCAACGGCCAGCACCAATCCCCACGCCTATCTCACCAAGAACCCTTACTTCAAACCACAGGAGAACCGGCCGGTTCGCAATGGCGCCCAGTGGACGGAAGCGGCCACACTGGCCGTTACAAAAGGGAAACATGTCCTGAAGCTGACCCGCAAGGGACCGGGGCCCAACCTCTCCTTCCTGAAGCTGGACTCGTCGAAAGAGCTTCCACCGGACTGGAAAATGGATCTCCCGGGTTACTCGCCCCAAAGGAAGAAGGACCAGGACGTCGACGAGGAACCGTTCGCGGTATGGCCCTCCGCCGGGCACATGGCAAAAATCAACAGGCTGCCGCCGGAATATCGAACCGCTTTTCTTGCGCCCGGCCATGTCAACACCGCAACGATAAGACTGGCTCTTGAGGACATGATCACGGATTTCGGCCAGGATTTCCCGAGGGGTCAGGAGAATCTCAAGAACCTGGACCGACTGGTCAGGGAGCAGGAAGGAAAGCGGAATGTCCCTTCCGAACAGAGGAAGGCAGTGGGCCGGGCGCTGTCCACCCTTCGTCACCGCGTGATGAGGGATCATCCCCTGTTGGACTTTGAAAGACTGCTGTTCGTCAAGCGGATCAGCATGACTTCCAGCCATATTTACAGCGACCACTGGGATGGCAGCGGCAACATGGGCGGGAACCTGTGTGTGCTCTCACCGGTGAAGCCCGATGGAAAGGTCACCGAGCTGGTCCCGGAGCTGAACGGCGGCCTGTTCGGCCGTTTCGACCTGTCGTTTGACGCCAAGAAGGTTCTCTTCTCCTACAAGAAATCAAAGGATGAGGGCTACCGTCTCTACGAGATCGACCTCGACCCTTCAACCGGACTCAGGGCGGACGGAACGGAACTGCGGCAGCTGACGTTTGATGATCCCGAAGAGGCCATTCTGATAAAGGAGAACGGGTGGAATTACCGGTTCGAGGATTGCGACCCCTGTTACCTGCCCAGCGGCAGGATCATGTTCGCCTCCACCCGGTCAAAGCGGCGGGTCTTCTGCTTCGGTTCCACGGTGACCTCGCTCTACGTGATGGATGCCGACGGTGGGAATCTGCGCTGTGTCTCGAACGGTCCTATCAATGAGATGTCCCCGTGCGTCATGGATGACGGGCGGGTCATCTACACGCGGTGGGAATACGTCGACAAGGGATTTGGCAACGTGCAGAGCCTGTGGTCCATGCGCCCGAATGGGAGTCACTCCTCCCTCGTATACAAGAACGATGTCGTTCTCCCGGCGGGCATGATCAATGCCCGAAGTATTCCCGGCAGCAACAGGATCGTCACGGTTGGCGCGCCCCATTGCGGGTTATCCGTCGGTCCGGTCATTCTGGTCGACAACCAGTTGGACAGGCTGTCACACCTCGCGATGAAGAACATTACACCCGAACTGGGCTACCCGGCCATGAGTCCGCATCCAAGCGGCCGGACCTACGGCTATTTCAAGGATCCTTATCCATTGTCAGAGAAGTTCTTTCTCGTTGCCCATAACCCGTTTGCAAGAGACCGCGAGCCGAAGGGGTATGGTCTCTACCTGCTGGATGCGTGGGGCAATAAAACCGAGATCTATCGCGATCCGGAGATATCCTGCTTCCAGCCCATGCCGCTGATTCCCCGCCCCACGCCGACCGTGATCGAGGACTCTCCCTACCCGTCAGGCGAACAGGGTCTGGCGACCCTGTTCATGCAGGATGTCTACCAGGGAATGACAGGTATCGAGCGTGGAAAGGTGAAATACCTGCGCGTGATGGACGCCATCGGAACGTCCTGGGACGACGGGTGGCGATCGAACAAGCAAAATGACGGCGCGGGACTCCAGGCTTCAGCGGTGAGTCTGAAGGGCGATGTCAACATCAAGAAGATCCTGGGGATCGCGACCGTGCACGAAGACGGTTCGGCCTACTTCACGGTACCTGCGGAGAAGAACCTCTTTTTCCAGGCGCTGGATGAGAACTTCATGGAGCTTCAGCGCATGAAGACCTTCGTGAATCTCATGCCGGGAGAAAAGAGATCCTGCATAGGATGTCACCAGAACCACCAGACCGCACCCAGTCAGGCCTCGGGCCAGCCGCTCGCCTTGAAGCACCCGGCCGCAACACTACGTCCGCAACCGGGCGATAGTGGGCCACGCAGTGTTCACTATGCCGTCGATATCAGGCCCATACTGGACAAGCATTGCATAGGGTGTCATGGCAGTGAAAACTCGAAGGGGGACCTGGATCTTACGGGGGAACTGACCAAGCTGTATGATGTGTCTTATGAGAACTTCATCAACAAGGGGCTGGTGGCTAATCTCAATGACGGGTATGGAGCGTCGAATCTTGTCCCGGAACCACCGATGTCGTTCGGATCGCACCAGAGCAGGCTGGTAAGAAGGATCCGGGAGGCACCCTGCAGGGCGAATCTCAGCCGCGAGGAGCTTATCAGGATCGTTACCTGGGTCGATGCCAACGCCCCCTACTTCGGCACCCACCGGGGCAAGAAAAACCTGAAATGGAAAGACGATCCCGATTTCCGCCCGCTGCCGCCATCCGCTCGATACACGGAGCGATGAAAGGGGCACGAATCATTTTGGATGTGCCAAGGCCAGAAAGCGCCTCCATGAATGCCCCTTTTCCCGGGGAATGATAATCATGGGGCCTGCCGGGGCGGGGGACAATTGCTGCGAACAGGTCGCAGCTCACCCCCGCTGAGGTTCGAGGGCGCGGTTCCCGGCGAGGGCAGTATCTGTGTCCCGGGGTTACAGCTTGTCTGCGTTCTCGGAGAGATAGCTGGCTACACCATCGGGGGTGTTGATCATGCCGCCGTCCCCACTCTGCCAACCGGCGGGACAGACCTGACCGTTCTTCTCGAAGAACTGCAGGGCTTCGACCATGCGAACCACGTCATCCATGTTGCGGCCGAGGGGTTCATCGGTCACCACCTGGTAGCGAACAACGCCGGACTGATCGATAACGAAAGTGGCGCGCATGGATACGCCCATGGGGTAGTAGGAGTCACTCGAGTCAGCGAGGATTCCGTAAGCAGTGGAGATCTCGCGGGTCATGTCTGCAGCAAGAGTGAAGGGTACTGCGCCGATGCCACCCTGATCCACCGGCATGTTGCGCCATGCGTTGTGGCTCCAGTGGGAGTCCACCGAAACGCCGACAACCTCGCAACCCGCCTCCCGCAGGTGCTCGGTCCGGTTGGCAATGGCGAGAATCTCTGAAGGACAGACAAAGGTGAAATCCAGTGGATAGAAGAAAAGCACGGCATACTTACCATTGATGGCGTCGCCGAAATCATAGTCACCGACGACTTCTCCATCCTGGAGAACGGCTTGGGTTGTAAAAACGGGTGCTTTTCTTCCGACTAAAATGCTCATGGTTTTGTTTCTTTTGGTGTTTTGAAATCAGCTCAGGAACTGGTGCCCTTTCATGCGCCATCTTGCTTAACAGGAACGGGTCCGATGGTTGAATGTTCGGGCTGTGCAAAGGAGTTTTCCAGCTTCCGCCTGAACTCGCAATGTTAGTAATTGTGAATAACTGCCATGGTGGCGGAGGGAGGTGGAATCATCCGCCCCAAGGGCGATGGGTCAGGACGTGATACGCTTTATTGGGGGATTGGGAGAGGAGCGATTGACGTTCTCTTCTTCTCAGCGTGCGAGGGTCTCTTCTCTGCTCATCGGGAGAGCGGATTTGTCCGGAAAGCCATTCTGGAGGCGGCGTTTCCCGGGTTGCGGGGAAATCAAGCAGAAGGCGTGAGCTAACTTTTGAGTGATGTGACAAGCCATGGACCGGTTCAAGGAGAGGAAAGATTCCTTCAATCAGGAGTCGATGCCGCTTATGCTGGCACCATGGGAGTCAGGGAGCATCTGTCCAGCGGTGGATGGCCCTGGCTCGCGAGGTCAGAAGAGACGACGGGCAATGGGATCCTGTTATTCCCCGGGGACCAGTAAGGATGAAAGTTCATCGGGCAGAACGAGCGAGCGTGTTTCTTTATGGAATCGGGATGGTCCTGGGCCTGACGGTCCCGGGGGTTTCTTCCCAGGCGGAAAGTGTTGGAGAAGAGGCCCTGCAGGTCTTTGAACAGTATTGCTTTGATTGTCATGACGGGGAGGTGAAGAAGGGCGATTTTGACATGGTGGGATTATTGGACAGGGGAGACTTCGACGGTTCTCTCATGTTCGAAAACCTGATCACCGGGAAAATGCCCCCCGGGAACAAGAAGCAACCCTCGGCGGTGGAAAAGCGCGTGGTCCTCGACTGGTTGTCCCGGCGCCAGACCGAAAGGTCCCCCAAACCCTATCGGCGGATCAGTCGGCATGAGTTCGTTCATTCGGTCAACGATTTGCTGGGCATAAAACTGGATCTGACTGGAGCGATTCCCGAGGACCGCGGCACCCACGACTTTGATTCGGACCGAAGGGTTCTGCTGACGAAGGAAATGCTGGCTTCCTACTTTTCGGCAGGAGATGAAATGCTCGAATTTGCCTTGCCGGAGGAGGGCTTTGCCCCGGAGCGGGTCTGGGTGACGAGCAAGATCAGGGACAGTCACGCAACCTACAATATCTACACCCGGAAATACCGGGAGGGCCTTCTCTTCTCCTGGACCCGGGCAAACAACGGCAACAGTTATTCCTTCTTCTATGACAACTTCGATCCTCCCGAAAAAGGGTGGTACGAATTGACTTTTGACGCGATGAAACTGGGGGACTTCAAGGAGGACGTCAGCATCGAGGTTTTTGCGGGAAAGTACTATTATGCGGATGACCGACCCCAGCCGCAACGGTTGCTGGATGTCATCTCGCTGGGCAACCGGGAGGTGAAGCCCCACACCGTGCGGGCCTTCCTGCATCCTGGTGAGAACGTTTCGGTGCACTGCTATTCCAGGCACACCTTCAGAAAGCGGGAGGGAGACGCGGGAGTTTATATCAGGCAGTTGAAGGTTCGCGGCCCCCTTCTCGACCAGTGGCCGCCGGATTCCTACCGCAAGGTCTTCGCAGGCCTTCCCATCAAGGCGGCTCCCCGGGAGGCGATAAACGCATTGGTGGTGGAAACGAAATTGAAGGCCATCGGAGGAGGTATTTCGGTCAGTAGTTTCCAGGAGGGAATGGCAAAGGAAAAGATGCAGGATGGTTCGAACCGGACCTTCTGGCATACGAGATTCAAGCCGACCGTTGCCGAGCCCCCCCATTACGTCATCATCGAAAATCCGGCGGGCAGGGAAATCGAAGGCCTCGCCTACGCCACCTGGTCCGGAGGCAACGGCAATGGCCAGGTGAAGGGATATTCCATCCAACTCTCCGATGATGGAAAGTCCTGGGGAGACCCGATCATGGAAGGGGAGCTTGAGGTCGGATTGGCAAATGAGCAGTCAATCCTGTTTCCCCGGAAAACCGCCAAACGCTTCATCAGGTTCCTGGTGACCGACGCCGTTTCCCTGGACGGCAAGTCCCTCGCTTCCATCGGGAAGCTGGACGTGTTGACCGCACTGCCAGCGACGGTTTCCACCACCCGGGTCTCGGTTTCCCCGGTTTCGCCCGGGGACCTGAGAAAGGTGATCAGGGGTTTTGCCGGGAAGGCCTTCTCGGCGAGGCTGTCCGAAGAGGAGCTGGCTCCCTACTATCAGCTGAGTATCAACGCCCTGGAGCGGCAGGGCGATTTCGTCAGGGCGGCCAGGGCCGGGTTGAAGGCGATTGTCTGTTCTCACCGGTTCCTGATGGCTCCGGGAGAGCATGAAAACCGATCCTACGCGGTGGCGGCGAATCTTTCCCGGATCCTCTGGCTTTCGGTTCCTGACGAGGAACTCCTCGGTCTCGCAAAACCGGACGAGCTCTCCGGAAAGACGCTTGAGGAGCAGATCGACCGGATGCTGGAGGACGGCAGGAGCGGACGCATGATCCATTCGTTCTGCGACCAGTGGCTCAACCTGCGCTCGTTCAACAAGGTAAGCCCATCTCTCAAGCTTTATCCCTTATATGACGACCTGCTGAATCATTACCTGCCGATTGAGACCGAATCCTACCTCAATCATCTGATTCAGGAGAATCTGCCCGTGGATCACTTGATTGATTCTGATTTCTCGTTCCTGAACCAGAGGCTGGCCCGGCACTATGGCATCGAGGGCGTGATCGGGCAACGGATGCGCAGGGTTTCATTCGGACCCGGGGTTCCGCGAGGAGGGTTGTTGACCATGGGCAGTGTATTGAAGGTCACGGCGGATGGTTTTGATACCTCTCCCATCCTTCGCGGGGCATGGATTTCCAAGAATATCGCAGGGGTCACCCTTTCTCCTCCCCCGGAGAACGTGAAGGAGATTGAGCCGGATGTCAGCAGGGCGACCTCGCTGCGGGAACAGATTGAGGCACACAAGAAGAACAAGGCCTGTTATGCCTGCCACAAGGGCATTGATCCCTACGGGTTCGCCCTTGAGAATTTTGATGCCACGGGGCAGTGGCGAACGAAGTACCGGGTGCAGAACCCTCACCGCGGAACCTTCCAGTTCCGGGTGCAGGGTTACTACCACCTGGCTGGAGAGGTGGATGCGTCGGGAGAGCTCGGCAAGACCGGGTTCGAGGATGTGTTCGGGCTCAAGAAGATCCTGTTGTCCGACCATAAGAAGGTTGCCTATAATTTCACCAAGAAGTTCTTCGAATACGCCAATGGCTACCGGCCGAGCCTGAAACAGCGACTGCACCTCTTCCTCATGATTCCGGAGATTGCACAGGAATGCCGCATGAAGGACTTGATGAGAAAGGTGCTGGTCTATTCACTGACAGGAGAGCAGGAATGAGAAGGATCAGCAGAAAAGAGTTCCTCAAGGTCGGCGCGGCTCTCCCCCTGGCGGTGAGTTCGCTGAGCCTGCGCGCTGAGTCCAGGAAGAAGCCGCCCCCGAAACGGATCATTTTCATCTGCAGTTGCCTGGGGTTCCATGAACCCTACTTCTTTCCCCGGAAGCAGGGAGAACTTGCAACGTCCGAGTATCTCAAGGGCATGAAGACGAAGGAGAAAATGACGGTTTTCCAGAACCTCTTTCATCCTGGCATGGAGACCAGTAATCACGACTCGGAAAAGTCGTTCCTCACGGGAACTCCGAGCCCGGAATCCTCCAACTTTGTGAACGGCGCTTCCCTGGATCAGGTGCTGGCCCGGCAGATGGGGGGAGACACCCGGTTTCCTTCTCTTCATTTCAGCATCTACGACCGGGGCTGGGGATGTTCCTGGAATGATCGTGGTTCTGCTGTTCCCCCGATGCACGATGAGGAAAAGATCTTTGAGATGCTTTTTGAGGAAGAGGATCTGCAATCGAAAAAGCAGCAACTCAGGAATGATCAGGATGTCCTGGACTGCCTTCGTCGCGACCTGGTCCAGCTCCGCAAGCGTGGTGCAAAGTCAGGCAAGCTGGACGGTTATCAGGCGGTGATCGCGGAACTGGAAACCCAGTTGAACCATGAGAAGTTCTGGTTGAACACCGAGAAGCCCAAGGTTGCAAAATCCCTGAGCAGCGACAGGGAATTCGCCTTCTCCACCAAGGTCAGGAATCTTTTCGAGTTGGCGAAACTGGCTTTACAGACCGATTCGACCCGGGTCATGACCCTCTCCATGGACTGGATCTACGGTGCCATCAAGGTGCCCGGAGCCACCGGGGGGTGGCATACCCTGTCTCACCATGGTGGCAAGCCGGAGATGATTGCCAGGCTAAGCCGGATCGAGATCGACACCCTCAGGCATTTTGACCGTTTCCTTTTTGAGATGGACCAGATCAAGGAAGAGGGGGGGACTCTGCTCGACCACACTACCGTGGTGATGGGCAGCAACTTCGGGGACTCCTCCAACCACACCTGCAACAACCTGCCCATGATCGTGGCGGGTGGTGGCTACCGGCACCAGACCCATACCGTGCTCGAGAAACCTACTCCGCTCTGCAACCTCTACCTGGAACTGCTGCACAAGCACAATGTCGACCTGGGCAGCTTTGGGAGCAGCCAGGAGGACATGGATTGGCTCAAGGGTTAATGGCGTTTATCCATCTTAACAGCCAAATGACACCTTCTGCGTTCCGGTCAGTCCTTTTCCTGGTTTTCGCCAGTGCCGCCTGCGCAGTTGAACGTCCCAACGTCCTGTTGATCAGCATCGACGATCTCAATGACTGGACCGGTTTTCTCGGGGGCCATCCCCAGGCGGTCACTCCTCACATGGATGCCCTGGCAAAGCGGGGTCGAAATTTCTCCAACGCTCATTGCGCTGTTCCGGTCTGTTCGGCCTCGCGGGCGAGCGTGATGTCGGGCGTCGCGGCAACGACCCACGGCAGTTACGAACTCGGTCCCAGATATGAGGAACTGCCTGCCCTCGCCGAGGTCCCCACCATTCAGCAATACTTCAAGGACAATGGCTATTACACCCTGTCAGGGGGAAAGGTGCTGCACCACGGTTTCAGTGGGAGGTTAGCGGGCGCGATTGACCGGTCTCTCGGCCGCAAGCGAAGTCCCAGGCCCGGCAAACTGATGAGCCGTCCCTCTGAGTGGAGCGGTGCGTGGGATTGGGGGGCGTATCCGGAAAAGGACGCCGAGATGGCTGACGTCCAGCTGGCGAAGAAAGCGGCCGCAGCGCTCCAGGAGGATTATGAACAACCATTCTTCATGTCGATTGGCTTCTATCGCCCCCATGTTCCTCTCTTTGTTCCACCCAGGTGGTTTGACCTCTACGATGCCGAATCGTTGACGTTGCCACGGACTCCGAAATCAGATCTCAGCGATGTTCCAGAGAACTTCCTCGGCATCAACAACTATGCAGTGGCGCCGACCCATGCCCAGGTAGTCGAGCACGGCAAGCAGCGAAGCCTGACGCAGGCCTACCTGGCATCCATCAGTTTTGTCGATCATTGCGTGGGCATCGTCCTGGATGCCCTGAAATCAAGTCCCCACGCCGGGAAGACCCTGATCGTGCTGTGGAGCGATCACGGATTTCACCTCGGCGAAAAAGACCATTGGGCCAAGCGCACCCTGTGGGAGGAGTCCACGCGGGTTCCGCTCCTCTTTGCCGGGCCTGGGATCAAGCCCGGTGAATCGTGCCCGGAGCCTGCCAGCCTGCTCGACATCTACCCGACGCTGATCGAGCTGTCCGAGCTGCCGGAAAACCCCCACCTCGAGGGGCTTTCCCTGGGTCCTCAACTCAGCGATCCGACGATGCAGAGAGACCGGCCGGCGATCACCTCTTCGTATTTTGGCAATCACTCGATTCGTTCCCGGGATTGGCGGCTGATTGTCTATGAGGACGACGCCAAGGAGCTCTATGATCATCGAACCGACTCCGACGAATTCCACAACCTCGCAAAGGATCCGGCCCACCAAGCGGTCATCAAGGAACTCTCCCGCTGGCTGCCCCGGAAAGCCGCCCCCGAGTTCAAGACCAGATCCGAACGCCAACGCCGTGCAGGTCGGAAATAAACCCGGGATAAATAAAAGGCGCTGATGAATATTCGCACTCTGTTCGCATTCTTTCTCGCTGGTTTCCTGCTAGCCGAATCGCATGCTCAAAAGATCAGGCAACCCAACCTCATCTTCATCCTCGCTGATGACCTCGGCTGGAAGGACGTCGGGTTCATGGGGTGCGAATTCTTCGAGACGCCCAATATCGACCGCCTCGCCAGGCAGGGCATGAAGTTCACCTCAGCCTACTCCGGTGGCCCGAACTGCGCCCCCACCCGGGCCTGCCTGATGTCGGGCACCTATACGCCCCGCCACCAGATCTACACTCCGGGTGGCGTGTCCAAGGGGAATCCCAAATACATGCGCCTGCTGGTACCGGCAAGGGAACGAAAGGACCAGGCATTGAAAAAGAAGGCCGCGGCCCAGTTTCCCATCAACAACTCGCTCGATCCCTCCTTCGTTTGTATTCCGGAAGTGCTCGGCAAGGCGGGCTACCGAACAGCGAGGATTGGCAAGTGGCACTTGGGCGAGGACGTCCAGGGCTTTCACCTCAGCACGGCCAACGGTAAAGGCGGCCCCGGGGGCAAGTTCTACGGCAACGTGGACGTGGCCGAACAAATGACGGACCGCGCCTTGCAGTTCATCGAGAAAAACCGCGATGGTCCTTTCTTTCTTTACCTCACGCACTGGGACGTCCACGGCCCGCACCGGGCCCGCAAGGAGGTCACGGAGCGCTATAAGGAGAAACTGGCTGCTCTCCCGGCAAGTGCGCGTGCGCGCTTCAACCCTGTCTATGCGGCCATGATCGAGGCCGTCGATCGATCCGTTGGGCGGGTGGCGGACAAGGTCGATGAACTCAAGCTCGCGGAGAGCACCCTGATCGTCTTCAGCAGCGACAATGGGGGATTGCCCAAGGTTTCCCAGCTTGCCCCTCTGCGTGGGCAGAAGGGATCACTCTTCGAGGCCGGCGTGCGGGTTGCCACCTGCATGCGCTGGACCGGAAAAATCAAGCCCGAAACGACTTGCGAGACCCCGATCACCAGCGTCGACTTTCTCCCCACCTTTTCGTCGCTGGCCGGTGGTGAATTACCCGCCAAGCAACCAATCGACGGCGTCGACATTTCTCCCCTGTTGCGGGGCGACAACATCGCGGAGCGCAGCATCTTCTGGCACTACCCCCTGTATCTGCAGGGAAGGGGCCTGGACATTCGATTGCCTCGTGGAAAAACCTACTCCTGGCGTGGATTCCCCTCCACCAGCTTGCTGCACGATCAGTGGAAACTCATCGAGTTCCACGAGGACGACTCCATCGCCCTCTACAACCTCAAGGAGGACCCGGGCGAGAGGAAGAACCTGGCAAAGGAAATGCCGGACCGCGCCGCCCGGTTGCGCGCGGAGATGGATGCCTGGCAAAAGAATACCAAGGCCCCGGTTCCGAAGTTGCCGAATCCGGAGTGCATCCTTAAATAAGGCGTGTAAGGTAAAGACACCTTCCCAGAAAATTGATGAAGAAAAAACTCATCTCATCAAGACGTGATTTCTTCCACGCCACTGGCGTGGTGGCGACCTCGATCATTCTGCCCCGTCAGGTCATGGCTGCTCTGGCGAAAATCAAAAACCCCATCAAGCTCGGCATGATTGCCGACCTGCACCAGGACGTGATGCATGATGGCCCGGCGCGACTGAAGGCCTTCCTTGATGCCATGAAGGAGGAAAAGCCCGACGCTCTTCTACAGCTCGGCGACTTCGCCTATCCGACAAAGAAAAACGAGGCAGTAAGCAAGGCCTTTGAAAAGGCCCATCCCAGGACCCTGCATGTTCTCGGAAACCACGAAATCGATGATGGGCACTCCTTCGAGGAGGTCGCCAGGCTCTGGGGCATGAAGGGGCGCTACTACACCGAGAACGTGAACGGTCTGGACCTGATTGTCCTTGATGCAAACGAGAAACCGAAGAACCACAAGGGCGGTTATCCTGCGCATATCGGGGAGGAACAGCTTGCCTGGCTTGCGAAACAGCTGGAAACCCTCAAGGGCCCGATTCTTGTCATCAGTCACCAGCCCCTGGCGGGTCCTTCGGGTATTGATAACGCGGGAGAGGTTCAGGCGCTGCTGAACGCAGCCGCCGACAAGGTCCTGCTGGCGGTGAACGGGCACACCCACATCGACCACGTGGCCCGCGCGGGCAGGATTTCCTACCTGCACCTCAACTCAGCCTCCTATAAATGGGTGGGCGGCTCCTACCGCAACAAGAGCTACCCGGCTGAGGTTCATTCCAAGTTTCGCTGGGTCGAGTACACCTGCCCCTACCGCGACAGCCTCTTTGCCACTCTCACGATCGATCCGGCCATCGGGCGCATCGACGTCAAGGGCCGTGAAAGCCGGTGGGTCGGGAAATCCCCCTCGCAGCTTGGAATCGCGGCGAAACCCGACCTGACCGACGGCAAGGAGATCTGTCCGAAGATCCGCAGTCGACGGATCGGGCCAGCCGGGAAGTAACCGGAGACAAAAACATCCGAGAGGATTTTTCAGGCAATTGGCCCCGTCAGGGGCTGCCCAGAAATTTCGACTACCCTCCGACTGGATCTGGTAGTAGCAAGTGCGACCAACACATCCAACCAATGCTGAACGAACAGGAGATTCTTGAACTGGTAGCGACTCATGGAGCCGCGGTGAATGAGGGCCGTCCAATCGGGCAGCTAATCGAGGATGGCGAGCTTCCTCGACTGAATGGTACTACCGTGCTCGAGGGCAAAGTGTCCGATTCCGTCTTCGGAGACGCGCTGAAGACTTCCTCCGGCAGGGCGATTCGCCTCATGTTCCGCAACAACCGGATCTCTACCCACGACGTCAACCGGGGTGCCATTCCTTTCAAGGACCAGGTCCTGGCCTTTAACCACGATCACATGCTCCGCCTTGTCCAACCGGTGCTCGGGTCGTCCCAGTTCGAGGTCGATGGTTTGTCTCCTGTCTCAACGGTGATTCCTGCCGAGAATCTCAATCTCGTGAAACTCGAGAATGTGTTGCGCCTCTACATGGCAGAGAGTTCGACCTCCACCTCGCTCTACCAGCACTGGATCGCAGCCAGGGACGAGGGCCAGACCACCATGCAGTATGCAGGTCACGAACTTACCGTGGCTGAGCTCCAACCCAACGGGTTGCTTCCCTACCTGATGGATACCCCGAGCACGAAAGAAGCAGAGGATCGTACCATCGACGCAGCGTATCTGATCGAAAATGGTATCTGCAGCGCTGGTCAGTATGCCCAGATCCGTAATTCCTCCCTGATGGCCTTTGGGATCGTATCCCAATATCTTGCAGAGAAGGGGATGGTGCTGGTGGACACCAAGACCGAGCACGGGATCAACGCGGACGGAGAGATTGTTGCCGCCGACGAGCTTTACACCATGGATTCCTCCCGTTTCTGGAAGGTGGATGAGGAGGGAGATCTCCTGACCCGCGATGGCAAGCCGGTGTCCTTTTCCAAGGAGTTCGCCCGCGGGATGGTGAAGGAGAAAGGACAGCAGTTCTCCCAGGAACAGGCGAATGAAATTGCGGTGCGCTACATCCAGGGACTGCAGCACCTCACCGGTAAGAGCTTCGAACCCGACCTGCGCCCCCGGGAACAGAGGATCATCGAATCCGTCAATCTGATCCTGGATGCCCTCCTGTAGGGCCTGATCCTCCTTGGGAGGTGGGCTGATGAAAGCTCTTCCGGGAATTCCTCAGCGCTCGGCTATCAGGATCGACAGATTCCCCGCCACCCTCAGGGGGGGCTGACCTGCTGCCCCTGTTTTCGGGGAACTGAGGACCAGCCGTAAAAAAATTTCCGAATTTGGGAGATTCGCGAGGAAGATAGTCAGAGAGCTGTCATGGATCCTGCTGCTGAATTTGCCCATCTACAGATTTCCAAAGTGGACGGCCACCGGGGGGCTTTAATGGGTTTTTTGCCTCTCGTGGCCGTTCACTTTTTCTGCAACCCGCGTTCTTGTCACCCGTTGAGGTCTGGCAGACGGGCGCCAATGTATACACTCACCTAACGAAGGAAAATCATGAGGCTCCTTTTTCTGACTCTTCTCTATGTAGTATCTGCTTCTTCTGTTGGGGCGCAGCCTGCCCGCCATTCAGTCGGGGAGAATTGGCACCAGTGGCGCGGCCCCGAGAACAACGGCGTCTCCCGCACGGCGCAGCCACCGCTGGAGTGGAGCGAGGAGAAAAACGTTGCTTGGAAAGTGGAGATCGAAGGCCACGGCACCTCCAGCCCTATTGTGTGGGGCGATCGAGTCTTCGTGGCCACCGCCGTCAACACCGGCCGGGTCGATCCTTCCCGGCCGAAGCCGGAGGATCAGCCGGAAAGGGTCTTTGGGATCAAGCATCCCAACACCGGCTATCAGATGATCGTTCTCTGCCTTGACCGGAAGTCAGGAAAGGAGCTTTGGCGGGACGTGGCGAAGACTCTCGTCCCCCACGAGGGGCATCACCGGGACGCCAGCTTCGCCTCGGCCTCGCCCATCTGCGATGGGGAGCGGATCTACTGCTGGTTCGGATCGGCCGGGATGTTCGCTTACAATCTCGATGGAAAGAAGCTCTGGGATCGCGATCTCGGGCCCGCGAAAGTGGGCGCAAGCCTGGGTGAAGGCAGTTCGCCGGTTGTGCATGACGGGAAGATCGTCGTCGTTCGCGATCACGCCGGGCAATCCACCATCGAGGTACTGGACGCCGGGAACGGGAAGACGCTTTGGAAGAAGGATCGGGACGAGAAGAACGCGTGGGCGACCCCAGCCATCGCGGAATACAATGGGGCGACCCAGGTGATCACCACTGCCTCCAGGAAGGTTCGCAGTTACAACCTCAACACGGGCGAGATCATCTGGGAAGCGGAAGGCCTGACCGGCAACTGCATCCCTTCCCCGATCGTTGACGGCAAAGTCGTCTACTGCATGAGCGGCTACCAGGGGTATTCCCTTCTCGCCATCCCGATCACAGGAAAAGGTGACGTCACGGACTCCATCCTCTGGAAAGTCGAGCGGGGCACGCCCTATGTGCCATCGCCCATCCTCTACGATGGGCTCCTCTACATCACCCAATCCAACCAGAACATCATGACCTGCCTCGATGCCAAGGATGGCAGCCGGGTCATTGAGCGGGTTCGGCTTCCCGGTCTCGGCGACATTTACTCATCGCCGGTGGGGGCCGCGGGTCGCATCTACATGACGGATCGGAAGGGCGCCGTTCTCGTCCTGAAGCAGGGACGGGAAATGAAGGTTCTCGCCACCAACCAACTGGACGACAAATTTCACGCCTCGCCGACCCTCGCAGGGAAACAGTTGTTCCTGCGAGGGATGCGTTTTCTCTACTGCCTCGAAGAGGGGCGCAACCCTCCTGAGAGGAAGGTCAGCTCAGCACAGCCATCCAATGGGAAGAAACCGCCCGCGGTTGCTGTCTCCAGGACCCCGAAGTCGACTCGCGAGCTGCTCGAAGAGATTGCGAAGCGCGAGATTCCCAAAGACTACCCGGGAGGCAATGGGCACCAGCCATTCGTGGATAAGTGGTTTGCGAACGCACCTCCTGAAAAGGCAGGAGAAGTCGGCAGGCTCTGGAAGGAGCAGAGCCGGCTTTTCCCCGAGATGAAGAACCGGGGAGAATCCTTTATTCGGATCCTCGACTATGTGCGATCGGGGGGACGGCCCGCCGCCGGTGGCAAGCTCAAGTCGAAAGGAAACCCCCACATCAAGCGCAAGGTGAAGGCCGAGATCCGCCGGGAACCGGCCAAGCCTGCCGGCAGGACGGGCGCCGTTTCCGGTGTTGTGAAAGGTTCGTCAGGGAAAGCGATGGGAGGGGTGATGATCTCGGCGTTCGACGCTGGGCGACGCCAGAGCACTTCCGTTTTCTCCCAGGCCGACGGGAGCTTCCGGATCGAAAGCCTGTCCGACGCCACCTTCAAAATCCGCGCCCGTCTGCCCGGTCAGCGCGACGAGTGGATCGAAAACGTGAAACTCGGCAAGGAGTCCATTTCAATCACGATGGAATCGGCCGCCGGCAAGGACCTGG
>MPMC02179565.1_pt1 | contig 53282 bp, 30 predicted proteins | sample 1617281 | NCBI WGS metagenome assembly MPMC02 (sample SAMN05944809, study PRJNA350692) | marine metagenome | biome: marine; feature: ODZ; material: water; isolation source: 100 m water sample filtered on 30 um supor filter | place: Pacific Ocean | collected 2012-04-09 | depth 100m m | reverse complement strand
GCTACCTGCCAAGGCAGCAACTTTTGCTGGTCCCCGAAACTGGGGCTTGGGCCATTGATGGGGCGATTCCCACACTCGCAGAATGAACGGCCAATCCCATTCGTCTTGAGTTTGTCAGTGCTGTAGAGCACCGGACCGTGGGGCCGAGAGGAAGTTAAGCTTCCTTAAGGGTTGGGTCAAGCATGTGCTTGTTAGATAGTGCGTGAAAGCGGTCACATGTTGGGGTGACAACACGCCACTAGATCACGGGCAGCTTATCAACCGCTTCGGTCAGCGCGGCATCTAGGTGAGTATACTTCTGATGGATCCTACTGGAGGAGTGGCCGGTAAGACGTTGACGGACCTCCGATGGAACCCCCGCATCGGCGAGCCAAGAAGTGAACGTGTGGCGCAGGCTGTGGAAGCTGCGGGTCGCTTCAATTCCTCCCGCCAAACGGACCCGCTTTGGAACGTCAGACTTCTTCATGATCGCCGTGAACTGGGCAGATGTGGTGCCCTTTTGCTGGCGCTGGATTGTTGGGAAGAGGGGGCCTTCACGGTCTGCGATCCAGTCGAGACACGGCTGCGAGAGGGGTATAGTGATCACCTTTTTGCTGCGTGCGGTCTTCTCAGGCATGACAGTTGCTATCCCGTCCTTGATGTCCTCACCGGTGAGACGAACAACGTCTCCCATTCGTAGACCCGTGTGCACTGCCAGGAGAATCATGCCGCGCCACTCTTCGGAGGTTGTCGGGTGATTGACCAAGAGGGAGATCTCCTCTTCAGTGAAAGGGGCTCTGGTGACGCTGTCTGTCGTTTTGAGAGATCTGACTGCTTTCGCTGCGTTGTGGGTGACGAGCCCTTTCCCAAGGGCCGACTCAAGCAGTCTGCGCAAGCTCGCGAGGGCCTTGTTTACAGTAGCCGCCTTTCGGGTTCCAGAAACCGCATCCATTAAAGCCTTGGAGATCACTTTACTGGTGAGCTCACTGATGGGACGGCTCATCACTTTGGGCCCCAGCGCCTCTGCTAGAAGAGCCTTGTCCTGCTGATACCCGTTGAGGGTTGAGCCGACCACGTGAGGCTCCTGCTCGGCGATCCATTGCTCCCAGAATTCGGCCAGCGTGAACTCCTTGAAATCTGGATCCGCGATTTTGTGAATCTCTCGCACATAGGTCTCTGCATCGGAGAGCTTCAACTTGCCGGCCTCTGCGTCGCGCACGACACGTTGAAGGACCTTCTCGTAAGCGGTAGACAAACGGCCAGCGCCATTTTTATGACCGTTTTCCTCTGCTTCGAATCCCTCAGCGATCCGGCGCGCTTCGCGCTTGGACTTTGTGCCGGTTGTTCGGGAGACTCGTTTGCCGTCGTGGTCGAAGAATCGGGCTCTCCAGAAAGGGGAGTTCGCGTTCTTGAATAGCGTGGACATCTGGAAGGTGTGAACACTAGTGTGAACAGTATGAACACGAATGCACGCGAATAGTGTTCACACCAACGTTTTAATTCATGGAAAATAGGGGTTTTAGACCTAAAGGTCACAGGTTCAAATCCTGTCCCCGCAACCAATGAAGGCCCTGAAGTTCAACGACTTCGGGGCCTTCTCCTGTGCGGTTGTCCGCCGAAGGCTCTGGGCTTCCCGGCGGGGGCAGCCGCGGCTTCGCCGAAGATCTGAACCGAGAGATTGGCAACATCGACATAGTTGCGGGCAGCCAGATCGGGGTTGTCTCCGGTGGTGACCCGGACAGTGATCTGCTGCAGCCGGCCGTTGGTTCCGTTGTCGGCCACGTGGTTGATGCGAATGCGGTCGAGCACGTGGCCCCCGGGTTCGAGGGCAAGCATGGTCCGCTGGGGCGCGGTGGTGGTGTTCGGTTGCGTGATGTAGGTGAAGGTTCCGATGTCGTCATCGAAGGCGTTGGCAAACACGTTGTTCACGGTGCGCACCGGTCCGGGAAGAACCTTGCCGGCGACGATATCGAGCTTGGTCTCGAAGTTCGCGTAAGCCTCGATCTCACGGATGGTCCAATGCTTGAAGGGGCCTTCGTTGGTCCACTCCAACTCGATCGCCGTCGCGCCGGGAACCGGGTCGAACATGACAGAGTAAAACCCGTCGTGATCGGTGCCGAGGTGCTCGATGGTGTTGCCCTTGACCACGGACTGGGACAAGGGTCGCCCGCTGGACTTGAGGTAGGCGAGCAGGTTGGCCATCTGGTCGATGGTGATGGCAGCTTCGAGGCCTTCGGGCATGAGCGAGCGTCCGGCCGACTCCAGCGAGGCCAACTGCGAACGCGGAATCTTGGTGCGCGCCCCGTCGATGCTGACGAGCGTGATGGCTGCACTCGTCTCTTCCACCACCGCCCCGGCGAGGGTGCGGCCGTCCCTGATCTTGGCGATAAACTGCATCCAGGTCGCCTCGATCGCGCGATTGGGATCGAGGATGGCCGTGAGGAAGGTGAGCGGGGTCCGGTTGCTCAGCGCCGCCAGGTTCGGGCCGATCACGTTGCCGACGCCCTCGAGGCGGTGGCAGGCTGCACAGTGAGTTCCGAAAAGGGTCCGGCCCTTATTGCGGTCTCCGGCCTTCGCGAGGGCAGGGGTGTATTTCGCAATCACCGCCGCGCGGTCCGCACTGGTGGCACCACCGAGCAACCCGGTGGCTCGCTTGCGGATCGACTCGTTCTCGTGGCGCAGCAGCAACTGTCGGCGGCTGACGTCGAGGGAAGCGGTCAGCTCGCCGTTATCGGCCATCGCATCGAGGAAGACGCCGGTGAGTTTGGGCCGGGCCAGCAGGGCGTCGATCGTGGCGCTGCGCACGGCCGGTCCGCGTTCGGACCAACCAGCCAGGAGGCCGCGGGCCGCGTCGGTGTCATCGTGGCGCAGGAGGGACTTGGTGGCCGCTACCTGTAGTTCGATCGGGGTGGTCAAATTCAGGAGGGCGGCGAAACGGTCCGCATCGTCGCTGGGATCGGCAGCTCGTTCGATCAATTGCAGTGCGGCGAGCCGGCTGGTCAGCTCGGCCTTCTCGTCGTCGACCAGGGTGCGCGCACCTGCGAGCATGGGCCCGACCTTGGCGCGTATGGCGGGGTCGTTGCCAACGGCTTCGAGGAGACGAGTGGCGGCGATGAGCTTCCAGGCCTCGTAGCGCTGACCGCTGGCAGGCTTGGCGGCGATGCGAGCCAGGACCGGCGGCACGAATTTCCGGGCATCCTCGCCGAGCATGCCCATCAGTTCGGTGCTGAGGGCGGAGGTGACCGGAGTGCGGTTCATGCCGAGCACCGCCAGCAGGACTTCGTCGGGGAACTCGCCCGCCGAGGTGAGGGCCGCGGCCCGCAGGTAGGGACGATCAGCGTTCTTCACCAGGAACCCTCCCAGGGCCTGGCCCGCCCGTGGGTCCTTCCATGCGCCGAGGGCGTAGGCGGCCTGTCGTTGCACATGTGCGTCGTCATCGTCGAGCAAGGCGATCGCCCGCTGCCCCAGCGCCGGATCGCTGTTCAGCACCGGCGCGCCCACCCGCAGGGCGTTGCGCCGCACGCCGGGATGGGCATCGTCGAGACCGATCTTCGTCGACTGGGCGGAAAGCGCATCCAGGTCGGCAAGAGCGCTCAGGGCCTGGGCCCGGGCGGCGGGATGCCTGCTTCGCAACACCCTGGCCAGGGCCGGGATCGCTTTGCGTTGCTCGCCCTTCTCGAGCCAGGTCAGCATCATGTGTGCGGTGTCGCGCTGCCAGCCGTTGGAGGAGTCGAGCGCCACCGCGAGTTCGGCGGGCTTCTTCCCGGTCAACCTTGCCTGTCTGGGCAACTTCGCCCCGGTGGGGAAGACCTTGTAGATTCGTCCCCGGTCGTGGCCGGCACGCAGTCGCCCGTCGGCGATCATTTCCCGCTCCAGGGTGTCGTCGATCCACTCCGGGTGTTCGATGACGAGACGGTAGAGATCCGCTATGTACATCCCGCCATCCGGTCCGGTGCGGATGGCGGCGGGGCGAAACCACGAATCCGAACTGCGCAGGAACTCGCTGCGGGCCTCGTCACTGGCGCGCGCGGTTTCCATCAGAACGCCGTTCCACGTGATGACCTCGCGGTGGACGCAATTGTGAACCGGGCAGGAAAAGTAGACCGAGGGTTCGACCAGGGCATCAAACAGCGAGTCACGATAGAAGGTGTAGCCGCAGGCGGAGGTGAGCTTGCCCGGCGATCCGGCGGGCGGGGGGCTGTAGCCGCTGTAGTGACTGAGCACACGGCTGACCGGGTAGAGGTCGATCACCCCTGTGAGGGCATGGCGAACCGGGGGCTGGGAGACCTTCGGGTTGCGGCGAATGTCGTAATCCTCCAGCGCGATCTGCCAGCCGTTGGAGTTGTTGCCCGCCACCCAGTTGCCCCAGTCGTCGCGATTGCGTCCATGCTGGGTCACTCCAGTGACCCGTTCCAATTCACCGGTGTCCGGCTTGATCCGCAAGTCGAAGCCGCCGAGGGCGAGCTTCCTGCCGGATCTGGTAGCGCGGATCGTTCCGCCGCTGTCGCCGTTGGCAACGTAAACCCACCCGTCGAGTCCCCACACCAGCCCGTTGCCGCGGTGTTGCTCGTTGCCGAGGCCGAATCCTTCGTAGAGGACCTCCTGGTGATCGGCCCGGCCGTCGCCGGTGGTGTCGCGCAGGAACCAGATGCTGGGTGGGGCCACCGCCAGCACGCCATCGCGCCAGGGGAGCACGGTGTTGGCGGTCTCGAGTCCCTCGGCGAAGAGAGTGCGCTCGTCGTAGCGGCCGTCCCCGTCGGTGTCGGTGAGAGCGACGATCCGTCCCCCGGGTTTGCCCTTGTGATCGAGGCCCATGGGGTAATCCGCCATCTCGGCCACCCACATCCGTCCATCCGGTCCCCAGGCCACATCAACCGGGTCCATCACGAGGGGTTCGGCGGCCACCAGTGCCACCTCGAACCCGGGTCGCACCTGCATGGCGCGCAGGGATGCCGTCGCGGTTCGCGGTTGATTGACCTGGTCGCCCAGGAGCTCGCCAAAGCTGCGCTGGTCGATGTGGTGCGGCATGATCGCGCCGGTATCTTCGTTCTGCCAGTAGAGATGTCCCCGCTTGATCCACGCTCCGTTGTTGGTGCCGTCCTTGCGCACGATGGGTGCCAGCACCGTGCGCACGCGGGTGTGCTGCTCACCCACTCCGTCGCCCTGGCGCCTGCCATGAAGGCCCTTCCGGGACCAGCCGGTCTGGAGTGAATCGAACATCCAGGTGCCGTAGCGCTCGCCGTTGGAGAAGATGACGTCCTGCTGGCCGTCGTCATCGATATCGGCGAAGCGCAGTCCCGCGTCGCCACCTGACTCCGTCACAATCGAGGATCCCTCCGGCAGTCCGAAGGGAAGCTTCTCCCAGCCTTCCTTCCCGAGGCGATAAACCGCGGACTGTGCGGGTATTCCGACGATCAATTCACAGATTCCGTCGCCATCGACATCGCGCAGGCGCACGCCCCCGTCGGCGCCCTTCCGGTGTGTTGTCACCCTGGCCAGTCCCGCCACCAGCGACGGGTCGGCCACCCAGGCCCTGCCGTCGAAGAGCCAGGCACGGTTCACTCCACGCTCGTCTGTTTCGATTGCGGCCGCCCGTCCACTTCCATCGAGGATTCCGAAGCGCAGGGCGGGTGTGATGAGAGTCGGGAAGGGAGCCTCGTGCCAGGATTGCTTCTTCGCATCCCAGATCCGGCTCAGCCTGGTCCTGGCGTTGCCGATGACCACGTCCATGTAGCCGTCGCCGTCGATGTCAAGGATCCGCACGCCATTGTCACCACCCCTGGTATCGCGCAGGGGATGACCGGCCAGCATGTGCTTGACCATGCGGTCGTCCATCTCCCGCATGGTGAGGAACTTCACCTTCCTGCCGTGGGTGCGGGCGGCATGATCGACGATCTCGACCATTTGTTCGTTGCGCATCCAGCCGCCAGCGTGGAAGCACAGCGAGACCGCGCCCTTCTTGGCCACGGTGGCGTCCACCGCCGCCTTGAAGTCGGCGATGGTGATCGGATTCTGGGCCCCGTGCAACGCCTGACCGGTGTAGTCGTTGGGGTAGACGAACGGGACCTCCCAGATCAGGTTCCCGACCGTGAACGGATAAGGGTAATCTTCGATGTAATTGACGAAGCCCGTCATGAGGTACTTGGAAAAGCGCCCCCCGCCGACGGGGTCGTCCTCGAAGATCGAGCGTGGCAGTTCCCGGTCCGTCGGCGTGAAGACGATGCCCACGCTGGTGCTGGAGGACATGAAATGCCCCGCTTCGCTCACGCCGTTGAGGATCTCCGCGTAGGCGCGGGGGCTCGGCGTGTTCTGACCGTCCATGCAGGGGAAGCGAAAGCCCACCGAGCGGTTGTTGGGGATGGCGGACAGGAGGTCGACGCAGCGGTGATAATCGGTGGCGGCCCGGGCGAAATCGAGGTGATGCAGGAGCGGACAGGGATGACTCAGGGTGTGGGTTTCCAGCGAGACGCCCTGGCCGAGCAGCCACTGCATGTTGGAATGAGTGGGATCCGGACGATTGCAGGTGATGCTGACCGGACCACGGCCGTCGATGAGCTTGAGCCGATCGATGATCGGGCTCAGATAGTTGCGGAAGTGCTGGCCGTCGCCCGACATGTCATCGATGGCGAGCACGGCCACCCCGTGCACTCCCTTTTCGCCAATCCACTGTGGCGTAATGAGCTTGGGCGACTCGCGGTGGAGCTGCCACGGATTGTTCGGTTCATCGAGGTGCACCAGGCGATTGCCATCGGCTGCCCACACTGGAGAAGGGCAGAGCAAAAGGAACACCACGGTTGTTAGAGGAAGAGCAGTTCGCGTCATGTTGGGTTCGAGGTCTCAGGAGGTGCGTGGACGATTTCCGCGGGACGCGGAGAACGAATGTTCGGTGGAAGACTGTGACAGAGAGACGAGGATAGCAATCCGGATGATTGCGGGCGCCCCTGAGCAGAGGCACCCGTGCGTTGTCCCGCAGTTCCTCGTGTTCACGGGACAGTGACTACAACGTTGTCCAGTTACCATCCCGCGAAGGGGTTGGGATCGAAGTCGTCAGAATTGAGGCGAAATTCGAAGTGGATATTCTGTCCCGAAAAGGGAATTCCCAGCAGTGATTTGACAATTGAAGAATTTACTCATATCCCATAGATAAGGTGGATGGGCAATGGCACGATACGGTTGCCTTGTTGGCTGAAAGTTTCTGGGAAAAGTAATCGATATTTCCGGGAGTCAGCTTCGGCACCTTGATGCTTTTCCTGTTGTTGATGTCTCGAATCAACCAGAACAAATAACCTGCCTGCACCCCACCAACCCTGCCTCCCGGATCGCCATCCGGGATGGCCCCAAGAAGGGAATTTCTGGCAGTAGAAATTCCCGCAACTAATCGCCCGGAAGAAATAATGCAAACCGGAGAGATCAGGAATTGAAGACACCCAGAACATTCCTGTGGTGCGCAGCGTTGGCCTGCTCCCTGGCGGAGTCGAGCAACGGAGAGCTTGTCGCGGCCAAGGGTGTGGCCGTTACTCCGTTTGCGACTGAGGACCAGTTGTCCAATCCCGCCAGTATCGACGTCGACGATCGCGGACGAGTCTGGGTGGGCGAGGCGATCAACTACCGCAAGAAGGACCGCAAGGAAGGCGACCGTATATTGATTCTGGAGGATAGCAACGGAGATGGCCGGAGCGACAAGACCAAGGTGTTTTACCAGGACCCCGACATCGATGGCGTACATGGGGTCTGTGTGCTGGGCAACAAGGTGATTGTCTCGGCCCCGGACAGGATCCTTTTGCTCACCGACGACGACGGCGACGACAAGGCGGAGGCAAAGGAATTACTGTTCAGGGGAAAGGTCTTGCATCCGGTCCAGGGTCAGCATGACCACGCGATCCATGCCGTCATGTTCGGGCCTGACGGGCGGCTTTACTTTAACTTCGGTAACTTCAATGCCGGGCTGTGGCGTGCGGACGGCACCCTGGTGAAGGACGTTTTCGGCAACCCCGTGGACAACAGCCGCAAGCCTTATCAGGAAGGCATGGTCATTCGCTGCGAGATGGATGGCAGCCAAGTCGAGGTGCTCGGCTGCAACTTCCGCAACAACTGGGAGGTGACGGTCGATTCCTTCGGTTCCATGTGGCAGTCGGACAACGACAATGGATCCAGTTCCTGCCGTGTGAACTTCGTCATGGAATACGGCAATTACGGATACCGGGAGGAAATGACAGGACTGGGATACCAGAGCAAGCGCACCAACATGGAAGCCACCATGCAGCGCCGCATGTGGCACCAGAACGATCCCGGTGTGGTGCCGAATCTGCTCATCACCGGAGGGGGCGCACCCACCGGAATACTCGTCTACGAGGGCAACCTCTTGCCGAAGCCCTTTCGCGACCAGATGATTCATGCCGAGCCCGGGCGCAATGTGGTCTGGGCATTTCCCACCAAGCAGGCCGGGGCCGGCTACACTGCACGCATCACCAACCTGGTTCACAGCCAGGGAGATCGCAACTATCGTCCCTCCGACGTTTCGGTGGCTCCGGATGGCTCCCTCATCATCGCCGACTGGTTCGATCCGGTGGACTGCTGCCATCGCACCATCAACGATGCGGGCCGGATCTTCCGGGTGGCACCTCCGGGCCATGCCTATGTGGTGCCTGACTTTGATTTCAAGACGCCCGCAGGTGCGGCCAAGGCACTGCGAAACCCCAACCTGTCCGTCCGCTACAAGGCATGGACGGCCTTGCATGCCATGCAGGAAAAGGCCCGGCCCGCCCTGCGGAAGATGGCGACCGATGAAAACCCGCGTTTCCGGGCCCGCGCCTTGTGGGCCCTGGCCGCGATCAAGGACGGTGCCCAGGAGGCCATTGAGGTGGCATTGCAGGACGAAGACGCCAATCTGCGGGCTCTCGCCCTCCGCATCGCCCGGCGTCATGGTATGGCCATCGAGCCTTTGGTGCGTCGCATGGTTCGCGACGAGTCCGCCTTGGTTCGCCGGGAATGCGCCGTGTCCCTGCATCGCGTGGCCACTTCCGAGGCTGCCGGGTTGTGGGCCGAGCTCGCCCTCCAGCACGATGGCAGGGATCGTTGGTACCTGGAGGCTCTCGGCATTGGAGAGAAAGGAAACAAAACGGCCTGTTTCAACGCATGGCTCAAGAAAGTTGGCGATGACTGGAAGGCCCCGGCGGGTCGCGACATTGTGTGGCGTTCGCGGGCCCCGGAAGCCGCCGGGTTGCTGGCAAAGTTGGTTCTGGATCCCAAGGTGCCGGAGTCAGAGCACCCTCGTCTCATGCGCGCCTTTGACTTTCATTCCGGCAAAGCCAGGGAAGACGCTCTGGCCATCCTGTTGCTGGACCTGGATGCGCCGACCGAGCCCAAGACGGAGGGAAGGCGCTAAACGGCAAGCCAGGGAAGGACCTGGTGGGACTGCTGATACATCGGTTCTAGGCGGAGGACATCATTCAAGAAGCGGAGGAAATGATATCGCCGCGGATCTGGGCAGTCATGCCACTTCCCCTGCTTCCGGTGGTGTGGCAGGGCCGGGGCTTCATGAAACCGCTTCCTGTCTTTCTTGCGCTCTTTGCCTGTGCCGCCCTTCCTGCCTGTTCCGGCGCCTTGACGAAAAACCAGTTTTCTTTCAGGATCTTGAGGTTCCTGTGAATGGAACGCCAAATCCAAGACAAAATCGAAGTGCGAGATGAGCAACGATCCTAATTCGGGCCAGCCAATTGAAGCGAGTCAGCTGGGTGAGGAGCCCGCCAGCGTGATCCCCATGCGAGACGGGAACCATTTCCTGCTGCGTCGGACATTCCTGAAGATATTTGGCCAGTCATTCCATGTCTACGATGCGAATGACCAGGTCTGTTTCTTCGCCAAACTCAAGGCCTTCAAGCTGAAAGAGGATATTAGTATCTATGCTGAGACGACCCAGCAGAACGAGCTGCTGAGAATCCAAGCTCGCAGCGTGATCGACTTTGGTGCGACTTACGACATTATCGATTCTGCACAGAACCTCAAGGTGGGTGCCTTGCGCCGCAAGGGATTGAAGTCGATCCTTCGTGACTCGTGGCTCATCCTGGGTGTGAATGATGAGGAAATCGGAACGCTCACGGAGAGTGGCAGTGGTGGCATGGCACTCCTTCGGCGACTTGGTGAGTTCGGGACCCTGATCATGCCGCAGACATTCATCGCAGAAGTCAATGGCCAGCAGGTCGCCTCTTTTCGTCAAAGGCGTAATCCATTTATTGCCAAGCTGGATCTGGATTTCTCTATGGATTCCCAGCAGTTGCTCGATCGACGGATGGGAATCGCTGCGGCGATTCTGATAGGAGCCATCGAGGGCCGTCAGAATTAGAGACTGTTTTGAATGGACGTCTACTGTGAGAATTGCGGGCATCTGTTTCAGATCCCCGAGTCCATGAAGGGGGGCATGTTCAACTGCCCCGAATGCAGAAAACTACAATCGGCGGGACGTCATTGGCACGACAGTATCTGGTCCGCCTGTTACTGGGGCGGCGTGGTTCTGGGAAGTGGTCTGGGGATTGCTGCCATCCTCAACGACCAGATGTCACTCGGTATTGCCATCCTGGCAGTCACGGGAATCACCGCAGCGATCGCTTCTGTCTGGGGGTGAATCAGGCAGGGGTTTAGAAATCGGAGCCCTGATGAAAAAGCGAATTCCTTTCAGGAAGCACCTTCTCCTCTTGCTTGCGGCCGTCCTTGCCGGGGGGGACGGATGGGCGGCCCGGCCTCTTCCGGTTCAAAAAGGGGATAGTATCGTTATTATCGGAAACACCTTTGCCGAGCGCATGCAGCTTTTCGGCTATTTCGAGACTTTCCTGCACTGTCGTTTTCCTGACCACCGACTGCGGGTGCGTCATATGGGCTGGTCGGCGGACGAGGTGGACCGGAGAATCCGTCCCAAGGGTTTTCCCGACCTGTTCGCGGAACTCGAAGGACACCGCGCGGACATTCTGTTCCTTTGTTTCGGGTTCAATGAGTCCTTCGCCGGTGCCGCTGGCGTCGAGCATTATCAGGCCGCACTGGTAAAGTTGATCAGGGATCTGCAGGGGCAACAGTTCAACGGCAACGCCGCGCCGCGCATAGTCGTGGTTTCGCCACTGGCCCTTGAATCAAGGCACGGGGTTGCCGCCGGTGACACCGTGCACAACGGCAACCTGGAATTATACTCGGCGGCCTCGGCCCGGGCGGCTGGGCAGGCCGGGGCACGGTTCCTGAACCTGTATGCGTCCACTTCTGAGTGGATCGCGGGGCATCCCGGTGGGAGACTCACCTTCAACGGTATTCACCTCAGCGAATACGGTGACTGGGTGGTGAGCCGCATGATGGCACGCGGCCTTGAACTGATTGGTGATACTGATGCGGCGGAGGCGGCGGAGGCGGTGGATGACGGCGATAGCGCTGAGAAATTACGGCGCCTGGTCTACGAGAAGAACCATCACTATTTCACCTGGTGGCATCCGCCCAATGCTTCCTACATCCATGGTCGTCGCAATAAGACCCGCGGTGCCATGCACCTGGAGGAGGAACGCAGGCATCGCAGGTTGCTGGTCAAGGCTGCCGATGAGGATCTCTGGGCCATTAAGAAGCCTGATCCGGCGAGCGTGTGGGAAAGGGAGCCAGTGGAGGGCAGGCCAATCTGGTTTCCAACACCAAAGAGCCGTGCCATCCCGGGTGTGGACAAGCCGGCACAGTGGGAGGTGAAGGCCGATGGTTCACCGGACAAGCACCTGCGGTCCCCGCAGGAGCAGCTTGGATTGTTCAAGGTCGCCGAGGGTTATCAGGTCAACCTCTTTGCCTCGGAAGTGCGTTTTCCGATCGCTAATCCCTTTGCCATCCATTTCGACGCGGAGGGACACCTCTGGGTTGCCAATACACCCACCTGGCCGCACTCCCTGCCTGGCAGGCAGCCGAGAGATTCGATTGTCATTCTCAAGGACGCCGATGGTGACGGAGTGGCTGACAACCATGTGGTGTTTCTTGAGAACATGAAGCTCATCCACGGCTTCATTCCCTCAGCGGATGGAGGTGCTTACGTGGCGCAGGCCCCCAACCTTCTGCTGGCAAGGGATACCAGTGGGGACGGCAGGGCGGATTGGGTGCGCACGGTCCTGCACGGGTTTGGTGCCGAGGACGCTGAGCATGCCATGAACAACTTCCGCTGGAGCCCGGGAGGGACGCTCTATTTTTCTCAAGGCATCTTCTACAACACGCAGGTCGAGACACCCGGCGGTCCGCGGCGGGTGCGTGATGCTGCGGTCTTTGCCTACACTCCGCGCGAACACCAGCTGGAGGTCGCCCTCTCCCACGCGTTCTGGAACCCCTATGGCAAGGTCTTTGACCGCTGGGGTCGCGGGATCCTGCTGGATGCCTCGGCCGGGCAGTATTACCCGATGGACGTGATCTCGACACCCTTTGTCTTTCCCAAGGCCAAGCAACGGACCAATCATCTGTCCTTTGCGCCGGGAGGGGCGATTGCCGCCGGGTGTGAATTTATCTACAGCAGCCATTTTCCACCGCAGGTGCAGGGAAGATTCCTGGTCAATCACTGTGAGGGTGATGTCGGGGTGCACTGGTATGGGCTTACACCGGAGGGTTCGCTTTATCAGGCGAAGCGGCACGGGTCGCTGGCCACCTGCAGTGACAGGACCTTTCGTCCGGTAGCAATGGCCTGGGGACCGGACGGGGCGCTCTACATTGCGGATTTCTATACCCATATCTTTGAGAACGTGAATTTCTCCAAGCGTCATCCCGGACGGGATCATGCCCATGGGAGAATCTGGCGCATCTCCCACAAAACGCGTCCGTCCCTGAAGGCCCCGGTCATCCGCGGCCGGCCGGTGGTGGAGTTGCTTGACTACTTGAAGTCCCCTGAGGGGCGCACGCGTGAACTGGCACGTGGCGAGTTGCACTCACGCCCGCCGCAGGAGGTGGTGGAGGCCCTGGAGAAGTGGATGGAAAAACTCGATCCGGCGGATCCGGAAACCGAGCACCACCTGGTCGAGGGGTTGTGGGTTTGCCAGGGATTGGGAGTGGTGGACAGCGACCTGCTGAATCAGCTGCTCAATGCCAGGGCGCCCGGTGCCCGGCTTGCCGCAACGAAGGTCTTGCGGCATTGGCAGGACGGGATCCCCGATCCGGTGGCCCTGATTGGCGAGCGTGCCAATGACAGTGATGCGGCTGTGCGCCTGCATGCTGTGCTTGCTGCCGCCTTCAGCAGGGCCCCGGGAGCACTGCAGGCTGCCCGGGAAGTCGTTAAGCATGACATGGACAAGGGGCTTGAATACGCCCTGGAAGAGACCGTGAAGTATCTCACCAAGAGGGAGGAGGACCGCTCGGTGATGGCCGCAAGGCTGATTGACCAGGTGGAGGAGGGAACGAACCGTCGCGTGGCAACTTCTGCACTGCGCAGCATGGAGCGGGGCGCGTGGCCGGCCGACCGGCTGGCTCGCCTTGCGCAGAGTGTTCTCGCCTACCTGGAATCCGTGCCGGAAGCCGGGCACGATTCCCCGGTTTTCCTCGAGAGCTATGCAATTGCGCGTGAACTTGAGCCGATGCTTGAGGTTTCCGGTGGCGTGTCACTGGGAAAAGCGCTCGACGACCTGGGCGTTTCATCCTTCCTGATCAAGACGATTCCCGGGCGCATGCTCTTTGACCGTGCCCGATTGAGCGTGAGACCCGGGGACAAGTTGACGATCCGCTTTGAGAACAATGACCTGATGCCGCACAATCTTCTCATCGTCGAGCCGGGAACAATACAGGAAGTGGGCAGTGCGGCCGACCTCATGGCTGCGAGTCCCGATGGCCTGGCCAGGGGTTACATTCCTGACTCGGGAAGGGTAATAAAATCCATCAAGTTGCTGCAACCGGGGCAGAGCGGCAGGCTGGATTTCACCGTGCCTGCTAATTTCGAGGGGCAATACCCCTTTATCTGCACCTTTCCCGGTCACTGGCGCAGCATGCGCGGAGTGATCGAGGTTGTTCCCGGGGAGTAGGGGAGAATCACAGTTTGCTGGGTCTTCGTCATGCGGGCACGTGAATACAGCTTGTTGGAGGAGGGTGGCGCATGGCGAATTTGTATGGTGCATTGCCTCAATCATGGTGGCCAGCGCATGCCTCCAGACCTTGAAGTTCCCAGTGGGATCGACCATGAACAGGCCGGCATTGGAGGTCTGGACAACCACTTTCCTGTCGGAGAGAACCTCCATTTCCACGTCGCTGTGGGCAGCCTGCAGTGTTGATGGCAGGTGGGGGCGCATGACCACCTCACTGCACTTGTCAGCCCAGCCCGCCGGACCGTTCTGGTTCCTTGCCGAAAACCGATTTCCTTTCAGCCAACCTCAAGCGACCACCGGCTTCGCCTTCTTCACGTAGTCGGGATCAATCTCTACCCCCATGCCCGGGTCTTTGGGGCAGGCAACGATTCCGTTGGTGGCCTTGAGCGATGAACTGTTGCTTTGGCAGGGAATGTCGCTTTCTCCCTTGAACTCCTGATGGGGGGTGATGTTCGGTACAAAGCTGGCGAAGTGAAGAACGTTCACGTAGCCGAGCCCGGATCCGGACATGTGAGGGGTGCACATCATTCCTGCGGCTTCGGCCATCTTTGCCACCCGGATCCCCCGGATAAAGCCCCCATTGTAGTGAAGATCGGGTTGCACGACATCCATCGCGCGATTTGCGATTGCCCAGCGGAATCGACGCATGCTGTATTCCTGTTCGCCCCCGGCAACGGGTATCTTCAAGGCTTCGGTGACCTGTTTGGTTTCCCAAAGGTGATCGAAGGGTACGGGCTCTTCGTAAAAGGCGTAATTGTTTTCCTCGAGGAGTCGACCCACGCGGATCGCATCCTTCACTTCGTAGGAACTATTGGAATCCGCGTAGAGCGTAACCTTGTCTCCCAGTGCCTTGCGGATATGAGGGATGAGCTTTTCGGTGCGGCCGGGAATCTTGTCCTCGATCCGCTTCATGCGGCCGCCAATACGGATCTTGACCGCTTTGGCGCCAGTCTGTGCGATGAATTGGCCAAGGACATTGGCTTCCTGTTCCGGTGTATTTCGCCGGTTGCCACTCGCCCGATAGATGGCGATGTCACGCTGGCGAACCTTCCCGAAGAGTTCGCCCAAGGGAACGCCGCGGACCTTGCCGATCAGATCAAGCACGCCCATTTCCAATGCGGCCTGGCAGACCCAGAACGCAAGCCCCTGCCACTTGTAATTGCTATTGAAGCGGTAAAGTTCCTCGAGCAGGGACTCGATCTTACAGGCGTCTTTTCCAATGAAGAATCTTCCAACCCGGCTGCCAAAGATCGGGTGGCAATCCTTGAGTCGTAGCGAGTTGGGCGCAGTGACGCTTTGGGCGCCGTTTCTTGAACGGATCCGGACAAGGAAGTTGCCCTTGTTGCGGAGCAATTCCACGGACTCAATGATAATCGGATCGCGTAGGAATTCCGGTTTTAAAGTGGGCGCTTCGTCGATCCGCCTCAGGTGCTCCGAGTCGATGGTCTGTGCGTGCGCTCTTCCTGGAAACGGTCCCGCCGCGCCCGCCGCCGCAAGACTGGTTGTCTGTAGAAACCCGCGCCGGTTCATGGTTGGATCCGGGCCTGCTGACTACAGGTTTGGTTCGCCTGGTGTCGGGACAAGTTTGTCATAGGTGGAATCATCGCTGGAAATCCTTCCCAGGGAGATGTCCTGCTCCTGTGGACCAAACTCAACCTGATCCATGATGTGGTTGTCCGCCCCGTCAGGTAATGCCAAGGAAAGGGACTCCCCATCAGCTGACAATTTAAAGCTGGCATGCAGCCCTTCAGGGGCATTGCCATCCTCGTCGGCCCAGATGATCAGGTAGCCATTGGCTTCGATCACCGTGTTGGCCGGCAATTCCCACTTCCGTGGGTTGTCCGGGTTGTCACTGAGGTGCCAGCCGGACAAGTCCACCTGGTCGCTGGTGACATTGTGCAGTTCAATCCAGTCATCAAATTCCCCCTGGGGATCCGTGATGATGGTTTCATTCGAGGCCATCAGCTCATTGATAATGACGGGGGAGTCCTGATTCGAGGGGAGAGATGCAACCCGGTAGGATAACGGGGCAACCTCTGCCCTGGCCGGGTGAAAAACCGCAGTGTTGGAGGCGTTCGTCGATCTGGCTTCCACGTAATACCAGACCTTTTCCCCTGCGGGAAACCCTGGGATGGAAGCACCATAAACACCGTCATTTGCCTGCAGGTCATCATGGTTTCCGTCATCAAACATCTCAATGCTCTCGTAGGGGTCGATACGCCCCTCCGGCGTGTAATAAAGAAACACGGAATTCACGCCTTCACCCGAAGCCCCCGTGACCGTTGCCATGACAGGTGCCGGGCTGTTGGAAGTGGCAACCGATGCCAGGGAAGCAGAGCTGATTGCCGGAGGAGCCTTTGAGAGATCGGGATGGGAGATCAGATATTCATGGCGTGTCTGAATGGAGTCCTTGAGGGCGGCAATGGCGGACCTGAACTGCGACAGGGAAAAGTCCTTCTTTGGGTCATCCTCCACAGCGGACTCAATGACCTTCTCATACCGGTCAATGGTGGCATTCAGGATTTCCGGGTTAAAGTCCTCCTCAAGCACAGTGCGCATGTGGGCAATGTATCGTTGCCGGAATTCCGGAACGGCCAGAAGCCTGCTGATCACCGGTCGGTTGGCGTTGTCCTCGTGCTCAAAGGGATTCAGGCGCACATCCCTCGCCGTGAAGGCTTCGTTCCCGTCATGCTCGATGGGGAAAATGCGGCCTGATTCAGGCTCAAAATAAATCATGAAATCACAACCCTTGTGCCAATAGCTGTCATCATCGGTGAAGACGTTCTCAAGCACCAGGAACCAGAGCCAGCTGTCCACCGCCAGCACTTCCCCGATCGTGTCCTTGAATTCCGCCGCCGGGGTGTTGTTCAGAACGTCCGTGGCATGCATCAGGTTCCCCCAGGGATCATCCGTGTTCTGTTTCTTCAATTCATACAGGCTCTCGTAGGTCGCCGGGTTATTTCCAAGGTAGAGGAGAGCCTTGTCTCCACTGGCCCAACCACCGCCACCACCACCGGGAGGCCTGCCCCCACCGGGAGGCCTGCCCCCGCCGGGAGGTCTGCCCCCGCCGCCCCCCCCATTGTTTCCGTTTCCGCTGCCGCTGCCACTCGGAGATTTCCAGCGGTCTCCATCGTTTTTGTCAAAGTACTCCTTGATCAGGGTGCTGTCCTGCTGCTGCACATTGGAGTAAACTCCCCAGTTTTCCCCGTTGATGTTTAATTGCGCAAACCCGGCTTTGGGACAGGGGGCGTATTTCCTCATCGCATTGAAATAAAGCGCCTCCTTTAAGAGCGTCTGGTCACCCGCAGCGTTATTCAAATTCAGGGTCTCATACCCTTCCAGGTCTGCATCCTCGGCAACAGCATCAACGCTCAGGTTAAGGGATTTCTTCTCTCCATTTACCCTTTGATAAGAAGTATTGCCCTTGTAGCGAACGCCCACGCCCTCGATAAACTCATCCCTGAATTGCATTCCCCCCGGAATTTCCTCCCCTGTCGAGTAATTCGCAATCAACTGGCTAAGCCAGTCATTATCCTCAAAAGTCAGTTCAATGGTACGCAGGCACCGCGGATCATAAAAACCCTCGGTCTCTACTGCCCGGAAAAATCCACGGGGTTGGGCACCCGGAAAATCCAGGCTTACCGTGGAAGTCTCCCCAGGAAACACCGGGGGCAATTCGTAGAGTTGATCCCAGCTCTCAAGGTCCGTGGAAAACTCAAAAAGCCACTCAGAGTCCTCGTCCCCTGTCGGACTCAGGGAAATCAGTCCGCTCTCAAAGCTGAATTCAATGTCGTCGGCCAGGGCGAAGCCACACAGGGGAAGACAGAACAGTGGGAGGAGCAGGGGTTTCATGACTGACACGATAACATCAAACGACTTAAAGACCTGACGATTAAAGGCGAAAAAACGGGAAGCTCTGTGCCCTTCCCTCCGGGGAGGGCAGAAAGTCTCCTTATAAGAGCCGACGAGGGCGATTTGCGCATGGTTACATCGGAAGGGTAACGAGGTGAATTTATTCCATTCCTCCCTCAATTAGGGGAGACGTTGGGAATTCCCTTTCTGGGGTGGCCCTGGATGGCGGTCCGGGCGGTGCAGCTCCACCGGAAAAGCCCCGGAGACCGTGACCGGCAGGTCGGCACGAGGTCACCGCGTGGCGATCGCGGCCACCCGGTTATTCTTGTCGGGAAAGTGCCGGTCTGTCCCCGGCGGCCAATAATACTGGCGAAACTTTCGAGGACTGCCGGGGTTCACTGTCTTTATGGAGCGCCATCTAATGCGGACACGTTTTGTCTTCACCATGCTTTTCTGGATTTTCTGTGGACAACGGTTTTATGCCCAGGAAGGTGCGCCTCCTGAAGATCCGCCTTGGATCGATCCGGTTTCTCAGGCGCTCGACACCGACCGCAACGGAGAATTGTCTGCGAAGGAAATAGAAGAAGCCCCTCAGATCCTGCAGACATTGGACCGCAATAAGGACGGTCAACTGACACCCGATGAAATACGGCCCCGCTTTCCGGGAGCGTCAGGCGGTCCCGGGGGAGGGCGTGGTGGCGGAAGGGGGCCAAATCGTCCGGAAATAAAAATAGCCGAAAAACATGATGCCGACGGTAATGGCTACCTTGATCCGGTCGAGCGGAAGGCAGCGCTGGAGGAATTAACGACGATCAATGCCAACAATCCAAGGCGGCGCGGTGGCCCCAGAGGGCCGGCGCGCGAGCCCGGGCGGCCTGGTGCGAAAGTGATGCCGGAGCAAGTTCAAAACCATCCCGGGCATGCGCTCTATGATCCCTCGATTCTGCGGACGATCTTTATCCAGTTCGACACGGAAAACTGGGAAGAAGAAATGGCCGCATTCAAGGAGACCGACGTCGAAATGCCAGCCACGGTCATCGTGGATGGAGAAAAGTACGAGCTCGTAGGCCTGAAGTTTCGCGGCCAGTCGTCCTTTGGCCATGTTCCAGCCGGGTCAAAACGCTCGCTTAACCTCTCCATGGATCTCGTTGACGCCGACCAGCGGCTCTACGGATACAAGACGCTGAACCTGCTCAACTGCAACGGTGATGCGTCGATGATGAGCAGCGCGCTCTATTCCTTCATCGCACAGGATTTTCTTCCCGTCCCCAAGGCGAATTTCGTCAAGGTCGTGATCAACGGTGAAAGTTGGGGGATTTTCAGTAATGTGCAGCAGTTCAATAAGGACTTCATCAAGGAACACTTCCGGAGCACGGCAGGAGCTCGCTGGAAAGTAGCCGGGAGTCCGAGCGCCGATGGCGGAATGCGATACCTTGGTGAGGAATTGGACGGCTATAAGGAGCGGTTCGAGATCAAGTCGAAAGACAAGGAGGAGTCCTGGCGTGCTCTGGTTAATTTGAGCAAGATCCTGAATGAAACCAGCAGTGAAGATTTATCCGATGAGATCGAACCGATACTCAATGTCGACGGCCTGTTGCGGTTCCTGGCGCTTGATGTTGCGGTGGTCAATAGCGATGGCTATTGGACACGCGCCAGCGACTACAGCCTGTATCTGGACCCCACCGGGGTCTTTCATGTTATTCCCCACGACATGAACGAAGCCTTTATTACACGTGGTCCCCGTGGCGGACCGGGTGGTGGTCGACCAGAGGGTGCTGGACCTCCGCCCGGGCCTGAGGGCACGCGTCCGGATTTTGACGGCGGACAACCTCGTAATAACGACAGTGGACGACCCGATGAGCCACGAGACAGGCGGCCAGGTGGACGCCCAGGCGAGCCACGAGGCAGGCGACCAGGTGGACGACCAGGTGGACGACCAGGTGGACGACCAGGTGGGCGACCAGGTGGCGGTGGAGGTCACGGTGATACGTCGCTTGATCCGTTGATCGGTCTGGATAGTGAGCGAATGCCGTTGCGCAGTAAGATCCTTGCCGTGCCAGCGTACCGTCAAAAATATCTACAATATGTGAGGACGATCGCCGAGTTCAAGATGGAATCGGAAACCATTGGTCCGGTCATCCAGCAATTTCGAAGTCTCCTGCTCGAAGAAATGAAGGTGGACACTCGATCGGCCACTAGTTTCGACGCATTTAATTCCATGACTTCTGCTGCGAGTGGCGAGAAGCCAGCTTCCGGCCTCTACAAGTTCCTGAAGGACCGAAGTGCTTTTCTGCTGGCTCACGATGAGATCAAGCGAGTCGCAAGTATCGAAAACGTATCAAGCAAAACGGAAGCTCTCTCCGTGACAACCAGTGGACCAAAGCCTTCGGTTGCGATTAACGAAATTCTGGCCTCCAACAAGAAAAGTCAGAAGGACCCCCAGGGCGAGATGGAGGACTGGATCGAGTTGTTCAATCACGGCGATGCAGACGTTGACTTGTCCGGGATGTACCTCAGTGACAATCCGGAGAACATGTTCAAGTGGCAGATTCCTTCCGGCACAGTTCTGGAAGTCGGCAAATATCTCGTGATCTGGGCCGATGAAGATGGCGGCGACACCGGACTCCATGCGAACTTCAAATTATCGATAAAAGGTGAATCGGTTACGCTTGTTCACCGGAACGTGCTTGTGGACAAAGTGGAGTTCGGCGCCCAGAAATCTGATGTATCCTCAGGGCCCCTCGGAAGTTTGCAGGGTCCCTGGAAGGAACTGACTCCGACCCCCGGCGCAGCGAATCGACCGTTGGAATAATCCACTTGCGACTGACAAGGTCACTGCCCGCTTTTTCCCGGACAGCCATATGCGCTGTTTGCACCCCCAGCTGCCGCGGTTCCTGAAGTTCCATGAATTCAGGGCGGAAAAAGGATTTCCTGGCAATAACGCCGCCTTCTTCCGGTTCAGCGTGAAGTAACTTCGCGCCCTGTTTCCTGCACCCTGAGACAGGGAAGTGGGGGCGACTACCTGGCTTCTTCCCGTGTATCAACCTCTTCGGCTTTGCTGTTCCAGAACTTCGCGGAAACGGGTTCGCCGTCTTTGCAGGTTCTTTCGGACTGCTTCTGCCCGTTTCCGGTGTAACAACCTTGTTTTTCCGTAATCCGTGTTCGCGCCCACAGACGAAAGGGGCCGAAGTGGCGAAGGACATGAAAAGTCTCTATGGGACAGTCCGTTTAATAAACCGCCTGATGAGGTCCCCAGTTGACCAAATTGCGGCAACGCCGTGGTTTTCGCTCGCCAGGGATTCCCCCGCGACGTATCGGCAGGTAATTTCGCGAAATTTGAAGACACCATGAAAATAATCGGGTTAGTGCTGGCCATGATGATCCTGGCGGGGATCTCTTCAACTCACGCGGAGCTCAATTCCCGGGCGGTCCTGGGCAACACCCCCATCCTGTTTACGGTGCGCGGTCCCGACCGGGACGGCACCCATAGTTACATGCGGCCGTCCTCGTTCTCGCGCATGGGAACTCAGCTCAAGGTGCTGGATCCGGGCACGGGAAAAACCCGGGTATTGGTCAGCGCGCCCAAGGGTATCATTCGGCGGCCCTGCGTACACTTTGATGGTCGGCGCATTGTGTTTTCCATGTGCGAGGATTCGCGTGACATGTTCCACATTTACGAAATCGAGGTGAATCCCGCGACCTTGTTTGCCGGCGGCGGGGAGGTCGAACCGAAGCAACTCACCTTTGCGCCCGACGTCTACGATGTGGATCCCATTTACCTGCCGGATGGGAAGATTGCGTTCTGTTCCACCCGCGATTTAAAGATCGTGCCCTGTGCCGGGCAGCTTGTGCCGCAGATGTTCCGCATGGATGGAGACGGTGCGAACATCCACCAGATCACCCGTAGTACGGTGCACGAAAATGAGCTCTCGCTTACGCCGGACGGCCGCATATTGTACAGCCGCTGGGATTACGTGGACCGTAACTTCGGCGATGGGCACGGCTTCTGGGTCGCCAACCCCGATGGCACCAACCAGGCCATCGTATATGGCAACAACACCGCGCACCCGGCGTCTCCCTGGACTTCGCGCATGATGCCGAACGGGCGGATTATCTGCATTCTCGGCACCCATCACGGATCGCTGGGGGGCGCGATGGCGGTGCTGGATACGGGCGAAACGGTCGATGGACGTGGCCCCATTGTCCGCTGCTGGCCACCGGAAACGATTCGCCGCTTCGAGAATCCGGAGAAGGTCATGCTGGGCAGAACCAAGGAGAAGAAGGGCCGGCAGTCGATGTACGAGATCTGGCCGGAAAAGGCGCAGGCCCTGTTGCCCACCGATCACAACCTGCGCCTGCACAAGTGGAATGACGATCTGAATAGCGTGCGTCCCTGGTACGGCACCCCTTTTCCGCTCAACAATACGCAGTTTTTGTACGTGGTGGCGCCGGACCGCAGATCGCCCGCGGTGATCTGCCTGGGTGACCTCGATGGCAACGAGGTGAAACTCTACGCGGAAGATCCCGGTTGTTACGATCCCATGCCGCTCGCGCCGTATCCCCGGCCGATCGCCATCGCCTCCACCCGTGATTACGAAAACAACGATGGCCACTTCTATATCCAGAACGTCTACGAGGGCACGCACATGGACGGGCTGGAACCGGGGTCGATCAAGTATGTGCGGGTGGTCGAGGCCAACAGCAAGCAGGGGAAGGCGGGGCACATCTGGCGGGCGCTGGGACACCAGGAGGCTGCGATCGGATGGTCGGGCTTCATTGCCAAAACCATCCTCGGCACCGCACCGGTGGAGAATGACGGCAGCGCTTCGCTTCTGGTGCCGTCCGATCGATTCGTTTACTTTCAGCTACTCGACGAAAACCAGATGATGGTGCAGAGCATGCGCTCGGGAACGTCGATCCATTCGGGGGAAGTCCGGGGATGCGTCGGGTGCCACGAGTCGCGGATGCAGGTGCCCGAACCCAGTCGCTCTTTCCTCGCGCAGAAGCGACCGCCCAGCAAATTGAAACCCTGGCTGGGTGAACCGCGCCGGTTCAACTACCTGTCCGAAATCCAACCCGTGCTGGATAAGCATTGCGTCGCATGTCATGACTTTGACGACGAGGGTGGGAAAAAGATCATTCTCGCTGGCGACAAGGACTTTGCCTTCAACGCATCATACAGTGAACTGCAGAGCAAGGGTTGGACCGGGGCGATCGGCGCGGGACCGGCCGCCCACCTCCCGGCAAAGTCCTGGGGGTCGCACACCAGCCCGCTGATCAAGTTGCTCAGGCAGGGGCACGAAGATGTCAAGCTGGACGACGAGAGCTTGCACCGGCTGATCACGTGGATCGATCTCAACGCCCCGTATTATCCGACGGGTTATTCGGCACGGAGCCGGGGCGCACCGGGACGCAATCCACTCAGCGATGCCGAGACCAGGCGGTTCATGAATCTCACCGGGTATTCCGTAGGAGAACTGGGTAACGCGCTTCATTACACCGGGCCGGTGGTCAGTTTCGACCGGCCGGAGAAGAGTCCGTGCCTGGACCGGGCAAAAGACAAGGCCGCGCGGGCCGAGTTGCTGGCCATTATCGAATCCGGGAAGAAGTCCCTGGCCGAGCTGCCGCGTGCCGACATGCCCGGCTTCGCCACCCTGCATGCCGCCGATGCCCGGCGCAAAGCCCACCAGGAAAAGTATAATCGCATCGAGCAGGAGGTTCGCGCGGCCATTCGCAGTGGCCGCAAGATCATGGATTCACCGGAAGCGGACCGGGTGACGACGGGGTTGTAAGGCCTGCTAGCCCGGACTCGTGGTCAACCCGGCCAGAACGATTCTTGTCGGGAGATAGAAGTTCGCTGATAAATAACTCTTAGTTAACCCTTTTTACCTCCCTGCTTCCTCCTGTAGTTTGGGCCGGGGCAAGAACGCCCCGGGGATGAAGATCACACCCCTCAGTAAAACCGGACCGGCCATGCAAAGTTCAATGATTCTGGTTGCTGCCATTGTGGCGGCGAACATTGCGTTGGCTGAAGAGCGCTGGTGGCAATTTCGAGGCCCTCTGGGCAATGGCCACACCCAGTCTTCTGACCTTCCACTGAAGTGGGATGAGAAGAAGGTGGCCTGGAAAACTCCCATCCACGACCGGGGATGGTCTTCTCCTGTGATCTGGGGCCGCCAGATCTGGCTGACCACCGCGACCAGGGATGGCGGCAGGCTTTTTGCGGTATGTGTGGACAGGGATTCCGGCAGGATCCTGCATGATGTTCATGTCTTCGATGTGAAGTCGCCCATGTCGATCACCGCGGCCAATACCTATGCCACCCCCACTCCCGTGATCGAGGAGGGACGCGTCTACGTTCATTTCGGGACCTACGGAACGGCATGTCTGGATACCGCAACCGGGCGGATCCTGTGGCGCCGCCGCGACCTTGAATGTGATCATGAAAAGGGAGCAGGCCCGGCCAGTTCCCCGTTCCTGGTGGGGGATTTCATGGTCGTTCACGTCGATGGCCGGGATGTGCAATACGTTGTTGCTCTCAACAAAAACAGCGGGGAAACGGCCTGGAAGACAAACCGCTCCGTTGATTACAGCAAGGTGCCGGTGCTCCAACGAAAGGCCTTTGGCATGCCGGCTCTCATTCCCCGCGGGAATGCAACCCAACTGGTCAGTGTGGGGGCCAAGGGAGTGTTTTCATACGACCCGGTCACGGGGCAGGAACTCTGGAAAGTGCGTCACCGGGGCTGGTCGATTGCTCCCCGGCCGGTTTTCGGGCACGGGCTTGTCTTCGCCATAGTAGATCGTGACGACCCTGAACTCTGGGCCATCCGCCCCGATGGCAACGGGGACGTGACGGACACTCATGTGGTCTGGAGAGAAACCAAGCGGATGCCGCCAAGGGCCTCTCCGCTGTTGATCGGGGATCTTCTCTTCGTGGTAAACCGCAACGGGATAGCGTCCTGCTTCGAGGCGAAGACCGGCAGGCTCATCTGGCAGGAGCGGATGAAGGGCGCATACTCGGCCTCCCCGATCCACGCCAGAGGGCGAATCTATTTCTTTAACGAGGACTCGATCTGTACCGTGATCAGGCCCTCGCGGAAGCTGGAAGTCCTGAGCATCAACCCACTGGCCGGGGAGCAGTTGATGGCCACCCCGGCGGTGGACGGCAAGGCGTTTTATATCCGCACCGAAAAACACCTTTATCGCATCCAGGACCCTTCCGGGTGAACCGGGCCCTGCCCGCCGCCGGGCCGGAATTGAATACCCACCAGGTGTTCCCGCACCATTAGCACAGGGCAGGAAGGACTCCCGCATCCCCCGGGCGTGAGGGGGGGTGCTGGAAGGCATTCGCACGCGGGGTATGCCGTTGTGGAAGGGCTGCGGTCGTCAGGTCAGCGCCTCCAGTTCCTCCGCGAGCTCAGCCACTTTCTGGCGGAGGCGGGCGATTTGAATCTCGCGCTTGGCCTGCTTCTCTCCCTCCCCGCCCTGGGTGAGCAGTTCGTGGAGGCGGCGGTCGGCCACTTCCTTCTGGGCCTCGTCCATGCCATTGAGGATCACCCCGATCACGAGGTTGAGCATGATCATGGTCCCCACCAGCACAAAGGAGACAAAATAGAAGGCTCCGAGGAAGGGCTGGGCCTTGGGGACGACGGTCTGTCCCTCAATGGACTGGTTGTATCCCTCGTAGACGTCTGAGCCGAACATCTGGAGATACATGATATCGGTCCAGTCCTCGAGGGTGACCACCCGGAAGAGAGAAAGCATGGAAGTCCACAAGCCGCCGAAATGGACCGGGTCGTTGGCCCCGAAGAGCATGGTCCCTGCCACTGCGTAGATGTAGAAGACGAGAAAGAGCAGGATGATGACGTAGAACATCGAGGGCAGGCAGCGCAGAAGAGCAGAAACGATGAGCTGCAGGCGAGGGATCACGGAGACGAGGCGCAGGACCCGGAAGAGCCGGAAGAGCCGGAGGACCGGGGCGAAGCCCGCGCCGAGCGGGAGGAAGCAGACCGCCACGATCAGGAAATCGAAGACATTCCACCCGTCGGCGAAGAAGCGCCAGGGCTTCGGGCAGGCCGCGGTCATCTTGAGGACGATTTCCGCCACGAAGATGGAGAGGACGATCTTGTTGAGGATCTCGATCAGGGGCCCGTAATTCGCCACCAGGACGGTGCTGGTCTCCATCCCGACGAGGATGCCGGCGAAGACGATAACGGCGATGATGAATCCGGTGAACCAGGGGGCCTCGACGATACGGCGGCAGAATGCAGGAATTTTCATCGCTCAGGGGTGCTCAACACCGGAGTTAGTCGAAAATTGGTCCCAAGTCGAGCAGAGGCCCGGGCCCTTCCTGCTTCTGCTGGTAGACCCGCACCCAGTCGATGTGCATGGACTGCGGGAAGCGGGTGAAATCGTAGAGCTCGTTCCTGCCCTTCCTGTCCGGGCCGGGTGCGTCCGGCCCCCAGACGCCGAAGTAGTTTCCGCCGATGGCGAGGTTCAGGATCAGGTAGAAGGGATAGTCCCGGTACATTTTCCGGCCGCCGAACCGGGCGTGCTGGCTGAGGTCCAGCCCCGGTCCCCACTCCTTCCCGTCCAGCATGAAGATGAGGCGGTCCCGGGTCCATTGGCAGCCGTAGACGTGGTAGCCGGAAACGTAGGACTTCTGGCCGGGTCCCGCCTGCAGGGATCGGTCCAGCTTCTGGTCCGCAATCCACTGCCGGGGATCGATGGCCCCGTCGTAGCGGCGGTAGTGGGAATACCAGCCGAGGTGACCGACGGTCCAGTTCCGTGGGCTGGTGTGATACACCGCCCCGGCGTGATACAACCGGGTGGCGCGGCCCGACAGTTCCATGATGTCGATTTCCCCGCTGTAGGGCCAGGTGCTGCGCGCCCACTCCCGTTTTGCGTCCATCGCGGCCTTGTCCCAGTAGCCGGAGTAGGGTGCGGTCCCGGCCTCGGGCAGCATCCAGAAGGCGGGCCAGACCGGGATGGCGGTGCGGCGGCCGCGCGCGTCACCCGGGTTCCTGAGGCGGGCCTCGAAGATCCCGTAGGTGAAGGAGCGGAGCTTTTCGGTGGTCAGCTTGGCGGACTTGAAATCCTGGCGGCCGATCGTTTTCGTGACCTTGCCGGAAGGCTTGTCGCGCAGGGGATAGGTCGCATCGGGAGCATGGTGGGCCACGATGGTCAGCCGGCCGTCCCGGACGAGGAAGGTCTCTCCCTCCGCGTCGAGGTAGGCCTGGGATTCCCCGTTGCCGTGCCCGTAGCTGCCGAGGATGGGATCATCAACCGCGCTCCACTTTTTCCGGTCGAGCCGGGTGCCGGAAAATTCGTCCTGCCACACCAGCTGGTAGGATGGGTGGGAGGGATGGGTCTCCCCGGGTTGCGGGATCGGATCCTCCGCGCCCTGGACCCAGGCCGGGGAAGTGAGAAGGATCAAGGCGAACAAGCGTGCGGTATCACGTCCCCGCGGGACACCGGGCCGGGGGAGGAAGGGAGGTGATGGCACGGCTCCACCCTAGCACCGTCCGCGGGCGGGACAAGGATCCGGGGAAGAAGGAACTCTTCCGCTTTCCACCACCTTGCTTGCACTCGGGCCCAGCCGGGGTATTGCTCAGTTGTCCATCCCCCGGTGGTTCAACCCGAAGCGAACGGAACCTCATGCGTGCCTTCCTCAGCCTTCTGCTCCTGGCCAGCCTCCAGCAACCGGCTCCCGGGGCCGGAAAGCCCAATGTCCTCTTCATCGTCTGCGACGACCTGAACGACTACCTCGAAACCCTCGGGGGCCATCCCCAGGCCAGGACTCCGAACATCCGGCGCCTCATCGAGTCGGGGGTCTCCTTCACCCGGGCCCACTGCAACATCCCCATCTGCAACCCCTCGCGGGCCAGTTTCCTGACCGGCCTCTACCCGCACACCTCCGGGTGCTTCGGCTTCGCGGCCTGGGACAGCTACGAGGTCCTCCGGAATTCCCGTACCCTGATGGCGCACTTCCGGCACCACGGCTACCACGCCGTGGGCACGGGCAAGATGATGCACAACCGGGACCGGCAGGAATGGTCGGAATTCGGTCGTCCGGCCGACTACGGCCCCTTCGCCAACGACGGCCAGGAGACCGACGTGGCCCACCCGGATGTTCCGGCTCCCTTCCGGGACGACTTCGGGGCGGTTGATGGCTCCTTCGGGCCCCTCCGGAATCTGGCAGGGACCCGCTTCAAGTGGCGCACCGGCAACTGGGCCGGCAAGCGCGACCTGAAATATCACTCAGAGAGGGAGCGGGATCCCACCGCGGACGAACTCAACGCGAAGTGGGCGGTGGAAAAACTCCGGGGGCTCGCCTCCTCCGGCAAGCCCTTCCTGATGGGCCTGGGCTTCATCCGCCCCCACACCCCCCTGATCGTCCCGCGGAAATACTTCGACCTCTTCCCGCTGGAATCGATCCAGTTGCCCGAGATCAGGTCCGGGGACGTGGAGGACACCTTCAAGCACACCCTGAGTTCGGGCAGTGACGACCGCTCCGATGACCGGGGCCACAAGATGTATTCCTCCCTCCTCAAGTCCTTCGGCAACGACCGCGACCTCGCCCTGCGCAAATTCATCCAGGCCTACCTCGCCTCGGTGGCCAGCGTCGACGATCTCGTGGGCCAGGTCCTCAAGGCGGTGGACTCCTCATCCCTGCGGGAGAACACCATCATCGTCTTCACCTCCGATCACGGCTGGGGGATGGGAGAAAAGGATTATCTCTACAAGAACTCCCTCTGGCAGGAATCCACCCGGGTGCCCCTCGTCATCCGCGCTCCGGGGGTCAGCCGGGTGGGGGAAAAATGTGACCGCCCGGTCTCCCTTATTGATCTCTACCCGACCCTGCTCGACCTCTGCGGGCTTCCCACCGACACCGTCCTCAACCCGAAGGGCCGGCCCCTCGACGGGCACTCCCTCAAGGCTCTCCTCGCCGATCCGCAAAAGGGCAGGTGGGAGGGACCGCCCGCGGCCCTGACCGCTCTCTACAAGTTTGCCCAGTATTACGACCCGGCCGGGCAGTCCTACTCCCACCGCTACCGCGACTGGCGCTACATCCACTACGCCAACGGCAAGGAGGAACTCTACCACACCGCCAAGGACCCCCACGAATGGCACAACCTGGCCTCCCGTCCCGGGCAGGCCGAGCGGCTGGCCAACTACCGGGAGGCCCTCCGCAAGCTCATTCCCTCCCGGCCCCTCTCCGAGAAAGAGCAGGCCGCCCGGTGGAAGGAGCAGTATTTCAAGCGCCACCCCGGGGCCGACACCAACAAGGACGGCACCCTCTCGTGGCCGGAACTCCAGGCCCACCGGAAGAAGGGGAAGCAGGGGTGAGGGGCAGGGTGAGGGAGGGCCTCACTCGATCCGCAAGACCTGGGCCGCGCTGATGAGGGGCATGCGGTCGAGGGAGCCGGAGTCCGGGGATCAGTATTCCACCGAGAAGTTGTCGAAGGTCGGACCATCCTCGACCTGATGGGAGAGGAGGGTGAGGGTGGCAGGATTGACCACGTAGCTGCTGGTCCAGCCTTCGGCCCCGTCGCCCACGTCGACGGTCAGGCCCAGGTTGGTCCCGCTGGTGAAGAGCCGGAGTTTCGGGAACTGCGGTTCCAGGGTTGCTCTCTGGGAGCAGAGCGAACGGGTCCGGGACTTCGGAATGGTGAGGGTCGTTCCATCGACCGTGAGGGCGAGGGATGCGACCACAAAACGGGGTGGGGGACGGGTCATGTCGCCATACCAGACCTCGACGTTGCCATCGAGGTCTGCGCGGTAGGGTCTCCATGCCAGGACGGCGACGATTTCCCGGCCGTTCACGGAGGCCTTCATGACCTCGCGGTGGCCGGTGATCTTGTTGGAAAGGCCCTTGACCGGGTGGAACCGGATGCCGGCCGGATGCTTGTCGGCCACGGGCGCCGTGGGGGCCTTTCGCCCTTGGTCGGGGGCCGTGGGTTCCGGCCTCTCGTCCTTCACCGTGCCGCAAGCGGCGAGGAGAAGGCAGAGGAGCAGGGAAGGAATGGGGTGGAGTTTGTTCATGGTTCCAAGCAGTTATTAAGGTGAAGCAAGATCCGCCCCATCTTGAAGGTCAAGTAATCTGCTGTGAGCAACATGAAGAGGTAACGGAGGGGCTCGTCACTCGATCCGCAAGACCTGGGCCGCGCTGATGAGGGGCATGCGGTCGACCGAGCCGGTGCCGGTCTTGCTGGTGAGGGCGATGGTGAGGTCCTTGGCGATCTCGATTTCGAACTCCTTCCACACCGCGTAGTCGGATTGGCCGCTTTCCTTCATGATGTCGAAGTCCCGCAGGACGGGCTTGCCGTTGAGGAGGACGTCGAAGACGCGCTGGCCGGGCTGGTCGCCGGGGAGGGCGGAGAAGCCGAGGCGCACGCGGTAGCGGAAGGGACCGGCTTCCGGGGTGGTGACCGGGATGAGGCAGTCCTTCATGCCGCGCAGGGCGGAGGCGAAGAGGAAGGGGCGCTTGGTGTTGGCGATGGGGGTGTAGTTCCCGCTGCGCCGGACCGGCCCGCCCTGTTCTTCGAAGGTGGGGGTGGCGTTGAACTGGAGGAGGAGCAGGTGCTCGCCGGGGCGCGGGATGACCCAGAGGTTGCCCTCGTGGTCGCGGCGCTCGCCGGTGCCGCCGAGGTCGAGGTGGAGGTGGCGGACCGGGAGTTCGGTCCCGGGCTGGGCGAAGGTCTGGGGCACGGCCGGTTGCTGGGGGACCTGGGCCAGGGCGACGGTGAAGGGCATGGAGACCTCGCACTTGCAGCCGATGGCGTGGGGGGGCTTGATCATCATCCCGCCGCCACTGGAGGTGTCGATCCAGCAGCTGGCCCGGCTGTGGAGGAAGGTGTAGAGGCCGTCGTCGCCGAGGAGGTCGTGGTAGCCGATGCCGCGGGAGCGCCCGAACATGAGGTGGCGCGACCCGGCGAAGGTGCCGCACTGCTTGTTGTAGCGGCAGAAGGCCCACTGGGCTTCCTCGCCGGTGATGGGGTGCCGGCGGGTCTTGGGGGTGCCGGTCCTGAGGTCGAAGGCCCAGGGTTCGGCCACCACGTAGTCCTCGGTCATGACCGGGCGGGCCCGGTAGTTGGCAAAGCGGTACCAGAGGAGCTTGCCGGTGGCCCCGTCGTGGACTGCGAGGGCGCGGGCCTGGTAGCCGCCGGAGGGCCAGACCGCCCAGGACTTGTCGGCCCCGGCCGCACTGGCGAAGAGGACGACTCCGCCGTGGGCGATGACGGCCCCGCCGAGGGGGGGTTCGTAGCTGCGCCGCCCGCCGGAGACCACGCTGCGGGTCCATCCGCCCCCGGCGTTGGAGGTGTCGACCCCGTGCTGGTAGAGAACCTTGCCGGTGGTGGCGTCAACGGCCTGCAGGACCTGGTAGGTGTGTTCCTCGATCTTGGCCTCGAACTCCCGGTAGTCCTTGCCCGGCATGGTCTGGAGGAGGGCCTTCATCTCGGCCATGGACTCGGCCCGGCGGGCACCCTCGGCGTTGCCGCGCAGGAAGTAGAGGCGGTTGTCGGCAATGGCGTTCCAGGTGGGCCATTGTTCGGGTTGACCGGGGCCCCCGAGGCTCCAGAGGGGTTTGCCGCTCACCGGGTCGACCGCCATGATGATGGCCCAGTCCTTCTCGTCCTTCTTGCCGGAGGACCGGAGGTAGAAGCGGCTCCCGTCGCTCTCGGCGGCCATGGCACTCCAGTGTCCGCCCTCCAGGGGCGGGAAGTAGCGCCGGATTTCCTTCCCGGTCCAGGGGTCGATCTGGACGATGACCTCGAGGAAGCGCTGGAAGATGCTGCCGGGCTGCGCGATGGTGTCGGTCATGGAGTTGGGGCGCTGCCAGAGCTGGCGCCCGGTGTACTGGTCGTGTCCCTGGGTGTAGTTGAGGTCCTTGTGGATGTAGTCCTGGAACTGGGTCACCAATACGCCGTCGACGATGATGGGCGGGGAGATCCCCTTGCGGCCGCGGCTGGAGTAGGGGGGGCCATACCAGGCGATGCCGAGGGGGGCGCGCAGGACGCCGTCGTGGCTGCACATGGTGTTGCCGGCGTCGCCGAGGGCGTGGGTCCAGCCTCCTCCCTCGGGCAGGCGGGGGGCGCGCCGGGTGGCCCACGCGGTGCCCTTGGCCCCGGTGCGGATGCTCCAGTCTTCCTGGCCGGTGGCGGCGGTCCACGGAGGCAGGGCGTTCGCGGAGTTGTCCGCCCCGCCGAGGACGGCCACGCCGCGCAGGGGTTTCTGGAGGCGGGCGAGTTCGGCGGGATCAGAGGGCAGGGTGCCGCTGAGGAGGGCCCCTTCGGAGAAGAGGAAGTCCATCATGCGGGAGGGGTAGGGGAGGCTCTGGCCGGGGGGCAGGTGGAGGGCGGTGAGGCGGGAGAGGTGCAGGCCGGCCTGATTGAAGGCCTCGCGGGCGGCCCGGGCCTTCTCCTCACTGGCAAAGACGGCGTAGAGACGCAGCTCGGTGCGGGCGGCGAGGGCCATGGCGAGGGCCCCGGTCTCGCAGTCGAGGACGAGGGCTTCGCCCACCGGTTCCTCGCCCCGGATTTCGCGGGCGATCCCGATGATCTCGTCGGCCGCGGCGGCGAGGGAGGGGTCGGCGGGGAGGAGGTCTTCCTCGGTCCCTTCCTCGAGGGTGCCGTGCGAGGCGGCCCCGGCCCCGCCAAAGGCGTGGATCCGGCCGTCGCGCGTGCTCACGAAGAGGCGCCCGTTGGCGGCGATGATCTGGTTGGGCCACTCAGCCAGTTCGTGGGACCAGAGTTCCCTGCCGTCGTCCGGGTGACGGGCGAAGAGTTTGCCACTCGCGCCCTTTTCCGCGTCGCCCTTGAAGGCCGCGCTGAAGACGGTGCCCCCGGCGTAGATGACGGGGCACATGTCGGGGTCGTAGCGGGTGACGGTCCCCCGCATGACCGGGCTGCCCATCACGGAGTCGAGGTCGCAGTGGTAGCCCTTGGTTTCCACGTTCCAGAGGCGCTCGGCCTTGTAGTTCTTCTTCTTGGACTTCTCGTCGACGATGATCTCGATGGTGTGGGCCTCGTTGCCGCGGTAGCGGCGCCCGCCGTGCATGGCGCCCATGAGGGGATAGAACGGTTCCCCGTAGCCGGCCGGATTGTCCGGGTCGGTGCCGGCCCAGGCGTCGTAGGTGCCGTCGGTGCGCTTGTAGCTGTTGAAGAGGGCCCAGTGGAACTGCTTGAAGTCCATGGGCATGTAGAGGTTGTGCTCGGTGAGGTAGATGTGGCCCACCGGCGAGAGGCTCCAGCGGTTGAGGGTCTCGCATTGGATTCCGTTGCGCCAGAGGCGTTTGCCGGTCTTCGTGTCGAGGGCGCACACGAAGGTGCCGTCGTGCGGGAAGACGCCCACCCCGAAGTAGGCCACCTCCTTGTCGACCACGATGTCGGTGCGCACCGGCCAGACCGAGGTGAGCTGGCCGAAGGAAAACATCCAGCGTTCCGCGGGGGAGGCCTTGTGCTTCCAGATGAGCGAGCCGGTGTCGGCGGCCAGGCAGTAGACGTGACCGTCGTCGCTTCCGACGTAGACCCGGCCCCCCGCGATGGTGGCACTGCGGTTGATGGCGGAGCCGGCCACGAATTCCCAGCGGGTTTTGCCGGTGGCGGCCTCAAGGCAACCGAGGCGTCCTTCCGCCACGCTGGTGAAGAAGACCAGGTCGCCCGCGGTGGTGAGGGAAAGGCTGTGCTTGTTGAACTCGGGAGTGATCTCAAGGTGGAGCTCGCCCTTCTGGAGCGGAGTGCGGTGGGACTGGCGCGAGCGGAAGGTCCAGAGGGGGCGGAGCGGCAGGGGGAGTTTTTCTCCGGTGGCGGCGCTCCGGCCGTAGTCGTGGCGGTAGGTCGGCCAGTCTTCGCTGCGGGCGCTTCCGTGGGAGAGAAGGGCCACCAGCAGCAGATGGCGAAGGAGCCTGAATTTCATCGGCACAGTGTCGCCAGGGGCCGGTATCAGGCAATGCATTTCCGTCTTGCCCGTTTGGGTCCTCGACTTGTGGGACCGGGGCGGGGAGAATCGAGGAACGGATGAAGACGAAGACGGTGCTTTTATGCTGGTTGCTGGTGGCCGGGGCGGTCCTGGCCTGCCAGGTCCCGGTCTTCCGTTTCGCCCTCGAACGGTGGCCCGCGGACCAGTTCGAACTGCTGGTGACCTCCCGGGGACCCCTCAAGGGAGAGCTGCAGGAGAAACTCGTCGAGCTCCATAAAACCCTCGCGGCGGATTCCAACGCCATCAACCTCCGCCTGCAACACGTCGATCTCGACACCCTCACGGAAGCGGAACGCATCTCATTGCCCGCCCTCGATCACGCCGGGGAGGAACCGACCCTCATCCTGATGCCGCCCGAGAGCTGGAAGACCGGGGAGCCGGTCTGGGTGGGGGAGGCCACGGCCGGGAACCTGGCGGGGATGCTGGACTCTCCCCTGCGGCAGCGCTGCGGGGAGCACCTCGTGAAGGGGGCTTCAGCGGTGTGGGTGCTGGTGGAGTGCGGGGATCCGGAAAAGGACCGGAAGGCCCGCGAGATGATGGAAGCCGGGGTGAAGGAGGCCGGCAAGGTCCTGGAGCTGCCGGAGGGGATCATCCGGCGGGAGGATCTCAACAAGGATTACATCAACATCGATCCCGACAACATCCTGCGCTCCGATATCCCGCTTGAGATTTCCTTTCTCAGCGAGGTGGTGTCGCGTGACGATCCCGCCGAGGCGCTCTTTCTGCCCATGCTGGTGGAACCGGAGATGCTGGCCCTGGCCGAGCCTCTCATCGTCCCGATCTTCGGCCGCGGTCGCACCTTCGGGCCCATGGCCGCCTCGCAGGCGACGGTAGAGCTCATCGTGGGAGCCAACGAGTATCTCTGTGGGGCCTGCTCGTGCCAGGTGAAGGAGGGCAACCCGGGCTACGACCTTCTCTTCAACCGTAACTGGGATGCCATCCTCATGGCGGAGAAGATCACCGCCGACAGTGAGATCATCCAGCGCAACCTGGAGGTGGTGACCTTCAACCCGGGGAAGAAGTCCGTTGCTGCGGCGGCCCCGGAGGGGTCGGGATACAAGAACCTGCTGATCGGACTGGTGGTCTTCAACTTGGTGGCCTTCGGGGTGTTGGGCTACCTGCGCTATCGCAACCGGGCGGCATCCTGAGGAAGGCGGAGGAGCTACTTCTTTTCAGCGGCCGGCGCGGGCTTCTTGTCCTTGGCCTCCTGCTTCTTTTCGGAAGCGGGCGGGAGGGCTTCCTTGAAGCGGGCCTGCAGGGTCTTCAGTTCCTCGGAGAGTCCCTTGAGTTGCTTCTCGAGGTCCTGAACCTGGCCGCGGAGGCGGTTGACCTCGGCCGGAGCCTTGCCGGGGGCCTCGTTCTTGCGGATCTGGTCGATGGCGGACTGGGCCGCCTTGCCGTGGGGGGATTCGGAGTCGGCGGCCACGAAGGTGGTGAGGACCGGGATGGCCCTCGCGTCGCGTAGTTCCCCGAGGGCGCCCATGGCGGCGGTGGCGACCGAGTCCTTGAGGTGGTCGACCTTCCCGAGGAGGAAGTCGCGGACGGCATCCTTGTTGTCCTCATGGCGGGCGAGGTAGGCCAGCGTTTTCAAGGCCTGGGCGAAGCCCCGGCTGGGGAAGGAGGCCTCGGACTTTTCGAGGTGCCGCAGGAGAGGCTCCACGTAGAAGGCGTCATCCTGCTTGCGCATGGCGGCGATGGCCTCGCCCGCAATGCTGTTCTGGTAGGAGTCGGAGGGGAGCAGGCCGACGAGGTAGGGACGCAGTTCGGGCCTGGCGTAGGAACCGATGCCGCCGATGGCGACGGTCCTGATGTCCGGGTTGGCCTCGCGGTCCGCGATGCCCTTGAGGGCGTTGTAGGCCTCGTCGCTGTAGAACCTGGTGAGGCCCCGCACCACCGACTGGCGCACGCGGGCGTCGGATTGGTCGAGGGCGCCCTGCAGGGCGGCGAAGGATTCCGGGGTGCGCATGGCTGCCAGTCCGTCGGCGGCGGCCTGGCGCACGGCAAAGAAGGGGTCTTCCTTGAGGATCCGGCCGAGGTGTTCGAGGGTCACCTTGGTTTTCTTCCTGGCCAGTTGCTGGACCGCGAGGAGGCGACCGATGACGTCGTCCTGGTCCGCGAGCTGGGCGAGGAGCATCTTCTCGTTGGGCTCGAAGTTGACCTTGGCGAGGACGGTCACTTCCGGGTCGAAGCGCACCACCCCGGGGGCGGCCTCAAGGGTGAGGTAGAAATCCTCACGGTCCCTGGAGATCTCGATGGTGCGGAGCTCAGTCTTGTCCCCGACCACGAACTTGACCGGCAGGTTGAAGCGGAAGATGGGGCGCTTCTCGTTGGTCATCTGGACCTGGCTGATGGAGAGCTTGGCCTGCTTGGCCAGTTCGTCCCACGAGTAGCTCACCTTGAGCTCGGGGTAGCCCGAGAGGTAGACCCACTGGTCGAAGAACTGGGAGAGGGAGCGCCCGCTGAGTTCCTCGAAGATCTCGACGAGGTCCTGGGTGACCGCGGTCTTGTACTGGTGGCGTTCGAGGTAGGTCTTGACGCATTTCCGGTAGAGCTCCTCGCCCAGCTCGGAGCGCAGCATGTGGAGGATCCAGGAGCCCTTGGGGTAGGCCCGGAAGCTGAACTGCTGCATGGGATTGCTGTAGCCCTTGTGGACCATGGGAGTGGTGTCCTTGTCGTGGCCGAAGATGCCCTGGGCACTGCCATGCAGTCCGTGCTTGAAGTGGTCATTGCCCAGCAGTTCCCGCGTGTAGAGCAGTGAGTAGTAGGTCGCGAAGCCCTCATTGAGCCAGAGGTGACTCCAGTCGCGGCAGGTGACCAGGTCGCCGAACCACTGGTGGGCGATCTCGTGGGCATCAAGGCCGCGGCTGCTGCGCAGGTTCTCGCTGGCTTCCGTGAAGAGGGTGCGTGCGGTCAGGGTGGTCAGGCTGGTGTTCTCCATTCCGCCCATCATGTAATCGATGGCGCAGGCGTTGTAGTACTTGTCCCAGGGGTAGGGGATCCCGATTTCCTTTTCGAAGTAGGCCAGGATCTTGATGGTGTCCCGGAAGGTGCCGGCCATCTGGTCCTTCTCGGAGGGGGGCACGTAAAGGGCGACGGGAAGGTCGCCGTGCTGGCCCTCCATCTTGGTGAAGTAGCCGGCCACGAGGGTGACGAGGTAGTTGACGTGGGCCTTGTCCTGGAGCCAGTGAAAGGCCACCAGGCCGGTCTCGTTGTTCTTCTGGCGGGAGAGAAGCCGCCCGTTGGAGAGGGCTTCCATTCCCTCGGGGAGGTGGCAGATCACCTCGGTGGTGAACTTCTCGTTGGGGTAATCGTGGCTGGGGAACCAGTGCTGGTGGTCCTCGGGTTCTCCCTGGGTCCAGAGCTGGGTGTCACCGGCCGGGTAGCCCATCTCCGCGGTGCGGAAGTAGAGTCCTTTTTTCGGGGTGACGTCATAGGTGATGGTGACCTGGGCCCTGGCCCCGGTAGCCACCGGTTCGGCAAAGGTGATCTCGAGGTGCTTGTCGGTGCTCTGGGTGGCCTTGATGGCCTGCGGGGAGGTCACTTCCCTGATGTTCAGGCCCACCGCATTGAGGCGCCACTGCCTGAGGGGTTTGGCGATCGGTTGGAAGTCGAGGATGGCAGTGGCTGTCAGGGAGCGCTCCTTGAAATCGGGAGTGACGTCGAGCTTGAGGTGCAGGACGTCGACGAAGCGGTCGGGGGCGTAGCTGTTCTGCGGCGCCTTGCCTTTGTCCTCGGCCGCCAGTTGCCGGGCGTGCAGCCGCGCCATCATCGCGCAGTGGCCACACTGGAGGAGGTGAGCTTCGTTGGCACGCAGGGACGCGGCTATGAACTGGCCGACAAGCACGGCCAGGGTGACTAGCAGTTGTCTGTTCATGATGTAAGGGGTGCGGGAAGATGCCTGTTTTCGGGAAGAATTCAATCCCAAGCCCTCCAGGCCCTGAATCTCCGGGGAAAACCGCCACCACGAAGATCGACAATTCCGGGTGTGGAGGCGGTTCCGGGGCCGGTCTGGGAAGGAACCCGAACCGCCACTGGAGAGTGTTGCGACGCGCTCAGGTGAGCCGGTGATGAGGTCGAGGGGAAGCTAGGATGCTTCGCCCCGGAGATGAGCGCCGGCCCCGGCCACCGATTCAAGGAGGAGGGGGCCAAGTTCCGCGAAGCGGGGAGGGACCCGGCCGGCGGTCACCTGTTCCTCGCATTCGCGGCAGAGTTCCTCAAACCGGATCATGCCCATGGTGCCGGAAGCGCCCTTGAGTTGATGGAGGATGCTCTTGCCATCCTCCAGGCGGCCCTGCGTGAGGGCAGCGTGCAGGTTCGACAACTGTTCGCGCCCGTGCGTTTCGAAGTCGCTCACGATCGGCAGGAGGAGTTCGGGCCGGCCGGAGGCCATGGCGTCGAGTTGGGCGGGATCGAGAAGGGCCACGCGGGCATCATACGGTCCCGGGGGCCGCGGGGAAAGAGCAAGGGACGGGTGGATCAAGGAGAGTTTTTTCCCGGAGGACGGGAGAATTCCCGGGGGATCCGGCCATTATGGCCGGGGAAATTGTGGTGGGCATCTCCCGCTGGAATAGTTAAGATAACTTAAATGTCTGAAGAGACACCCCATCTCGTCCTCGCTGACGACGACGAAACTGTCCGGAACCTGCTGACGATGCAGGCCGAGCGGGGCGGCTTCACGGTGCAGTCCGGCGAGAATGGCGCGGAGGCCCTCGATCTCGTCAACGAGGACACGGATGTGGTGCTGCTCGATCTCCAGATGCCGGTGCTCGATGGCTTTGGCGCGCTGGAGCGCCTGGCGCAGGAGCATCCGGGTCTGCCGGCGGTGGTGCTCACCTCGGTGGACGAGACGTCCGATGCGGTGAGAGCGATGAAACTCGGAGCCCTCGACTACCTGACCAAGCCCTTCGACCCGGAGGAGTTGCTGGCGGTTCTCCGCAACGCCCGGCGACTGCGCGCTGCGGAGCGGGAGAACGAACAGCTGCGGGAAGCGATCGGGGGGAAGGGGCCCGCAGTGGAAATCGTGGCCGACTCGGAGTCGATGCAGGAAGTGGTTGCCCAGGCCACCAAGGTGGCGTCCCTCGACTCGACCATCCTGCTGACCGGGGAGAGCGGAGTGGGCAAGGGCATGCTCGCCCGGCACATTCATGCCAACAGTGGCCGGAGGGACCAGTCCTTCGTGACGGTGAGCTGTCCCACCCTCCCGCGTGAGCTCCTGGAAAGCGAACTCTTTGGACACGAGAAGGGTGCTTTCACGGGCGCGGTGCGCCGCCGGCGCGGCAAGATCGAGATGGCCAGGGGAGGCACGCTCTTTCTCGATGAAATCGGAGACCTGCCCATCGACCTGCAGCCCAAGCTCCTCAATGTCCTGCAGGAGCGTCAATTCCAGCGACTGGGCGGGGAGGAGAGCCTGGAGGCTGACGTCCGCATCATCGCGGCCACCAACCTCGATCTTGAGCAGCGCATGAAGGAAGGGCAGTTCCGGGAGGATCTCTTTTACCGGTTGAGTGTCATTCCCATAGAAGTGCCTCCCCTGCGCGAACGCCTGGAGGAGCTGCGGGGACTGAGTGACGCCATGCTCAAGCGCATCGCGCAACGGGGGGGGCGCCGGAACGTGAAACTTTCCAGGGAAACAGTCGCTGCCATGCAGGCCTATGACTGGCCCGGTAACGTGCGCCAGCTTGAGAACGTCCTCGAGCGTTCGGCGGCCTTCTGCGAGGGAGGGGTTGTTGAATTGAAGGATCTGCCGGGTGCGGTGCGCGGAAGCGAGCCCTCGGGGCGGGTTCCGGCCGGGATCGGGGGCATTGCCCTGTCCGACCTGGAACGGGAGTCGTTGATCCAGACCCTGAAGCTCTGCAACGGGAACAAGGCTGAGACGGCCCGTCGCCTGGAGATCACGGAAAAGTCGGTCTACAACAAGCTGAAGCGGCACGGATTAATGTGAGGAAGGCCCAACGCGAGCTCCTGGACGAGGCCACCGAATGGCGGCGGCTTTATGAAGTCGAGCTGGCTGCTCGCCTCGAGGCCCAGCAGCAGCTTGAGGGCTTTGCCGGGGAACTCGCGCGCGTGAAGGAGCAGCTTGGCCGCCGCGCTCCGGAGCAGGGCTGGCAGTTGCAGGGTCGCGACGACGAGAAGTTCAAGGTTTTCTTCAACGCCTCGGTGGACGGGATCATCCTGCTCGACGGCTTCGGAGCCTTCGTGGAGGTGAACGACACCGCGGTGCGCATGTTCGGCTTTTCGCGGGAGCAGCTGCGGGGGATGTACATCTCCCAGCTCATGAACTGGCAGGTGACCGGGGCCGCTCTCAACGATGTCCAGCGCACGGGCCACAGCCGCAGTGAGGCCCAGTTGCGGCGGGGGGATGGATCGCTCCTGCCGGTGGAAGTGGTGTGGGGCCGGGTGAAGTACGAGGGGCGCACCCTGATGCACGGGATCGTGCGTGACATTACCGAGCGGGTGAAGGCCGTCAGGGAGATCAGCCTGGCCAAGGAGGAGGCGGAGCGGGCCGAGCGGGCCAAGTCGCTGTTCCTGGCCATGATGAGCCACGAGATCCGGACCCCGCTCAATGGGATCATCGGCTACACCGAGTTGCTTCTCGACTCCGAGCTCACGGAAGAGCAGAGGGAGAATCTCGGCTTCATCCACCGGAGTGGCGACCTTCTCCTCAATATCATCAACGATCTCCTCGACTTCTCGCGTATCGAGAGCGGGTGCCTCGACCTGGAGCAGGTTGACTTCGAACTCACCGACTGCATCGAGGAAGTGCTTGGCCTCCATGCCGCCAAGGCCTCCGGGAAGGGTGTCGAGCTCACCTATGACATGATGGATGGAACGCCTGAGGTGGTGGTCGGGGATGTGGCGCGGGTGAAACAGATTCTCCTCAACCTCGTCTCGAATGCTCTCAAGTTCACCTCCAAGGGGGTGGTGAGCGTGAACGGCCGGGTGATCCCGGGTCCCTTCCTGGAGCTTGCGGTGTGCGACACCGGGGTGGGATTCGATCCTGCAAAGGCGGAGAGTCTTTTCGAGCCCTTCCAGCAGGAGGACGCCTCGACCACGAGGAAGTTCGGTGGCACGGGACTGGGCCTGGCCATCTGCAGGCGCCTGGTGGAACGCATGGGTGGAACGATTTCCGCCACCTCGCGCGTGGGAGAGGGAGCGGAATTCCGTTTCACCATTCCGCTCGTGGTGGGGGAATCCAGGACCTTCGCGGTGATCGAGGACAAGGGGCAGTTTCACGGCAAGCGGGCCCTCATCATCGATGACAACGAGATCAACCAGCGTTTCCTGCAGAAGCGACTGCTCTCGTGGGGACTGGAGAGCGACGTGGTGGGGAGCGGTCAGCACGGACTGCGGCAACTCGGCAGTGTCCACTACGATGTGATCTTCTGCGACATGATGATGCCCTCCATGGACGGTCTGGAGTTCGCCCGTCTTGCGGCGGAGGCCGCGGGCTCCCTGCTTCCGCCCATGATTCTTGTCACCTCCGCGCGGCTGAGCGGGGAAAAGGAGCACGCACTGGCCGCGGGTTACCGGCAGGTCCTGTTCAAGCCCGTGCGGCAACGGGAGATGTTCCGGGCCCTCGGCCCGGTCCTGAGTCCCGAGGCCGGGGACGAATGCGTGCCCGCCGGGGAGCCTGCCGGGGACCGTTATATCCTGGTGGCGGAGGACAACCCGATCAATGCGCGCCTCGCCACTCTCATCCTGGCAAAGTTCGGCTTTCAGGTGCACACCGCCGACAATGGGCGCGAGGCGATCGAGAAACTGCAGCAGGGACAGAACTACGAGGCCATCTTCATGGACATGAACATGCCGGAGGTGGACGGAGTGGAGGCAGCCTGTCGCGTGCGGGCGGGTCAGGGAGGCGGAAACACGGCCAACCTTCCCATCATAGCGATGACCGCCAACGTGCTTGAATCGGATCGTGAAACCTGTCGCCAGGCTGGGATGAATGGCTATCTTCCCAAACCCCTCCGCCCCGCGGATGTGGAGTATGCCCTGCACGAGATGGGACTGGTTTCCTAGGGCCGGGCATTGTCGCCGGGCCCGGAAATCCGGGGGCAAGGGGCCCGGCCTCAGAGGTTCTTGCTTCCCGGCGGGATCCGGTCGACCCGGTAAAACTTACCAGTTGGCAAAGGCTGAATCCGGAAAGAACTACCGGATTCCAAGGGTGGAAAAATATATTAACGTTTCCGTAATAAATTTTCAACAACTACGATATCAAAGAGTTAGGAGTTGTAATGGTCAAGTTGGCACGGGTCGTGCAACCAGAACGACTCACTCCGAAAACATTACATGCTGGAACTCTTCGCCCAGACGAATCCCCGGAACCGTTGCGCTACGCCAAGGCGAACCCCTGGCGTCAAACGGGAATGGAGAAACGAAGGAGCGGTTTCCCGGTGCGGAGTGGAAGCATTTTCGACGGCGGGGCCATCTAATGAGCCCGATCGCAGACCTGACCTCTGGCGCAGTTCACTAATCCGGGTGCGCTATCGAGGGGTTGGGAGCGGACGGTCTCGGTCCAGTCGGCGAACAGCCATTACCGGGGAGGTTGACTACCTGTCCGGTAATCATAGCAGAATATGTCCGGGTGGTAGCGGACATTCATTCGACTGACAAGGCAAGGTAAGGGGGGCGCCGGGTTTTAGATCCTAAAACTGTGGCGCCTCTCTTTGCTTGTACAGAAGCAGGGGATTCAGGGGCAGGGGTCCCGGAGTTTGCAATGCTGTAACGGTGGTCTAGTAATGCCCCGTGTCCTTTCAACTGGTCAGCGACTACAGCGCCAAGGGTGACCAGGAGCAGGCCTTTGAGAAACTGGTCAAGTCGCTGGAGGCCGGCAATGCGCACCAGACGCTGCTGGGAGTCACGGGGTCCGGTAAGACATTCAGCATGGCCAATGTCATTGAGCGGATGGGCAGGCCCACCCTCGTGATGAGCCACAACAAGACCCTTGCCGCGCAGCTTTACTCCGAGTTCAGGAACTTCTTTCCGCACAATGCGGTCGAGTATTTCGTGAGCTACTTCGACTACTACCAGCCGGAAGCCTACATCCCGCGCAGCGACACCTACATCGAGAAGGACTCCTCCATCAACGAGGAGATCGAGCGCCTGCGATTGAGCACGATGGGTTCGCTCCTGACCCGGCAGGATGTCGTGGTGGTGGCTTCGGTAAGCTGCATCTACGGCCTCGGATCGCCCGACGACTACGAGGGGATGATGGTTCCCGTCTGGCAGGGGCAGGAACTGGCGCGCGACGAGCTCCTGGGACAGCTGGTGGGCATTCTCTTTGAGCGCAATGACATCGCCTTCGGCCGCGGGAAGTTCCGGGTGCGGGGTGACGTGGTGGAGGTGCATCCCGCCTATCTCGAGGACACTGCCATCCGGGTCGAGTTCTTCGGGGACGAAGTGGACCGGGTCTCGACCATCGATGTCCTGACCGGGGCGGTGATCGAGCGGGTTGACAAGCACACCTTCTTCCCGGCCAAGCAGTTCGTCAGCTCGACCGAAAAGATGCAGCGGGCCATGATCGCGATCCGTGCCGAGATGAACGAGTGCATCGAACTCTTCGAGAAGAAGGGCAAGCTCATCGAGGCCCAGCGCCTCAAGATGCGCACGGAGTATGACCTCGAGATGATGCAGGAGATGGGGTTCTGCCAGGGAATCGAGAACTACTCCCGGCACATCACGGGACGGGCGCCCGGGGAGCGACCCTACACTCTGCTCGATTTCTTCCCCGATGACTTCCTCGTGCTCATGGACGAGAGCCACGTGAGCGTGCCGCAGATCCGCGGGATGTACGAAGGTGACATGAGCCGCAAGAAGTCTCTCGTTGAGCATGGCTTCCGCCTGCCCAGTGCCCTCGACAACCGCCCATTGCGCTTCAACGAATTCATGGAACTCACCAGGCAGCGCGTCTACGTGAGTGCCACCCCGGGCCCCTTTGAAGTGGTCAACTCCCGTCCGGACAACAAGGGCTGTATCCCCGTGCATGGAAACAAGGAACGTGGGATCGATCCCATCAGCCTGAGGCAGCTTCGCATCGTGCCCAGTCCCACCGATGAGACGGTGGAGGCATTTGATGTGACCCGGAAGGGCAACCTCCTCATTGTGGAGCAGATCATCCGTCCCACCGGTCTGCTCGACCCCGTTCTCACCTTCAAGCCCCTCGCCGGGCAGATCGACGAGACCATCGAGCTGTGCCGGCAGCGCACCGAGAAGGGTGAGCGCGTGCTGGTGACCACCCTGACCAAGCGCACGGCCGAGGATCTCACCGAGTATCTCCAGGGGGCCGGGCTCAGGGTGCGCTACATTCACGCCGATATCGACGCGGTCGAACGGGTGGAGATCCTGCGGCAGCTCCGGGCCGCGGAGTTCGATATCCTGGTGGGGATCAACCTGCTGCGGGAGGGCCTTGACCTGCCCGAGGTCTCCCTGGTGTGTATCCTCGATGCCGACAAGGAGGGCTTTCTGCGTAACGAGACCAGCCTGATCCAGACCGCGGGAAGGGCGGCCCGTCACATCAATGGTGAATGTGCGCTCTTCTGTGACCAGGTGACCGATTCCATCCAGCGCCTCATCGACGTGACCGAGTATCGCCGGAGCAGGCAGAAGGAGTATAACGAGAGGCACAATATCACCCCGCAGAGCGTGGTGCGGGCGGTGCAGGAGAGCCTGCATCAGCACCAGGACGACAGGAGTCGGGCCGAGAAACTCAACCGCTCCCTCGTGGCCGAGGAAGCCTCACTTTACGATGCCGTGAACGTCCTGAGGGAACTGGAAGGGGAAATGCAGGAGGCCGCGGCCAGGCTGGAGTTTGAACGGGCGGCCCACCTGCGGGACCAGATCAAGGAGCTCAAGAAGCGTGCCGGCCTGGAGAAGAATGAGGAGAAGAAGATGAAGAAGGAAGCGTAGGATCCCGGGCTACGGGTTCTACGATTCCTTGACCTCGTTTCCCGGACTGTCCGCGGGGAGGGCATACTTTTGGCCTTCCCACCAGAGCAGGACCACACCCGCCAGGGCGATGAGGGAGCCAAAGAACTCGCGGGAGAGTTCCACGCGCGGGTCGGTCGCGGACATGTTGGCTCCCATCATGGTGAATTCCTGGTCCCCGAAGAGATTCTCCCAGACTCCCCATCCCGTGCGCCCCATTTCGGTCAGGGAGGCCAGGGCCCCGATAAGGAGGAGCCAGCCCGGGGTAGACTTGTAGTTCGGGGTCCGACCATGACGGGATTGGAAGAGCGAAAGGTGGAAGAGGATCGCGATCAGGGTGTAGAAGGCGAGCCAGAGGACGGAATCGAGAGCGGAGGCGTTGTGATAGATGGCCTCGTCGATGTCGTTGTACTGGTATAACGCGAAGAGGGCGAAGAGGAGAATCGCGAAGCCATTGAAAACGCGGAGCGGGAGGGGAAGTTTCATGGGCGAGGAGGGATGGTGGGGACCAGGATCAGGGTCCTTGCTGGCCCCTGGGAGGGGCCTTGGCAATGACTAATTGAGGTGACTAATTGAGGTGACTAATGGGGAGCAGGGCGGGGAGAGCTGCCTTCGATTCAGGGAAAGCGCGGGATCACGTTCGCCGACCGGGAGGAGGCCGATCAATCCCGCTGGTGTCGCCGGGCGAGATCATGACCAGGCCGGCGAGGCAGCCACCGGGCTTGCTGCTCTTGCTGAAGGCGGCAACTGAAGCCCGGAGAGGCAACCACACCCCGGAATCCTCCCCCGATACGGGTAGTAGGGCCCGGGAGAGGGATCTTCGGGAGCTTGTAACCTGTTCTATTCTAGTATATTGACTTTTGGGGCGGGAAAATATGTACTTCCGCTTTCTGGGGGGTCCCAAGAATCAAACCTATCCCCACGCATGAAAATCCATATGACTATCACCTTCCGTTTCCTGGCGGCTGGGCTGGGGGCCCTGAGCCTCGCGTTTCCAGCGTTCGCCCAGCAGGCCCAGAAGAAAGGGCCCGATCTGGCCACTCTCAAGAAAGCGGCCTACAACATCGATAAGCACGTCGCCACCCTCTACAAGCGGAAGAAGCTGAAAGTGCCCGAGGTGGTCGACGATGCGACCTTCCTGCGGCGGAGTTTCCTGGTGGCGGCCGGCCGGATTCCCACCCTGGAGGAAGCCCGCATGTTCCTCGAGATCGAGGACGAGAATAGTCGGGAGATGCTCGCCAGCTACCTGATGAGCGACAAGAATGACGGGTATCGCAGTACGATGGTCAACTGGGTGAGCGACCTTCTGCGTCTCACCGACAATTTCAACGAGGGCCAGGCGGCCCCCTACGTGCAGTTCGTTCACGAGGCCATGGGCAACAACATGCCCTGGGACAAATTCGCGCAGCAGTTGCTCAGTGCGAAGGGAAGCGGGTGGAGCGAGGGCAACGGCGCAGTGGGCTACTTCGTCCGGGACAAGGGCATGCCGCTCGATAACCTCTCCAATACCATGCGGATCTTCACCGGAGAGCGCATGGAATGTGCGCAGTGTCATGACGCCCCCTTCCACAAGTGGGAGCGCATGCAATTCTACGAGCTGGCCGCCTTCACCAATGGCCAGAAGGAGATCAACCGCGGCCCCTGGAGCAGCGTGTGGCGCGAGGTGCGCGATGCCGAGGAGGAGCGCACGGAGTTCGGCCGCCTCGTTGAATGGCTGGGCGACAACGTGCATTACTTCACTCTCGCCGACGGCGGCAAGGGCCGCATCAAGCTGCCCAGTGATTACCAGTACCGCGACGGTGATCCCGGCGAGGTGGTCGGTGGGAAGACGCACTTCGGGAAGCGCATCCGCTCCTCCGATCGCCGGGACGACGAGAGCGCCCGCCAGGACTTCGCCAAGTGGATGGTCACCGCCAATGACAATTTCACCTCCATCATCGTGAACCGGATGTGGAAGCGCATCATGGGCAAGGGGATCTATGAGCCGGTGGATGGCTACACCAAGGCCGATAAGACCATCACGCCCGAGCTCCTGGACTACCTCATGACGCTCATGCGCGACGATCTCAAATACGACCTGCGGGCCTTTCAGCACGTCCTCCTGCTGACCCGGAACTTTCAGTTCGCGGCCAACCCGGAGGCCTTCAGGGCCGGGATGCCGCAGGCCTTCAATGGTCGCCAGATCGAGCGCATGAGCGCGGAACAGGTCTGGGATTCCCTCGTCACCCTCACCGCCGGTAATCCGGACAATCTTCCCAAGCGGCGCTTCAGTGACACCATCTACTACCGCGGCAAACCCGTGCTGGTGGGCAGGAAGACGATGTCGCAGCTCAGCGAGGAGCTCCTCGCCATCGGTAATCCCGGCGAATACAAGTCCTTTGTCACCCAGTTGCTCTCCGACATCAAGGCGGGCAACTCCGGAGCCAGCAAGGAGGCCATGATGTCGATGCAGCGGGCCGGGCGCCCTGGTGCGGCCAGCGGAATGGCTCGTGCTTCCGAGCTCTCCGCCCCCGCTCCCAACGGGCACCTCCTGCGGATGTTCGGGTCCTCTGACCGCGATCTGATTGATTCCGCCACGCGGGAGCCCAACATGGCCCAGGTCCTTTCCATCATGAACGGCCACGTCGAGAAGATGGTGGTCAGCAACCGCAGTTCGGCGGCCTACAAGGCCCTCGAGGCCGGCACCTCCGATCGGGACAAGGTTCGCTTCCTCTACTACTCCATCCTGAGCCGTTCTCCTACTCCGGAAGAGATGGCCCTGCTCATGCGTGACGTGATCGATGGCAGCAAGGAGAGCTACGAGAATCTTACCTCGGCCCTGATCTCCACCCACGAATTTATCTTTGTCCAGTAACCCGCATTCCCCCCCACCCCCCCCACGACCGATGAACAAACAAGAGTTTAACAAACAGGATGAGCTGACCCGGCGTCAGATCATGGTGAACGCCTCGCGCGCCTACCTCGGTGTGACGATTGCCCCCATGCTGGGGGGCTCCCTCGCGACCGGCGCCATTGGGGCCACCAGGAAGGCCAAGGGGCCGAGCCAGCTCGCCGAGCATGTCATCTTCCTCAACATGCAGGGAGGGATGAGTCACCTGGACACCTTCGACCCCAAGCCCAGGAACAAGGAGGTCCAGGGACCGGTGGAGGCCATTCCAACCAGTGGCGACTACGAGGTCTCCCAGTATCTTCCCGAATTCGCCAAACTGGCGGATCGCGCCTGTGTCATTCGCTCCATGACGTCCCGGCAGGGCGCTCACGAACAGGGGCAGTACCTTCTGCACCGCAGCTACGCCCCCCGGGGCACCATCGTGCACCCCGCGATCGGGGCGTGGGTCGTGCGCCACAAGGGGCGCAAGAATACCACCCTCCCCGGGTTCGTGACGGTGGGCTCCAACCCCAAGAATGCCTCCGCCGGCTTTTTCGGAGGGGAGTTCCAGGGTGTCCCCCTCGGGCGTCCTGACGAGGGCCTCAAGGATTCCAAGCGCTCGAATACCGTCAGTGAGGAGGACTTCAACAAGCGTCTCGCCATCGCGGACGTGCTCAACAAGAAGTTCCACGAGACCTACAAGTCCCCGGACGTGAAGTCCTTTGACAGTCTCTACGACGAGGCGATCAACCTCATGAAGAGCGAGGACCTCAAGGCCTTTGACATCAAACGCGAGCCCAGCGCGAACCGCGCGAAATACGGGAATGACAGTTTCGGCCAGGGTTGCCTGCTTGCTCGACGGCTGGTGGAAGTCGGGGTGCGCTTCGTGGAGGTCGGTCTTGGCGGCTGGGACACTCACTATGACAACTTCAACTCGGTGGAAGCCAGGGCTGCGGTGCTCGACAAGGGTTTCTCCACCCTGGTGCGGGATCTCGAAGCGAAGGGTCTCCTGGAGAGCACCCTGGTGGTGATCGGAAGCGAGTTCGGCCGGACCCCGAACATCGTGACCGAGCACAACAACGGGCGGGACCATCACCCGGCCTGTTTCTCGGCGGTCATGGCCGGTGCCGGGATCAAGGGCGGGACCACCTACGGCAAATCGGACCGCGAAGCGCGCCGACCCGAGGAGGAGGCCGTCAGCGTACAGGACTTCAACGCCACCATCGGCTACGCCGTGGGTGCCGACGCCCAGAAAATCCTGCACTCGCCAAGTGGTCGACCCTTCCGCATGGCCGGTGCCGAGAAGGACCTCGGAAATCCCATAAAGAGTATCTTCGCCTAGGGGCGGGAGACGGGGAAACAGGGAAAGGTTTTTTTCAGACGCCACCGCAAGGTGGCGTCTTTCTGGTGGCTACGAATGCCTGGTGAGGCCGGATGCCGGCCTGGGCGCCGCCCTGCTCAGGCTCCTTCCCGCGACCGCTCGTGGATTCCTGAATAAATTTCCCGATCCGTCGGCCGGTCCGGAAAGAATTACCGAGTTTTTTCTTGTGCTGGGGGGGGGGCAGTGCAAATTATTAAGAAAGGTGAAATATCAAGTCACATGTCCTGACAGGCCCCGACTCTCTGGGGAGAGGGGACAGGTAGTGCGGGTTGAGAACCGGTCGAACTTTCTGGCCCCAGGCTTGGTTGAGGGGCTCGCCCCGGGCGAAGGCCGGGCCAGTCCAAGCCGGGGAACTGATTTCTGAGGCGAGTGCGTTGTGCGATAAAAAGAGGGTGGTCTTCGGACTGCCCTCTTTTTCGTTTGAGGGGGAATCCCATCGGTTGAACCGGGGGCATGGTCCGGGCCCCGGTATCCTGTTTCGCTGGAATTGGCGGGTGGAACCGGCCCGGAAATCGATTTGTTGTGATTTTCCCAATTGTTCTAACACCTTGTCCTTCCGCCAACCCGTATCTAGATTCCCCCTCCACGCATGTCCGCCCCCGACCCCAGTTTTCCGGACCTCCGAACGCTATCGACCATAGACCAGGTCGGGGTGGAGGAGCGTGCGAGGCGTTTTCAGGCGCGAAGCATCAAGAAGGAGAGCAAGCTCTCGGCCCTCAAGCTGGCAGTGACCATGCTGGACGTGACCACCCTGGAGGGGAAGGACAGCCCGGGGAAGGTCAAGCAGATGTGCGTCAAGGCCATGCGGCCGCTGCCCGGTGATCCGGGCATTGGGCCGGCTGCGGCTGTGTGTGTCTATCCCCGCCTCGTGCGGGTGGCAAGGGAGGCCGTGGGCCGGAGCGGAGTGCGGGTGGCCAGCGTGGCCACCGGGTTTCCGAGCGGACAGAGCCGGCTGAAGGAGCGCCTCTCCGAGATCCGCTACGCGGTGGGAGCGGGGGCAGATGAAATTGACATGGTGATCTCCCGGGGGAAGCTGCTGCACGGGGAATTTCGCAGCATTTTCGACGAGATCGTGCGCTGCAAGGAGGCCTGTGGTGAGGCCCACCTCAAGGTCATCCTGGAGACCGGGGAACTGCAGACTTACGATACGGTGCGCATTGCCAGTGAAATCGCGATGGCGGCAGGGGCGGATTTCATCAAGACCTCCACCGGCAAGGTGCAGCCGGCCGCCACCCTGCCGGTGACCCTTGTCATGCTGGAGGCGATCCAGGACTATCATGACCGGACGGGCCGCATGGTCGGGATGAAGCCGGCGGGAGGGATCAGTGAGGCCAAGACCGCGATCCACTACCTCGTCATGCTCAAGGAGACCCTGGGCAGGGCCTGGCTGACCAATGAGTGGTTCCGCTTCGGGGTCAGTTCCCTGACCAACGATCTGCTCATGCAGATCCGCAAACAGCAAACGGGCCGCTACCAGTCGGCTGACTACTTTACCAAGGACTGAATTCTGATGCCAGAAGGACAGAAAGAGGGCGCGGCCGGAGCGAAGCCCAAAAGTGCCAGAGCCAAGAGTGCGGATGGGGCCGGGAAGAGTCGCTACGACTTCGTGGAGGGGGATCGTTATGCGCCCGCCCCGGAGAGCAGCGATCATGTTTCCCTCAGGGACAGCTACCAGCTTTTCATCGGAGGGGAGTGGGTGCGGGCGCCCAGGCGGATCGAGACCATCAATCCGGCCACCGGGGAGGTTCTGGCGGAAGTGGGAGAGGCCGGGCCGAGGATGGTGGACCGGGCCGTTGCCGCGGCCCGGCAGGCCTATGAGAAAACCTGGTCGGAGATGCCGGGACGGGAGCGCGGAAAGTATCTCTTCCGGCTGGCGCGGCTCATCCAGGAACGGGCGCGCGAATTCGCGGTGGTGGAAACCATGGATGGGGGCAAGCCCATCCGGGAGAGCCGCGACATCGATCTGCCCCTGGTGGCGGCGCACTTCTTTTACTACGCGGGATGGGCGGACAAGCTGGACTACGCCTTTCCCGGGCGCCGGGCGCGTCCCCTGGGGGTGGTGGGCCAGGTCATTCCCTGGAATTTTCCCCTCCTGATGGCGGCCTGGAAACTGGCTCCCGCCCTCGCGTGTGGCAATACGGTGGTGCTCAAGCCCGCGGAGACCACGCCGCTGACGGCCCTGAAGCTGGCGGAGCTGATCGAAGAGGCGGGGTTCCCGCCCGGAGTGGTCAATGTCATCACCGGGGCCGGAAAGACGGGGCAGAACCTGGTGCGGCATCCGGATGTCGACAAGGTGGCCTTCACCGGGTCGACCGCGGTGGGAAAACTGATCCAGAAGGACCTGGCCGGAACCGGCCGGCGCTTCACCCTCGAGCTGGGAGGGAAGGCCGCCAACATCATCTTCGACGATGCCCCGGTGAACCAGGCCGTGGAGGGAATTGTCAATGGGATCTTCTTCAACCAGGGCCACGTCTGCTGTGCGGGATCACGGCTCTTCGTGCAGGAGGGCATTGCGGACACGGTGGTGCGCAAGCTCAAGCGCCGGATGGAAACCCTCGTGCTGGGTGATCCCCTGGACAAGAACACCGACGTGGGCGCGATCAACTCGCAGGAGCAGCTGGAGCGCATCAGGGTGCTGGTGGACTCCGGCAGGGAGGAGGGTGCCAGGTGCTGGCAGAGCGGGCAGAAGCTTCCGCGCAAGGGGTTCTGGTTCAAGCCCACCATTTTTACGGAGTGCGCGCAGAGTCACGGCATCGTGCAGAAGGAGATCTTCGGGCCGGTGCTGGCGATCCAGACCTTCCGCACCCCGGAAGAGGCGGTCGAAAAAGCCAACAACACGCCCTACGGACTGAGTGGCGGGGTGTGGACCGACAAGGGATCGAAGATCTTCAAGATCACGAGCCAGATCCGGGCCGGGGTGCTCTGGGCCAACACATTCAACAAGTTCGATCCTGCTTCGCCCTTCGGCGGATACAAGGAGAGCGGAATCGGCCGGGAGGGAGGGCTGCAGGGCCTCGCTCCCTATGTGGAGCTGAGGTAGTTCCAGGTTTTCAATTTGCATAGTCCCAAGCGATGTCCACGAAAAAGAGATTAGCCGTCAGCAAGACCTACAAGCTCTACCTCGGAGGCAAGTTCCCGCGGACCGAGTCGGGGCGCTACTACGAATTGAAGGGCCGGAAGGATACCCTCCTCGCCAACGTCTCGCGGGCCAGCCGCAAGGATTTCCGCAATGCGGTGGTGGCGGCGCGGAAGGCCTGGTCGGGCTGGGCGGCAACCACCGCCTGCCTGCGGGGACAGATTCTCTACCGGGTGGCGGAGATGCTGGAAGGTCGCGCCGGGCAGTTTGAAGAGGAACTGCGCGCCCAGGGCGCCACCCCGGTGGCGGCGAGGAAGGAAGTGACTGCTTCCGTCGATCTGTTCGTGCACTATGCCGGCTGGAGCGACAAGTACCAGTCCCTCTTCTCGAGTGTGAACCCGGTGGCGACTCCACACTTCAACTTTTCCATGCCCGAGTCCACCGGAGTGGTGGCTGCGGTGGCCCCGGAAGGCAGTGGCCTGCTGGGGTTGTCTTCGGTGGTGGCACCCATCCTGGTGGGCGGGAACACGAGCGTGATCCTGGCCTCGCACGCCAGGCCACTCTGTGCCATTACCCTGGCGGAGGTTCTCAACAGCTCGGACGTGCCCGGTGGGACGGTCAACATCCTCACCGGATTGCGCGACGAACTTCTCCCGCAGTTTGCGGAACACATGGATGTCAATGCCCTCCTGGTCTGTTCCGATGAGGCCGGGGAAACCAGGCTGGCGCAGGAACGGGCGGCGGAGAACGTCAAGCGGGTCATTCCCCACGCTGATGCCCCGCTGGCGGAAAGTCCCTATCACATCCTCGATCTCCAGGAGATCAAGACGACCTGGCACCCGGTGGGGGTCTGACCGGCCCGAAGCCGGAGGCTCGTTGGGGTCGACCCCGGGCCTTCAGGGCGAGCGGCCGGTTTGTCCCATTTGTCGGGATTCTCTGTAGGGTGACCCTCCACCACCTCTTCGGGTTGCTTTCAGGGGGAACGTCCTCCTCTGGCAGTTCCTTGTAGGAATTTTCCTACAAGGAAATGGCAATCGCAACGACAGACAAAAGGACGGTGAAATTGTCCTTAGTCATCATGTTCATAGTTTTCTCAGGAGCGTGCTTGACGCTGGAGAGGGAGCGAATCTTGCTTTGAGCTAATAGGTTCTTGTTATC